>Ga0307516_10002441_pt1 | contig 24864 bp, 20 predicted proteins | sample 19_EM_MG_FD_203310 | JGI IMG/M metagenome (GOLD analysis project Ga0307516, IMG submission 203310) | Populus trichocarpa ectomycorrhiza microbial communities from riparian zone in the Pacific Northwest, United States - 19_EM | ecosystem: Host-associated > Plants > Roots > Unclassified | place...
CGCGAGCGGCGCCACGGTCACGCCCGCCGGCAGCACCGTTGCCGTGCAGAGTCGCGTGGAGGTGCACGGGACGATCGTCGCCGGCGTGCTGGTGGCGACCTCGGTGGAGGTGGACGCCGGCGACGACGGCCAGGAGAACCATGGCGGCGACGGCGACCGGTTCCAGCTCGTGGGCGCGATCTTGGGCCTGGACACGGCGCACCAGACGCTCACGATGCGCGGCCCGACGACGGTCAGCTACGCGACGGCGTCGTTCTCCAGCGGCACGTCAGCCGACCTGGCCGTCGGCAAGGCGATCGAGGTCAAGGGCAACCTGTCGACGGACGGCGGCCAGGTGATCGCGACGGAGATCAAGTTCGGACACTAGGCGACCGCGACCTTGTCGGAGACCAGCTTGCCCACCGTGGCCGCGAGCCCGGTGGCGAAGCAGCCCCAGGCGGTGTCGATGAACGACAGCCCCAGCGGCCAGTCGCGCAGCGTGGCCAGGTTGGTCAGGTCGTAGGTCATGTAGGTCATGAATCCGAACAGGGCGCCCCAGGCCGCGGCCATTCGCCAGTCGCCGGGCGCGCGCGGCAGCACGACGAAGGCCATCAGGCCGGCAGCGAACAGCAGGTAGAACGCCACTGCGGCCACGAAGCGGGGCTGTTCCGCCATCAGGTGGCCGATGCCGCGGTTGTACAGCGGACGCGCGACGGCGCCGATCCAGATCACGTCCAGCACCATCATCGTGGCGACGATCGCGAGCCAGGGCAGAAGGAACTTGGCCATGGAAGAACTCCGGGAAAGAATGGCACCGCCTTGCAAGGCACACGCCCGCAGCGGAAACGCATCCTCGCACGCTGCGCGCAAGCGCGACTTCAGCTTGGGCTCGGACCGTGCGTTGCAGGCCGGACAATGCGCCCACGCCTCGCTCGAGGCGCGCAACCTGCCAAGGCCGCCGCATGACCCCTCCGCTGAAGCGCTTCATCCATGTGTTCAAGGTGCGACCGCGCCTGTTCATCGTCGGGGTCATCGGCATTCTCACCGGCCTGCTCCTGCCGCACGCCATCGCGTCCCAGCCCATCTCGCGCTGGCTGATCGGGTGGAACGTCGGCGCCTGGCTCTATGTGGTGCTGGCCGCGGCGATGATGATCCGCTCGTCGCAGGGGCACATGCGCCACCGCGCGCAACTGCAGGACGACGGCAAGTACGCGATCCTGGGCCTGACGGTGATCGCGGCCATCGCGAGCCTGGTGGCGATCGCGTTCGAGGTGTCGGTGGTCAAGGAACTGCACGGCTGGCAGCGCGGCGCGCACATCGGGCTCGCGGGGCTCACGGTGCTGTCGTCGTGGAGCTTCATCCAGATCATGTTCACGCTGCACTACGCGCACGACTACTACCTGGCGGCCTGCCACGGAAGCAAGCCCGGGCTGTCGTTCCCGGACGATCCGGATCCGGACTACGGCGACTTCTTCTACTTCGCCGCCGTCATCGGCACCTCGGGCCAGACCGCCGACGTGTCCTTCGTCACCAAGCCGATGCGGCGCATCGGCTCGCTGCACTGCATCCTGGCGTACCTGTTCAATACGACGGTGCTGGCGTTGTTGATCAATATCGGGGCGAGCCTGTTCTGAACACGCGCCTGCTGCCTCACGCGACGACGCGTGCCTCGCCTTCCAGAGCGCGAGCGACGGCATCGGCGAGCGCCAGCGACGCGGTCAGGCCGGGCGACTCGATGCCGAAGAGGCTGACCAGGTTCGGGATTCCGTGCGTCGCAGGGCCGCTGATCATGAAGTCGCCCACCGGTGCGCCCGCGACGAAGATCTTCGGACGCACGCCGCTGTAGGCCGGGCTCAGCGACCCGTCGCGAAGCCCGGGCCAGTAGCGCCGGATCTCGGCATGGAACGCGTTGCCGCGCTCCGGATCCACTGCGTAGTCGATGGACGCGGGATCGGTGGCCGACAGCCACTCGGTATCCGGACCGAAACGCGCCTGGCCACCGAGGTCCAGCGTCAGGTGCACACCCAGCCCGGCCGCCTCGGGAACCGGGTAGACCAGGCGGGAAAACGGTGCACGGCCCTCGAGGCCGAAGTAGTTGCCCTTGCAATAGCGCGTGTCCGGGATCGTGGCGGGTCGCAGCCCGTCGATTCGCCGGGCGACGTCGGACGCATTCAATCCTGCGGCGTTGACGACGAGACCGGCCATGACAGTGGCGGGTTCCTGTCCGCCGACGTGCAGCTCGATGCCCTCCGATGTGGCTGCGGCCGACAGCAGCGGGCTTCGAAAGACGACGTTGCCGCCGTGCGATTCGAGGTCGGCCAGCAGCGAGAGCATGAACGCATGGCTGTCGACGATGCCCGTGGAAGGCGAGCGCAGCGCCGCCACGCAGCGCAGCTCGGGCTCGAGTTCGTTCGCTTGCGCGGCCGTGAGCAGGGACAGGTCCCGCACCCCGTTGGCGCGTGCGACCTCCAGGATGGAATCGAGGTGCGCGACCTGGTCGCTGGAGGTCGCGACGATCAGCTTCTCGCAGCGCCGATGCGCGATGCCGCGTGCGGCGCAGTACTCGTACAACCGGTGCTTGCCGGCGACGCACAGGCGCGCCTTCGACGAGTTCGGCGGATAGTGCAGTCCGGCATGGATGACCTCGCTGTTGCGCGAGCTCGTGACCGTTCCGAACGAGTCCAGCGCCTCGATCACGAGCACGTCGTGGCCTCTGAGCGCCAGGGCGCGGGCGCAAGCCAGTCCGACGACGCCCGCGCCGATGACCACCGCATCGGTGTCGAGTCTGTCTGGCATGTCGAGGTTTTCCTTGGACTGGTCGAACGGACGTCCCGGCGGGCACGCCAGAGGGTTTCCACCGTGACGAGCGGTCTCGCCGACGGCCCGGGCGGAATCTTAGCGGCGAAGTTCGCTGGCGGAAACGTCGATCCGCCACAAAATGCCGCCCCGTCCACCAATGTGCACGCTGCCGCGTTGAGCAAGGATCGCCGGCTGCGGCACACTACGCCACCATGTCCGAACCCTCGAACGCCCGACCCGGTGCCACGCCCTCCCAGGAGGACGGCGGCGATGCGCTGCCGATCGGCACCCGCCTGGCGGAGTTCGAGATCCGGCAGGTGCTGGGCTCCGGCGGCTTTGGCGTCGTGTACCGGGCGTGGGACGAGGCGCTGCAGCGCGACGTCGCCCTGAAGGAATACATGCCGGTGTCGCTGGCCGGTCGTGGTGCGGGCGAGCGCGTGACGCTGCGTGCGCGCACGAACGAGGAGGACTTCGCGCTGGGCCTGCAGTCCTTCGTCAACGAGGCCCGCCTTCTCGCCCGCTTCGACCAGCCCGCGCTGGTGAAGGTCTTTCGCTTCTGGGAGGGCAACGGCACGGCCTACATGGCGATGCCGCTCTACAAGGGCCGCAACCTGCGCCAGCTGCGCAAGGAGATGGGCCCGGGCGCGTTCGACGATGCCTGGATGCAAGCGCTGATCGAGCCGTTGCTGGGCGCCCTGGAGGTGATGCACGACGCCGCGGTCTACCACCGCGACATCGCGCCGGACAACATCCTGTGGTGCGACGAGAGCCGTCCGGTGCTGCTCGATTTCGGCGCGGCCCGCCTGGTGCTGTCCGACCGCACCCAGAACGTCACCGCCATCCTCAAGCCGCAGTTCGCGCCCATCGAGCAGTACGCCGAGACGCAGTCGATGCGCCAGGGGCCCTGGACCGACCTGTTCGCGCTGGCCGGGACCTGCTACTTCCTGCTGACCGGCCGCGCGCCTCTGCCGGCGACCGCGCGCGTGATGAGCGACGAGCTGGACCCGCTCGCGCGCCTGGCGCCGCCGGGATGCTCGCCGCGGCTGCTTCAAGTGCTCGACTGGGCGATGGCCGTGCGGCCGCAGGATCGGCCGCAGTCGGTGGCGGAGTTCCGCGACGCGCTGGCCGGACGGATCGCCGTGCCGGTGCGCCCCTGGCCAGCCACGCGCGCCGGGGCGGCGAGGCCGGCCGCCGTTGACTCGGGCTTCGAGAAGACGATGCAGGCCACCGGCCGTTTCGAGCCGACCGGGCGGACGACGGGCCCCGCCACCCGTCCCCCGCGTCACGACGAACTCGAACGCCCGGAGCGCACGGTGATGCTGCCGCCGAAGACGGGCCTGCCCTTCAAGACGGTGCTGCTGCTCCTGGTCGTGGCCACGGTTGCCGCCGGCGCCTGGAATACCCGGCGGCAGTGGATGCCGGCGGTCGGCCTGCAGGCGGCGGCATTGCCGATCGCGGGCAGCGCCTCGTCCGTGGAGCCCGCCACCAGCACGCCCGCGGCGACGGCGGACGCCGCGTCGGCGCCGGCGCCGGCCCCGATCGCCGAGGCCGCGTCGGCCGCGGCTTCGGAGACGGTGGCCATGGCGAGCGACGCCGCGGCGAGCGCTGTCGCGCCACCGGCCTCGGAGCCTGCCGCCGTCGTGGCCGCACCCGCACCCGTGGTCGTGGCCGAGACGCCGCGATCACCTCCGGCCCATCCGAAGTCGACCAAGGAGTCGCGCAGCAAGGCATTGGACGCGAAGATCGCCGCGCTCAAGCTGCCGCCGCCGGTGCTGCCGCCCGCGGACGAGGCGCACGTCGTTTCGCAGTCCCGCCCTCTCGTCGGCACGAGCCCCGAGGCGGCCGAACCGACAGCGACCGCCACGACGCCCGCCCCGCGCGGCCTGGGCCCGCGGGAGGCCTGCGCCGACCCGGACGCGGCGAAGGCGGCCGCCTGCGTCAAGCGCTTGTGCGACAGCGACTCGCGCTACCAGCGCTTCCCGATCTGCCAACGCGTGCATCGGCACGAAGAACAGCAGCAGAAGGGCGCGACGGAGTAGGTTCAGGGCCGGCGTGCGGCGACGCCTTCGGCGACGGGATCGCCATGGCAGCTCACGAGCGACGAACCGCCTGTCGGCCGCCCGCCCCGCCAGGCACGCGCCGGCGAAGAAGCAGGCTTGCCGACGAGGTCACGCGTCGACGGACGTGCGTTCTGGCTCGATTGCGGCTACAACGGCCCCGGTCTCCTCAACGCACTGAAAGGTTTCATGATGAAAAAGCTGGCTCTCGTTTCCCTGTTGCTCGTCGCCGCGGTCACCACCGCCTCCGCCCAGGGCAGCGGCGCCCCGGCCGCCGCCGGGCAGACGGTGACGCCTGCCGCCGAGGACGCAGCGAGTGCGTCGGTCAAGGCCAAGCACGACAAGCGCGTCGCCAAGCGGGCCGCCAAGAAGGCCGCCAAGACGCAGAAGGCCGCTTCGAGCTGAGGCCGCGGCGGACACCAGGCGTGTCCGCCGTGAGTGTCCGCGCGTGTCCGCGGACACTGGCCGGGCGTCGTGAGACGCTCGCAAGTCCTTGATCTAAAAGGCATCTCGCCATTGCCCAGCAGTGGCACGGACGTTGCAAACATGAAGCCGGACAGCGCGCCCCCTGGCGCCGCCCGGACTGGACTTCATGATTCGTGACACCTCCTCGCAAGACATCGTCATCGCCCGCCCGAAGGGCCGTCGGCGGGCCGTGGTCGGCGTGGCCGTCGTGGCCGCCCTCGCGCTGGCAGGCTGGAGCGTGCCACAGGCGCGGCGCCTGCTGGGCACGAACAGCTCCGTGAGCGTCGAGCGCTTGGGCCTGGACGATGCCAGCCGCGGCCCGTTCGTGCGCGACATCCAGGCTGAAGGCCGCGTCGTCGCCGCCTTCAGCCCGACGCTGTTCGCGCCGCAGGCCGGCGCCGTCACGCTGCAGGTGCACGCGGGCGACAGCGTCAAGAAAGGCCAGGTGCTGGCCACGATCGCCAGCCCGGAGCTGGCCGCCAGGCTTGCGCAGGAACTGGCCACCGCCGACACGTTGCAGACCGATACGCTGCGCGCCCGGGTCGAGGCCGGCGAGCAGCGCGCCGCGCTGCAGGGTGCGCGCGAGAACGCGGCGATCGACGTCAAGGCGGCCGAGACCGACCTCGCGCGCCAGCAGAAGGCGTTCGACGCGGGCGCCGCGGCCGGCATGCAGGTCGACCACGCGCGCGACGCGCTCGAGAAGGCCCGCATCGCGTTGAGCCACGCCGAGGCCGGGCTGCACTCGAAGGACGACAGCCTGAAGTTCGATGTGCAGTCCCGGGAACAGGCGCACGCGCGCCAGGTGCTGCTGGTGGAAGACCTGAAGCGCCAGGTCGCCGAGCTGGCGGTGCGCTCGCCGGTCGACGGCCAGGTGGGCCAGCTGTTCGTCGCCGAGCGCGCGAGCGTCGCCAGGGATGCGCAGTTGCTGACGGTGATCGACCTGACCCAGCTCGAGGTGCAGATGCAGGTGGCCGAGAGCTTCGCGCGCGACCTCGCGGTGGGCATGCCGGGCGAGATCGCGGGCAACGGCCGGACGTGGAAGGCGCGCGTCAGCGGCATCTCGCCGGAGGTGGTGGCCAACCAGGTCGCCGCGCGGCTTCGGTTCGAAGACGACCCCCAGCCGCCGGGTACCGCGCCAGCCCCCCAGGGGGGCCGCGGCCTTGCTCCGGAGCGGCCGAGCGCGGCGGCCGCGCGTGGCGCGATGCCGGAACAGTTGCGCCAGAACCAGCGGCTGTCCGTGCGCGTGCTGCTCGACCAGCGTCCCGACGTGCTGAGCGTGCGCGCCGGCAGTTTCATCGACGAGTCCGGCGGCCAGTACGCCTATGTCGTGCGCGACGGCGTGGCCGTGAAGACGCCGGTGCGGCTCGGCGCGCGCAGCGTCGACCGCGTCGAGATCCTGTCCGGCCTGAAGCCGGGCGACCGCGTCGTCGTGTCCGGCGCGGAGAACTTCCATGCCGCGGCCACGGTCGGCCTGTCCCACTGACTCCCCTGATCCACTCCCCCAAGGAATCCCCATGCTGAAGATGACCGGCCTGTCGAAGGCCTACCGCACCGAAGTGGTCGAGACCTATGCGCTGCGCGATTTCGAACTGTCGGTGGCGCAGGGCGAGTTCGTCGCGGTCACCGGCCCGTCGGGCTCCGGCAAGACGACCTTCCTGACGATCGCCGGCTTGCTGGAGGCGCCCAGCGGGGGCCGCTACGAGCTCGACGGCATCGACGTGAGCCAGCTCGGCGACGACGAGCGCTCGCGCATCCGCAACCGCAAGATCGGCTTCATCTTCCAGGGCTTCAACCTGATCGCCGACCTGAACGTGTTCGACAACGTCGACGTGCCGCTGCGCTATCGCGGCATGAAGGCCGACGAGCGGCGCCGTCGCGTGCGCGCCGCGCTCGAGCGCGTGGGCCTGGCCGCGCGCGAGAAGCACTATCCGGCCGAACTCTCGGGCGGCCAGCAGCAACGCGTGGCCATCGCGCGCGCCCTGGCGGGCGAGCCGCGCCTGCTGCTCGCCGACGAGCCCACCGGCAATCTCGACAGCCAGATGGCGCGCAGCGTGATGGACCTGCTCGAGGAGCTGAACCGCGACGGCGCCACCATCGTGATGGTCACCCACGATCCGCAGCTCGCCGCGCGCGCGCAGCGCAACGTGCACGTGATCGACGGCCGGGTGGTGGACGTGTCGGAAGAGGTGCGGCTGGCCGGCCGCAGCGACGTGCACGGCGAGGCGCCCGTCCATGCGTGATCCCGGCTCGCGTCGGCGCGCGCTCGCACTCGCGTCCGCGCTCCTCGCGGGCGCATGCGCCCCCGCCTGCGCCGACGACCTGCTGGACGTGTACCGCCTCGCGCGCGCCAACGACCCGGTGCTGGCCGCCGCCGATGCGACCCGCGCCGGCACGCACGACGTGGCCGACCAGGCGCGCGCCGCGCTGCTGCCGCAGGCGTCCGCCACTGCGGCGATCGGCCGCCAGCGCGACACCGGCGCCGCGCTGCCGGCCGCGAGCGCGCACACGACCGACGTGGCGCTGGGCGTCAACCAGGTGGTGTTCGACGCGGGCCTGTGGTCGCAGATGAGGGCGGCCCGCTTCAATGCCGACGCGCAGGACGCGGCGCTCCAGGCGGCGCAGCAGCAACTGTGCCTGCGCGTGGCGACGGCGTACTTCGACGCCCTGCTGGCCGCCGACCTGCTCACCAGCGTGCAGGCCAACGAGGACGCGTTCGCGCAGCAGGTCGCGCAGTCGCGGCAGCGTTACCAGGCGGGGCTCGACGCGCAGGTGGACGTCGACCAGTCCCGCGTCTACCAGGCGCTTGCGCACGGCAACACGATCGCCGCGCGCCAGTCGCTGGTCGACGCCCTGGCCGCGGTGGCCGAGATCACCGGCAGCACGCCGGCCACGCTCAAGACGTTGAGCGACGAGCTGCCGCTGCTGGCGCCCGTGCCGGCCGACCCGCAGGCCTGGGCCGCCACCGCGCTGCAGGGCAACCCGGCGCTGTGGGCTGCCAGCAAGGGCGTCGACGCCGCCGAGAGCGCGATCGACGCCGCCCGCGCCGGCCACCTGCCGTCTCTGAGCGCCGGCCTGAACCTGGGACGCCCCACCGGCACGCCGTACGGCGACACCAGCGGCCGACTCACCAACACCGTGGCGCTGACGCTCAACGTGCCGCTGTTCGCCGGCGGCGCGACACAGGCGCGCGTCAACCAGGCCCGGCACCAGCGCGACGGCGCGCGCGACAGCCTGGAGACGCAGCGCCGCGCCGTCGAACGCGCCGCCAAGGCCGCCTATGGCAGCGTCGTCGCCGGCATCGGGCAGGTGCAGGCCACGCGCGAGTCGGTGGCGGCGGCGCAGGCGTCGCTCGCCGCCACGCGCGTCGGCCGCGAGGTGGGCAACCGCACGCAGACCGACGTGCTCAACGCGATCCAGACGCTCGCCCAGGCGCAGGCCGCCCATGCGCAGGCGCGCCACCAATTCATCCTCGGCCGGCTGCAGCTGCAGCAGGCGGCCGGCGCGCTGACGGAGGCCGACCTGGCCAACGTCAACGCGCTGCTGCAATGACCCGAAAGGACATGCCATGTTCCTCTACTACTTCGATCTCGCGCTGCGCAGCTTCCGCTCCGCCCGCGGCCTCACGGCGCTGATGGTGCTGACGATCGCGATGGGCATCGGCGCCAGCATGACGACGCTGACGACGTTCCGGGCGCTGTCGGGCGATCCGTTGCCGGGCCGCAGCGACCGCGTGCTGCGCGTGCTGCTGGACGCCGAGCCCAAGGCCACGTTCACGCCCGGCAAGGAACCTGGAACGCAGCTGACGCGCTTCGACGCCGAGGCGCTGCTGCGCGACAAGCACGGGGTACGCCAGGCCATGATGACCGGCGGCGGCGCCAACGTGGAGCCGGCCACCGACGCGCCCGGCGGCCTGAAGCCCTTCGAAACCGAGGCGCGCTACACGACGGCCGACTTCTTCCCGATGTTCGGCACGCCGTTCCTGTACGGCCAGGCCTGGAGCGCTGCCGACGACGCAGCCAACGCGCCGGTGGTGGTGCTGAGCAAGGCCTTCAACGCCAAGCTGTTCGGTGGCGGCAACAGCGTGGGGCGCAACGTCCATGCCGATGGCGCCGACCTGCGCGTGATCGGCGTGCTCGACGACTGGCAGCCGGTGCCGTACTTCTTCGACCTGAACGTCGGCCGCTACCGCAAGACCGAGGGCATGTTCGTGCCGTTCGGCACTGCGCTGGAGCGCAAGATGGGCACCAACGGCAGCATGACCTGCTGGGGCGACGGCTCGACGCCGCATCCGCACGACCTGAACGCGCCGTGCAGCTGGATCCAGTACTGGGCGGAGGTGGCGACGCCGGCCGACAAGGCTGCCTACCTCGACTACCTGACTCGGTATTCGGCGCAGCAGCACGCCGCGGGACGCTTCCAGCGCGATCCGAACGCGCGCGCTCATGACGTCGTGGCGTGGCTGTCGTCGCAGCACGTGGTGCCCGAGGACGTCCGCCTGCAGGTGTGGCTCGCGTTCGGCTTCCTGGCCGTGTGCCTGGTCAACACCGTGGGCCTGCTGCTGGCCAAGTGCCTGCGGCGCTCGCCCGAGATCGGCGTGCGGCGGGCACTGGGCGCGCCGCGGCACCAGATCTTTGCGCAGTTCCTCGTCGAGGCCGGCACGATCGGCCTGGCCGGCGGCGTCCTGGGGCTGGCCTTCGCGGCCTTCGGCGTGTGGTGCGTGCGCCAGGGCACGTCCAGCCGCGCGCAATGGGTGCACCTGGACGCGGCCACCTTGCTGATGACGTTCGCGCTCGCGATCGGCGCGAGCGTCCTGGCCGGCCTGCTGCCCGCCTGGAAGGCGTGCGAGGTCTCGCCCGCATCCCAACTCAAATCGTCCTGACCGGGAGCCCGCCATGCTTCAACTGCGACCCATCCTCTCGACGCTGCGCCGCCACCGCACCGCCGCGCTGCTGATCGTCATCGAGATCGCGCTCACCTGCGCGATCGTCTGCAACGCCGTGTTCCTGATCGCCAACCGCCTCGACCGCCTGCAACTCGGCACCGGCCTGGCCGATGCCGAGCTGGTGCACCTGGGCACGCGCAGCATCGGCCGCAACGACAACGCGGCCGCCGGCACGCGCGAGGACCTGGCCGCGCTGCGCGCGTTGCCCGGCGTGCGCAGCGCCGCCATCGTGTCGGTGATCCCGTTCGGCAACCAGATGAGCGCCTCCGGCATCAACCTGAAGCCCGACCAGGAGACGCCGACCATCCATGCCGCGATGTACTCGGGCGACGTCGGGCTGGCCGCCACGCTGGGCCTGAGGCTCGTGTCGGGCCGCGACTTCAAACCCGACGAGATCGCCGAGCAGGATGCCTTCGACAAGGCCGACGAGTACCCGCTGGCAGGCGTCATCATCACCAGCGCGATGGCGCAGCGCCTGTTCCCGGGACACGAGGCCGTCGGCCAGGCGATCTACATCTTCGGCAAGTCGCCGATCCGCATCGTGGGCGTGGTCGACCGCCTGGTGAGCCCGCATCCCGATCACGCCGACCAGAGCGATCTCTACTCGGTGATCCTGCCGGTGCGCCCGAACTTCGACGACGGGATCTACGTGCTGCGCACCGACACCGCGCAGCGCGACACCGTGCTCAAGGCCGCCGTCGCCGCGCTCGACCGCGTGAACCCGCACCGGGTCGCACAGGCGCATGGCACCTTCGAGGACCTGCGCGGCGAGTACTACAAGGCGGACGTCTCGATGGTCTGGCTGCTCGTGGGCGTCTGTGTCGCGCTCCTGGTGGTCACCGCCTTCGGCATCGTCGGCCTGGCCAGTTTCTGGGTTCAGCAGCGCACGAAGATGATCGGCACGCGGCGCGCGCTCGGCGCCACGCGCGGGCAGATCCTGCGCTATTTCCAGACCGAGAACCTGCTGCTGACGAGCGCCGGCATCGGCATCGGCATGCTGGGCGCATTCGCGATCAACCAGTGGCTGATGACGCAGTACGAGCTGCCCCGCCTGCCGCTCGTGTACTTGCCGCTGGGCGCGCTGGCCCTTTGGGCGCTGGGCCAGGTCGCGGTGCTGGCGCCGGCGCGCCGCGCGGCCGCGCTGCCCCCCGCGCACGCGATGCGCGGCCTCTCTTGAGCGGGTTCCTGGCCATGGTCGAGCCCGGAAGGATTCAGTCACAGTTTGCCGCCGCGAGACCGGCACAATGGCGGGATGACGTTCAGAACCCACTTTCTTGCGCTCGTCGTGTCCGCCACCCTCGGCGGCACGGCGCTTGCGGCCGAAACGCCGGTCGCGCAGTCGAACAGCCCGGAGGCCGACGCGTCGCTGTACGGCCAGTCCGTGACGCTGCCGCGGCAGGCCACGGCCTGCTCCGAGCGCATCGCCGACTACATGCCGCGCTTCCAGAAGTTCTACGACGCCTGGCGCGCCGAGAACGCGACGCATATCGCCAACGGCAGCAAGTTCATCCACGAGCAGGCGAGGGTGGGCGGCGTGGATGCCGACGCGGGCATGGCCAAGCTCGCGGATGCGGACGTGCAACGACTGCACAAGACCTCGCTCGAGTTGCTCGCCCGCCACTGCCAGCTGATGCTGGAATCGATGGCGCCGCCCGCCACGAATTGATGGCGGTGCGTCGACCCACCTCGAGGTCGTGATGCGAACCGTCCTGATCATCGACGACAACCCCGGGGTCGGCGAGGCCCTGGCGCTGGCGCTGTCGCTGCGCGACATGCGCCCGCTGGTCGCGCTCGGTCCCGCGCAGGGGCTGGCACTGCTGGAGCGCGAGCAGGTCGATCTCGTGATCCAGGACATGAATTTCAGCGCCGACACCACCTCCGGCGAGGAGGGCGTCGAACTGTTTCGCGCGATCCGCGCGCGCCACGTCGACGTGCCCGTGGTGCTGCTGACCGCCTGGACGCGGCTCGAGAACGCGGTCGAGCTGGTCAAGGCCGGCGCGGCCGACTATCTCGCCAAGCCCTGGGACGACGCCAGGCTGCTGGCGACGGTGGAAAACCTCCTGGAACTGGCCGAGACCGGCGCCGAGGTGCGCCGCGCGCGCAAGGAGCGGCGCGCCCGCAAGGAGGCGCTGGCCGCGCGCTTCGCGCTCGGCGATCTCGTCTTCGAGGCCGACGCCACGCTGCGCCCGCTGGAGCTCGCCTGCCAGGTGGCGCGTTCCGACGTGCCGGTGCTCGTGACCGGGCCCAACGGCAGCGGCAAGGAGCGCATCGCGGCGATCGTGCACGCGAATTCGGCTGTCGCGCGCGGCCCGTTCGTGGCGGTGAACTGCGGCGCGCTGCCGGGCGACCTGATCGAGGCCGAGCTGTTCGGTGCCGAGAGCGGCGCCTACACCGGCGCGAACCGGGCGCGCGACGGGCGCTTCGACGCGGCCGACGGCGGCACGCTGTTCCTCGACGAGATCGGCAACTTGCCGCCCAGCGGCCAGATGAAGCTGCTGCGCGTGCTCGACACGGGCAGCTTCCAGCGCCTGGGGTCCAACCAGACGCGCCACGTGAAGGTGCGCGTGCTGAGCGCCACCAACGCCGACCTGAAGGCGATGGTGCGCGAGGGCACGTTCCGCGAAGACCTGTACTACCGGCTCAACGTGATCGAGGTGCACCTGCCGCCGCTGGCCGAACGCTGCGACGACATCCTGCCGCTGGCCGATCATTTCCTCGCCGGCCGCGCCGTGCTGAGCGAGCCCGCGCGCGACGCGCTGCGCGCCCACGCGTGGCCGGGCAACGTGCGCGAGCTGAAGAACGTGATCGAGCGGGCGGCGCTGCTCGCGGGCGGACAGGTCATCTCCGCCGAGCTGCTGGGGCTGCCCGAGGCGGCGTCGGCGGTGCCTGGCGCCGCGCGCAACCTGGACGAGCCCAGCCGCGCCGCGGTCGAGACCGCCCTGGCGGCCGCGCACGGTGTCGTCAGCCGCGCCGCGCAGGCGCTGGGCATGTCGCGCCAGGCGCTGTATCGACGCATGGAGCGCTACGCGTTGCCGCTGGACAAATGATGCCGTCCACGCTGCGCGCCCGCATGGTGCTGTTGATGACGCTGGCGGCGTTGTCCGGCGTCGCGGTTCACGCGGCCATCACGGCGTGGCCGCTGCCGCAGGCGCTCGCCTGGCTGCGCATCTCCCTGGGCCTGGGCCCGGGCTGGGCCGCGCCGCCCCCGGCTGGCGGCTGGGCGATCGCGCTGACGGCCGCGGTGGCGTTGCCGCTGTGCACCTGGGCCGCGGCCGTGGTGCTGGCGCCGCTCGCGCGCGTGCTGCGCGCGCTGGAGGGCAGCATGCTGAGCTACCGCGACGGCGATTTCAGCCTGTCGCTGACGCCTGCCGGCCACGGCGAGCTCGGCGAGCTCGTGCGGCTGCACAACGAGCTCGGCCAGGCCTTGCGCGAGCAGCGCCAGCACCTGGTGCAGCGCGAGCTGCTGCTCGACACCGTCGTGCAGAACACGCCCGTCGCCCTGGTGCTGACCGACGCCGGCGGCCACGTCGCCTACGCCAACATCGCCGCCCGGCAACTGCTGGGCGAGGGCCGCAGCCTGCAAGGGCTGGAGTTCGCCGCGCTGCTGGCGAGCGCGCCGCAGGCGTTGCGCAGCGCGCTGGAGGCCGGCGAGGACACGCTGTTCAGCGTCGATCTCGACGGCAGCGACGAGACCTTCCACGTCTCGCAACGCGGCTTTCGCCTGCAGGGCCGGCCGCACCGCCTGCACCTGCTGCGCCGCATGACGCGCGAGCTGTCGCGCCAGGAGGTGGCGAGCTGGAAGCGGCTGATCCGCGTCATCAGCCACGAGTTGAACAACTCGCTCGCGCCGATCTCGTCGCTGGCGCACAGCGGCGCCGAGCTGGTGCGGCGCGCCGATTCGGCGCGTGCGATCGGCGTGCTCGACTCGATCGGCGAGCGCGCGCGCCACCTGCACGGCTTCCTCGACGGCTACGCGCGCTTCGCCAAGCTGCCCGCGCCGCGTCCCGAGACGGTGGACTGGGCCACGTTTCTCGCCGGCCTCGAGGCGCACTGCCACTACCGGCTCGACGGATGCGTGCCGGCGGGCGAGGCGCGTTTCGACCCGGTCCAGATGGAGCAGGCGCTGATCAACCTGCTCAAGAACGCCCACGAATCGGGCAGCGCGGCCGACGCGGTGGTTCTCGGATGCGCCGCATCCGCCAGCGAGCTGGTGCTGGTCGTCTCCGATCGCGGTCCGGGCATGAGCGAGGCCGTGCTGGAGCAGGCCTTGCTGCCGTTCTACTCGACCAAGCGCGCCGGCACCGGACTGGGCCTGGCCCTGGCGCGCGAGATCGTCGAGGCGCACGGCGGCCGCATCGCGCTGGGCAATCGAAGCGGCGGCGGGCTGCGGGTGACGTTGACGCTGCCGCAATGAGCGCCGCCCGGCCGCCCGAATGCGTTCCCTCCGAAGTCGGTCACACCGCAGCCGCAAGGCGGAGGGTAGCCTTATGAACGGCGTGCCGATCCGGCGGGGTTGACAACCCTGCGTTTGCCCTCTCGCGCTGCAGGGCAAATTCATTACCATGGGGCCTCATGCCTCTTACAGAAATCATGGCAGTGGTCGGCGTCGCGGTGCAGGGGACGCTGGCCATGCTGCTGCTGGTCGTCTGGCGCTCCCTGAAGGCGCGTTGGACCTTGCAGCTGTCGGCCGGCTTCATCGCCGTCACGCTGCAGTATTTCTGCGTTGCCGTGGGCCACTACAGCACCGGCACCCGCTGGACGGATCAGCCGAACGTGCTCAACGCGATGTTCGCGCTGCTGGCGCACGGCCTGATCACCTGGGGGCTGATCGACTACGTCGACGTGCCGCAGCCCTGGTGCCGGCGCATGCGCCGGTTCACGCTGTTCGCGTTCGGCCTGGCGCTGATCGCACTGGCCTGCGGCCTGCTCACGCGCGGCGAGGCCGTGGGCCTCATCGGCGCCTTCATGTGCGCCTGGGCGGGGCTGTTCGGCTGGGCGATGCGGCGCGAGCCGCGCGCCGGCCACGGCATCGTCATGCTGGCCGTGCTCGTGTATCCGGTGTCCATCCTGGCCGCGCTGGCGGGCTGGCTGAGCCTCGTGGGCGCGGGCATCTCGCTGATCGTGCCGCATGCCGTGCTGGGCATGACCATCCTCACCACCGGTCTCGTGCGCGCGCAGGCGAGCAGCGCGCGCGAGCTCGCCGCGCGCGAGGCAGTGCAGGCCGAACTCGAACGCACCAACCAGACGCTGGAGCTGCGCGTGGCGCTGCGCACCGCGCAACTGCACGAGACCATCGAGGGGCTGGAGAGCTTCAACCGCAGCGTGTCGCACGACCTGCGCGGGCCGCTTGGCGGCATCACCGGGGTGTCGCGCATGGCGCGCGAGGCGCTGGGCCGCGGCGACCTGACGGCGACCGACGCGCTGCTGGCCGCCATCTCGCGCCAGTCGGAGAGCTCCACCGATCTCGTCACTTCGCTGCTGCAACTGGCGCGCTCGGCCGAAGGCGCCGTGGAGCGCCGTCCGGTGCACACCGCGGCGCTGGTACGCGAGGTCGCCGACCTGCTGGCGGGCGCCACCGCCACCACGCCGCAGGTCGTTCGCATCGCCGACGGCCTGCCCGACCTGCGGGCCGACCCCGCCCTGGTGCGCCAGGTGTTCGCCAACCTGCTGGCCAACGGCATCAAGTTCAGCGCCAGCGCGACGCAGCCACGCGTCGAAGTCGGCGCCACGCCATCACCCGCGGGCGACGTGTTCTACGTGAAGGACAACGGTGTCGGCTTCACCGAAGCCCAGGCACGCGAACTCTTCGTCCCGTTCCACCGCCTGCACGCCGACCGCTTCGAGGGCCACGGCATCGGGCTGACCATCGTGCGCCGCATCGTCGAGCGCCACGGCGGACGCCTGTGGGCCGAAGGAAAGCCGGGGGAGGGCGCGACGTTCTGGTTCACGATCGAGGAGCAGCCGTCGGCGATGGCGGGGTGAGGGCTCGTCCTCGGTGCGTCGCTGAACGTGGGCGCTGGCGCTACTCGAGGTGTCTGGCATCTCCCTCCGCGCCATGACGTCGGCGAGCGAGATGAAATAGATCGCGGAGGGCAATGCCTGACGCCGATCGTGAGCGGGACCGGCGTCAGGCATTTCCTCGTGCCGCAATGGAGGTCTTGGCCACCTGCCTGCGCTGCCCGCGGCACGAGGAGATGCCAGACACCTCCGGCACCAGCCCGGCGTGCGGACGTCAGCCCAGTCGCGCGCGATGCCTTGCGATCTGCCGCACCGCCTCGACTGGCGCCGTCCCGCCGATCACCTGGCGCGCATTGAGCGAGCCCTTCAACGTCAGCACGTCATAGACATCCTGCCCGATGCTCGCATGGAACCCCTGCAGGACCTCCAGCGACAGGTCCGACAGATCCTTGCCCGAATCGATCCCCACCTTGACCGCATGCGCCACCACCTCGTGCGCATCGCGGAACGGCACGCCCTTGCGCACCAGGTAGTCGGCGAGATCGGTGGCCGTGGCGTAGCCCCGCTTGGCCGCGCGCTCCATCGCGTCCGGCTTGGCCGTGAGACCGCCCGTGCGCGCGCCGGTGGTCGCGTCGACCTCGCCGCCGACCATCTCGGCCATGATGCGCAGCGTGTCCTTGACGGTGTCCACGGTGTCGAACAGCGGCTCCTTGTCTTCCTGGTTGTCCTTGTTGTAGGTCAGCGGCTGGCCCTTCATCAGGGTGATCAGCGCCATCAGGTGACCCACCACTCGGCCGCTCTTGCCGCGCGCCAGTTCGGCGACGTCGGGGTTGCGCTTCTGCGGCATGATCGACGAGCCGGTGCAGTAGCGGTCGGACAGGTCGACGTAGCCGAAGTTCTGGTTCATCCAGAGCACGATCTCCTCGGCCATGCGCGACACGTGGATCATCACGATGGATGCGAACGACGAGAACTCGATCGCGAAGTCGCGGTCGCTCACGGCGTCCAGCGAGTTCTGGCAGACGCCGTCGAAGCCCAGCGTCTTCGCGACACGCTCGCGGTCCAGCGGGTAGCTGGTGCCGGCCAGCGCGGCGGCGCCCAGCGGCAGGCGGTTGACGCGCTTGCGCAAGTCGGCCAGGCGCTCGGCGTCGCGGGAGAACATCTCCACGTACGCGAGCAGGTGGTGCGCGAAGCTGATCGGCTGGGCCACCTGCAGGTGGGTGTAGCCGGGCATCACAGTCTCGGTGTGGCGCTCCGCCACCGAAAGGAGCGCGTTCTGCATCTCGACCAGCAGCACGGCGATCTCGTCGATCTCGCCGCGCAACCACAGGCGCACGTCGGTGGCGACCTGGTCGTTGCGCGAGCGGCCGGTGTGCAGCCGCTTGCCGGCGTCGCCCACCAGTTGGGTCAGGCGGGCCTCGATGTTGAGGTGCACGTCCTCCAGCTCGAGCTTCCACTCGAACGCGCCGGACTCGATGTCGGCGCGGATCTGCTGCATGCCGCGATCGATGTCGGCGTAGTCCTGCTCGCCGATCACCTTTTGCGCGGCCAGCATCTCGGCATGTGCGAGGCTGCCGGCGATGTCGGCTTGCCACAGGCGCTTGTCGAAGTCGACGCTCGCCGTGTAGCGCTTGACGAGCTCGCTCATCGGCTCCGAGAACAGGGCCGACCAGGCCTGGGACTTCTTGTCGAATTGATTCATGATCGAGACGGATTGTAGGCCGTCCACCGCCCAGAGCCTTCGCAAGACCGCGCGTCGCCTTGCTTGTGCGATGTCCTCGCGCTCGCCCACAATGCGGGGTCATGGATACCGTCACCGCCTCCACCACGCTGCTTGGCGAAGCACCCGTGGCGAGCCTGCGCCGCGACACCGTGCCGATGCTGTGCGAGCCCGGCACGATCCTGCGCGCGCTGCTGGGCGTGCAGGTGATCGTCACGGCCGGCGCCGCGTTCGGCAGCGCCTCGCTGTCCGCGTGGCTGGGGCACGCGGTCGTCGGCGCGGCCGTGTCGGTGCCGGCGACCCTCGCCTGGCTCGTGGCCTGCTGCGGCGGCATGCGGCTGCTGGCGTCCATGCCGGCGCCCGCAAGACTCGCCTGCACCGCGGCTGTCGCCGCCGCCACGTCGTGGGCGGCGTGCCTGCCGCTGCGCATGATGGGCCTGGACGCAGGCGACGCCACCAACGTGGCGGCCATCGTCGGCGCGGGGGCGCTGCTGGGTGCGGTCGTCTACCACTGGCTCGAGCTGCGCGTGCGCGCCACGCTGCCGGCCGCCACCGAGGCGGGCCTGATCGAGCTGCAGTCGCGGGTGCAGCCGCACTTCCTGTTCAACACGCTCAACACCGCCATCGCCCTGGTGCGCGTCGACCCGTCGCGCGCCGAGGAGGTGCTGGAAGACCTGTCCGAGCTGTTCCGGGCGGCGCTGGGCGCGCTGGAGGGCGACTCGACACTGGGCGAGGAGATCCGTCTCGCGCGCCTGTACCTGGCCATCGAGGGCATGCGCTTCGGCAAGCGGCTGGAGGTCGAGTGGGACGTCGAGGACGCCATCGCCGACGCGCGCGTGCCCCCGTTGCTGCTGCAGCCGCTGGTGGAAAACGCGGTGCGCCACGGTGTCGAGCCCAACGACGAGGGCGGGCGCGTGCAGATCCGCGCGCGCTTGCGCAACGGCCGCGCGTGGGTGCAGGTGGTCAACACCGTGGGCGCTGCCGCGGCGCCTGGCCACGGCATCGGCCTGGTGAGCTCGCGCGAGCGGCTGCGCCTGATGCACGATATCCGATCCGAGTTCCAGGCCGGCCCGATCGACGGCGGACGCTTCCGCGTGCGCCTGGCCGTGCCGTTGTGATGACCTGGAGACACCGCTCATGACGCGCCTGAAGGTGCTGATCGTCGACGACGAAGAACTGGCGCGCCTGCGCATGCGCAGCCTGCTGGCCGACTGTGCGGCGCCCGCCGCCGAAGTGGCCGGCGAGGCCGGCAGCGCCGCCGAAGCGTTGCACTGGCTCGTGGGCAACGCGGCCGACCTGGTGCTGCTGGACATCAACATGCCCGGCCTCGACGGCCTGCAGTTGGCCGAGCGCCTGCGCACCCTGGCCAGCCCGCCCAGGATCGTCTTCGTCACCGCGCACGCCACGCACGCGCTGAAGGCGTTCGAGATCGACGCCGTCGACTACCTCACCAAGCCCGTGCGGCGCGCGCGCCTGCAGGAAGCGCTGGTGCGCGTGGCGCAGCGCCTGGATCGCGCGGTGCCCGTCACAGCGCCCGCGCCGGCCGCCGCGCCCGCGGAGCAGCCGGTGCTGGTGGTGAGCGACCGCGGCCGAGTGCAACGGGTGCCGGTGGCCGACATCCTGTACCTGAAGGCCGAGCTCAAGTACGTGACGCTGCGAACGCTGGCGCACGCCTACGTGCTGGACGACTCGCTCTCCGATCTCGAGACCCGGCTGGGCGACACGATGCTGCGCATCCATCGCAATGCGCTGGTGGCGCGCACGGCGGTCACGAAACTCGAGCGGCGCGCACCCACGGATGGCGAAGGCGATGCCGAGGGCTGGGCGGTGCAGGTCGGGGCGACGCAGGAGTGGCTGGCGGTGTCGCGGCGGCAATTGACGCAGGTGCGGGAGTTGCTGGCCGAAGACGGGGTCTGAAGGCGCTGGCGACCCTGGTCGACCGGTGCCGGCACGTTCGTCCTAGGCCAAGCCCGCGTGTTGCGCCTGCGCGGCGATCTGCTCGTGCAGGAACTGGTGCAGCCGCGCGTCGTTGCTGAACGCCACGTTGAAGCGCAGCCACCCGGTCGGCCGCTGCCCGGTCAGGAAAAGATGCCCGGGGCCCAGCATGATTCCAGAGGCCACCGCCCGGTTGGACAGTTCGGCGCTGTCGCTCAGGTCGGGATGGCGTGCCCACAGGTACATGCCGGCCTTGGGTTCGTTGAAAAGCTCGAAGCCCAGGTCGCCGAGCTGGCGACCCACCGTGCCGTGCGCGTCGGCCAGGCGTTCGCGCAACGACTTCAGGTGCTTGCGCCAGCGACCTTCGCTCAGTGCACCGAATGCGAGGCGTTCGGTCAGGTCGGAGGACGTCAGGCCGGAGACCATCTTCAGCTGGGCCACCTCGTCGAGCTGTTCGCGCCGCGCGACGAGGTAGCCGACCCGGATGTTGGGCGAAATCGTCTTCGAGAAGCTGCCCACGTAGACGGTGCGGTCCAGGTGGTCGAGACTGGCCAGCGTGGCGCGCGGCTCGGGGTCGAGGTCGGCGTAGATGTCGTTCTCGACCAGCGTCACGCCGTGCGTGCCGGCCAGTTGCAGCAGGCGGTGCAACTGCGCCATCGGTGCGACCGAGTTGGTCGGGCTCTGCAGGCGCGGCTGGGTGAAGAACGTCTTGGGTCGGTGCTCCGCGAACAGGGCTTCCAGCGCGGCGAGGTCGTAGCCGCCGGGCAGGCGCGGCACGCCGACCAGGCGCGCGCCGAGGTAGCGCAGCATGAACATCAGGTTCGGGTAGCCCGGTTCGTCGACAAAGACCGTGTCGCCCGGCGCGACCAGGCAGCGCGCGACCAGGTCCAGCGCCTGGCTGGAACCCTGCGTGAGCAGCACATTGTCGGCGTCCACCGGGATCTGGCGTTCGGACAGCGATTCGGCAATCAGCAGCCGCAGCGCCATGTGTCCGTGCGGGGTACCGTAGCCGCCCAGCTCGCCGCCGTCGTTGGCGAGCTGGCGCAGGCTGCGGCGCATGCCGTCCTCGAACAACCAGTCGTCGGGCATCCAGCCGCAGCCGGGCTTGAGCGGCAGGTTGCGGTTCTCGAAGATCTGGCGCAGGTACCAACTGGCGTCGAAACGCACGTCGCTGCGGCGCGGTTCGCCCTGGGCCGGTGCGACTTCGGTGCGATGGCGCACGAAGAAACCGGCGTTCGAGCGCGACGTGATCCAGCCCTGTGCCACCAGGCGGTCATAGGCCTCCACCACCGTGAACACGCTCACCGCGTGGTTGGCCGCCAGCGCGCGGATCGACGGCAGGCGCGTGCCGGGCCGCAGCGACTGGTCGGCGATGAGACGGCGGAAACTGTCCACGATCTGGGAGACCAGCGGCGTCTGGGCATCGGGGTTCAGCGTGATCATCCGGGTGGCAATGGCAGTGGGCGGGAGGGAATCGACGGGCGCACCGTCTCCGGGCTTTCATGTACAGGTGCGCGAGCCTGCACAGTACATCGACATTATTTGACGATGTACATGGTATTCGGGGCCGCCAATGCCTACATTGCGCTAATCGACATGGTCGGCGGGTCGTCCGGCCTGCCGTTTCGCCATCGACCGCCTCCGCAAGCCCACCCGCCCGCATGCCAGTTTCCCCGAATCCCGCAGCGCCGAGCGCCGCCACCCCGCTGGTACGGTTCGCCGGCGTCCAGAAGACCTATGACGGCGTGCAGCTCGTCGTGCGCCAGCTCGACCTCGACATCCGGCGGGGCGAGTTCCTCACCTTGCTGGGCCCATCGGGCTCCGGCAAGACCACCACCCTGATGATGCTGGCCGGGTTCGAATCGCCGACGGCCGGCGAGATCCTGCTCGAGGGCCGCCCGATCACCCGGACGCCGCCGCACAAGCGCGATTTCGGCATGGTCTTCCAGAACTACGCGCTGTTCCCCCACATGACCGTGGGCCAGAACGTGGCCTATCCGCTCAGCGTGCGCAAGGTGCCTGCGGATGCCCGGGCGGCCCAGGTCGCGCGCGCGCTCGCGATGGTGCGGCTGGAGGGCATGGCCGACCGGTTTCCGGCGCAGTTGTCGGGCGGCCAGCAGCAGCGGGTCGCGCTGGCACGCGCCCTGGTGTTCGAGCCCCAGCTGGTGCTGATGGACGAGCCGCTGGGGGCGCTGGACAAGCAGCTGCGCGAGCACATGCAGATCGAGCTGAAGGAGCTCCATCGCCAGCTCGGGGTCACGTTCGTCTTCGTCACGCACGACCAGGGCGAGGCGCTGACGATGAGCGACCGGGTGGCCGTCTTCAACAACGGCGTGATCCAGCAGATCGACGCCGCCGACCGGATGTACGAGGCGCCCGCGAACCGCTTCGTCGCCGGCTTCATCGGCGACGGGACGATGCTGCGCGGCAAGGTCGACGACGCGCCGGCCGGTGGGCGTTGCACCATCGTCCTGCCCGACGGAAGGCGGCTCGGCGGCGTCAACGTCAACGCAGCGCTGCCGGGCGCCGAGGTCGTGGCCGGCATCCGCCCCGAGCGGGTCGTCGTCCATCACCAGTTGCCGACGACGTCGGCCAACGTGCTGCAGGCGCAGGTGCGCGGCATCGTCTACTTCGGCGACCATCTCCGGCTGATGTGCCACGTCGGTGACGGCCAGGAAGCCGCCACGGTCAAGCTGCCGCTGTCCGCCGCCACCGTCCCGCAGCCGGGCGCCGACGTCTGGCTCGAGTTCCCCGGCGAGTTGACGCGCGTCTATCTCTGACGCAAGCCACTCCTTTCATCCCCGTCCTTTGGAGAGCGTTCCATCATGAAAAAATCCACCTTGGTCGCCACCCTCGCCGCGGCGTTGAGCCTGCCGGTGCTGGCCCAGCAGCAACTGACCGTCGTCAATTTCGGCGGTGCGAACGCCAACGCGCAGAAGAAGGCGTTCTACGAGCCCTACGAGAAGACCGGGACCAAGGTCGTGGCTGTCGAATACAACGGCGAGCAAGCCAAGATCAAGGTGATGGTCGATACGAAGAACGTCACCTGGGACGTCGTCGAGGTGGAATCGCCCGACGCCGCCCGCGGCTGCGACGAAGGCCTGTTCGAGAAGCTCGACTACAGCAAGATCGGCAACAAGGCCGACTTCGTCCCGGCGGCCGTCACGGACTGCGGCATCGGCATCTTCGTCTGGTCGACGGTGATGGCCTACAACGGCGACAAGCTCAAGGTCGGACCGAAGACCTGGGCCGATTTCTGGGATGTCAAGAAGTTCCCGGGCAAGCGCGGCCTGCGCAAGGGGGCGCGCTACAACCTGGAGTTCGCGCTCATGGCCGATGGCGTCAAGCCCGCGGACGTCTACAAGACGCTGGCCACGAAGGAGGGCGCGGATCGGGCGTTCAAGAAGCTCGGCGAGCTCAAGTCCAGCATCCAGTGGTGGGAGGCCGGCGCGCAGCCGCCGCAGTTCCTGGTCGCCGGCGACGTGGTCATGTCCACGGTCTTCAACGGCCGGATCGATGCCGCCAACCGCGAGGGCAAGAACCTCGTCATCGGCTGGACGGGCGGCATCTACGACCTCGACTACTGGGTGATCCCGAAGGGCGATCCGAACAAGGATGCCGCGCTCAAGTTCATCGCCTTCGCCAGCACGCCGGCCGCGCAGGCGGAGTATGCGAAGAACATCGCCTACGGTCCGACCAACACGAAGACGCTCGCCAAGCTCGATGCCAAGACGCTGGCCAACCTGCCGACCTCGCCGGCGAACGCCAAGGACGCACTGCAGTTCAACCTCAAGTTCTGGGCCGACCAGGGCGAGGCCCTCGAGAAGCGTTTCGCTTCGTGGGCGACGAACTGACGCCGGCCTGACCGGGGCGGCCCGTCCAGCGGGCCGCCTCGCCTTGCGAATTCGACCTGTCCATGAGCTCCTCCCCCGCCTCCGTGCTGCCTGGTACCGCCGACCCGCTGGGCCTGCGGCGCCAGCTCGCGCGCGCCGACCGCCGCCGCAAGTGGCGCGCATTCGCGCTCACGCTGCCCCTGCTCGTCTTCCTGCTGCTGACCTTCCTGGTGCCGATCGCGGCGCTCCTCAAGCGGGCGGTCGAGAACCCCGAGGTGGCCAACGCGCTGCCGCGCACCGTCGTCGAACTGCGCGAGTGGAAGCGCACGGACGTGCCGTCCGCGGCGACATTCGCCGCGCTCGTGCGCGACCTCGGATCGCTGAGCGACAGTGCCAATGCCGGCGCGCTGGCGCGGCGGCTCAACAGCGAGACGCCGGGCGCGCGTTCGCTGATCATGGCGACGTACCGGGCGTTGCCGCTGGAGGGAACGGACGCCGCGTCGCCCCCGGCGCTCGTCAAGGACAAGCTGCTGTCACTCGATGCACGTTGGGGCGAGACGAAATACTGGGAGGCGATCGCCAAGAACGGCTCGCGCTGGACGCCCGACTACCTGCTGACCGCCGTCGACCTGCGGCGCGACGCCCAGGGGACGATCGAGCGCGTCGATCCCGAGCAGCGCGTGTTCGGCGCCATCCTGCTGCGCACCTTCGGCATCAGCGCGATCGTCACGCTGTGGTGCCTCGCGCTCGGCTATCCGCTCGCCTACTGGCTCAGCACCCTGCCGGCGCGGCGGGCCAACGTGCTGATGATCCTCGTGCTGGTGCCGTTCTGGACCTCCATCCTGGTGCGCGTGGCCGCGTGGATCGTGCTGCTGCAGTCCGAGGGCCTGGTCAACCACGCCCTCATGGGGCTGCACCTGATCGACCAGCCGCTGGCGCTGTTGTTCAACCGCACCGGGGTCGTGATCTCGATGACGCACATCCTGCTGCCGTTCATGATCCTGCCGCTGTACAGCGTGATGGCCGGCGTGCCGCCGACCTACCTGCGCGCCGCGGTGTCGCTGGGCAGCCGGCCGCTGGCCGCGTTCCTGCGCGTCTACGTGCCGCAGACCTACCCGGGGATCGGCGCCGGTGCGCTGCTGGTGTTCATCCTCAGCATCGGCTACTACGTGACGC
>Ga0307516_10002442_pt1 | contig 24863 bp, 35 predicted proteins | sample 19_EM_MG_FD_203310 | JGI IMG/M metagenome (GOLD analysis project Ga0307516, IMG submission 203310) | Populus trichocarpa ectomycorrhiza microbial communities from riparian zone in the Pacific Northwest, United States - 19_EM | ecosystem: Host-associated > Plants > Roots > Unclassified | place...
AAGGAAAGGGTGTTCAGCCTCACCAAACCTTCGTTCGCTTCTATGACAGCGTTTCCGGAGAAGAAGGTATCCAGCCTGTCCGTGTCACACCAGGAGGCAAAGCAAAGTTTGAATTGGTTTGTGTCTTACCACTGGTGTCGTACTTTGATCGCTGATGCGCCTCGAGAACATGGCGCGTCCTCCAGCATCATTGCCGCCCACGTCTAATCGGCCACTGGAAGTGTCGCTTATACTCGGCTCGTTCGTGCACGAACCAGCAAAATTCGACCTCTTTGACCTGTTCGTTCCGCCCTCACAAACATCATCACCCCACGTAGACGAGGCAAAATTCCACGAGCTGCCTTCCATTCACCATACCTTCCGTTCCGAGCAGAAGCTACCTCCAAAATTCGTGTCGGCAATATTTTCTGCTCTCGTTCTCTCGCCATGGGTAGTTTTACTTGGCTTAGTATGTCATACTCGTTTCCGGACCGCTCGCTCACGTTGACTTTCGCACGCAGTGGAGCAACGTTGGTCTACGGGTGCCACACCTCTTCGCACCCCGCATTTTCCCCTTCACAGTATTACTTGGCGCCTTTGAAGCATTGCTCTGTTGGTACTGGGTGGACCTCAAGCTAGGACAGGTTTTACTTTATGGTGGTATCCTTGCGATCCCAACTGTCTTCGCAGGAAGGACTGCACTGGCGACGACGGGAAACTGGAGGACAGCAGCACACTGAGAACGATGGAGTTATTTGGTGTATTTGGGTCGTATGCATCGTCGCCCACTCCTTCCCAGAAATTGTGGCAGTCCTTACTACGATCTTGCCGATGCCTTGCTATTATTTGCAATGCGAAATCCAAGTAATGCTAGTGCTGCAGAATGACGGTGTTATAGAAGAGAAAAGATGGCGCCGTAAGATCAGATACCGCACGGATCGGATAGTGGAGCACAGATTAATAGGCAAGCCTCAAGGCGCATTTACCGATTTTGTGCGATCGTACACAGCTTGAGCATCAGTTTGCTCTCTTGAGACCACTGATCAAGATGGTGTAAGTTGGCCCGAACGTCAAAGGGGACTTGAGGCTTTCCAACCGCAGCTCGTTTATGGATCGCTTGCTTGAAAACTTCGTTTCGGTAACGGGGGCCGCCACTAATACAGTCGACTGTATAACCCCTGAAAGGCTCTTCTGCCGATCTAGTACATTCCTCGGTTTACTATGACAGACATGATGCACGTGGCACCTCCAGACACCCGAACAAGATCTCTTTCTGGGCTGCTTATGTCCTCGGCGGCTGAAGCCATGGGAACGACATGATCGATGCAATCTCCTACCCCCGAGCGAGAGTGCTTCAGTTCCAAACTTATAACTTGCATTGTTACCTGTAAAGACGCAAGTCACACGGATGCCACGCGATTTATGCCAGAAATTAACTCCTTTTGCTCAGCATGCACGCAACAGCACAACTTGCTCGCACCCGTCCCTGTCCTACAGGCTACTTGAAATTGATATCTTGTTATCGATTGCAGAGATGTTCCTATCTAAATGACATAGTGGGTAATTCAGTTCTCGACTGTTACATTCTTGGAGAGGATGCATTTATTCCAACAGCTTGCCACAGGGCAACGTGCCTAACACTCTTGCATGTCCTGTCACGGTTCAGGTAACACTCTGGATTCTGGAAGCCCCAACTTGGGGCCTCTGCAGGTCGCATGACACCTTCCATAGAGTGCGTTCTGTATTACTTTGTCATGGGCACAGCACAAAATGTTTTGCGTGCCAGTTATCACAACATTGGATTAGAGTTAAGTCCGAATACTTCCAAAGTTTCAATGGCGTTTTCCGCGAATTGTTAATATTAATATTCCCTAGCTAAGCAGGAAGTGTTCTATTAGTACACTGATCGGAAACAGGTTTGGATCAGAAGCAGGCCGCATCTCAAGATTTTGACAAAACATTCGTAGGCGGTGAACACGCTGATTGGACGATCCTAGCCTACGAGAATTATTGGGTCATCGAAACCATTTTGGGGCGGTTCTTCTTCGCCTCGAGACTCGAGCGTTCCCTTCGCACATACCGAGGACCGTGATCGCCACTTAACCGACACTTCGGGATGAAAACAGCCGATTGCGACTTGGATGCAGATTCAAGAGCGAGGAAAGTTGCTCATATTGGGCCACCAGCACAACTACGTCTTTGGCCTGAGCCGATTGCCCTGCAGAGAATGTCACCCTGCGATCACTCTTGATCAGTGCCTGCCGTCCCAGCTGTCGTATTTGCTTCCTTTGATCACATCAGTATTATGTGGTTAATGGAATTCGGTCGACAAAACTCCATCCTTGTTCGCTTTCCATGACGTTTCCTTCGACTTCAAGCAGCATAGAGCAAAATTAGCGCAGTACCTTTCCCTTTCCGTACTCTACCCCCAATGAGTCGTACGTGCAGTGTCCGCATATATAACAGCCCGTCCTTAGGGACATCACCCCAGTGTCTTTCACCATGAGCGTAACACAAACAGCATACCTTTACAAACACACATCTCCCTTCGAAAGCAGGACCATCGTGGCAGCTTCGGGAATCTGGCTAACCCTCAGGAATGGCCAGAAAATTCTCGACGCAACGAGTGGGGCAGCTGTATCTTCTATTGGACACGGCGATGCGCGTGTCAAGGAGGCAGTTGTGTCGCAGTTGGACGAGATTGCATACTGCCATCCCGGTTTCTACCAAACGATATGCGCGCAGGATCTGGCGACTTTTCTCGTCGATTCCACGCATGGGAAGATGGCGCGTGCTCTCCTGACGGGTTCAGGTTGGTTGGTCATCAGCCATTTGTTTTCTTGGCTAATATGTGCTCTGTTCTAGGCTCGGAGGCAGTGGAAACAGCTATGAAGCTTGCGCGGCAATATTTTCTGGAAGTGTCCCCCCCACAGTCGACGCGGTGCCGCTTCATCTCGAGGCAAGGCTCGTGGCACGGGTGCACCATTGCTGCGTTGTCTGTCGGTGATTTTAAAGCCAGGAAAACAATGTATGACCCAATCTTTCCCATAAATGTTGGCCGGGTGTCTGCATGTAGTCCCTATCGTGACCTGAGGAAGGGCGAGACCACGGAAGAGTATGTGGCCCGCTTGGCCCAGGAGCTGGACAACAAGTTTCGGGAACTTGGCCCCGAAACGGTCTGCGCCTTCATCATTGAACCTGTCTCGGGATCTGTCAGTACAGGCCACTCGGTTTTAATCGTGATTATGGCTAAATTTGTCTCTTTAGGCCCTTGGTTGCACTCCTGCCGTGCCTGGCTATCTAGAGGCTATGAAAGCTGTGTGCGATCGTTACGGCGCTCTCTTGATCTTTGATGAGGTTATGTGTGGTATGGGTCGTACAGGCACCCTGCATGCTTGGGAGCACGACGGAGTGGTTCCAGACATCGAGGTCGTCGGCAAGAGCCTTGGAAGCGGCTACATTCCCATCTCCGCTGTCCTCGCTACTGAACGCGTCATCTCGGTCTTCAATTCAGGCACCAAATACTTCGCCCATGGCCAAACCTACCAATCTCATCCAGCTGCGTGTGCTGCAGCACTAGAGGTTCAACGCATCATACAAGAGGACAACCTCTTGGAGCGTGTTCGCACGATGGGTTCTTACCTCGAACATCTGCTGAAGGGCCAATTAGGAGACCACCCGCACGTCGGAGACATCCGAGGCCGTGGACTCTTCTGGGCCATCGAATTCGTGGCCGATAAAGCTACCAAGACACCCTTCGAGCCTGCTCTCAAAGTCGCGACCAAGATGCATGAAAAGGGTATGACGAGGGGCTATGACATCAGCCTATTCCACGCCAACGGATCCGCGGACAGCGGATGGGCTGGCGACCATATTTTGCTAGCGCCTCCGTACATTGTTCAGGAAGAGGATGTAGAGGAGATCGCCGAACGGGTTAGCAGGGTGGTAAGAGATGTCTTCGAGGAGCTTGCATTACAGAGAGCAAAGGTGATTAAAGCTGACTCTTTGGACTGAGCGTTGGCGTGCTCGGTGGTGAAGAGAAGAAAGAGAAGGGGTGCGATTGCTAGACTGTGGATACTTCCTTATGTACATAAGACCGCCATGATCCGATGACAAATTGAAAGGGTAAATGAACTACAGTAGGTTGCATTTGGGATGTATGTCATGACGTAGAAGCTTAACAACTTGGCTACCTTCTAAACTCACGCGGATGTAGTTTCTTTGTTTTTGAAATTCATATAGGTTCGGAGCCAATTATGATTGTAGTGGAAGGTATGTAAGTATGTCGACAAGCCCTTAATAACTGGTAAGCATCGTTCTGGGGGGGGGCAGTGTTTTTATCGTTCGTGCACTACTACATACCAGCTGTAGTAGCGTGCGATGGTCGTGCCAGTTGCGGTTCAAGGGCCCCAAGGCCCCCCGTTACTCAAGAGCTACGCGTGGAGCAGCACTGAGATCTGAAACTCGACAGTGGATAATCGACCTGATCCTTAGTAGGACTTGTGAACATTTTGATTCTCAGTACCGTGGGAAACAAACGCCATTTCTATGTATGGCCAAGGTGATATCGACGTTTTTACGACATGGGCGGAAGCATCGAGTCGGGAACAATTGTTTACCGTGGCCGGACCGATGAGGCCCACATATATCAACGGGAATCCCCAGAGACGCCACAGATGCCATCACCTGCCATCACTAGTGACAGACTGACGTGCGTTTTTGACTACACCATTATGGTTGGAACTTGGATCAGCTGGCATGCAGCTGCGTATCGATAGACCAGTAAACTGGATCAGGTACACCCTCTGTGACACAGCCCACGTAGGCCGGTAACTGAGTAAGCCACCTAGTGCCGTTTGACCATGTATCCAGTGCTAAAACGAGTAGGGGGATAGGTAAATCTGGTTCCTTCAAGTGCCCAATCCTTCAATCATCCTTTCGTATTACAATAACAGCAACGACTGTTGCAATAAAACCCTTTTCAGTGATATCATTCTCCCTCTCTCCGAGATCTGACCAGTGTCGGTAACACGATATTTGTGATGTCGAGGGGATGGGATTGTATCAGGCAGGACCATGGTATATTTTCCAGGCGTCCAAACCGGTGGCCTGTCGTAGCGCCGCCATTGTTTGGCTACATTTCCAAACTAAACAAAGTGTTCATCTTACCATCGGTCAATCTGGTACGCCGATATGTAACTTGCTGTACCAGCTTTTGCGAGGTTTGCGGACCATCGCCATTGACGGCCTGAATGTTCCTAGGCTCACTTAACGGTCAAGAAACCGAACTTGTGGATCTTATTCATACCTTATTGAGGTGAAATTTTTGATAGTGTGACAGATGCGGTGCCCTGATGAGGAGCCCCTGTTCATGTTTAGTAACCGCACAACTAACGGAGCCAGAAATGAAGACCGCCTGTGACAGCTGGGAGCTCTATGTTTCATGTCCTAGCGGCAACAGATTGCATGACTCGCCTATGGCAGAAACTATCTTTGCAATCACGAGGTCAAACAGTGTATAAATTCGATGCATGCAAAGCTACTGATGCTACATACCCCCTCTAGCAGCCGCCTAAAAGGTAATCCCACATAACCTCAGAAGTTTTATCGATGTCTGACTGTATGGCAATTTATTGGGTCGCTAACAACTCGCAACCGGGATATCTTTCATAGATGGAGAAGTTCCTTGACACCGATCCGAATTTTGTTCAAAAAATCAGCGAAAATGGAGGCTATGAGTATATTATTGTTGGAAGTGGCTTTGGTGGAGGCATTCTGGCGAATGAGCTGGCGAGCCGAGGAAAAAGGGTCCTTCTGATTGAACGGGGCGGCCTGGAATTTTCCACTCATGTCTGCAACACTGCACGTCCCAGCTTCGCTCGAGGAAAAAACGATTCTCCGGAGGGGAACGAGACGATTTACAATAACTTGAAGTCATGGGTGCAGCCTGTGGATGGCTCGGAGCCATATGTTGGCGGTCCACTGTACTGTCTTGGCGGCCGTTCCGTCGTTTGGGGCCTCTGGATCCCCCCCACGCCCGACAAAACTCTCCATTCGTACTTCCCAGAAGCGATAGCGCAGGATCTTCAATCGCGCTACTTTAGGAAGGCATTTGAGCTTGTCACTAACGGTTCTCAGGACCCAGAAACTCCGTACCCCGAGGGCCAAGTTGGCCAAGCTTTCATTAATAAAGCGAAAGGAAAGATTACGCAGGCCGTTGAGTTCTACGACGCGAGCGAAGTGGTCACTGGACCGACTGCAACGGAATTTAAAGCTGATGTTTATCGCTTCCCTCAAGGCGCCTACAGCACTGTCGAGGACCTTCTCAACCGACTTTACTCTCGAGACCCAAATTTGACGGTCCTCATGCATGCGGAAGTACTTGACTTTGAGCATATCGAAAACCCGTCATCTAGGGATGACGAGGACAAGAGGTAAAAAATTCCTGTTCTCGTCAGCATATCCTCTTGACCGGTCATATTCAGGTTGGTTCCGGCCTTGAATGTCCGACTGACGGGAAGCGATAGCGTCATGAAAATCTATGCGAAGGGGGCGCAAGTCATTCTTTCAGCTGGCACGCTTTGTACAGCCCAGATCGCCCTTAACAGCGGTTTACAAGTCCACAATGATCTCGTCGGCAAAGGGCTATCGGAGCACGCGGTGTATGCTGCGAGATATGCAATGCAACGTTCTGCTCGTGAACCCACCGCCCCTCTTCTTCTGCAGACCCTGATCAATATCAACGACACAAGTGCACTCCTGACTGTTACTATCAACTATAACTTCCTCCTTGCTGGTAGCAGCCACTTCCCAATTCACCAGTATCTCGGCTGCAAACGAGAACGTTCAGGAACACCCCGTTTGATCGAGCTGGAGGATGGAGAGCTGGTATTTGGGCGCAACGCAAATAGTTTCGATACCATCGCCATCTTGATCGAATATGGAGCTCCGTTGGATGACAGGAATATGGTGCTCAATACGGGTGCACCCCACCCAGTCATCCGGTTCAAACGCGAGCACACATACAACGACGAGGACTCCCTCATCAATATGCAGATCTTAACGACAAGAATTCGCAATGCTGTCGCCAAGCATATTATCTTCGGGATGGATGAGGATATCAGCCTCCTCACTGCTATCGAGGCTATCGCTGCCGCCCAGGTTAAAGTGGATACCACTGACAGTGGTAGCACACCCGGCGGAGACGACCTCCAGACACTTGGAGAATTGATGAAAGCGATTTCTACAGAGTTAACGCCTCGTCCGGATCTTTTAGGTTGCGGTATCTATGCCCACGAAGTTGGGACGATGCGGATGGACAACCCAAATGCAGGAAATCCCATCACTGGTGTCGTCGATGAAAACTTGAAGGTTCATGGCTTCTCGAACCTTCACGTTTGTGACTTGTCCGTCTTCCCTTACAGCGTCGAATCGAATCCATCTATTACGTTGGCAGCCCTATCGCTTCGGCTTGCTGAGCACCTGTCTCGAGGCTGAGGCTGCGCTTCACACCATTTATGACTGATTCGTTTGTCCAAGCCATGACCACTGCCTTTTACTATGTTTCCCGGACGTCATAACCTTTCGCGAATTTTATTGACATGTACATACCTGAGAATACAGTGATACGCTATCAGCACATACCTAGTATGGAGCAGTACATAGATCCAGTTGGTCGTTTTACTTACTAGGAGCAATAGGAGCTTGAATTGTTCCGCCTCTTCCGTGGTGCGTCGGAGTTCCAACATGAACTGGGTCAGGGCCTCTGTTCTCGACTCTTCGTCACGAAGGTTTGGTGGTAAATAAACGTTAACGGCAACACCCTCCAACGTGCCCTCCCTGTTTGATATTGGGGTGACAGGAGAACATACGGGACTCAGTCGCTGACCGCGATTCCGGTACATGGACGTAACCGAGATAGTCCATCGATGGGGACCGATATGGATCCCAGAGAAGAACTTTTGGAAGGTTGAACTCTACTTCGTGGACCGGCTAATGCCTCTAGGCTTCCGATGGACAAGATGAATGTTTCCAGGCCACTGATGGACAGGATAAATGTGTCCCAGACTACCAATTCGGACAGGCTAAATGGTTCCAGACTTGCCATTCCCCACCTTCATGCCTTGTTGAGGCGCAAAGGTGACTGATAATCAGTACTTTGACGCACTAGGAAGCCCCTATTTACGTCAATCACAGCCCAATACCCACCAATTGCACAACTCCCTCATCGGCAGAATCACGACTTTGCAAACACGAGGTCAGAATCCTTGGACTACATAATCGGTGCGTACAATGACACTGCTGCTACCAATTCCCTCTACCAGCCGCCTACAAGGTAAACATTACATGCCTTCATGTTCCAGTGCCAATGTCTGACTCTAAGTATCTTCCATAGATGGAGTCGATGGACAGGTTCGTTTCTACCGACCCCGACGTAGTTCGGAAAATCAGTGAAAATGGAGGTTACGATTATATTATTGTTGGAAGTGGCTTTGGCGGAGGCGTTCTGGCGGACGAGCTAGCTGGCCGAGGAAAGAGGGTCCTTCTGATCGAACGCGGACACGTGACATTTACCACTCACGTGTGCAACACTGCACGTCCCAGCTTCGTTCGAGGAAAAGACGATTCTCCAGAGGGGAATGAGACGATTTACAACACCTTGAAGGGATGGGTACAGCTCGCAGACGGCTCGGAGCCATATATTGGCGGTCCTCTGTACTGCCTTGGAGGCCGTTCCGTCGTCTGGGGCCTCTGGATCCCCCCCGCTAGTGAAAACACTCTTAACGAGCACTTCCCTCAACAGGTGGCGCAGGATCTTATTCAAGGCGGCTACTTTACGAAGGCATTTCATCTTGTCACGAATGGTTCTCAAGATCCAGACGCTCCATACCCCGAGGGCCAAGTTGATCAAGCTTACATTAATACAGCCAAAACGCAAGTCACGCAAGCCGTCCAGTCTTACGATGCGAGCCCAGTTGTCCTTGGGCCGACTGCAACGCAGTTTCAGACTGAGGTTTATCGCTTCCCTCAAGGCGCTTACAGCACTGTTGAGCGCCTTCTCAACCGTGTCTATGCTCGAGACCCATCTTTAACGATCCTTATGAACGCAGAGGTACTTGAAGTTGAACATACCTCCACAGACGACGGTCCAAGGTGACGTTTTTTTTGTCTCATCAGCATATCCTTTACTGACCCCTATCTAGGTCGGTCCCAGCCTTGTCTGTCCGACTGACGGACCGTGACACTACCATGAAAATCTCTGCGAATGGGGCTCAAGTTATTCTTGCAGCTGGCACGCTTTGCACAGCCCAGATCGCTCTTAACAGTAGTCTGCAGCTCTACAACCCTCTCGTCGGTAAAGGGTTGACGGACCACGCAATATATGCTACAAGATTCGCGATGGAACGTCCTTCGGGTGAACCTTCCGCTCCTCTTCTGCTCCAGACTATGATCCATATCAACGACACGACCGCACTCTTGACGGTTACTATCAACAATAATTTCTTCCTTGCCGGAAGTTCGAATGTCCCTATTCGCCAGTATCTCAGCACCAAACTGGCACGTTCCGGAAAACCCCACTTGATCGAGATGAAGAACGGAGAAGCGGAATTTAAGGACCATGCTGAGAGGTTCGATACCCTCGCTGTCTTGATTGAATATGGAGCACCATTGGAAGACACGAATTTGGTGGTCAATTCAGGTGCCCCTCACCCTGTCATCCGGCTCAGACGCGAGCACACACATCACGACGAGGACTCCCTCATCAATATGCAGATCCTGACGACAAGAATTCGTAATGCTGTCGCCAAGGATATCGTACTCAAGAAGATGGGCTCGGAGGAGATTGATGTCAGCCTCGCCCCCGTTGTCGATGCTCTTTCTACCGTCCGTCTCGACGGGCAAGGCGTTAGCGGTGGTGGGGGTACTGGTACAAGTCGTAGCAATGCAGGCGACGACCTCGACGAACTTGGAGAATTGATGAAAGCTATCGCCGCGGAATTGGCACCTGTCCCGGAACTTTTGGGTTGCGGTATATTTGCGCACGAAACTGGGACAATGCGGATGGGCAGCACACTTGACAATAGTGTTGTCGACCAAAACTTGAAGGTTCACAACTTCTCGAACCTTCACGTTTGTGATATGTCCGTCTTCCCATACAGCGTCGAAGCGAACCCGGCCATCACTTTGGCGGCTCTAACGCTTCGGCTTGCTGATCACCTGGTCCCGTCTAACGAGTCGGCAAACTGAAGGAAGGTACGCTCCATCCTCGTTGTTTGTCGCCTTCTCTTACGACCTCTACTCCATTAGTCTGTGTCACGCCCAACGATCTTTTCTCTTTTGTTTGCCAAACGTCTGAATTCAATTTGATTTGTGTGAAGTACTTCTTGCCTTGTAGGATACGACGCAGTATGTTCTTTTGTAGCAGCACATCGAGTGGAGCATCCCACTTATATTCCCCTGTGATACTCACGCTGTACGATCATAGTTACCCGAGACCAATATCCATCCTTTTGCAGCTTGGTGGTAAGGGACTTTCGTCAACATTAGTGGTGGTCATCTGGCCCCTGGGTGTGGCCGACGTTATTGGTGGTGTGGTAGGAGACTTACGTGGTCAGTGATGAACATCGTCAGTGGTGGGTAACGGTGGCAACGTTGGGGGGTGTTGGGCCTTGGCGCTACTGTAATTGCAGTGAGGCCGCTGTTCTCGTGCGATCCGGTAGGTTTTAAAACTCCGCTAGGACCGCCCAGATTATGTATGTCGGCACCGTCCGATGGTAATTCAGCGCGTGGAATGATTGCTCTCCCTATTTGATGTTGGTTGACAGTCACCCCACATCATGGGGAACAACAAGGCGGCGCTTGACAAGCGCTCGATGAATGATCAACCCCTCCTTTTGATTGTTTGATCTGGGACACAGCTGGAATCTTTCACGGCCAAGATACTATCGTTGCTCAACATTTGAATCTGGTTCCCTGTACTACCTCATACGGACAAGGCTGTTATCGATCCATCGGCCTGCCGATAGCCCCTCCCCCCGCCCTTCCTCGGCTACGGCAAGAAATGTTGGGTTCACCACCGTAACCAACGGCTACTAATTGATCGAACACTGGACTCCGACGCCTCTGTGGTGGCATGCATGCACAGATCAAGGTGTAACTGTCCCAAGTCATATGTACTAGGCATATGGTGCTATTTATCAGATGGGACGTTCACTGGCATCGGGGTGTGATCAGGGGTCAATCTCTCACGACGACTTCAACACAAAACTCAGTCACTGACCGCGATTCCAGACTTCCTGTGCATGGGCGTAACCGAGATAGTGGGCGAATGTTTACCCTGCAGGGCCCCGATATGATCCCCAGACAAGTACGTTGTGGAACTTTTGGAAGGTTGAGCTTTCTTTCGTGGACCGGCTAATAATGGCTCTAGGCTTCCGATGGGTGACAGGATAAACGTGTCCCGACTAGGAATCCCCTATTTCCGTCAACCACGCAGCCCTCGACGTCCCCAATACCTACCAATTGCACAACTCCCTCATCGGCAGAATCACGTCTTTGCAAATTGCAAACACGAGGTCGGGATCCTTGGACTACATAATCTGTGCGTACAACGAAACTGCTGCCACCAATCCCCTCTACCAGCCGCCTACAAGGTAAACCTTACATGCCCTCGTGTTCTAGTGTCAATGACTGACTCTATGACAGTTTATTTGATCCATAGAAAATCGCAACCAGGATATCCTTCATAGATGGAGAGGTTCCTTTCTGCCGATCCCGACGTAGTTCGGAAAACCAGTGAAAATGGAGATTACGATCATATCGTTGTTGGAAGTGGCTTTGGAGGGGGCATTCTGGCGGACGAGCTAGCAGGCCGAGGAAGGAGGGTCCTTCTGATCGAACGCGGGCCCCTGGCATTTACCACTCACGTATGCAACACTGCACGTCCCAGCTTTTCTCGAGGGGAAGACGATTCCCCAGAGGGGAACGAGACGATTTTCAATACCTTGAAGGCATGGGTACAGCTCGCAGATGGCTCGGAGCCATATATTGGCGGTCTTACTGCCTTGGGGGCCGTTCCGTCGTCTGGGGCCTCTGGATCCCCCCCGCTAGTTCCAACACTCTTAACACGTACTTCCCACAGAAGGTAGCGCAGGATCTTCAAGGCGGCTACTTGAAGAAGGCGTTTCACCTTGTTACGAATGGTTCTCAAGATCCAGCCGCTCCATACCCCGATGGCCAAGTTGAACGAGCTTATGTCGAATCAAAGAAACGTCAGGTCACGCAAGCCGTCGAGCCCTACAATGCGAGCGAAGTCATCCTTGGACCGACCGCAACGCAGTTTCAGGCTAAGGTTTATCGCTTCCCTCAAGGCGCTTACAGCACTGTTGAGCGCCTTCTCAACCGTGTCTATGCTCGAGACCCATCTTTAACGATCCTCATGAACGCAGAGGTACTTCAAGTCGAACATGTCCCCATAGACGAAAATACAAGGTGACGTTTTCTTTTCCTCAACAGCATATCCTTTACTGACCTTATCTAGGTCGGTCTCAGCATTGACTGTCCGACTGGCGGGCGGTGACACTACCATGAAAATCTCTGCGAATGGGGCAAAAGTTATTCTTGCGGCTGGCACGCTTTGCACAGCCCAGATCGCTCTTAATAGCAGTCTGCAACGCTACAATCATCTCGTCGGTAAAGGGCTGACAGACCACGCAATATATGCTACGAGATTCGCGATGAAACGTTCTTCGGGTGACCCCTCCGACCCTCTTCTTCTCCAGACTATGATCCATATCAACAACACGACCGCACATTTGACGGTTACCATCAACAATAACTTCTTCCTTGCCGGCAGTTCGAATGTCCCTATTCACCAGTATCTCGACACCGAACGGGCACATTTCGGAGAACTCCACTTGATCGAGATGAAGAACGGAGAAGCGGAATTTAAGGACCATGCTGAGAGGTTCGATACCCTCGCTGTCTTGATTGAATATGGAGCACCGTTGGAAGACACGAATTCGGTGGTCAATTCAGGTGCCCCTCACCCAGTCATCCGGCTCAGACGCGAGCACACACATCACGATGTGGAGTCCCTCATCAATATGTAGATCCTGACGACAAGAATTCGTAATGCTGTCGCCAGGGATATCATCTTCCATGAGAAGGACTTGGAGAAGTTTGACGTCAGCCTCGCCCCTGTTGCGGAGGCTCTTTCCACCGTCCATCTCAACGGGAAAAGCTTTAACGGTGGTAAGGGTACGGGTGCAAGTGGTGACAGTGCAGACGACCTCGAGAAACTTAGAAAATTGATGATAGCCATCGCCGCCGAATTGGCACCTCCACCGGAACTTTTGGGTTGCGGTATATTTGCGCACGAAACTGGGACAATGCGGATGGACAGTGCATCTGGCATCCATGGTGTTGTCGACCAAAACTTGAAGGTTCGCGGCTTCTCGAACCTTCACGTTTGTGACATGTCCGTCTTCCCATACAGCGTCGAAGCGAACCCGGCCATCACTTTGGCTGCTCTATCGCTTCGGCTTGCTGATCACCTGGCCCCGCCTACCAAGTCGAACAAAATGAAAGAAGGTACGCTCCATCCTCGTTGTTTGTCGCCTTCTCTTACGACCTCCACTCTATTAGTCTGAGTTACGCCCAACGATCTTGGTTTTCTTTGTGTGTTTGCCAAACGTCTGAATTCAATGTACGATAATGGCATTTGTGTGAACTTGCCCTGTAGGATACGACGCAGTATGTTCTTTTGTAGGAGTTGGTCGTTGTACTACACAAAAATCATAATGATGCTTTATGGTTACTACCCGCTAATAAGGCAATTCCGATGATCCGATCTGGCTGCTCGAGAGGCTGTTAGGAGCCACTGAGGAGTTGACATCTCTGCATATTCCCTCGAAGTTGTCTCATCCTCAACCTTTCGCAATTTCGCCCACGAACTCTCTTTTGCAAGTCAAGCGAAGTAGTCACGAATGGCAGCGTCAGTTCCTCAAGGAATGCCTCTTCTGAGTGGCCCACCTCCGCCACCCTCACCACCCGATGTCAACGCATGCAGAAAGTGCGGGAAAGAGTTCAATATTCTATTCAATAGGCAGAGGAAATGCATGCATTGCGGTATGCGACTATTCCAGGTGTGCCCCAATGTCCATGAGATGATCCGTACGTCAGGATATGCCTATTGTTCATCTTGCACCGATTATCAAGCGCTTATGCCTCGAAACGGACCGACGAGGGGATACGATCTTGCTCACGTATGCGCATTCTGCATCGATTTGCTGAATGGTGTGCAATCAATCCAAAACCTGATTCTGCGGATCGCATATTCATGCTGATACATGTTGTGTGGCATGCAGTGACTGCTCTTGGTAAAAGCCAGCTCAGGTCTCTTCCCGCTGCAAAGCTCAGGCGATATGTTGATGCATACAATATTCAAATTAAAGGCACGATAGACAAGAATGACATTGTGGATTTGGTGGTAGCTGCTCGGGTTTGTCCCTCCGCATTTCTTTCTCCTACGCCACTGTCATACGGTCATATCCCTACACCCTTTTGTTTGTTTATATTCTGCCTTAGATCTAACGCCCATTTTCCTCATTAACAGACGAGACAGGGTTGCCTCCCAGTGGCGAATGAGGCGTATTACCGGAAGCATGCGGTGCCGAAGCATTCCTCTATACCAGGTAGTTCTCCCAATCAATCCACAGCTTCGCGTGCTCGGAATTTCTTTACTCGCGCTACATCGGGTAACCCACAACCATCGTCATCTAGTAACCCCAACTCGAACTTCCTGGGCAGTCATAGTCGCCCATATAGTACTGCCAGTTCCAATTCACGAGCGCAGGCATTTCCTCGCCCAGACCTTGACCCGAGACATGACCAAGTACCAGAGACACATTATCGGGCTTATACCCCGCGACCCAACGGGCCAAGAAGTCGCGCAACGTCTGGCCCGTCGAGTTCTGGTCCGGCACGGCCGATGAATAACCAATGGTTCCGACCTCCACCTGTGCACTCTCGCACTTCTAGTTTCTCCAGACCAAGCAATACACGTCCAGCCCAACCGCCGCCGCCGCCAGCTCCTGCGCCAGCGCCACCTTCACTTGCGACGTTACTTACGCAATCCCGCCCGTCCATAGCGGCTCTCTCAGTTGGCACCCTCAAGAAGATTCTGTGGGAAGCACGAGTAAGGATACCACCCGGTGTTTGTGAGAAAGAGGACCTGGTTGATCGTGTCTGCGCGTTTTTGGAGGAGGAGAGAAGAAGAGAAGCCGATAATGACCACGATAGCGTCTGGGAGGAATACTATGGTGACGATGGAATTGTAGTTACTGCTGAGGAAGAGGACGATACAGGTGCTGCGGAGCCCGCAACAGAGGGGCCTACTGGGAATACCAACGTCCACTTGAACTCGAACGATTTTGTCACGCCCGACGATGATCATCTTTCAACACCCAACTTAAGTGGACGCCCGAACACTCGACCAACAAGTCCACAGCCGTCACCAGATATATTCACCGCTTCCTCCACGCACGCAAAGGGGAAAGCGCGTCCCAGCAAACCCACAGAAGGGGGACTATGCGTGGTCTGCCAAGATGAAGAAGCAAACATTGCAATTGTTGATTGCGGGCACGTTCTCCTTGCTGTCTATTCGTTGTGCTGTTCACTACTAATCACTGCTTTATAGACATCTTGCAATGTGTCGTGAATGCTCGGACCTTGTCATGCAGAGCTCGCGGGAATGTCCACTGTGTCGGACTCGGATCGTGACCGAGGCACGCCTCTTGAGGATATTCAAGACTTGAAGAACCAAGTTATTTCTCTTATGTAGAATAACGGGAAGTATTTATAGTAGTTTGGGGTGCTGGTTATCACCGTCATACCTGTTTCTGTATGCTTCTGCTATTATCATTTGTACATCAATTGCTCCCCACTTATCATGCAAATATCTTGATACGTACAAGGTGTCTTTCATGTTGCTAAAGTTATAAATTTTCGGGTTTGCTGTGGTCTTGTAGTGTAGCGGTTATCACTCGGGATTCTGACCATTGCTGAATTCCCGAAACCCAGGTTCGAATCCTGGCAGGACCTTCTACTTAATTTTTTATCCTCTTGTTCTGTGTCCACTAATTGCCTTCTAAAGATCTCAGGCGTCAAGATTGTATATCCCCTTGCCATAAGGTCGTATCACGCATACAAGTACTCCGTACACAAAGACTTCAACCGCTACTGACCACTTCTGTTTTCTTTGAATGTTCCGGTTGACCAATCCACGGGCTTGAAGCAGAAAACGTCCTCATCGCGCAAGTCCTTAATTTGGTGTCTGTATCCAGGATCAGCTACTAGCTCCAAGAAAAGTATACCAAAAGGACACTCAGAATATAAACAAAAGAAGGAAGTCATTAAATACAATGAAAGCGATTAACAACTCACTTTTCTTTAAGGTGAGACCTCAATCCATGCCCTGTCATTGGCTTGACCCCTCCCTGTCCGGAAGCATCGTCTTCGCCGATCTTCACACAGTGGCTGCAACCGTAGTTTGCTTCATTGACGATCTCGCGTGTCAGGGGTTTCTTATCGAGAAGACGAGAAGCTAAGCCTGGCTCGAATGCCGACGTATCCACGCCAGATGGAAGTATTAGGATCTGCATTGACTCATGGCGGTGACAGTGGCCGATCTGTATATTCTGGGACCAAGAAGCCCTAAAAGAACTACAAATGACAAACTTACAGCATTTTGAAAGTCCATGACTACACGGCTTTTGCAAGACAGGCACCGAATTCTGCGTGCCAACGTTTCGACGAAGAATATCGTGTGCGGGTACTCCGCAGATAACCCAAGCTTGTGAAGGACGCGATCAATAAGAGCAATCGCCTGCAGAAATAGTTTCAACTATCAGGCACTGAATTTAGAGGAAAGGAGGCCGGCACCTTGTCATCTCTTTTGAACAAGCTCACTCTCCAGTCCAACTCGTTTGGCTTCCTCTTCCTCCTGTTCTTTGTGGTAGCATCTTGAGCTTCCCCATCAACATCCGTCGTACCATTGTCACCATCTTTCTCCTGTGGGCCATTTTCATCTATCCTTTGTCCTACAGGTCTAACCGTATTTCGCTTTTTCGTCCTGCAAACGTGTGCACAGACATCAAAAAAATCCAGGCACCCCTGCATCTTAGTTTTCCCGTTTACCCCACCATCCACGCATCGAGTGCAAAGAAACTTGGCTGTAATTCTGTATAATGGATCCAACTTGTTTGAGCTTGCAGACTTCCACCCGTCAGGGAAGCCCAACTCCTTCAGCAACTCCGTACGCGCAGAATCGACCCATGCGGAGATGTCTGACTTGATGAGGGATGTGGCGAATTCATTATTATTCAAATCACCAAGGCTCCCGTCTCTTTGCATGGGCGTTGCACCAGGATTAGGTCGCCCTCTGATGGCGCGGACAGAAGGGAGCTCGAGGAATATACTAAGAGACGGAAAAGCTGTTGTTCCTTTAGACTTCATCCTCTCATAGAGACTTTTGACACTTGTTAGCCTTGTCCTATAAGCCTTCTCGGCAGCTGCGCGCTCGTGATATTCCTTCATTGAAAGAAGCTGTGATTCGACAATAGGCTGAATTGGGCGGAAAACTGACGGGGCGTTAAGAATATCATCCTTTCTGCCTAAGGACATGGTCAAAATACTCACGTTTATTAGTCATCACATCCATAAGGCGGGTGAGATGTCCGCTCAAAGCACTGTAAGCCGGACATGACAAGAGATCTACGGCGTTCCACCCTTCTCGCAGAGCCAAATCTTTCGCCCTGCAAACCTATATTCAGGGATGTGGGTCGTACGATGCGTCCACACGCACCAAGTCTCATTAGCAAGTCTCGTGTCCTTCACCGTCTGTTCGTACACGTATTTCCATTCGAGCAATTGGACAGAAAGCTGCAGGTCAGGGTGAAGTACGATTTCATGCCCATGTCATTTTGTTTTGTGGAAAAAAGGAAGACGAACGAACGGATAGGAATGTCAGTCATAGCGCTTCAATGGGAAGAGCTGGCTTACACTCATGATTTCTTTAAACCTCGCGATTTTATCACGGTATTTCTGAAAGAAAATAGCCAGATGTTAGAACATCGGGCAATGTTTTACAAGACCCTGCTCGATGCGTGACATGTTTTTCGTCCCTCTCAAACCCACTGACAGTCAAGCGGAACGATGTACACACTACTCACCGTCAATATGACGTCCCTTCTCAGAGCAGGCTCTGCGCTTTCTCCTTGTTCAGAGGTAGTCGCAGGAGGTTGTTCAGGAGCAGCGGCATTCAGAACCCGAGTTTCCCTGCCCATCTTAGCGATCGCTTCGGCAGCGACATATACGTTCCATTCACTCTTGCTTTTCTCCCACTCTGATTTACGGAGCAACACGGTCCCATTTTCAGGCCCTGTTGATATACAAGTGAGCCAAATCCAAGGGACAAAGGAGAAGGAAATTAATTGCATAACACATTATGGGAAGGACGACCTTACAATTGGAATGAACATAAGAGGTGGGGGCTGGACACAGAAAAGGTTGTTGATGGAAAGATATAGGAGAAACTATAAGTCATCCACAATGAATATCAGGAGGTGAGACATCGCACAGAAACATCGCGTGCTCTCAATAGAGGGGAGCCAGATCGGGTGTTCCGCTGTCTGAATGATTGTCGTGACGTCGATAAGATTGTTACTGTGGTTGAGTTCAAAACCACGTCGCAAGCAACGACGTGCCGGGTATGAAAGCACGTGAATGTGTGCAAGGTAGAGGATAAGAAAACAATGAACTGACACTAAGAATTTCTTCCGGCACGCGTACTGTGCTCACAGACAAGATCAGCGACGGCTACCCAGTTGAGTCGATAGACTCACACTATTGCATACCCTGACCCTCGCCGCGAAGCTCACGTACAACGATATTTCTTTTTTGCAAATTTCGCACAACCCCTTACTGAATATAAATGCAGCATATTCCGCTTCTGTTCCTTTCCATGCACTTGTTGGGGCCGGAAGGGGCCGGGGTTTACAGGTAGTCCGAACACCTCGCCAGATAAAGGATGCGGTAGGGTTGAGAACGAGAGTGCGATAAAGGTATGAGCAAGTGCGCGAGACTGAGAGCACAGTCGATGGAGAACATGTGTAGAGGAGAACTTCACTGAGGAGCTCGAGTGGGAGACATGTTAGGGTCAACGTCGAAGGCGAAGCTGCAGAGAATTCAGAAAATGAATACCCGGCGAAACAAAATAAGCTACCACTGTTGGAGTCTGAAACTGTTCTTTTCTGTTTTTTCTTTGGGTTGGCCATTGAGAAGTAGACAACCCGCACAAGATGGTCGTTCCTTGAAAACGGCGATCCTAGCACATAGTGGAGTTTGATTTGATTTAGCTGGCCACTTACCACAGCGTTAGCTGTCCGTCATGCTGTGCAGCCGTTCATTTTCTCCTTCTAGAGGAACGACTATCTTCATCTACGAAGAGAGTCTGGCTTAGGGAGACTACGTTCATTTCATGGATCGTCGTTCATCGATGCATCGTTTACACCTTACTGACACTGACCACGCATCCTCTGTCATCATGCGACATTGATGTCGTTCGACTCACTCTCTCCTTTCTTTCTTTTCACCAAGCTGCGTCACCGGCTGATGTCACCCCGTCATGCTGTGCAACTGTTCAAATCGTCCATCGTTTGCGCTTTGCTGACAGAGCTCGCCGCATCTGGCATGATAGTAGGCGGAATGGCCGACCGTCGTCAGGCCTGAGGCATCTTTTCTTCCTTTCGACCAACATGGCCAACTTTTGCATGTATCAGGGCATCGTCGGAGTTCACCAAGGCGAGCTGTATGGTCCACCGCGTCATGCTGTGCGTTCGTCCACCGGTTGTGGTTGTTCCATCATTTGCTCTCTGCTCTCATCCGTTGTGTCCTGCTGAACTCAGTAGCAGCGACGCTCCCAATGCATTTGCATCCATTGCGTCTTGCTGAACATGGCGGCGGTGACGCTCCCAATGTGTCATCGTGTCTCAATGTACATCGTACCAACCGTCCGAGCTGCTTTTCTACTTAACCACGATGGCAAGCTTCTGTGCCTATCAAGGTGTGGTGGGTCTTCAGGTCTTCCTGTTGATCCCTTGACTTTCGGTGAGAGTGCTGCTGGATCGACTGTGTCACTGCACGGGATCTTATCACACGCCCATAGGTAGAACGCTTGTATGCATAAAACCAGAGTAATGCATAAGATTTTCCTTGGCCCGAGTTGGGACGCACTCAAAATTAGGGTTAGAAGACTGTCCATTGACTGTACTACTATATGTACTTCCAGAGATCAAATGGAGTCGTTCCTTCTATGCTATCGGCACCCACAGCCCAAGACAAGAACTACTACCAGTCACGAGTAAACTCTCAGAGGTTCTGTTTGCTACTGAAAGTCCAGCTTCAGGATGCTGACCACATCCATGGCAATCAGTTGCTACCAATGTTGGTTGGTGTTAGATCAATATCATGGACGAGCTTTCACAGACACCAGTTGAATTGGCCCTACTGGAGGAACAAGCGCGACGGCTCCTATGAGCTCTTGCACGTCCGCGCCGCCGTGGCCACGCAGCGAGTCAAGGTAGACGAACTCATTCGAACAAGACCAACCGCATTCAATCTCCTTCCAACCGAGATACATATTGCTATCCATCCTCGACCTTGATGTTCGTGCTTACCATCCCAAACGGAAGTATCAATTGGCTGGTGTATGTCGGCGTTGGGAGAACATCATCTTGGACAGTCCCAGCCTCTGGACTACTATCCGACATGTCGCAACGTTAACTTCTTCCATTATAACACATCTGCACGGAGTCGTGGAGCACTTCTTGACATTGTCATTGAGACTCCATTGTGGTCCCGATCCAAGCACCTTGCACTTGTCCCATCCCTAGACATTGTTGGCTCCTCGGCATCGCTGGCATAGCCTGTCAATTGTTTATGTCGATGACGATGAGGAAGACGACCGTCCTCTGGTTTTACGACACTCGCAGAATTTATCATCAAGAGAATCAATCACTTCCTCTCTCAAATACGCTGCAATCTCGCATTGTAACGCTTCCCCCGACTTCCTTTCCCCAGTCCTTGAAGCATCTGGAACTCGAAGAGTTCATTGCCGTGTAAGGAAGTCTCGTGCTCTATCTGCAAAATCTCGCCGTTTCACGTCTTCACACATATCACGTCCGTCTCGAACGTCTCGCACACATCGCAACTCGTGTCTCGCCGCCGACGTCATCACTGATGTCATACGTAGTATGTTTTTCTTTCTCTTTTTTTCCTCGTGTCTCTCCCTTTTCTTTCATCGTACCGTTTCACGTTATCACGTTACAACCTCATGCCTAATTTCCTGTGACATTCCGTCTCTTTGCTCAACGTCTCCGACCGCCACAGTCAAAACTATACCTTACTTAGATGAACCTCAAGGCACACTGTACCTTTCCTTTCTTCTTGTTCCTCGTCTTTCAACTCGCTCACTGTTCTTTGTGTACATCCAGTATATAAGACCTCCTGTACAGACATGAAAGCCAGAACAGAATCCCCCCTCAGATTTGTTCTCGAAATTCCTCGTCCGAACGCGCTCGACTCAAGATTTTCACCGCTTCGCTTACTTTATCACTTCCGACTCGGTACGTTTCCCCTGAATAGAACTCGCTGACGGTTGGTCTACGACAGAACGATGTCAACATTACAGCCGATGACACTGATTTTCCACCGGTAACTGTATTAAAATCTCTCAAGCTGGATTTCTATGGCGGCCACGTGAACTATCCGTCATTCCCATACCTGATTCCAACGCAGACATTGACGAATCTCTACTCTCGGGATCCATAGGGTGACAAGATCTTGTAACATGGAAGGTGATAGGGGCGCTTTTAAAATGAATTCTAACGGAGCAGCTGTAGCTGACGTCTCTGCAGAAACAACACCCCAATCAAATCAACCTACCCCTACTGATGGAAAGACGGCCCGAGCGGTGAAACCGGCGCAGAGAAAACAGACACGACAGACGTGCTTTATAAACCTGGAACGCTTACAGCGTCCAGGAATACAAGTGTGATCAAATCATTGAAATACACTGGTGACTTATCACAGAGACAGAAGGAGAGCATACATTCAGGCAATCTTAATCTCAATATCCCTTCTTCTGCTTTTCAGGCTCAGTCAGGGGAACATACTGTCGTCCCGCAAATGCATGGAAAGAGGCATGTTGCGGGAAAAAATACTGCTCAGAATTCCATTGCAAACGCTCACTCACGACGGACTCACCATGACATCCATGACACGCCGCTTCTTGACTTCGCCCGTAGCGGTTTTTTCGACTTCCCATATGGCCTGTGAGTAAACACCGACAGGAATAAACATTTTCCCAGGGGCTTTGAGCTGCTCGACGAGGGCTTGAGGGAGTGATGGAGAAGCAGCGCCAACATGAATAGCATCATACGGGCCTACAGGAATCACGACCAACTGCGGCATAGAAAACACATCGGTACTTACCACTAGCAGGATAGCCTGCATCAGCGAGAAGGGATGTAAGCACGCCGTAGGACCAAACAAGGTGACAACCCACCCTGTCTACCGTCTCCAGCGATCATTTCGATTCTGCCATCTCCTAAGGCAGGACCGAGGCCGTCTTTCTCGAGGTTCTTCTTGGACCACTCCACGAGCTCCGGTATGTGGTCCACGCCGATGACTTTGCCCTGAGGAGGCTGTGGCTGGGTGGGGGAAGGAGGCGGCGAGACCAAGTGGTGGAGGACGGCGCAGAGATATCCAGAACCACTACCGACGTCCAGCACTTTCGCACCAGGGTTAAGATAGGGAAGGAGGTGTTCTATAGCATATGCGTGCTACGCATGGGATGGAACTGCATGAGTGGGAGGAATCAATTCAGGAGTGCATGCACACCATATGTGGCGCTGAGATAGTCGCCCCATGGCCAATCGGTCTAGTACACACGATGTCAGGGGGAAACAAGGTCGGGCGAGAAATAGACACAACTGAGGTGAATCTTGATATGCATCAGATGGATGAGTAACGTAGTTTGCACGGTCCACTTTCGACATCGCCTATCATAATATGTGAAGACATCAACCGCTAATCAAACAGTGTAAAGCTATGACGACGCCTACAGCTGCGACCCAGTCTGAAGAGATTATTCCTTGTCTCGCCAAGTTGCTGATGAGTTCAGCGTTCGTTCTTCCAGTACATCGCCAGGCCATTGCATCAGGAGGTGGGATGAAGGTAAGCAAGCCGCAGAGGAGAAGCGGAATACGATGATGCAATGTGACCCAAGATAGGATTTTCTTGACAGGCACACTATCGGTGGTCAGAAAGAACATCATTCATACTGAAGTCGGTGTTACTAGATCTAAACCTACACTACAGGTAATTGCATTATGCATTCCCCCCAAGACTTACACTTGTTCTCCTTTCGACTCAAAGACCACCGAACCCATATCCTCCACAAGACGAGTGGTCTCTACTTTCTAAATCCACAAAAGATACGGTTTTTCAGGACGGTGTGAGCTAGTCCAGGGCAAGGTACGCACCACTCGTGCTGGACAACCTGTTTTCAAAGAGAGACACATTGGCAGTGACACGGTAACGTCTTCCATTTCCAGGGAACAGCACTTGTAAAGTTGCATATACACCTCGCGAACTGCGGATCTTGGTGTCAAGTTTATCGTGGAAAACTTCACAGTAACCCGGCGTCCCTTCCGTTGCCTTCTTTTGAGGAATCGCTGAAAATCATCCCCTACCATGTCCTGATCGAGCGTCCCCCCAGTGACAGTCAGACTTTCCAGCTGCTCCCAATTGTCCGCGGGGCACTCGGAGAAGCCGAGAAGGAAGAAAATAGGAGTAATGTCGCTAGGAGGGATTACCACATGGTGAACATTGGGGAACGTCATACAAGCGAACTCGACTTCCTCGTAGGGGATGTCATCGGGAGGGCCGTAAAGGTGGAAGGAGAGCTGATGAACACCGGTATATTTCGACTGGATACCACCGAACACGACGGACGGAGAACGCGACTCCTTGCAGTTAAAACAATCCAGGTATTCCAACTTTGGAGCCACGAATGCTTCGAGTAATTCCTTCACCCGGGAAACCTTCAAAGTAAGCTTTTCGAGGAGTGGCAGACGGACGCTGTCTGGTCGCACTGATGAGGTATCAACATTGCCGGATAGCAAGAGCGACGTTAAGGTCAGAGATGAAAGCTTCTTGAGTCGCAATGGAAGTCTGGAAGGACGTTCGCTGAACGCCAACATAAGGTTGATAAATGTATTTTCCATTGACGGAGTTTCATCTAGAACCCCACTTCTGAGCTCTAGATGTCGAAGGGCCGGTAGTCGAGCAGGGTCAAGATACGACATGAAACGATTAACTGTATCATCATGTAGCTCGATGCGCACAAGAGACGGAAATGACGCAGTAGCCACTCCGTCCAGGTTCAGCGGACCACTGCCGACCATGATGCTCCTCCAACGACGGGCATGGGCAAGCACAATGTTGAAAATTTCGAGGAGTGTGGTTTGAGATTCAGAGTATCGGTGAAATGTCCAAGGGTAAACTTCGATGTCGAGAAGACAATCACGACTCCTTGTCAGATACGCCTTCACAAGGGGTAAACTCCAAGTTGCCCTCACGAAGATCGCTGTCCAGAGGTGTGGATCATTAAGGATGGTATCTTTCCATCGCCGAGATACGCTCGCCAATTCCATTTTCCTGTCATGGTACATGGCATGACGCTTAGAGATAGGCGCGTGGAGTGCAAAACCAAGGACCCGAGAGAGCAGCTCAGCGGGAAGGCGATGGGTGATATCGTT
>Ga0307516_10002443_pt1 | contig 24860 bp, 18 predicted proteins | sample 19_EM_MG_FD_203310 | JGI IMG/M metagenome (GOLD analysis project Ga0307516, IMG submission 203310) | Populus trichocarpa ectomycorrhiza microbial communities from riparian zone in the Pacific Northwest, United States - 19_EM | ecosystem: Host-associated > Plants > Roots > Unclassified | place...
CCGCACCACCTGGCGATGGAGTTGTTCAAAGACCGCACAAACACCTTCGTCGTGCACGTGCCTTACCGCGGCACGGCCATGGCGGTACAGGACGTGATCGGCGGCCAGGTGCCGATGATGGTGCTCGACACCGCCGCCGGCCTGCCGCAGATCAAGGCCGGCAAGGTCAAGGCGCTGGCGGTCATGTCGAAGAAGCGCATTCCTTCCTTGCCCGACGTGCCCACACTCGACGAGATCGGGCGCGCTGATGGCCTGAAGGATTTCGAAGTCACCGCGTGGCAAGGCCTGTTCGCACCGAAGGGCACCCCGCCCGAGATCGTCGCAAAGCTCACCAGCGAGATGAACAAGGCGATCAACGTGCCGGAAGTGCGCACCCGGCTCGAAGACTTCGGCCTCGAAGTGGTGCCGACGGACGGGCCGGCGCTGGGTGCGTTCATCCAGACCGAAACGAAGTTCTGGCATGCGCTGATCAAGGATCGGAAGTTGTCGGCGGAGTGAGTTCCATGCCCGGACCGAGCAGCGCAGAGCCATGGGAGCTACCACATTGAAACCCGCTCGACTCGACGCCTATCTGCAACGCATCGGCCACACCGGCGCCTGCACCACGACGCTGGAGACGCTGGCCGCGATCCAGCATGCCCACGCCTGCAACATCGCGTTCGAGAACCTCGATCCCTGGCTCGGCGTGCCCGTGCGCCTCGACCCCGACGCCGTGCACGACAAGCTCGTGCACGCCGGGCGCGGCGGGTATTGCTACGAGCACAACGCGCTGCTCGGCGCGGCGTTGCGCACGCTGGGCTTTTCAGTGACCGACCATGCCGCGCGCGTGCTCTGGAACATGCCGGCCGAGATGGTCCGGCCGCGCACGCACATGCTGCTGGTGGTCGATCTGGGCTCGCACCAGTACGTCGTCGATGCCGGCTTCGGCGGCATGACGCTGACCGCACCGCTGCGCCTGGACTTAAGCACGCCGCAGGCCACGCCGCACGGCCCGTTCCGGCTTCAGCCGACAGCGCTCGACCGGGTGCTGCAAGCCGAGGTGGCGGGCGAATGGAAACCCGTGTACCGCTTCGACCTGCAGCCGCAACTGCGCTCCGACTACGAGATGGCGAGCTGGTATCTGTGCAACCACCCGGACTCGATGTTCCGGCAGTTGCTGGTGGCGGCGCGGCCGGGGCCTGCCGGCCGCCACGTGCTGCGCGACCGGCAGCTCACGCTGCATCGCCTGGATGGCAGCGACGATACAAGTATCCTGGCCACGCCTGCAGAACTGCGCGATGCACTGCGAGGCGTCTTCGGCATTGACCTGTCGGCCGTGCCCGGCCTCGACGAACGCCTCGCCCGGCTGCCTTAGACGAGCACGCGCTCGATGCCGCCGTCGTTGGCGCGCTCCACGTACTCCGGCAACCAGTCAGGTCCGAGGATCTGGTTCGCCATTTCGACGACGATGTAGTCAGCCTCCAGCAGCCCGTTGTTCAGGTCGCCGGTGTAGCGCGACAAACCCTGCAGGCAGCTCGGGCACGAGGTCAGGATCTTCATCGGCCCCTTCTCGGCCACCGCACCGGTCGCACGCAGCGCCGCTTCGTCCTTGCGCAGCTCTTCTTCCTTGCGGAAGCGCACCTGGGTCGAGATGTCGGGCCGTGTCACGCCGAGCGTGCCACTTTCACCGCAGCAGCGTTTGCTCTCGATCACGTTCGGGCCGACCAGCGCCTTCACGGTCTTCATCGGCTCCTGCAGTTTCATCGGCGTGTGGCAGGGGTCGTGGTACAGATAACCCCCGGCCGACGCGGCGCCGAGCGTGATGCCTTTTTCAAGCAGGTACTCGTGGATGTCGATGATGCGGCAGCCGGGGAAGATGTCTTCGAACTTGTAGCCCTGCAGCTGGTCGTAACACGTGCCACAGCTCACCACCACGGTCTTGATGTCGAGGTAGTTCAGCGTGTTGGCGACGCGGTGGAACAGCACCCGGTTGTCGGTGATCATCTTCTCGGCCTTGTCGAACTGGCCCGAGCCACGCTGCGGGTAGCCGCAGCACAGATACCCCGGCGGCAGCACGGTCTGCACGCCGGCGTGCCACAGCATCGCCTGCGTCGCCAGGCCCACCTGCGAGAACAGGCGCTCCGAGCCGCAGCCGGGGAAATAGAACACCGCTTCGGTCTCGCCCGTCGTCGCCTTCGGGTCGCGGATGATCGGAACGTAGTCCTTGTCTTCGATGTCGAGCAGCGCACGCGCCGTCTTCTTCGGCAGGCCGCCAGGCATCTTCTTGTTGATGAAGTGGATCACCTGTTCCTTGATCGGCGCGGTGCCGACCGTCGAGCGCGGCGCCGCCGTCTGCTTGTTGGCCAGGCCGCGCAGCAGGTCGTTCGCGAGGCGCTGCACCTTGAATCCGACATCGACCATGCCCATGCGCAAGAGCTTGATCGTCTCCGGGTTGGTGGCGTTCAAGAACATCATCGCCATCTTGTTGCCGGGGCGGAAACTCTTCTTGCCCATCTTCGACAGCAGGTTGCGCATGTTCATCGACACGTCGCCGAAGTCGATGTCGACCGGGCACGGGCTCAGGCACTTGTGGCACACCGTGCAATGGTCGGCCACGTCTTCGAACTCTTCCCAATGTTTGATCGACACACCGCGGCGCGTCTGCTCTTCGTAGAGAAAAGCCTCGACCAGCAGCGAGGTGGCAAGGATCTTGTTGCGCGGGCTGTAGAGCAGGTTGGCGCGCGGCACGTGGGTGGCGCACACCGGCTTGCACTTGCCGCAGCGCAGGCAGTCTTTCACCGAGTTGGCGATCTCGCCGATGTCGCTGCGCTGCATGATCAGCGACTCGTGGCCCATCAGGCCGAAGCTCGGCGTGTAGGCGTTGGTCAGGTCGGCCTTGAGCGCCGGGTCGCGCAGCAGCTTGCCCTTGTTGAAGCGGCCTTGCGGGTCGACCTTCAGCTTGTAGGCGGTGAAGTCGGCCATCTCTTCGACGGTCAGGAACTCGAGCTTGGTGATGCCGATGCCGTGTTCGCCCGAGATCACGCCGTCGAGCGAACGCGCCAGCTTCATGATGCGGGCGACGGCTTCGTGCGCCGTCTGCAGCATCTGGTAGTTGTCGCTGTTGACCGGGATGTTGGTGTGCACGTTGCCGTCGCCGGCGTGCATGTGCAGCGCGACCCACACACGGCCCTTGAGCACCTGGCCGTGGATCTTCTGGCACTCGTCGACGATGGGCTTGAGCGCCGAGCCGGCGAAGATGTCTTGCAGCTTTGCGCGGATCTGCGTCTTCCACGACGCGCGCAGCGTGTGGTCTTGCAGGTCGGCGAAGTAGCTGCGTCCGTTGTCGGGCTGCGCTTCGTCCAGATGTGTCAGCCAATGGCGCCATTGCCCGCCCACCTCTTGCAACAGCGCCAGTGCCTGCTGCACGCGGTCTTCGAGCAACTCGGCCGACGCGATCTCGCCGGCGTCGTCGCTCTTGCCGAGCGGCAGCTGGCCCTTCATGAAGAACGCTTCGAGCGCGTCCACCAATTCCAGCTTGTTGCGCAGGCTGAGCTCGATGTTGATGCGCTCGATGCCTTCGGTGTACTCGCCCATACGTGGCAGCGGGATCACCACGTCTTCGTTGACCTTGAAGGCGTTCGTGTGTTTGCTGATTGCCGCGGTGCGCTTGCGGTCGAGCCAGAACTTCTTGCGCGCATCGGGGCTGACGGCAATGAAACCTTCACCGGCACGGCCGTTGGCCAGACGCACGACTTCGCTGGTGGCTCGCGCCACCACGTCGGCGTCGTCACCGGCGATGTCGCCGAACAGCACCATCTTCGGCAGGCCGCCGCGTTTGCTCTTGGTCGCGTAGCCCACGGCGCGCAGGTAGCGGTCGTCGAGGTGTTCCAGACCGGCCAGGATCGCCCCGCCCGCCTTCGCCTCGGCGAACATGAAGTCCTTGATGTCGACGATGCTCGGCACCGCGTCTTTGGCGTTGCCGAAGAACTCCAGGCACACGGTGCGCGTGTGCTTGGGCATCTTGTGCACGACCCAGCGCGCCGAGGTGATCAGCCCGTCGCAGCCCTCTTTCTGGATGCCCGGCAGGCCGGCGAGGAACTTGTCGGTCACGTCCTTGCCCAGGCCTTCCTTGCGGAAGGTGCTGCCGGGAATGTCGAGGCGCTCGGTGCGCTCCAGCTTCTTGCCCGAGGCGTCGAAGTAGCGCAGCTCGAAGCTCGCCACCTCCACGTCGTGGATCTTGCCCATGTTGTGGTTCAGGCGCGTCACTTCCAGCCACTTGGCTTCGGGCGTGACCATGCGCCACGAGGCCAGGTTGTCGAGCGCCGTGCCCCACAACACGGCCTTCTTGCCGCCGGCGTTCATCGCGATGTTGCCGCCGATGCACGAGGCTTCGGCCGAGGTCGGGTCGACCGCGAACACGAAGCCGCCGCGCTCGGCCGCGTCGGCCACACGTTGTGTCACGACGCCGGCTTCGGTCCAGACGGTCGCGACTTCGCGGTCCATGCCTGGCAAGGTCTTCATCTCGACCTCGGTCATCGCTTCGAGTTTTTCTGTGTTGATGACCGCGCTGTTCCAGGTCAGCGGGATCGCGCCGCCGGTGTAGCCGGTGCCGCCGCCGCGCGGAATGATGGTGAGACCCAGTTCGACACAACCTGCGACGAGAGACGCCATCTCGGCCTCGGTGTCGGGCATCAACACGACGAACGGGTACTCGACGCGCCAGTCGGTCGCATCGGTCACGTGCGAAACGCGGCTCAGCCCGTCGAACTTGATGTTGTCCTTGGCGGTCACGCGGCCCAGCACCTTGGCGCAGCGCCGGCGCAGCTCGGCGACCTGGTCGAACTGCTCGGCGAACGCCGTCACCGCACCGCTCGCGGCCTGCAACAGTTCGCCGACCACGGCGTCGCGCTCGACATCGCTGCCCGGCGTGCGGCGCTTTTCGACTTCCCCGAGGCGGTGGTGCAACGCCTCGATCAGCAGCTTGCGCCGCTTCGGGTTGTCGAGCATGTCGTCTTGCAAATACGGGTTGCGCTGCACGACCCAGATGTCGCCCAGCACTTCGTAGAGCATGCGGGCCGAACGGCCGGTCTGGCGCTCGCTGCGCAGGCGGTTCAGCAGTTCCCAGGCACGGCTGCCGAGCAGGCGGATCACGATCTCGCGGTCGGAGAACGAGGTGTAGTTGTAGGGAATCTCGCGCAGTCGTGGCGCGTGGGGCGCGGCCTCGGTGGCGGCGCTGATCTGGCTCAGGGCAAGGGGTGCGTTCATGGGCTCCGGGGGCGCGTGGCAGCCTCCCGTGTTGGCACTTGGGAACGAATCGTACCGCAGGCCATGTGGCACCGCAGCAAAGGGCCGGGCGCGGCTTGTAGCAGACCCTGAGGCTTGTCCCGATTGCCGCTTCGTGGCTTCGCGGCGATAAACGCGGCTGTCACAAAACAATCGCAGACTGCCGGGTTGGTCACAAAGCAGCCCTCTCTCTCCATGGAGTTGTCATGAAAATCAAATCTCTCTCGCTCGCATCAGGCCTGATCGCCTTGGCTTTGTCGGGCCCGGCCCAGGCCCAAATGGAAGTCCAGTGGTGGCACTCGATGACCGGTGGCCTCAATGAATGGGTCAACGACCTGGCCAAGGACTTCAACGCGAGCCAAAAGGACTACAAAATCGTGCCCACCTTCAAGGGCAACTACGACGAGTCAATGGTCGCTGCGATGGCGGCGTTTCGCGCCGGCAATGCGCCGGCGATCCTGCAGGTGTTCGAAGTCGGCACCGCGACGATGATGGCCTCGAAAGGCGCGATCAAGCCGGTCGGCGAAGTGATGAAACAAAGCGGCGTCGCCTTCGACCCGAAGGCCTACGTGCCGGCGGTGGCGGGGTACTACACCGCGGCCAACGGCGAGATGCTGTCGTTCCCGTTCAACAGCTCGACGACGATCTTCTACTACAACAAAGACGCCTTCAAGGCCGCCGGCCTCGACCCCGAGAAGGCCCCCACGACCTGGCCTGAGGTGACGCTGGCCGCCGCCAAACTGAAGGCCGCCGGCAGCAAGTGCCCGTACACCACGAGCTGGATGAGCTGGGTTCACCTGGAGAGCTTCTCGCTCTGGCACAACACGCTGTTCGCGACGCAGAACAACGGCTTCGGCGGCCCGAGCGCGCGCCTCGCGTTCAATTCACCGCTGCACCTGCGCCACTTCGAGAACCTGGCCAACATGTCCAAGCAGGGCCTGTTCGTCTACAAGGGCCGCGCCAGCGTCGCGGTGCCGTCGTTCGTGTCGGGTGAATGCGCGATGTTCACCGGCTCGTCCGGTTCGTATGCCGACGTCGCCCGGGGTGCGAAGTTCGGCTATGGCCTGGCCGCGCTGCCGTACTACCCTGATGTCGCCGGCGCGCCGCAGAACACCGCCATCGGCGGTGCCAGCCTGTGGGTCATGTCGGGCAAGAAGCCGGCCGAATACAAGGGCGTGGCCGAGTTCTTCAAGTACCTGTCGAACCCCGACGTGCAATCGGCCAGCCACAAGCGCACCGGCTACCTGCCGATCACAATGGCGGCCTACCAGCTGACCGAGAAGTCGGGCTTCTACAAGGAAAAGCCGGGCACCGACACAGCCGTCACCCAGATGATCCGCAAGACGACCGACAAGTCGCGCGGCATCCGCCTGGGCAACTTCGTGCAGATCCGCACCATCCTCGACGAAGAACTCGAAGCGATCTGGTCCGGGAAGAAGGAGCCCAAGGACGCACTCGAGACCGCGATGAAGCGTGGCAACGAGCAGCTCGAACGATTCGAGAAAGCCAGCAAGGCCGCCGCCCTCTGACCTGACCGGGCCATCGCCCCCCCCATGCTGACCGACCCGACCGCGACGATGCACGCCGTGGTCGGGCTCGTTCACTGAACGCTGCCCATGGAAAAACGCGTTCGTTTCACTTCCGCCTGGTTGCCCTGGGTCTTGCTGACCCCGCAGGTGATCATCATCACGGTGTTCTTCTTCTGGCCGGCCGCGCAGGCGGTGCTGCAGTCGATGCAGGTGCAGGACAGCTTCGGCCTGTCCACCGAATGGGCCGGGCTCGAGAACTTCAAGACGCTGTTCGGCGACTCGGCCTACCTCGAGTCGTTCAAGACCACGGCGATCTTTTCGGTGCTGGTCGCGGTGCTGGGCATCGCGATCTCGCTGATGCTCGCGGTCTTTGCCGACCGCGTGATCCGGGGCGCGCTGGCCTACCGCACGATGCTGATCGTGCCGTATGCGGTGGCGCCGGCGGTGGCCGGGGTGTTGTGGGTGTTCATGTTCTCACCGTCGATCGGCGTGGTGGCCTATGGGCTGGCCAGGTTTTTCGGTTTCGAGTGGAACCACCTGCTGAACTCGACCCACGCGATGTCGCTGGTGGTCGCCGCGGCGGTGTGGAAGCAGATCTCCTACAACTTCCTGTTCTTCGTCGCCGGCCTGCAATCGATCCCGAAGTCGCTGATCGAAGCCGCCGCGATCGACGGGGCGCGGCCATGGCGGCGCTTCTGGACGATCCAGTTCCCGTTGCTCACGCCGACCACCTTCTTCCTGCTCGTGATCAACATGGTGTACGCGTTCTTCGACACCTTCGCGATCATCGACGCCACCACCAGCGGCGGCCCGGGCCGCGACACGGTGATCATGGTCTACAAGGTCTACCAGGACGGCGTCAAGGGCGGCGACATCGGTAGTTCGGCGGCGCAGTCGGTGGTGCTGATGCTGATCGTCGTGGCGCTCACCGTTCTGCAGTTCCGCTATGTCGAGAAAAAGGTGAACTACTGATGGTCGAGCGCCGCGCCACTCTGGGCATCCTGGCCCATGCCGTGATGGTCCTCGGGATGCTGATCGTCGCGTTCCCGCTCTACCTGGCGTTCGTCGCATCGACGCATACCGCACAAGAGATCGTGCAGGCACCGATGCCGCTGCTGCCGGGCAGCCACTTCTGGGACAACTACGTCGCCGCGTTGACCGGCCACGGCGGCGGTGCCGGCTCGAACGCGCCGGTGGGCCGCATGATGTGGGTGAGCCTGGTCACCGCGCTCGTCATCGCGTTCGGCAAGATCGCGGTGTCGCTGCTGTCGGCCTTCGCGCTGGTGTACTTCCGCTTCCCGTTTCGCGGTTTCTTCTTCTGGGCCATCTTCGTCACGCTGATGCTGCCGGTCGAGGTGCGCATCCTGCCGACCTACAAGGTCGTCTCCGACCTGGGCCTGCTCAACAGTTATGCCGGCCTGACGATTCCGCTGATCGCGTCAGCGACGGCCACCTTCCTGTTCCGGCAGTTCTTCCTGACGGTGCCCGAAGAACTGGTCGAGGCCGCACGCATCGACGGCGCGGGGCCGATGCGCTTCTTCTGGGACATCCTGCTGCCCTTGTCGAAAACCTCGATGGCAGCGCTGTTCGTGATCCAGTTCATCTACGGCTGGAACCAGTACCTCTGGCCGCTGCTGGCCACCACCAGCGAAGATATGTACCCGGTGGTGGTCGGCATCAAGCGCATGATCGCCGGCGGCGATTCGGGCAACGAGTGGAACATCGTGATGGCCACGGCCATCATGGCGATGCTGCCGCCGGCCATCGTCGTGATCTTCATGCAACGCTGGTTCGTCAAGGGCCTGGTCGACACTGAAAAATAGAAGAAGCACATGGCATCCATCACTCTCAAGGACGTCGTCAAACGCTACGGCACCGGGCCGAAGGCCAACCAGGTCATCCACGGTGTCAACGCCGAGATCGCCGACGGCGAGTTCGTCGTCATCGTCGGGCCCTCGGGCTGCGGCAAGTCGACGCTGCTGCGCATGGTCGCGGGGCTGGAGGAAATCTCCGGGGGCACCATCTCGATCGGCGGCCGCGTCGTCAACGACACCGAGCCGAGCGAGCGCGACATCGCGATGGTGTTCCAGAACTACGCGCTCTACCCGCACATGAGCGTGTTCGACAACATGGCCTACGGGCTGAAGATCGCGAAGGTGCCGCTGGCGGAGATCCAGCAGCGTGTCGACAAGGCCGCGAAGATTCTGGAGCTCGGCCAATACCTGCAACGCAAGCCGCGCGAACTCTCGGGCGGGCAGCGCCAGCGCGTTGCGATGGGCCGCGCGATCGTTCGCCAGCCGCAGGTCTTCCTGTTCGACGAGCCGCTCTCCAACCTCGACGCCAAGCTGCGCGCGCAGACACGGCTCGAGATCCAGAAACTGCACGCCGAACTCGGCGTGACCTCGCTGTTCGTCACCCACGACCAGGTCGAGGCGATGACGCTGGCCCAGCGCATGATCGTGATGAACGGCGGCCGCATGGAGCAGATCGGCACGCCCGAAGAGGTGTACCACCGCCCGGCCACGACCTTCGTCGCCGGCTTCATCGGTTCGCCGCCGATGAACCTGATCAAGGGCGTGTCCGAGGGCGCGCGTTTCATCGTCGATGGCCAGGCGCTGCCGCTGCCGGGCGCGGCGCCGCGCGCGGGCGAGCTGATCCTCGGCCTGCGCCCCGAGCATGCGAGCCTGAGCGCAGCCGGCAACCCGGGCTGGCAGCTCAAGGTCGAGATGCTGGAAATGCTCGGCGCCGAGCGGCTGGTCTATTGCAGCGCCGGCCACGTGCTGTTCACGGTGCGCGTCGAAGCCACGCTCGTGCCGCCGAAGGTCGGCGACATCGTCTCGCTGCAGGCGGCGCCCGACCAGTTGCACTGGTTCGACCCGGCGACCACGCAGCGCATCGCGTGACGATGAAGGCGTGGCCCTACCCGTTGTGGGTCGCGCACCGGGGCGCGGGCAAACTCGCCCCGGAGAACACGCTCGCCGCCTTTCGGGTCGGTGCAGGTCACGGCTACCGTGCCTTCGAATGTGATGTGAAGCTGAGCGCCGATGGCGTTCTGTTCCTGCTGCACGACGCCACGCTGGAGCGCACCACCTCCGGTCAAGGCACTGCAGGCGAACAAGGCTGGAGCGCTTTGTCCTTGCTCGATGCCGGCGGTTGGCACAGCCGTGCGTTTGCAGGCGAGCCGGTGCCGAGCCTGGAAGGCATCGCCGCCTATTGCCGACGCAACGGCTTCGCGTTGAACATCGAGATCAAACCGACCCCCGGCGTCGAAGCGCAGACCGGCCGCGCAGTCGGCCTCGAAGCAGCGCGGCTGTGGGCCGGCGAAGCCCTGCCACCGCTTCTCAGTTCGTTCAGCCCCGACGCGCTGCAAGGCGCGCGGGAAACGGCGCCGCAACTGCCGCGCGCGTTGCTGCTCGACACGCTGCGCGAAGGTTGGTTCGAACAGACCCGTGCACTCGGCTGCGTGGCCGCGGTCACCGCATTCGCCTTGATGGATGCCGCCCTCATCGCAAAGCTGCACGGCGCCGGAATGCGCGCGCTCGTCTACACGGTCAACGACCCGGCCGAAGCACGGCGGCTCGCCGCACTCGGCATCGACGGCATCATCACCGACGCGGTCGACCGGTTTTCGCCGGGCGATTCGGTGCTGGCCTAAGGCGCTTCTTCTGGGAGCAGCGGCTCCTCGACGCCGCGCACCTTCGAGTACACCCTCATGTCGCGCAGCTTGCCATCGGGTGCGAGGCTCTCGCGCCGCAGCACGCCTTCGAGCGTGAAACCGCAACGCTCAGCCACACGCCAGCTCGGCCGGTTGAGGTCGTCGATGCGCAGTTCGACACGTTGCGCACGCAGCTCGTCGAACGCCATTCGCGTGAGTGTGCGCACCGCTTCGGAGGCGATGCCGCGGCCGTCGCGGCCGCTGCGACGCCAGTAGCCGATCTCGAAGCGGCGCGCCTGCCAGTTCATGCGGTGCAGGCCGGTGCCGCCGAGCAGCTCGCCTTCCACATCACCGGCGCTTCGCTCGAAGATCAGCAGCATCAGGTCATCGCGCAGCCGGAAGCGCGCCTGGGCCTTGCGACACACGGCTTCCGAATCGGCCAGCGTCGGCACCGAGCCGGCCCACGGCACATAGGGGCGCAGCGCGTCGAGCGAATCGCACACGGCGGCGTTCAGCACAGCGCCGTCACCCGGCTGCGGGCAGCGAATGATCAATCGCTCGGTGACGATGCGCTCGGGCACGTGAATCAGAAGCGGGTCGGTCATGCAGGGCCTTTCAGGTGGTTTCGCGGGCGGGCCGCACATCAGCCTCGCCACCGATCCAGTCGTCGGGATTTTCCGGCTGGGGCAGGCTGCGCACGTTGCGGATCACCGGCGTGCTCCAGGCCAGCAGCGCGAGCAACAGCGCCGCGCCGCCGGCGAACGCGAGCGACCACCGCAGCCCGACGTGTTCACCGAGCCAGCCGCCCAGCAGCGCACCCGGGCCGGCGGGAATCAGGATCAGCCAGCGCATCGTGCTCGTCATGCGCCCGAGCAGCGGCTCGGGGGTGACGGCCTGGCGCAGCGCGAGAAAGTTGATGAAGACCAGCACCGCGCCCATCGAGAACAGCATCAGCATCGTCACGAAGGCGGCCACGCCCCATTCGTTCGCCGGCGCCACGGCCAGCAGCAACCAGCCCGCCGCGCACACCGCGAATCCCAGCACCAGGCACGGCCCGGGGCCGATGCGCCGGCTGATGCGGTTGCCGTAAACGCTCGCGACGATGGTGCCGCCGCCCATGCCCATGTAGCTCAGGCCGACCGCCTGCTCCGACAGTCCGAGCGTGCGCGTCGCGAACAGGATCTGCACGACCACGGCCGCGTTGTGGCACATCTGCCAGCCCCCCACGGCGCAGGCCAGCGCCACCAGCAGACGATTGCGCGCGACGAAGCGAACGCCGGCCCGCAGGTCGCGAAAGAAGTGCTCGTCGGCGCGGCGGCGGCGGTCTTCGTTGACGATGATGCCGCGCAGGATCGCGGCCGAGATCAGCAACAGCAGCGCGTCGACGAGCAGCGCTACCGGCGCGCCCACCAGCTTGATCAAGGCGCCGGCCAGCCCGGGGCCGGCCACTTCGGCACCCGAGGTTGCCAGCGCGTTCTTGGCATGCGCTTCGACCAGGCGCTCGCGCGCCACCACCTGCGTCAGCACGATCTGCGCGGCGGTGCCGGCGGTGGTGGCAATGGTGCCGATCACGAAGCCGGTGACGTACATCCACGGCATCGACAACCAGCCCAGCCACCAGGCCAGCGGCACGCCGGCCACCACCACGGCGAGCAGGCTCTCGCCGACCACGTAGACCGGCAGCTTGCGCATGCGGTCGAGCCACACGCCGGTGGGCAGCGAAAACAGCACGAAGGGCAGGATCTCCATCGCCGTGAGCAGGCCCATCTGCGTCGGGCTCGCGTGCAGCAGCACTGCGGCGGTGAGCGGCAGCGCGAGCATCGTGACCTGGCCACCGAAGGAGCTGATCAGGATCGACGTCCACAGGCGCCGGTAGGTCGGGTCGAGGAGCAGGTCGCCCTCGGGCAGTGCGAGGCCGGCGCGGGCCGCACTGATCCATCTCGTCAAGACCCGTCTCATGGCCTCACCCTTGTTCTTGTGCGGGCGCCTTGTGGGCACCCGTGCCGCGCGCTGCCGGCAGGCGCAGAGGGTCGCTCTGCGTTGGCTGCTTCTCAGGAGCGGTAGTCGGCGTTGATCTTCACGTAGTCGTAGCTGAGGTCGCAGGTCCACACCGTCGTGCTGGCCGCGCCGCGGTGCAGGTTCACACGCACCGTGATCTCGCTCTGTTTCATCACACGCTGGCCGTCTTCTTCGCGGTATTCGGCCAGGCGGCCGCCGGACTTGACGACGGCCACGTCGTCGAGGAACAGGTCGATCTTCGTCTGGTCGAGGTCGTCGATGCCGGCATAACCGACCGCGGCGAGGATGCGCCCGAGGTTCGGGTCGCTGGCGAAAAACGCGGTCTTCACCAGCGGCGAATGCGCGATGGCGTAAGCCACCTGGCGGCATTCATCTTCGGTTCGGCCGCCATCGATGCAGACACTGATGAACTTGGTGGCGCCTTCGCCGTCGCGCACGATGGCCTGCGCCAGTTGCTGCGCGACCGCGACCACGGCGTCGCGCAGGCGCAGGCCGTCGCCGGAGGCGAGCTGCGTGATCTGGGCGTGGCCGGCGAGTTGGGTGGCGATCAGCACGAACGAATCGTTGGTCGAGGTGTCGCCGTCGATCGTGATGCGGTTGAAGGACTGGTCGGCCGCGTCGCGCACCAGCGCCTGCACGAGCTCGGGCGCGATCACCGCATCGGTGGCGATGAACGACAGCATGGTCGCCATGTTCGGCCGGATCATGCCCGCACCCTTGCTGATGCCGGTGATCGTGACCGTCTTGCCGCCGATCTGCAGCCGTGCCGAAGCCGCCTTGGGCAGCGTGTCGGTCGTCATGATGGCTTCGGCGGCCGTGCCCCAGTGGTCGGCGGCAAGATCGGCGATCGCGGCGGGCAAACCTGCTTCGATGCGCTCGACCGGCAGGCTTTCCATGATCACGCCGGTGGAAAACGGCAGCACCTGCTCGGGTGCGATCGACAGGCGTGCGGCCAGCGCCACGCAGGTGGCGCGCGCGCGCGCCAGGCCGTCTTCGCCGGTGCCGGCATTCGCGTTGCCGGTGTTGATCAGGATCGCGCGCGGCGCGAGCGCACCGGCGAGGTGGGTGCGGCACAGCTGCACCGGCGCAGCGCAGAAGCGGTTGCCGGTGAACACGCCGGCGACGCTGGCGCCCTCAGTGATCGTCACGACCGTCAGGTCGCGCCGGTTGGCCTTGCGCACGCCGGCCATCGTGATGCCGAGCGCAACGCCTTGCACCGGGAACAGGCTCTGGGGGTCGGGGGCTTGCAGGTTGACCGGCATGGGAGAAGGCGCAGAGTAGAAGGAGTGAGCGGCATTGTATGAACGCGGCTTGCGGCAGGCACCGTTTTTGCACAAGTTGGCGCAGCACTCGCCACTTGTTGCGTGCCGCACCACAACCCCGTGAAACTAACGTCACCCTGTAAGCCCTGCCAGTGGGCAATGTCAACCCACTGCATTAGAGTCGACGCTGCTAACGAATCACACCACGTGCGTGTCAATCCCTATCTTTCTGCACGGCCGTGGCCCGAACACTGTTTCCAGGACACCGAATGCTGCCTTTCTTTGTCGATCTGGTGACGCGCACCGATGAAGCGCGCCGCGAGTTCGAGACCAACCCCGTGGTCCTGGAAGCTGTGGCCAACGGCATGTCGGTCGAACGTTATCGCAAGCTCCTGCTGGAGCTGTACCACGTGGTCTGGCACTTCAACCCGGTGACTGCCGCGGCCGCCAGCCGCGTGCCCGACAGCCACCGCCAGGTGCGCTACTTCCTCTACGAACACATGCAGGAAGAGTCGGGCCACGAAGAATGGGTGATGAACGATCTTCAGGCCGTGGGGGTGGAGCCCGCGGCCACGCGTGCGCATGCAGCGGGCATCCACACGCTGGCGCTCAATGGCTACAACTACTGGTCGGCCGACCGGCGCCACCCTTGTTCGGTGCTGGGCATGATGTACGCGCTCGAGGTGATCGCCTCGGTCTACGGCGGGCCGTTTGCCTCGGCGATCCGCGAGTCGTTGTTGCTCGAAGGTGAACGTGGTGTCTCGTTCATCAGCTCGCACGCGACGATGGACACCGAGCACATGGCCGAACTGCGCATCCTGCTCAACACGATCACCGACGACGAGGCCCGCGACGCCATCGCCGAATCCACGCTCGTCAACTTCCACCACTTCACCCGCCTGTTCGAATCCATATGACGCCTGCATCGCCCCCTGCCCTGACCGCGATGCTGCGCCGGCCGTACCGGTACATCCGGCTCGAGTGGAACGCCGAGTTCGCCGCGCTGCGCGTGCGTACCTGCGTCAAGCCGATCCAGTGTTACAGCCTGGCCGCGATGGGCGAACTGCAGCGGGTGTTCGCCGACATCGCCGAAAGCGCCGGCCTCGTGAAGCACTTCGTGATGACGTCCGACGTGCCGGGCGTGTTCAACTTCGGCGGCGACCTGTCGCTCTTCGTGTTGCTAATCCGCGCGCGCGACCTCGACTCGCTGCGCATGTACGGCCGACGCTGCGTCGACCTGGTGTGGTGGATGGAAAACGCCTCGCAGCTCGGTGTGCACACCACCGTGCTGGTGCAGGGCGACACGCTCGGTGGCGGCCTCGAATCGGTGCTGCCGTTCCACAAGGTCATCTTCGAGCGCAGTGCGCAGGCCGGTTTCCCCGAGGTGCTGTTCAATTTGTTCCCGGGCATGGGCGCATGGAACTTCACGATCCGCAAGGCCGGCTTTTCGGTCGCCAACGAAATGATCCTGTCGGGCCGGCTCTACACCGCCGACCAGTTGTTCCGCCGCCACCTGGCCGACGTGGTGGTCGAAGACGGTGAAGGCGAAGCCGCACTCTCGGCGGTGGTGAACTCGGTGCACCCACGCCTGCGCGGCACGCTCGCCGCGCTCGAAGCACGCCGGGTCGCCGCGCCGATCACCTACGCCACGCTGATGCAGATCGTCGAGCAGTGGACCGAAAGTGCGATGACCCTTACCGACCGAGACCTGCGCCTGATGGAGCGGCTTGCGCGCGCCCAGGTGCGCAAGGCAGGTGGCGCCGAAGAAGGCGCGGTCGAGGCCATCAAGCGGATCGAGCTCGACACCGCCTGGGGCGAAGAGCGCACCGGGGTCACCGAGTGGGCGGCGCTGACCTGAGAAGCCTTCGGTCAGGCCGGGCTGTCGCCAGGCGCCGGTCTGCTCACAACCAGGCCTTCAGCAACTCCTGAAGTTGCTCGCGTGTGTAGGGCTTGGCCAGGTGCGCATCCATGCCGGCTTCGCGCGAGCGGGCCGCGTCTTCTTCGAAGGCATTGGCCGTGAGCGCCAGCACCGGCAGGCGCGGCAGGCCCAGGCGCGATTCGCGTTTGCGGATCTCCTGCGTGGCCGCGTAGCCGTCCATCACCGGCATCTGGCAGTCCATCAGCACCAGATCGACCGACTGCAGTGCCAGCAGTTCGAGCGCCTGCACGCCGTCGCTCGCTTCGAGCACGCTCAGGCCCAGCGACTGCAGCACTTCGCGCGCGATCATGCGGTTCACGTCGTTGTCTTCGACCACCATCACGCGGCCTGCCAGCGGCACCGCACCGTCGAGCCCGCCCATCGCTGAATCACCGGGCGGCGCGTGTTCCGAGGAACGGTCGAGCTCGAGCGAGAGCGCGAATCGAAAGCGCGAGCCGCGGCCCAGCTGGGTCTTGACTTCGATGTGGCTGCCCATCGCCTCGACGATGCGCTGGCTGATGGCCAGGCCCAGGCCCGTGCCGCCACGGCGGCGGCTGCGCGTGCCGTCGACCTGGTGAAAGGGCTGGAACAGGTTGGCGAGCGCACCGGGCTCCATGCCGATGCCGCTGTCGCTGACTTCGAACAACACGCCAGCCCAGCCTTCGGGCGCACGTTGCGGGCTCAACTTCAGCGTCACGCCGCCGCGCTCGGTGAACTTGATGGCGTTGCCGACGAGGTTGAGCAGCACCTGCTTCAGGCGCTGCGCGTCGCCAATCACCCAGTCGTCGACCTCGGGCGCCAGGTCGAGGCGCAACGTGAGCCCCTTGCTTTCGGCATTGGCGCGAAACAGCGCGATCACCGACAGCGACATCGCGTTCAGCGACATCGGCTGGTATTGCAGGCTGAGCTTGCCGGCCTCGATCTTGGAGTGATCGAGCACGTCGTTGAGGATGGACATCAGCGACGCACCCGACGACGCGGCGGTGCGCACCAGTCGGCGCTGGTCGACGTCGAGCTGCGAGCGGCGCAGCAGATCGAGCGCACCCAGCACGCCGTTCATCGGGGTGCGGATCTCGTGGCTCATCGTCGCCAGGAACTGCGACTTCGCCAGGTTCGCGGCCTCGGCAGACTCCTTGGCGCGCTGCAACGAGACCGTGGCCACGTCCGCCTCCTGGCTGTGCAGGATGGCGCGCGACGTGGTCGACTTGAATTCGCGTGCAGCGCGGTAGACCGTGGCGCCGAAGAGCAGCGCCAGGACTGCGAGCGGCAGCGAGCGCACCGCCGGAATCGCCAGGCTCGCCACGATGAGCACACCGAGCTGGATGCCCGCCAGAATGGCGAACGAACGGCCCACCAGCGTCATGAAGAACGCGGCCACCGTGATCGAGCCGAACACCATGCTCACGTACGTGGTGGCGGTGGTGCCGGTCAGCGCCGGGTAGATGCCGGCCGTGCCCACGCCCCACATCAGGCCGGCAAGCGCGGCATTGCCTTCGAGTTCCCACTGGAGGCGCTGCACTGCGCCTTCCGAGAGCGTCGCGTTCTGGGCATAACGTTTGGAGATCAGCAAGCGCCAGATCGCGACAGCGACACCCAGCACGCCCGCACCCACAGCGGCGTCGACCCGTTGCGCCATCACGCCCATCAAGACGATGACGGCGACCGCCGCCAACTGCATGAGCACGCTGCGCGCGGAGTTGTGAAGCGCGAGCCTGAGCAGCTCGCGGCTGACACCGGCTTCGGTCGATGGCTCAACAGACATAGACAACGAGCATACCGTGCCGCGCCTTCGCGCGGCGACGTTGCCCGCTTCGGCGACTCAGGCCGGAACGAAGCGCTGCGAAGTTACTCCGAGCGGGCCTGAGTGTGAGTCGCCTTCGCTGCGCAGTTTCACAGGCGACTTCGCTTCGGCGACTCAGGCCGGAACGAAGCGCTGCGAAGTTGCTCCGAGCAGGCCTGAGTGTGAGTCGCCTTCGCTGCGCAGTTGCACAGGCGACTTCGCTTCGGCGACTCAGGCCGGAACGAAGCGCTGCGAAGTTGCTCCGGGCAGGCCTGAGTGTGAGTCGCCTTCGCTGCGCAGTTGCACAGGCGACTTCGCTTCGGCGACTCAGGCCAGCCGGCCGTGGCACTGCTTGTATTTTTTGCCGCTGCCGCAAGGGCACGGGTCGTTGCGGCCGACCTTGGGCACTTCGTCGGCCAGGGTGGCCAGATCAGCCTCTTCGGAAACACTGCCGTCTTCGTTCGGATGTGTGTAGGTGACGTTGCTGATGCGCTCGGCGCGCTCTTCGATCGCCTCGGCCGCTTGCGTCACTTCTTCCTGCGACTGGATGCGCACCGTCATCAGCGTGCGGGTCACGTCCATCTTGACCACGTCGAGCAGTTGCGAGAACAGCTCGAAGGCCTCGCGCTTGTATTCCTGCTTCGGGTTCTTCTGCGCATAACCACGCAGGTGAATGCCCTGGCGCAGGTAGTCGAGCGCGGCCAGGTGTTCGCGCCAGTGCGAGTCGATCGACTGCAGCAGGATCATGCGCATGAAGGGCGTGAACTGCTCCAGGCCGACCCGTTCGACCTTGGCATTGAACGATTCGTCGGCCGCCTTGACGACCCGCTCGGTCACGTCTTCGTCGGTGATGGACGCGCTCTTGTCGACTTCGGCGGCGAGCGCCACGTCAAGCTGCCACTCGTCGCGCAGCGTTTTCTCCAACCCGGCCAGATCCCACTGCTCTTCGACGCTGTCGGCCGGCACGTAGGTGCGGACCACGTCGGTCATGGTGCCTTCGCGCAGGTTGTCGATCTGGGCCGACAGGCTCGGCGCTTCGAGAATGTCGTTGCGCTGCTGGTAGATCACCTTGCGCTGGTCGTTGCTGACGTCGTCGTATTCGAGCAGCTGCTTGCGCACGTCGAAGTTGCGCGCCTCGACCTTGCGCTGGGCGCTCTCGATGCTGCGCGTGACGATGCCGGCTTCGATCGCCTCGCCGTCGGGCATCTTCAGCCGCTCCATGATCGCGCGCACGCGGTCGCCGGCGAAGATGCGCATCAGCGAATCGTCGAGCGACAGATAAAAGCGCGAGGAGCCCGGGTCGCCCTGGCGGCCCGATCGGCCGCGTAGCTGGTTGTCGATGCGACGTGACTCGTGGCGCTCGGTCGCGATGATGCGCAAGCCGCCCTGGGCTTTGACGCTGTCGTGCAAGCCCTGCCATTCGTCATGCAGTTGTTTGGCACGCGCGGCCTTGTCGCCTTCGGTGACGGCCGGGTCGGCCTCGAAGGCCTTGATCTGGTTCTCGACATTGCCACCGAGCACGATGTCGGTGCCGCGGCCGGCCATGTTGGTGGCGATCGTGATTACGCCCGGGCGCCCGGCCTGCGCCACGATCTCGGCTTCGCGTGCATGCTGCTTGGCATTGAGCACGTTGTGCGGCAGCTTGGCTTTTTGCAGCAGGCCCGAGATCAGCTCGGAGTTTTCGATCGAGGTGGTGCCCACCAGCACCGGCTGGCCGCGCTCGTGGCAGTCGCGGATGTCTTCGATTACCGCTTCGAACTTCTCGCGCGTGGTCTTGTAGACGAGGTCGAGTTCGTCCTTGCGGATCGTCGGTTTGTTGGGCGGGATCACCACCGTTTCCAGGCCGTAGATTTCCTGGAATTCGTAGGCCTCGGTGTCGGCCGTGCCGGTCATGCCCGAGAGCTTGCCGTACATGCGGAAGTAGTTCTGGAACGTGATCGACGCGAGCGTCTGGTTCTCGTTCTGGATCTGCACGCCTTCCTTGGCCTCGACCGCCTGGTGCAGGCCGTCGGACCAGCGCCGGCCCGTCATCAGGCGACCGGTGAACTCGTCGACGATGATGACTTCACCGTCTTGCACCACATAGTGCTGGTCGCGGTTGTAGAGGTGCTTGGCACGCAGCGCCGCGTACACGTGGTGCATCAGCGTGATGTTGGCCGGGTCGTACAAGCTCGCGCCTTCGGCGAGCAGGCCGGCCTGGCCGAGGATCAGCTCGGCGTTTTCATGGCCGTCTTCGGTCAGGAACACCTGGTGGCTCTTTTCGTCGACCGTGAAGTCGCCCGGCTCGATCACGCCTTCGCCGGTGCGCAGGTCGAGCTCGCCGATCTGCTTCTTCAGCCGCGGCACGACGGCGTTGATGCGCACGTACATCTCGGTGTGGTCTTCGGCCTGGCCGCTGATGATCAGCGGCGTGCGCGCTTCGTCGATCAGGATCGAATCGACCTCGTCGACGATGGCGTAGGACAGGCCGCGCGCGACGCGGTCGGCGGTGTCTTGCACCATGTTGTCGCGCAGGTAGTCGAAACCGAACTCGTTGTTGGTGCCATAGGTGACGTCGGCGGCGTAGGCGGCCTGCTTCTCTTCGCGCGACATCTGCGGCAGGTTCACGCCGACGGTCAGGCCGAGGAAGCTGTAGAGGCGGCCCATCCACTCGGCGTCGCGCCGTGCGAGGTAGTCGTTGACCGTGACAACATGAACGCCCTTGCCCGTGATCGCGTTCAGGTAGACAGGCAGCGTGGCCATCAGCGTCTTGCCTTCGCCGGTGCGCATTTCGGCGATCTTGCCGTTGTTGAGCACCATGCCGCCGATCAGTTGCACATCGAAGTGGCGCATCTTCAGCACCCGCTTGCTGCCTTCGCGCACGGTGGCGAAGGCTTCGGGCAGGAGCTTGTCGAGCGTTTCGCCGGCAGCGAAACGGGTGCGGAACTCGGCGGTCTTGCCCAAGAGCGCCGCATCGTCGAGGGCCTCGAACTGCGATTCCAGCGCGTTGATCTGGATCACGATCTGCCGGTACTGCTTGAGCAGGCGGTCGTTGCGGCTACCGAAAATCGAAGTGAGAATCTTGGGCAACATGCGGCGTACGGGGTTGGAGGCGCGGGGCGAAAACCGCTGCTCAACCGGCCGAAGCCTGGGCTGAAAATCGAAGCGGCGAAGGGCAAGAGCTGCGGGCGGCCCCCGCAAATTCAAGGTGATTGCAAGGCAGGCACAAGGCGGAGCGAGCCCACCGAAGCCGCGAATTTTAGCATTCGGGCAACGCGGCGGCGTGCTGCGCCGCCGCGTTGCCCGAATGCTCAGCGGCGCGCCCGCCCCGGCTTGCTCGCCAGCAGCGAAGCCGCTTCGCCGCCCGCCAGAAACTTGGCCGGATCCTGCGGGACGCCGTCGAGCAGCACCTCGAAGTGCAGGTGGGGCCCGGTCGAGCGGCCCGAGGTGCCCACCTCGGCAATCGCCTGGCCGCGCTTGATCAGGTCACCGACTTTCACGAGCACGCGCGAGTTGTGCGCATAGCGGGTGACGAGGCCGTTGCCATGGTTGATCGCAACCAGGTTGCCGTATTCCGGGTGGTACTCGCTGAGCAGCACCACACCCCCCGCGGAGGCGAACACCCGGGTACCGGCCTCGGTCGGGAAGTCCAGGCCGGTGTGCAAGGCCGCGCGGCCGGTGAACGGGTCGGCGCGAAAGCCGAAGCCGGAACCGATCGGGCCTTCGACCGGGCGGCTGTTCGGAATCATCAGCTCGGAGAGGCGTCTCTCCAGCAAGCGCGACTCGACCAGCGTGAACAGGTCGGTGCGCTGGTCGGCCTCGACGTCGAGCGAACCGAGCGCGCCCTTCAACTGGTCCATCGACAGGCCGGCGCCCGGCGCGAAGGGCACGAACGGGCCGCCCGCGGCGGCCTTCGGCGCGAGTTGCTTGAGTTCGTCGGGCTTGATGCCGACGATGCCCGAGACCCGCTCGCCCATCGCTTCGAGCTTGATCATCTTGGCCTGCACTTCGCCGACCTGCTGGGCCATGGCGTCGAGGTTTTCGCGCAGGAAGCGGTCGCGTTGCGCGAACTCGTCACGCACCACCAGCCGCATCAGCGGGCTCACCACCGGCCAGCCTTCACGCGCGGCTTTCAGGAACACGAAGTGGTACACGGTGCCCGAGAGCAAGGTCAGCACCAGCACGAGCAGCGCCAGCGCCGCCCCGAGCTGCCAGCGGTTGAACTGCAGCACGCGCGTGCGCGCCAGCGTGCCGTGGGTGATCAAGATCTGCATCGCTACACTCCTTCGGGTGAACCCAAAGCCAACTCCGGTCACGCCCAACGCCTTGCGCATCGAAGAGGCGCTGCAACGCAGTGCGCCTCTGGCGCGACTGGCGCAACTGATGCAAGACTCGAATGCCCGCTTCGCGGCCATCAAGCCTTGCCTGCCTGCGGCACTGGCACCGCATGTGAAGCCGGGGCCGGTGGACGATACGGGCTGGTCCTTGTTGGCGGCCAATGCCTCTGTGGCTGCCAAGCTGCGGCAACTGCAGCCGCGCCTGGAAGAGGTTCTGCGAGAGCGAGGCTGGCAGGTTAACGCAGTCAGGGTCAAGGTTCAATCAGGCTGAGGGCCTGGAACTCACCACTGTGAAACCAACTGTGCTGAACGAGAAATGGTGCCGGCTGTCGGAATCGAACTGACGACCTTCCGCTTACAAGGCGGGTGCTCTACCAACTGAGCTAAGCCGGCGCTGCCGAATCGGACCAGGGCTGGCCGAGACGTCAGAAGAAAGTATAAATCTCGCTGCTGTCGCGCTTACTTGACGCGCTTCAGTGAAGGCCGGCCACCAGTGGGCGGTTCGGGCGGTGTCGGGTCGTCACCCTCTTCGCCGGTGTTTTCGGCCTTGGCGCCGGGCGACTCGGTCAACATGAGACGCGGGCCGCGCATGCCGCTCGCGGGCGCCGCGGGATCGGCGGCGTCACCGGCGGCTGGCTTGTGGCCGTCGGTGGGCATCGGGAACGCCATGCCCTGCCCGTTTTCGCGCGCATAGATCGCGATCACGTGGTCGATGGGCACCACGATCTCACGCGAACTGCCGCCGAAACGCGCCTTGAACTCGATCGCTTCGTTGCCGAGCTTGAGGGCGCTCGTGGCCTCGAACCCGACGTTGAGCACGATCTCGTTGTTCTTCACGTACTCGGTCGGCACCTGCACGCTGGCGTCGACAAACACCGCGACATAGGGTGTGAAGCCGTTGTCGGTGCACCAGTCGTGCAGCGCCCGAATCAGGTACGGGCGGGTGGACGTGCCAGCGGTCGCGGGGGCGATCGGCGGAGAACTCATCGGGCTTGTGAAAAGTGCAGCAACGCGCTTACTTGCGCATCACCTTTTCCGACGGCGTCAGCGCTTCGATGTAGGCCGGGCGCGAGAAGATGCGCTCGGCGTACTTGAGCAGCGGCACGGCGTTCTTCGACATGTCGATGCCGTAGTAGTCGAGGCGCCACAGCAGCGGCGCGATCGCCACGTCGAGCATCGAGAAGTCGTCGCCCAGCATGTACTTGTTCTTCAGGAAGATCGGCGCGAGCTGCGTGAGGCGGTCGCGAATCTGCGAACGCGCCTTTTCGAGCTGCCTGTCGGTGCCCTTCATGCCGCGCGATTCGAGCATGTTCACGTGCGAGAACAGCTCTTTCTCGAAGTTGAACAGGAACAGCCGCACGCGGGCGCGGGCCACCGGGTCACCCGGCATCAGCTGCGGGTGCGGGAATCGTTCGTCGATGTACTCGTTGATGATGTGCGATTCGTACAGGATCAGGTCGCGTTCGACCAGGATCGGCACTTCGTTGTACGGGTTCATCAGCGCGATGTCTTCGGGCTTGGCGAACAGGTCGACGTCGCGGATCTCGAAGTCCATGCCTTTTTCGAACAGGACGAAGCGGCAACGGTGCGAGTAAGGGCAGGTCGTTCCGGAGTAAAGCACCATCATGATGGCGGCTCCTTTCGGGGGCAGATCGTGGCGGGAAGGCCACAGGTCACAAAAAACAAAACGCAGTGGGCAACCGGTGAGGTACTCCACTGCGCGCGGTGCCCGTTGCCTGGTCGATCAGGCAACAGGCCGTGACGAGCTCACTTCACGTCTTTCCAGTACGCAGCGTTGAGGCGCCAGGTGAAGATGGTGAGCACGCCCAGAAAGAGCAGAACCCACACGCCGATCTGCACGCGCTTGCCCTGCGAGGGCTCGCCCATCCACTGCAGGTAGGCGACCAGGTCACCGACGGCTTCCTTGTACTGCTGCTCGTCGAGCTTGCCGGGCGTGAGCTGCTCGAATCGGTCGAAACGGTGGCTCGTCTTGGCCGGGTTGTGCGCGTCTTTCTCTTCGACGAACACGGCCGCGCGCTGGCCTTGCAGTTCCCACAGCGCGTGCGGCATGGCCACATCGGGGAAGGCAAGGTTGTTCCAGCCGGTTGCCTTGGTCTCGTCGCGGTAGTAGGTGCGCAGGTAGGTGTAGAGGTAGTCGGCGCCACTGCCCATGGCCGGGTTCGCGCGCGAACGGGCGATCACCGACAGGTCGGGTGGCTGCGCACCGAACCACTCGGTGGCCTGCTTCGGGTCGAGCGAGGTCTTCATCGTGTCGCCGACCTTTTCGGTCGCGAACAACAGGTTCTTCTTGATCTGATCGTCGGTGAGGCCGATGTCTTTCATGCGGTTGTAGCGCATGTAGGCCGCCGAGTGGCAGTTCAGACAGTAGTTGACGAAGAGCTTGGCGCCGTTCTGCAGCGCGGCCATGTCGGTCGCTTTTTCGACCGGAAACTTGTCCCAGGGGTAGCCGCCTTCGTTGGCCGAAACGGCCGAGACGCAACCGAGCGAGACCAGCAGGGCGAGGAGGAGTTTTTTCATTGTGTGGGTGCTCCGGCGTGCGCGTCAGTGGGCGGCGAAGGTCACGCGATCGGGGACCGGCTTGAAGGTGCCCAGGCGGCTCCACCACGGCATCAGCAGGAAGAAGCCGAAGTACAAGAGCGTGCCGATCTGCGAAACGTAGTTGCCGACTTCCGAGGGCGGCTGCACGCCCAGGTAACCGAGCACGAGGAAGAAGAACACGAACACGCCGTACACATACTTGTGCCAATCGGGGCGGTAGCGGATCGACTTGGCCAGGCTGCGGTCGAGCCAGGGCAGGAAGAACATGATGATGACCGCGCCACCCATCACGACGACACCCCAGAACTTCGCGTCGAAGGTCTTGAGCAGCGCAACGGCCACCAGGGCACCGATCGCCAGGCCGATCTTGCCGGCCGCACCGAAACCGCCGCGCACGATGCCGAGCACGGCGCCGAGCGCAACGATGCCCGACAGCACGTTGATCATCAGGTCGTTGGTGGCACGCAGCATCGAGTAGTACGGCGTGAAGTACCAGACCGGCGCGATGTGGGCCGGCGTCTTCAGCGGGTTGGCTTCGATGAAGTTGTTGTATTCGAGGA
>Ga0307516_10002444_pt1 | contig 24857 bp, 26 predicted proteins | sample 19_EM_MG_FD_203310 | JGI IMG/M metagenome (GOLD analysis project Ga0307516, IMG submission 203310) | Populus trichocarpa ectomycorrhiza microbial communities from riparian zone in the Pacific Northwest, United States - 19_EM | ecosystem: Host-associated > Plants > Roots > Unclassified | place...
CTCGTGTTGGTTGCCAGAGTCATCGAAATGGGAACGGCGCGCTGGGGGTGGTCGTAGCTATGGCTGGCTTGTCCATGAGCACATTGTCCTCTGGATGACCGATGCTCCGGGGGTTGAGGATTCCGTTACGTGTATCGTTGCATGTCTCGCTGAATAGTTGCCTGTTCTTTTGATATTACCATGTCGCTCTTTCCGTTGGGCTCTACTTTTGTTTTCATTTTCGCATTAGGTCGACACCTTTTTCTCCCCTGTGGTGATGATGATGATGATGATTCATTAATTGTATGCGATCGTATTGGATCATGGCGACATTATATACAGTCCTTTCCTGTTCACTGTCGACTGTGATCTCCCACAGTCCGCCAGCGGCGGTGGCAGCTACCCCTTCCCCCCCTTTCCCCGGCCTGTCCCGTGAAAGAGAAAATAGAAAAGCAAGCAGTTAGGAAACCAATCAATGAGATGAAGGAGAGACATTGATCGAAAATGGTGGAAAGCCCGTGGCGGCTAAGAGCGCCTCGATTCACGCCCGCCTACCCGCCTCCTGCACTCACTTTGCTTCCTCCTCCTCGCTCAACTGTTTCGTCGCCCTCGCCCCGTTTCGGTGGCATTGCGCACGGTCCCACCCTACTTCCCACCTTCGTGCTGCGCAAAAAGTCCAGGATCACGCTGGTGTACAGTCCGTTTGCGAACAGGTCCCGGATCGTCAATCGGTCCTTTCCCCTTCCCGTCTCCTTTCGTGCCTCCGCTCACGAGATCTTCTGTTGTGGCTTCGATTCCTTGCAGTGCTTGAACCAGGTTCCTCTCGTCTGTGTCATGTAGCGACATCTTCCACACTCTGCTATGTCTGTGTTCTGCATCCATTCGAGGTATTGCCCTGTGCGGCAGTGACCCGTTCGGAGTTGGTGAAAGCGTGCTGCCAGACGTTTTGGCGCGCTCTCCACCATTCGATTCGGCCGCTGGCTCGCGGACAGCCTGTACTACTTTCGTTTGACTCGCTCTTCATCCAAGCTCCTTGCTTCGGCCGAATTCTTCTCTGCGATCTCCCTCTTCAGGTTCGCTAGAGATCTGGGAGGGCATTTTACGTGCCCAATACCGATCCCCGTAGTTCAGTTGCGCCTGGCTGTCCTGCCACTATTCTTCTCTAGCAGCCTGTGCACCTGCGAAGAAGGTGACGGCTTCCGGGGTTGTTCTTTTCCTTGCCGCCAGCTCCACGGCTGTCCCCACTACTGCGCATTCCGCATCGAAGGCCTCCTGATTGTATCCCATGTGGGTCTTGACACCTAGCCACTTGCTTCTGTTCCTCCATGCCACCGCACATCCAACTGCCCGCCCCACTGCTGGCCCTCGACCCATTCGTGAAGATGGTTAGCCCTGCTGCTTTTCTCTTTCCGCTTCTGTTTTTGCCTTCTCCTTCTTTTCATCAGATCCAGAAGCACCAGGCTCTCCGGGTAATCTGACCTTACCCACGGTACAAGTGCGGTAGTCTCGCAGAATTGTAAGTAAGCGGGTTCCGTGACTGCCAACCGGGTGACATCGCCGATCGCGGTGCTGTTGGGCTCAACTGTGAGGTGGACGTCGACAACGAGGCGATAGAAGAGGGGGGAAATGGCTGCAACCGCGGAGAGAGACTGCGCATTCATTGCACCCGGACTATCCAGATCATGCCGGATCATGCCAAATTTTCCTCGCCGGGAAGACTAGTGGAGGCAAACTGCCGTATTAGTCAGTACCACACTGCCAGTTCCATTCCATAATAAACAAGACAACAAACGTAGTTAACACGCGGTTCAGGTCGGTAGGCAAAGGACAGGGAAGGTGATATAGAGTATCTTTCGGGAAATGGTGATAGTGACCGGGTGATTGGTGGGTACGAACAGAATGAAGAGTTTACCAATACTCCATAACGAGCCAGGTCTGGCGGGGCTGACTAACCCCCGCCTCCCCCGCAGAACGCCACTATCCCATGACTCCTGATACTACAAATTTCCCCGGTGTTCAGGGAACTAGCCACCCGAAACATGCCTCTCTGGAGGTTACACTTCCACACCATCCATTCACCTCGTCAGACCACCTCTTCTGCACCATCTGCCTCCGCCCTTGTGAGGCTAGTATAGCCTCGCTGTATCGCGCATTTGCAAAGTGTTTTGCCACATTCCACTGCCGTGGAGATGCGAATTTTCCGGACCTCACCGACACGTTGTCCGTTGCCCCCGCCATGATTTGTCAGCAATACCTGCGGTGGTGTTCTGCCGTCTGGGCATTACAAGTTATCAGCTGCGTGCACTTTAACGATGGCCGCTGGCGCATCAGGTTCCCATAAATCTGATCTAAAAGGGTCCAAAAATCTTGACTCCTGATGTCGGACCGATGGCTTTCTCTCGTTGGTACGCACCATCTGATTAACCCGTCAGCTTGACCACACAGGAAAAACAGAAGAAGCGAGCAAGGGATACTAAGCGGTATCAGAGCGCGAAAGATGAGCAAGTGAAATAGAAGGTGCAGTAGCAGTCAAACAGGTGAGGAAACCGATGGCGATGCCGTGCCAAGTAGCAATGAGGTGGGGGTGGCGGTATTGGCCTTCGTAACCGGAAAAATGCCCGTGACCAACGAGGAAGTTTGAGGCAGCCCATTGTGGGCAACTAGTTGAGGAAGCCGGTGCCGTCGTGAGTAGTCGTGAGGTGATGGGAAGGGTGAGCTACTTAGAATAGGGTAGAAGCCCACGAGCGACGGTGAACTTTGAGGTAGTGGTGCAATTGCATTACAACAGGTAGCCAAACAATTGCCGCTGCCGTGAAAATCGGTCGGGAGGCTGCTAGGGATCTGGCCTGGTGGCGGTGGTGGTATGTCGACATATGGATCGAGGCCACTTGCAAGCCGCGAGACTCCGTGGCGCAACGGTAGCGCGTCAGATTCCAGACCTGAAGGCTGCGTGTTCAAATCACGTCGGGGTCAGCCCATGGCACTTGTGCTTGCAATTTTTTGATGCCTCGGGTTCTTCGGCTACGCATGTATGGAGTGAGCCTCTGTGAGAAAAAGCAACGGAATTCCTATGTACCCTATCACTCGAATATCTTGGACGCGGTAGAACTCAGGAACCTGCACCGAGGAACTGCGAGGTAGTGCTTGCAGTAGCGGGGCTCGGAAGCAAAACCGAAGCCAGCGTGACCACTTTTCAGTCGATTATCTACCGTAGCACGAGTGGCTTTTCCCATGACGAAGATACCCATGCACGTGCATATCCTCGAGTATGCTGGAAATGTGGCTGTCGGATCTGCCAGTTAGTCGAACTAAGTACGCGGAACGTAGGTGTCGGAAGATAGGGGACAATATAGAAGAAAATGACGTGATTGGTTATTACATCGAGAGGAACCTTCTATCTGTACAACGGGCCTGAGGGACTCACCATTGCGAAAGGATGGAAAGACTTATGCAAGGCCCCGATGAAGATCACGGGTGAAAGGAAGGTGGAATCGAGAGAGAATGTGAGGGAGTTGTCGATACCCAATGATTGGCGGATTCTGTCCGGCAAGTATGATGTACATGATTAGGTGACAAAATCAACAGCGTCGGCTTCCACTTGTACACCCGGTACTATCCTACCCACGCCCGACGTTAGACTATGAGAAAGTCCAGTACCGCCTGACTGCACCTCTTATGGGCGAAGAGCTCGCGGATCCTCCACCGGCTCTTCCACCGCCCTGTCTCCTTCCTCGCTGCGCGCCCAGAGGATCTTCTGCTCCCCCTTCCACTTCGGACACACCTTGAAGAGGTGCTTGTCTGCGAGGGGCACTAGCACCACCAGCATTGTGTTTGCAGAGTGGGTAGCCAAGCCGAAGCCATCGCCGAGGCGGGCAACTGAGAGGGAGAAAGCGGGTGGCTGGGTGGTGTTGCCGTCGGTATGGGGTTGGCTGAAATGATGGTAGTAGCAGGCACAAACGAAGCCCTCGATCGAGGATTTTTGTTGTAGCGGGTAACGTAGTATGCGCGAGCGTAGCCAGTAGGTGTTGCTGATTGGGATGGGTTGGATGCGGCGATGGGAGTAGCACATAGAATCAAAGCCCTCCACCGAGGATGTTTGTGGTAGCGGTTACCGTAGTTTGAGAGGGGGTAGAGCAAAGCCGAAGCCATCGCCGAGGCCGGCAACTGAGGGAGAAGGCGAGGTACTTGGTGGTGGCGCCGGTGGGATTGGGTTGGCAGTGGTGGTGGGAGCAGCAGGCAGAAACCAAGGAAGACGAAAGAAGCGGTAACACAGCCCAGACCCATCCCGCTGGCTCCATCGTTCCTGCCTCTTTCAACCCGTCCTTCGCCTCGCAGTCACGCCACACTGCACGCACAACCGCCACACAGTGCTCCGCGAGCACGAACCGTCGCCCAGCTCTGCCCGGGAACTCTCCGATTCTGTCCGGACCACTCCGCTCTTCGCTCTCGCCTCCGACCGCGACCTCAAGTGCGACTTCTGCTGGTGGAACCGGGCGACGCTGTCTGCGTTTGCTGGAGCCGTTCCAGCGCGCGCTCAACGCCGAGCCGGAGGAGCTGCAGAAGATGCTCGCCCAGGAGCAGCTGCAGATCCTCGCCCAGGAGCAGCAGCAGAGGGAGCGCAAGGCGGAGGAGGATTGCAGAATGTGGGAGAGGCGGGAGGACGAGCGACGCGGGAAGAGGAGGAGGGCGGGAGCGCATGAGGGCAATGCGGGAGCCTCGACGCGGCAAGGGCGACAAGTTTGAGAAGAAACCAAAGGCCGACCAGCGGCCGTCGGGCTCCGAAACCAGCACGACCGCCGGTGGCAAGAGGAGGAGGAAAAAACGGAAAGTTCGTGAAAGCCGGCTCCGCGGACCAGTCGTCAGAATGATCGATGTCAATTCGCCAACCCGTTGCCCGCTCGCTATGCGCTACCTCAAACTGCCATGTCGGTCACGAGCTTTTCCCCCTTCGTACCACCTCCTCCTGCTCCTCCGACTCCCGAATGCTCGCGACCTCCTTGACTTCGCCTGCATCAGCCGCTCCTCCGATACAGCAGCTGCTACCTCGCTCTTCCTCGACGGTCACGGTCATCTCCCCGTCACTACCACTTACCTACGCCTCTGCCTTCCAGTTCGCGCTATCTAAGTGGCATCCGCATCTTCACTTGCCCTGGCCGCCGCGGCACCCGCCACCCCACACCCCCGCGGCGGTTTCGCGCCTGTCGCACGACTACCCCTAGATTTTGCCTCCCCTCCAATCCCTGGAAACTCCTACTATCACCCCATCTCCTTCCCCAAATCGTGTTTGCCTAACTCGACAGTGGTATCGGAATGGTTTACCCGGTCCCCTGCTAAGGCACACACTAACTAACGCTCTCTAGGTGGCTGCGGGCTTGACTCCCTCCTACTACCACCACTACCACCTGCTCCACTCCACGTTTGCCGCCAACATGTTTGGTGATGAAGTCCCCCACGATGCCTCCCACCTGCTCCACTCCACGTTTGCCGCCAACATGTTTGGTGGTGAAGTCCCCTACAATGCCTCCCACGTGCTCCACTCCACGTTTACCGCCAACATGTTTGGTGATGAAGTCCCCTACACGCGCGATGGCATCTTCATTGGTTTGGCTACCCGCTCCGCCACTTAGGCACACACTGTCTCAAACTGCCAAATCGCCGACTAACCTGGGTTGTCGTTAGTACAGCTGCTGTCTCCAGCGAAACAGCCCGCGGGACCACCCGGGCCGCCCAGGAGCCCCGAAGACGCAATGCACCTCACGATTGGCCGCCACGGCATCGACGTCTGCCTGCTTCGCTGCCCCTTGCTGCAATGTATTCTGCTGTGATCAGTGGTCAGATCTCCTGCCATTTGACGAATGTTCGGTTATTTTATTAGTGTTTTGAGTGCGGCACCCTTGGAACTGCGTATTGACCCTGGTGAGATGGCAGCGTTGTGGAGTGAGTAGAATCAAAAATGGCGAACTGGCAGCCCCGTGCAATGCGCCCGCATCTGCGCATGCGTTACCTGACCCTTCTCCTGTCTTTGCTCACGCGCCTACACTCATTATTCTCAGTGCAGCCCCTCGATGGACAGTTGCAACCGCTAGTAAAGGCCTCACTCCTCCACGGTTCCTCCGTTCGCCTCGACCGGGTTCCAATGTCACCCCCATCGTCAAGCCTGCTGTCAAGCTACCAACACGCAATCGACATGGCCAGAGTGGTAACCAGACACGGCCAAATGAGGGCTTAATTTAGACACTTTCTCAGACTGTCCTGACTCCATCGGTTGCGAACCTTTCAAGTCACCACTGTTATCCCACCGCAAGAAGACCGGCCACCCCGCTGTTTTCGCGAACGCCGATTACATTACTGCAGCCAGGGGCCTGACGAAGCAAATGGGAATTCTAAATTGAACAATGTGGCGAGGCTTTTACTAGCGCTTACAACTGTCCATCGAGGGGCTGCAATGAGAATAATGAGTGTAGGCCCGTGTGCGAAGTGACGGAAAAACGGCAGGTAACGCATGCGGTAGTTGTGGGCGAATTCCACGGGACCGTCAGTTCGCAATCTTGGGTTGCAAGACATTCTGCGACGCTGCTATCACGTGAAGGTCAGTACAAATATTCGCGCGTGCCGCATTGAAATCACTAATGCATTACCAGATGCCGAAGAGCCAGAAGCCCGATGGCACGGTGGCAGGCGGTACCAAGAGGCTCGCTTTGTGGTTCCAGCAGGTCAGGACGGGGCACTGTCAATCCCGACAGTACCTCAATTCGACCAAGAACCGGTCCACCCCGCAATGCTGGTGGTGCCAGTACCCGACCTAGACCCGTGGGCACCTCCTCAAGGAGTTTCTCGAGTGTAATGCTCAGCAGAAGATCCTGTGGGCGGAGATGTGGAAGGAGACCGGGTGGTGAAGGTTAGTTGGTAGATCCGACCCCATCTGGCGGATGAGTGGTGCAGCCGGGTGGTACTAGACTTCCTCACCTCCACGGACGTGGCAAGGCAGGTGCCAGCTGAGGAGGGATACGCCATCAGTGAGGTGTCCATGGTGGAGCTGCGGTTGTGGGTGGAGGAGCATGGAGCGTGAGCCAAGGGTCAGGGCTATTCCTACCCACGCCTGACTTCGCGGTGTCCACAGGAGACAACTAGGCGAGATTGTTCTTCCCTTTCTTTTGTCCTTTCCATTGTAATTTCCTTGGTGCGCCTCACATCTTCTGGGACAGGCCTGCGCGTCCTCCTGCCATCATCACGGCCAACCCCATCCCAATCGCAAAATCTCCTGGCTACCATCTCTGCAACTACGGTAACCGCTACCATAAACATCCACGGTCGAGGGCTTTGTTGCTGACTCCTACTGCCATCACCACAGCCAACCCCATCCCAATCGGCAACCTCACCTGGCTACCATCTCTCCAACGACGGTAACCGCTACCACAAAAATCCACCGGGTGACATTCGCGACAAGCTGGCAAACACCTATAGGAATGCCGGTCAGAACTGGCCGCCTGGGCCATGGATGGTTGGCGGTGCAAACACTCCCGCTGCCCTCATCACTCCGCCCGCCGCCCCCGCCGCTGCACACGTTGTTGCACCAACCCCACGAGCCGAGTTACCAGCAACTGTCTTCCAGTTCTTCGTCATCGACCCTGATGTGCAGAAGCCTCGACAGCGATGTACCGATTCTCAGAGCGGTGGTTCCACCTCCCGGCATAGGCGGTCTTCCTCGCACGGAGGCAACAGCAGCGCTCCGCAACCGCTGAGGGGTGCCGGCGGGGACGATAGCGATCTTGAGGACGATACCGGACCCTTGAGGGATGAACCGGACTCGTACAAATGGCGATTTCCGGCCAACAGGAACTGGATCCGGGAGTTCGAATATCACGATCTTTCGAGACACGGGCGCTTCACATTGGGTCAGTTCGTAGCGAAATTCCTTCACAAAATCCCTGGTGGCCGGACTATCCGAGCTCTTTATGGCGCTTTGGGCAACCTTAGTAGTGGTTCGGGCAACTTTGTGGATCCTGGGATCAGCCCTGTTGGATCAATCGTGGGATTGGACGATGACGACGGGTTTAGTGCATGGCTGTCAATCACCAAGCACTTGCAGCAGCCACTCGGGATTGCAATCATCCTGCATCGGAACTGTCCCACCGACTCGCCCACCCGAGGGCAGGATCTGCTCTCGGATCAAGCAGGCCTGTTGGCGCAGGACCTTTTGGACGAAATCACGGACTACCCTTACGACTCTGAATGTCCTGACGCCAACTCCAAGAGTCGCAAGAAGGTTGGAAAGCCGAGGTCCGCCGATGGTTGGATTAAAGCCGTCAACAAGTATGGCCGCCGGGTTCGGCAAAATCGATGGGTGCTGAATCGGCTAAGAGAGTGGGCGAGCACTCAGGCTTACGGGCCGCAGCCTGCGCCGCCGGAAGCATCCGTCACCATGGAGGAAGCCATCTGCTTTCCGGGTGAAGCCTGCTACCGCCCCCGGATGAACCTGGGTCAGCACTTCGCTGCCAAGCAGCAGTACATCGCTTTGGATCGCGACCACCTGGCGTACCGCAAGTGGGAAGCCGCCAATCCACGCCCTCCCAATTACCCACGGCTGGTCGGTAGCGACGAGGAATTGTCAAACTAGTGAGTGCGTCAAACGATTTTTCGGGTTTCCTATGCTTGAATTGGATTTAGATTGTATTTCTTTCGCGTGGTTGGGTGAGCGGTGATGACAACTCTGCGGGTTGTAGCGTTACCGCGTTTGACTGCCGGAGTGTACGCGCGGCTGTGGCTTCGTCGGAGAGCTCAGTGGCTTTAGGTTGGGTTTTCGGTTCGGTATTTCGTTTTGCCTTCTTCGTTTTCGGATTTTAGGTGATTTACAGATGGGCGACTTCGATCTTTCCGGGTTTCGGAGCAGTTTTTGAATGGTATCAATCCCTATTTTCAGCTCCGGGTATCTCGTGTGCTCCTGCGGCGTTCTCCCAGCTCGCAGGCAATGACCGAGCAAAACCGCGATGGCAAACCGATCATCACACTGGATACTATAACAAAAATCGGGTGGAATTGCCACCGTATCCGTTCTGCACTGGGCCGGGTCGAGTGTCAGCACGTTCTTAAGATTTCACCGTCTACTAAAAGTCTGAAAGCCCGTCCGGCTGCGAGCTGCATTTTCAATCTATCGCACAAAATTTAAATGCTGCTTGAAACCCTTGGTTTCAGGGAGATGGGTGAGTGTTCGGCAGACCACTTGAGTTCAGAAAATTGCATGCTGTCGGCTGGGTCACGGTGCGCTGGGCTCTACCAAAAACCGCCGGCACACACCAGCGTGTGGCCCCCTGAGCCAACCATGCCATCACGCCTACGATATCCAACTGCCACCAAACACCATTCTTAGCCCAGCAAGGCGGTTTGTCGTTGATCTAATCTCCCAATAGAGCACGCTGAAAGACAAACCACACTACCACACGTCAGCGATTACTGGGAAAAAATATGTCGAGCATCTTCTGGAGAGCAACGACTACTGATGTCCTAGCCAGGCCACGCAAAACAGTTTCGGCACTGCGTGATTGGTACCTGTGGATACAGGGGAGGTGGAAAGTCGGTTGTTCGGGTTATGATTGCATAACTTGTTTTAGCAAATATAAATTCAATTTTTAGCTTAGTCGTCTAAAAGTCGTGATTTATAACGTGTAACCTGTGTTTGAATCCCACTTGTACCCGTGACCTTCCTCGAAAACATAAGCTCAGACCAGAATGAAGTAAAGAAAAAAATATATAAAAAAATAGAATAATTAGAACAAACAAAACAAATGGAACATGTGGAATATGTGGAATAAATGGAATTAAAAAAGAAAAGAAAAAGAGGAGAAAGAAGAAAAAACCCCGAGTTTTTTAATGCTGGTATCGCAAGTGGATACGGTATGGATACGGTGTGTAGCCCGCATGGGAACCTGAGATCACAGCACGATCACACCAGTATCGGTGCCGGATCTACAAGAATCTTGTACATCGCACTTGCCGGATAGAATCCGCCAATCATTGCGTATCGAAAACTGCCTCACATTCTCACTTCTCCACCTTCCTTTCTTAACTACAAAACGCGAAATCGCTAACTACCACCAATCAACCCTGACAAAAAAAATACGCTTCAGAACCAAGAAAAAAAACGGCCCAAATAAAGACTGGAGACAGTGGTGTTTGCCATCCAAAGGCATGAGGACTCGCCGACGAGCGAGGCGTTAGGAATTCTGCCAGGAAGCCGTCTGGAGGAATGTAGAGCAGACTCTCCCAGTAAGATTTTTTAGGGTCAGGAGTACGTAGCAACCACCAGGAATAATATTCCTTAGGTCCACGTTGGAGGCAATGTTGTCGTCAGGAGGGATGAATAGCAGACTCGCGGAATAGGATTTTTTCCATAAGGAAGGACGTATCTCTGAGATCCACGGTCGAGGCGACATTGTCGTCAGGAGGAATGTAAAACAGACTCGTGGAATAGGGTTTTTTTTCGACAGGAGGAACGTATCTCTGTGATGCGCCATTGAGGCAACGTTCGCCAGGTTGAATAGATAGCACACTCGCGGAAAAGGATTCTTTTCGACAGGAGGAATGTATCTCTGTGATGCGCTGCTGAGGCAACGTTGTCGCCAGGAGGAATGAATAGCAGACTCGTGGAATAAGATTTTTCTCGACAGGAGGAATGTATCTCTGTGATGCACGGTCCATGCGACTTTGTCGTCGGGAGGGGTGAGTGGAGGACTCCAGCAATTGAATTTGTTGTAGTGGCGATCAAGGCAACTTTGTCCTCGGGGGGAATACAGTAGCAAAACAGACGGATAATGTTAGGTGTTTACGGTCGCCGGAATGGTGTCGTCATCAACCCGTTGCAGACTCTTGCAAATGTGATTCGGCTCTGCGATCGGCGTGAAGAATGGCGTGTGCTTGCGCACTGGCCGACGCGGAATTGGCTGCCGGCACCCAGAACAGATAAGCTCGCTCGCGGAATACGATCATTCTCTCGGCAGGAGGAATGTCACGGGTAGTATTGGGCGTCTTCATCTCCTTTCGTGGCGTCTGTGGGACCTTTGGCGGCACCGGCTCTCTGTGATGCACGGTCGAAGCGACGTTGTCGACAGGAGGAATGTATCTCTGTGATGCGGTCGATGCGACGTGGTCGTCGGGAAGGGAGAGTGGAGGACTCCAGCAATTGAATTTGTTGTAGTGACGGTCAAGGCAACTTTGTCCTCGGGGGGAATACAGTAGCAAAACACACGGATAATGTTAGGTGTTTACGGTCGCCGGAATGGTGTCATCATCAACCCGTTGCAGACTCTTGCAAATGTGATTCGGCTCTGCGATCGGCGTGAAGAATGGCGTGTGCTTGCGCACTGGCCGACGCGGAATTGGCTGTCGGCACCCAGAACGTTTTTTTTCGACAGGAGGAACGTATCTCTGTGATGCGCCATTGAGGCAACGTTCGCCAGGTTGAATAGATAGCACACTCGCGGAAAAGGATTCTTTTCGACAGGAGGAATGTATCTCTGTGATGAGGTCGATGCGATGTTGCTGACAGGAGGAATGTATCTCTGTGATGCGGTCAATGCGACGTTGTCGTCGGGAAGGGAGAGTGGAGGACTCCAGCAATTGAATTTGTTGTAGTGACGATCAAGGCAACTTTGTCCTCAGGGGGAAGACAGTAGCAAAATACACGGTTCGCTCACGGAATAGGATTTTTTTCGACCGGAGGAATGTATCTCTGTGATGCGGTCGGTGCGACTTTGTCGACAGGAGGAATGTATCTCTGTGATGCCGTCGATGCGACGTTGTCGACAGGAGGAATGTATCTCTGTGATGAGGTCGATGCGATGTTGCTGACAGGAGGAATGTATCTCTGTGATGCGGTCGATGCGACGTTGTCGTCGGGAAGGGAGAGTGGAGGACTCCGGCGATTGAATTTGTTGTAGTGACGATCAAGGCAACTTTGTCCTCAGGGGGAAGACAGTAGCAAAATACACGGTTCGCTCGCGGAATAGGATTTTTTTTCGACAGGAGGAATGTATCTCTGTGATGCGGTCGGTGAGACTTTGTCGACAGGAGGAATGTATCTCTGTGGTGCGGTCAATGCGACGTTGTCGACAGGAGGAATGTATCTCTGTGATGCGGTCGATGCGACGTTGTCGTCGGGAGGGTGAGTGGAGGACTCCAGCAATTGAATTTGTAGTGACGATCAAGGCAACTTTGTCCTCGGGGTGAATACAGTAGTAAAATACACGGAAAATGTTAGGCGTTTGCGGCCGCAGGAATGGTGTCGGCATCAACTCGCTGTGCGCTGAGAATTGTATCTTCGAGTCCACGGTCGATTCGGCGTGGCGATCGGCGTGAAGAATGGCGTGTGCTTGCTTGCATCCCGCTGGCCGACGCGGAATTGGCCCCTTGCCTGGTCGCCCGAAGTCGAAGCAACGCCGCCGCCAGGGAGGAAGGTAGTGTGACCCATAGATCACGTTGGTCAAAGGCATAATCCAGTGAACCTCGCCCTGCCTGGGCCATTGAAAAGTATGACGGGGCCATAGAAAAGAGGAGAAGCTCAGGCTCGCCGTCCGACGTCGTTCAACTCGTAGCACCTGTCACGGGACACAGGTTTGTAGGTCTCAGGTCGATGGTTCTGAGGAGGCAGTTTTTCCAACTGGTTTTCCGGATGGAAAAGGTGAAATCCTAGTGCCACTAGCATCATGTAGTTCATGGCTGAGTCTCTGAGGTAGTCCGTCCTTCCAACGGGTTTTCGGATGGATAAGGTGAATTTCTAGCGCCGGCAGCATCACTTAGTCCATGGATGAGCACCTGAAGTAGGCCAGCCGTCCAACGGGTTTTCGCATGGATGTTTCTATTTCCATCGCCACCCGAAACCTTCCGACAGGCTTGCACTCCTCCAAATTTCCCCGGCATTTCGAGCTCATGGGTTGGCAGAAAGTTGCCTTCCTTCCACTCCATCGACACCATTCGCAGCTGCGATCGGGTGAGGATTGCCGTGCACGCATCCACATCGCCTGGCTAGCTTGCCAAAGCGCCTTGCCAATCCCGGTCAGGTTGTCTGGTGGTCCTCGAGGGGCCGTTGTCGTCAGCTGATCTGTCGAGGAGATTAGCGATCGAAGCCACAAAAATAGTAGCTAGGTACTTCGGTGATGCTCACTCTGCCTGACGCGAGATAACTGGCAGTGCTCTCCATAGTCCACGCCGGCCACACCGCCGCATGTCGTCTCGGAAGCGTCGTGCCTTCCTTCGTGGCGAATGGGTGACACTCGCTGAGGCCACGTCTTCTCCCCTTCGTCGGTGTCTGTTCGCCCACCGGCCACCCTCGGAATCCAAAAGTGGTGCTGGCCTAGCGGTGAGGATAGTACCCCATGCAGAGGAGTTCGGTGTCAACGCGGGCACAGCCATGCAGGAATAACGACCGCCCACGCGGCGACTTCGCTCGAACCTAAAGTATTTGTAGGTGCAGAATTGTCGCTGTCTGGGGTGCTTGCGAGCGTTGGTGTTCGGGTCAGGGTGGGCGGTTCGGGACAATTTATATCTGGCCAGAGGTCGCCGCTTCTGCTATTTGTGCGGTCATCATCAGTGCGTGATAAGTCGTCTTGTGTTGCGTTCATACATAGCTGGACAAAGCCTGGCAATCAGACAATGGGGAGAGGAGAGGAGGGAAAGGGTCACATGGATAGTGAGCATGCTAGCATATGACGAGAAATGCACATTCCTATGGGTGGATTCACTACATCGTACTCCAACAGGAACACCACCACCCCAGGAGCGCGAAGGCTATCTATTCTAGGTTGGACCTATTCCTGCACGTGCAAGACAAATTGAGATAGAGTATCAGCTCGCTCTTCTTCCCTCAATTCGCTCTCCAGTGCCTACTCGTGACCAAAAATGGAATATACGAATGGCCGCACAAACCACCAGCTCGACCGCACCCCAGAACGAACAAAGGAAGTATGGACAGAGCGAAGGCTTTTGCAAATCCTAACGCGAAGTGGACGAGGAGGAAACAAAGGACTCTCGATCTGTTTCAGGTGACCACGCTCAGGTAGATGCACACAAAGGACGAACCTCAGATCGTCACGATAGCATCACGGCGGACTAGGAACTCGGACATTCCGGAAGAAGCACGCGTCGAGGTGAACGGAAGTAAAGGGCTTCGGGGAACCGAGCGGAACCGATCACCATCAGAGACTGGTACCTCGCCGAGATCGTGGCAGCTTTTCAGATACGTGGCCGATGAAGAAGCAGCATCATTTCACCTTCAGATCCGCCCTTGATGGCGTCCACGCCGCAACGATCCTGTCACGGGCGACTGAGGTCAATTTGGACACGGAGGCAGCCTCACCAGGAAGTTCCTAGTGGAATATAGCGATTGGTGGAGATAAAAGGAGTGAAATTAATTGATTGATACATACAGAAACAAAAAATAGGGTATTATCAATCAACCAGCAATACAGCATTCTCCCTATCAAAAGCAATTCTGCGGGACGACATTATTCTAAGCTATTGCGTTTGGACCATCAGATACATATCAAATGATTATTGTAATCTGATAAGCATTGAATTAGGATCCATAGCACCCAAGCACATACCTTTAGAATGCAGAATCGAAGCTTCCTCATCGTATTTTACAAAACTGAATACTATAACGATGCGGCACGATGCGGCACCATAAGGCATGAATCGTATACCAGTTGCTTCCGCACCCCCTAAATCACTACGCAGTGCTCGCTAACACCCGAGCAATACACCGCGGATGCCAAAACGATCATAACACTGGATACTATAGCAAAGGCGGGGTGCAATTGCTACGGTATCCGTCCAGCACTTGGCCGGGTCGAGTATCAGCACGGTCTTAAGTTTTCGCCGTCTAATAACTGTCTGAAAGCCTGTTCGGCTGCGAGCTGCATTTTCAATCCACCTCACAAAATTTAGATGCCGCCAACAACCCCCGGTCCCCGGGCGATGGGTGAGTGTCCGGCACACCCCTCCGAGCCCAGAAAACTGCATATCGTCGGACGGGTCGCGCTGCGGTGGGCTCTACCAAAAACCGCCAGCACACACCAGCGTGGCCCCCTGAGCCAACCGTGCCATCACGCCTACGATATCCAACTGCCACCAATCACCATTCCTTAGCACAGCAAGGCAGTTTGCCGTTGGTCTAATCTCCCAATACCAGAGCACGCTGAAAGACAAACCGCCCTACCACACGTCTGCGATTACTGGGAAAAAATATGTCGAGCATCTTCTGGAGAGCAACGACTACCGATGTCCTAGCCAGGCCACGCAAAACAATTTCGGCACTGCACGACTGGTACCTGTGGAAACAGGGGAGGTGGAAAGTCGGTTGTCCGGGTTAAGATTGCCCAACTTGTTTTAGCAAATATAAATTCAATTTTTAGCTTAGTCGTCTAAAAGTCGCGATTTATAATGTGTAACCCGTGTTCGAATTCCGCTTGTACCGTGACTTTCCTGGAAAACATATCTAACCTTTAGACCAGAATAAAGAAACAACAGAACAAATAGAACAAATAGGGCACATAGAACAAATAGAGCAAATACGAACGAATGAAGAATGAAAATGGAATTAAAAAAGAAAAAGAGAAGAGAATAAGAAAACCCATTTTTTTTTAATGCTAGTATCGCGAGTGGATGCGGTATCGATAGAGTACGCAGCCCGCAGCGGAACCTCAGATCAGAGCACGATCACACCAGCATCGCCACTTGATCTAAAAGAATTTGAGTATCAATTTCGATTCGTGTTGATCAGTAAAACGGAGGTAAGGCGGGGGTGTTTATCAGTGGGTAGCGAACTGGCGAAGGGTCCAATCTGGGCTCATAATTTCATGGAAAATACTTACTCAGTGACCGATAGACATGAAGAGGGTGAATTGATTACTTAATGCATGGTCGCTAGCAGCACATTCTCTCTATTTACAACGGGCGTCGGGGCAGCGTCAGGGAAGACGATAGATCATGGCGGCGTATATTTTACCCAGGGTTCCCTTCCGTGGTCCGCGCGGTGGCGGCACGTTGCTACATACCTCCCCTTAGCCCTCCGCCCAGGCCTCTCCCCGGGAATTTTTGAAGCGCACCAAGGAAATTACAAAAGAAAGACAAAGGGGAGAACAAAGGAAAGCCGGCCCCCCAACCCCTACTGGATGGCTCCCCCCCAGCCCCCAATTCCCCCACGACACCCAGCCCGTCCGCCTCCGCTTCCTACTCCTCCTCCCACTCCCGGAGCTCCCACTCTGACACCTCACCCCCGGCGTAGAAGAAGCGCCACTGTGACAACCTGTGCCGGCTCTTGAGTTCGTAGAGCACCGGAACAACTATCTACGTGGATACTGACCTACAGATTGTGATCACAACCCTCACGGACCACTACCCGGATAGGTCCTAGATCCTCTCCTCAGTACAGCCTCCCGCTCGATCGCTGCTTTGCATTTTAATTAATACTAACCACCCTCATAGTTGTCAACCTTCCGCGATTGTGCGATTTATCGTGCGATTTGCTGTTTAAATCACTGTTCTCATGTAGGTCCAACTTCTTCTTCAAGTATTGCCGCAAACACTCATTAAAGTACAACTGCTGCAGTTGTGATTCCATCTACCATGAATGCTGCCGGAGCCCGAAGGGCAAGACCCAAGGCGGACGAATATCTGAGATACTTTGACATTGGTCCAAAGAAAGCAGAAGCTTTTGTCAGGAAGCGAATCGCAATGCATATCCAGATTACTGGCATGTACTTAATTGCTTGGGACCACCAACCGTTCCGAATCCTTTTGGATGCGATCGCCAACCACGACCCGTTTCTCACGCCCTTTTTTAGCGTCCTCAATACCGTCAATATTGATTGGACATCCCCAGTGAAGCCCAACCATGACACAGGAAAGAAGGCATGGCGGCTCGCAATCACCTACATCGGTGACATTCGTGACAAGCTGGCAAACACCTATAGGAATGCCGGTCAGAACTGGCCGCCTGGGCCATGGATGGTTGGCGGTGCAAACACTCCCGCTGCCCTCATCACTGCGCCCGCCGTCCCCGCCGCTGCACACGTTGTTGCACCAACCCCACGAGCCGAGTTACCAGCAACTGTCTTCCAGTTCTTCGTCATCGACCCTGATGTGCAGAAGCCTCGACAGCGATGCGCCGATTCTCAGAGCGGTGGTTCCACCTCGGGGCATAGGCGGTCTTCCTCGCACGGAGGCAACAGCAGCGCTCCGCAACCGCGGAGGGGTGCTGGCGGGGACGATAGCGATCTTGAGGACGATACCGGACCCTTGAGCGATGAACCGGACTCGTACAAATGGCGATTTCCGGCCAACAGGAACTGGATCCAGGAGTTCGAATATCACGATCTTTCGAGACACGGGCGCTTCACATTGGGTCAGTTCGTAGCGAAATTCCTTCACAAAATCCCTGGTGGCCGGACTATCCGAGCTCTTTATGGCGCTTTGGGCAACCTTAGTAGTGGTTCGGGCAACTTTGTGGATCCTGGGATCAGCCCTGTTGGATCAATCGTGGGATTGGACGATGACGACGGGTTTAGTGCATGGCTGTCAATCACCAAGCACTTGCAGCAGCCACTCGGGATTGCAATCATCCTGCATCGGAACTGTCCCACCGACTCGCCCACCCGAGGGCAGGATCTGCTCTCGGATCAAGCAGGCCTGTTGGCGCAGGACCTTTTGGACGAAATCACGGACTACCCTTACGACTCTGAATGTCCTGACGCCAACTCCAAGAGTCGCAAGAAGGTTGGAAAGCCGAGGTCCGCCGATGGTTGGATTAAAGCCGTCAACAAGTATGGCCGCCGGGTTCGGCAAAATCGATGGGTGCTGAATCGGCTAAGAGAGTGGGCGAGCACTCAGGCTTACGGGCCGCAGCCTGCGCCGCCGGAAGCATCCGTCACCATGGAGGAAGCCATCTGCTTTCCGGGTGAAGCCTGCTACCGCCCCCGGATGAACCTGGGTCAGCACTTCGCTGCCAAGCAGCAGTACATCGCTTTGGATCGCGACGACCTGGCGTACCGCAAGTGGGAAGCCGCCAATCCACGCCCTCCCAATTACCCACGGCTAGTCGGTAGCGACGAGGAATTGTCAAACTAGTGAGTGCGTCGAACGATTTTTCGGGTTGCAGCTAGAAGCTCGATCTGTTCCCTATGTTCGGGTTTCCTATGCTTGAATTGGATTTAGATTGTATTTCTTTCGCGTGGTTGGGTGAGCGGTGATGACAACTCTGCGGGTTGTAGCGTTACCGCGTTTGACTGCCGGAGTGTACGCGCGGCTGAGGCTTCGTCGGAGAGCTCAATGGCTTTAGGTTCGGTTTTCGGTTCGAGATTTCTTTTTGCCTTCTTTCTTTTGGGATTTTAGGTGATTTACAGTTGGGCGGCTCCGATCTTTCCCAGTTTCGGAGAAGTTTTTGAATGGTATCAATCCCTATTTTCAGCTCCGGGTATCTCGTGTGCTTCCGCGGCGTTCTATCAGCTCGTAGGGTTGTGGTTGCAATCCTACGAGACAAAGGCATGGCTTCGTTGTGCAAGGCATGCCCTACTCGCGCCTTGGTGTGCTCGGGCGGCGTTTCGCTGCTACTTGAATTGTGGGTGTAGTTTACAAAACACCGTCGCACGGCAAGGTTGTATGTAGGAGACAAAGCCGCGAGCTGAGTGCGGAGGCCATCGTTCGCGGCTCGACCCCTCCTCCCGACAGACGACCAGTGACGGCATCGAAACCACCTTGACCCAATCTACTCGATCGGAACAGCAAATTGCAGTCCACCCGTCAACTCCACGCTCGCCACTCGACCGACCCCGTACATAGCTGTACGCGTACTCTGGACCCACCCGGACACGCTCGCACAACTCCTCGCTATCAAAACTAGCGGCGTTCGATGGTATTCATAGGTGCGGACCGAAGCCTGCATCCGTCTCGTCACTGCTGGTCAAGGACCTGGTGGTGGGCATCCGATTGTTTCCAGATGGCGAGCTCCTCGTCCTTCGGTGAACCTGCACCCCTGATGCTTATCTTGTGCGACGACATTACTTGCATCCCGCGCCCTCGTCGCCCGTCGTATCTATAGCGGGCCTTCTCCGGACGATGGCTGCCACGGTATATTCCTTCCAGGTGCATAGTGTCATGGCATATTTCTTCCAGACGACGAGTGCCAGGGCATATGCCGCCCAGATGCCGCGCGACAAGGCATATTTTCCGACGCGTTAATGCACCTCTAACTTCTGGACTGCGGTCGTCACCGCCCATTCCGCTCCCAATACGAGGCGGCCGTGCGTATGTGCACTAAACGAAGATGGGCACCGCATTAGCCTTCGAGTCGACGAGTGTCGCAGGCAACCCATTGACGAGCGGATGTGACGAGTAAGCCGCCGAGCGGAGGAAACGTGCAAACACGTGAGTGTTCTACCAACTAGCCGTCAGCCAAGCTACTGGCCTGCGGAAGTGACGAGCAAGCCTGCGTCTGGAAGGCATATACCGTGGAAGGCTTAGTCCGGACGCCACATGCCTTGACATCCGTCGTCTGGATAAAATAGGCCCTGACGCTCGGCGCCATGAACGCTTATGCCGTGGCATTAGTCGTGTAGTTGGCATATGCAGGGGCGGGCGTCGACCGGGCACCACATCGCTTGACATTCGTAGTTTGGAAGAAAAGGATTTCCTGTCAGCTCGCTGTTCGGATCGCTCGCAGGCTTGCTCGTCACTTCTGCTCGAGGGCTTGCTCGTCACTTCTGCTCGTCGGCTTGCTCGTCACTACCGCTCGTCAATGGGTTGCCTGCCAGCTCGCTGTTCGGATCGCTCGCAGGCTTGCTCGTCACTTCCGATCGAGGGCTTGCTGGTCACTTCTGCTCGTCGGCTTGCTCGTCACTACCGCTTGTCAATGGGTTGCCTGCCAGCTCGCTCTTCGGATCGCTCGCAGGCTTGCTCGTCACTTCCGCTCGTTGGCTTACTCGTAACGTCTGCTCGTTAACGGGTTGCCCGCCAGCTCGCTGTTCGGATCGCTCGCAGTCTTGCTCGTCACTTCCGCTCGTCGGCTTGCTCGTCACCTCCGCTCGTCAGTGGCTGCCCGACGGCTTACCTGACAGAATTCTTATCGCGTCGCTCGCGGGCGAGTCCTCATTGCTTTGGTTGGCAAACACTACTGTCACCGTTCTTAATTTGTGGGGTTTTGTTGTTGTTACTGTATAGCCTTTTTTTTGGCAGGGTTGTCTGGCGGTAGTTACCGTTTCCCCATTGTGGAGTTTACAGGTTTTCAAGTTTTTAGGTTTCTGTGGTTCAGGTTTCTCGAATTTCAATATGTTGGAATATAGGGATCGATAGACACGAAGGTAGTGAACTGATTGATTGATACAACTTCGAAGGAGGAACACTCTCTCTATATACAACGGGCCTGAGGGACTCGCCAGGGGTAAAGACAGAAGACTGTCCCCTGAGCCGGTGCTCGGGAGACTCGGGCAGCTGTCATCTCCGGATGTGCCGCCTGCGGTCCATCATCTCCGGACGCCGTCTCCGGTCTGTCATCTCCGGACGCCCATTATTCTGACACAATAACGTGACCAATGGACGCCGTTGGCCTCTGTAATAGGCCTCCGTAGTCATGGGCGTTCGTACCAGGTGTTTTGATCAATTGCCAACTCAACAAAAAAAAAACACAACCACAAAAACAATGTTGGAATATATGGATCGATAAAAGGTGAAGATTGTATTGCAGCATTATGCGGGCGCAAGATCTCTCTATATACAGGAAGGCCGTCAGGACAAAGGACGGAAGACTGCCCCCCGAGCCGGTGCTCGGGACTCAGTCATGTCCGGACGCCTCCTCATCTCCGGACGCCACCTTATTCTGACAAACAGAAAAACACAAAAAAACAAAAACAAAAAAAAACAAAAAAAACAAAAACACAAAAACACAAAATAACAAAAACACATAAACAATCTCTGAAGTAACTAAGTAGTACTGCCAGCCGTTGAACAGGGCTCCCCAATCCCATAATCTATTCCGCTCATTGGCCAATCATCGCCAATCTCGATGTCAGCATCGTCCCAATCATTGCACCCCAAATCCTCCACATCACCGTCATTCATCCGCCCAGCAACTGTGTCGTCTTCAGCCATGCCACCCTTGACGTCTGCGGATGCTCGAGTATCTAGCCTCCCAAACAGACCGCTGCTTGCGACTTCTTCAAGATCAACAGTAGCCGTTCCGTGGAGTGCCTTGCGCACAGGCGTCTCGTAAGCGGTCGGCAGGGTGCGTACGAGGGCACCGCATAGTTCGGCCAGACTGGGGTACTTGTCGAAAAAGCGAAATATTCGGTCATCGTCACCGAAAACCTGAACTCCAAATGCAAACGGCTCCGATACGCTGACAGAGCCGTCACTCGACAGTGTGAACGAATGCTGTCTCATGCTAGTCAAGGGACTCTGCCAGCCAGCTCCAATCGGCATTTGGATGGAAAAGCCCATCTGATTCGGGCGTATCCAGTTGTGATATTCACTTCCGAGACTCAACTTTGCGGGTCTTCTTCGATTCTTGATCTGAACGAAAATCGCGGACGTATGATCTAGCTCAACCGTTTTGTTGATATCGCCGGTGTACACAGGCAAAAGGAGATCCCAATCATCTGGGCAAGAAGCCAGCTGCGATGCCGCGTTTCTCCTGAGAAGGTGGCGGATGAGGAACGGGAACGAGTCCCGGTGCCGAGGTTTTTCAGTTGTGTAGGTGAAATGGTTGAAATTCACCATCCCTTGCGAATGTCGAACTTCTCGTCCCAGACTGGATGCTCGGCAGGCCTGGCTCGGCCACGAGGTCGGCGTTGTATCTGCGTCTTGAGAAGACTGTAACGGCGGCGGGTGGACACGAGGTACCAAGGTATGGTAATCAGATAAGTTCGAAGGCCGGAGCGGGAGCGGGAGCGGGAGCGAGGAAGATATGAGCGGGGGAAACGGGAGCGGGAGCTGGGAACTGAAGTGGGAGCGGGAGAGGAAGAGCCGGTGCCCGGTGGGCGGTGCGGGAGCTGCTGCCACTAGCGCAACTCTGTGACTATCCACCACAGTCCCGTAGGGCACGTCCTAGCCGAGCCCTGACAACAACCCTAGACAGCACACTAGTGTAGCATCTACTGTCAAGAGTCCTCCTCCTACACGCCTCCCGGTCTTTTTCTGCACCTCCCACAGGATATTCTTCTCCATTCTCCATTCCGGACACACCTTGAAGAGGTGGGCTATCGTCTGCGAGGCGCACTGACAACACCAGCACTTGCAGGAAGTACGGATTTTATTTCAATTTTTAAATTTATTGACAAATAAAAGTAAAAATAAATATAGATAAACGAGGCCGGTGCGGGTATGCCCTGTCTTCAGCTGGTAGTACCTTGAGGCCGTATCAGCTCTGGCGTGGGGCGCCACAGCTGCTCCGACATTACCAAGCGCACACACAGCTCCTGTGAAGATTTGTACTTATAAAAATCGACGAAAATATCGAATGATCGTGGTACGGCTCGGAAAGAAGGTGGAAAACAATGGTGAAAAATGTCCGAGGTTGCTTCGTCGGTTGCGGGCAATGGCTCCCCTGCAGTTTGTAGTTGAGGGCACCGACGGGAATATCGAACGACCACGGTTACAACGGCTCGAAAAGAAGGTGGCAAACGACGGTGTGGGGGAGCAAGAGAGAGGGCACCGAGTGAAGATTCTTTTGGGGAAATGGAAGGGACAAAACCCAACCCAAAGTGTATACCGATCTGGAAGAAAGAAGGTAGAAAGGGGGTCAAGGTCGTGTGTATTCGTCGGTGGCTGTCCTTTCCTTTCCTGTAACAAGAAGGAACTATTTATCCATGGGGCAAAATTCCCCTCCCACACACTAGCACTGCCCTAAACTCCTCAACCCCATCTTTTCCCAACCCTTGCCCTTTCCCTCATTCATTTTTGTTCACTCCTCCTTCAATTTTTCCCACTCTCACCCCACTCCTATCGACCCTCCAAACCCACACCGCCACACCCACCCCTTTCAGAAGGTTTCGGAGTCGGCCAGATTGTCTGGCGCGACGGAACCCTCCCTCTGAATGTATGGGCGAACCTTGTCAGTGTGCCAGCCCTTCATGAGCTCATTCGTTTCCGGGTGCCACATATGAAGCTTGCCTTTGGCCGTAATATGAACGATCTCCACCAGGCCTTTCCAGCGGTAAGTCCACGGGTTACCATGTTGAGTCTTCAACTGGTAGTTCTAGTAAAGAACCAGGTCTCCAATCCCATAATAGTGACGGCGTAGGCCTCGTTCGTGACTGGCAATCCTCTTCGCCCACTGGTCGATCTGCATATTGACGGCTTCTTGACGGACGGCGTCCAACCTGGCTTGTCGGATCTCTTGCAACTGTTTCACCATCCCTTTGTCACCTTCGGGATCGGTAAGAATCCTGTTTGCCTCCCCGGGTTCGACGAGATTCAAGACTTTATTGCGCAGCGTGAATCCCAGAAGCAGTACCGATGGGGAATGACCATTTTCGCTGTACGGATGGCAGGTGTTGAAGGCGAGCTGTGCATCCGGGACGAGTGTGATCCACGCAGTCGGCTTCTCCTCAGCCATCCTCCGAATGGATGTCTTGACGGATCTGATGGCGCGCTCCACCTTTCCCTGTCCTTTTGCCTCTCCAGGGGATCCAAACACCCACTTGATGCCCATCTTCTCAGCCCATTCGAGACATTGCTGGTTATAGAAGTGTGGGCCCCGGTCGGAATGTAGGATCTGTGGAAAACCGAATCGTTTGCAGTATCCTTCCAGGGCTGCAACCGTTGTGTTGCCAGTTGCGGTGGTGGTAGGGAAGATCTCAAGCCATCCCGTGAAAGCATCTATGGCAACGAGACAGAAACGCTTTCGTGCTTTCCCAGCGGCTGTATACAGCCCTGCGTAATCCACGTGTACGATTTTGAATGGTTCCAGGCAGATGATTGGACGTAGCGGCTCAACCGGATATTCCGCCAAATCCTGGGCGCCCTGTCAATTATCACATGACCGCACATAGTTCCAGATATCGATCCGTATGGTGGGCCAGTAGTATGCACGGTAGACCTTCCGGAATGTCATCTCGGCAGCATAATGTCCCGCACAAGGCTGATCGTGGAAATGTTTCATAACTTGTATGATCCCTTTCTGATCGTGCGGCACAGGAACATAGTGCTCATGCCGGTTGTGATAGAGCATTCGAACGGTCCGTCTTCCATCGTCTTTTTCTATCTCTTCAAGTCGAAATTGGGCTGCCATTGTCTGAATCCTGCGTCGTTCGCCTTTTGTCAAATCGGAGTGGAAAGATCCTTGAACTAGGAAGCGGAACGGCGCCTCACGCCAGTAAACCCAGTTTTGCATCTGCAAACGTCCGAGTCCATTCCGGCTAACCATAAAGGCAGCCATATTGTCCTCATGGCGTTCCAGTATGCGTATGGTGCTATTTGCCGCTATTTTTTCTTTGGGCGCCACTTCGTCCTTGTGATACTGCATGAGCGCGCGTTGTTCTTCTTGTTCCATTCGTACCAGAAGCTCTCGTGGTACCCTAGACAGGCTGTCTGCGACGATATTCAGCTTCCCCGCAATGTGAAAAATCTCGTAGTCGAATTCTTGATGTTTGAGAATCCAGCCATTGACTTTTGCATTAGTAGAGGCCAATTGGAATGCCTGCGCGATAGGTTTGCAGTCCGAATAGATGTAGGAGGAGGATTCCGGCCACTGCGGGCGCTGCGGACGCTACACCCAGCGGGGTGTCTAGAGTTCGGGTGACACGGACAGTGCTACGGGAGTGTGACATAGGGCTACATAGGACAGTCACAGTAGACAGTCACAGGCGGCGCACGGACACTCGTATATAGTGTCCGGC
>Ga0307516_10002445_pt1 | contig 24854 bp, 32 predicted proteins | sample 19_EM_MG_FD_203310 | JGI IMG/M metagenome (GOLD analysis project Ga0307516, IMG submission 203310) | Populus trichocarpa ectomycorrhiza microbial communities from riparian zone in the Pacific Northwest, United States - 19_EM | ecosystem: Host-associated > Plants > Roots > Unclassified | place...
GGGCTATTCGCGCGCACCAATCAATCAACAGAAGTCCTAGAAAGGTCCCCGGGGGTAAGTAGCAACTCGGACGCTACTTTTGCTACGACGAGCGCGCGACAAGTGGCGCCACGCACTTATCAACGGAACAAGGGATGCGGGAGAGGCGAGACGGAGTAGCTGGTCCAAACAACAATATTATATGCGTGAAAGGACTGATTATAGCGACGAGAGGTTAGGATATACAGAGTGCCTGACCGGAAGGAATACAACCGCTGGTGCAAGGTCGGAAGGACAATAGAGAGAAAGGGTAACGAAAAGGAGGAGGGGTGGGGGGGGGTGAGGCGAATGTAGGGAAGGGAGAAAGGGCAAAAAAGAAGAGAAACAGGGGATGCAGCAGCCGAGAGCGATGGGTCGAGAGAACAGCTAGGTTACAGGTCATTGTCTCTATGGTGGTTGGGATTGAAGACTGTGTTGACTCTTGGATCGGAAAACGGGGGACCTATTCACACACAGCGGACTAGCTTTGGACTTGGTTGTCTCCCCCAGGAAAGCGCTGGAAGAACGTGTCCCATTGACCTGCAGGGGCAATTCCGGGCGTTGATCACATCACGTCAGGTCCGGAGTCGATCACAGAAAATGGAGAGGCTCACCCCAGTCAAACATACCACCAGGCATGCCTTCCAACCCAAGGTCCACCATCGCTGCATTGCTCGCCATCTGAGGAGCGCCGAGCACGTTCATCACGTGCGCGCTTTGTGGTCCCATGGTGAGGAGCTCAGTCATGGTGGGGTTCACGTTCTGTTCCCCACCACCACCCAACGGCCGGACCATCGGTGACGGAGAACCGATCAGGGGAACTGAAGGTCCTGCCCCGGTGAATTGCGATTCAGCGTAGGCGGTGGAATCTACAGGCTGTCTCCGTTCCGAGGTCGAAGGTCCGCTCTCTTCTTCCGACGAGTCTATGATAACCCCCTGAGGGAGATCTTTGTACCCTCCTTTATCTCCCTGAGCAACGAAGACCCCTCCACCAGGGCGTGATCCATCCTGCTTGTATACCAACGATGGCGCAGGGGGGTGAGCCGTCACGCCAATGGTTGGGTTCAAAACGGGTGGGGTCGCAGTGGGAGGGGGAGCAAGTGTCGCCTCGTATAGTAGGGATATAATCTCCGCAGTCTGGAATTATGCGTGCCGAACGTCCGATTCAATGTCAGCATGGATTCGTGGCGGAGAATAGATTCCGCAACGGGCAGGAAAGGGGCAAGATTCACTCGCCTTCCGTCGTGCCGACATATGATCCGGGGAGATAGATCCCTCCCAGCGCCTTACGCAGTCACGCAGTTTTTTAAGCTTTGCTTGAGCGTTGGTGTCTACCCGTCGAGCCCAAGTATGGTACTAGAAATGGAAGAAATTAAATTTTCGATTCGGCATTCGGCAACACGGACACAGGGAATCGCGCCGATACGGCGGTTTGTCCGGGATCAACGTCGGGGAGCGGCAGAAACCTGAGCTTACCTGGACCAGAGCGCAGGAGGTAGCCGAGTACGCGGTCACGAGCCAAACGTCATACATACTCTCATGTTTGTCCAGCCAATCGATCACGTCCCCAGTGATGTTAACGAGATTTGTCCACTTCTCGACCGTCAGGGAGAATGTGAGATGGGAAGGGCACGTGTAGGAGATTCGCATGAACACACGCCAAAAAATCATGTTTACACAGGCGTAAAGCATGAACAACAGACCTAACGAGTCGAAGGCCCTGAGACCAGTATTCAGAAACTCTCCAAGGCCAAAACATACCAGCGGTGTTTCCCGTGTCAGGGCCATTGAATCGGAGGTTTTCCGGAAGCTTTTGTTTCCACGCCTCGAGGTCTTCCAGCAGTTTGTGAAGCTGTTCGTCGGTAGCAATTGTGAGGCCTGCCGGGCTGAGATATAGGTTAGACAAGCCCTACGACGCGGCTCGTCTCAGCAAATTAACGTACGTGTAGATAGTTTTGAGAACGCGACCAAGCAAGACACTCAATCGTAGGAGCTCATCCAAGTACAAATCATTTGGATCGCCGGATGACGGCAATCGGGCATCACAATCCACGACGTCGATCATGTATGGGTGACCGTAAATTAGACTAATCCTGTAATGGGGTGGTTCGTGAGCACGGGTCTTCCTCCGATCTTAATTGGCAGACGTACCATCGATCGCTGATCACGCAAGCCGCCCACAGGCGTCGGCGCAACTCAATGTTCTGCTTGACCGACTCTGCACGATGTAACCCGAGATCCTGAGCCTATGACGAGCGGGTTAACGTAATGGGTCAAAACGGGAAAGATCAAACAATTTACCATCCTGATCGCGGTGCCCGCTCTAACCCATAATGCCGAAAGCGCATTAGGTACGAATTGTGAGTGGGAATCCGCCACCATACATAGGATCAGCAGTGACTGGACGTTGGCGATGGAGGCCGTTGATAGGACATCATCCGTCTTAATCACGCTGTTTGCAGCGTACCGAATCGAATCGAAGATTGCTTGAGGGAACGGACGCCTTGCAGCAGCGACGAGACAACACGAGTACAGAAGAAGCGGGGAGGGTGACGGCTTGGCGAGGAACTCCGCCTGAGTTACGATGGGAAATTGCGGTGCAATTTCTGTAAAGTAGAGATTCAGTAGCTTCTCAATTGTGTCACGGTCAACCCTCAAATCGATTTGTTTGGGCGTGACACCGTGGGTCCCACCCATCTGTGGTTCATGCACGTGGATGAGTCCATCACCACTTTTGCTGATTTCCCAGGTGTGGTTGTACCGAGAATCGTACGTTTCGTACGTGCGGGGAGGAATCAATGCTTGCGAATGTAAGAGGTGTGGGGCGGATGTTGGACCTGTACCGATCAGGAAAGAGAAACACTGATGGTTAGCGAGGGGGGCGCACCGAAAACGCGTGTCTCGCCTTTTTGTGAATCAGTCTTTGGTGAAGATGTCCCCCTGCCGCCCTCCTTGTCTGGAGCCGGAGCGTCCTCATCCGTTTTCTTCTTTTTGAACCGAGTCTCTGTGATCGGTAGGAAGAATGTGCACTCGAACAATGATTGCTTGCAATGTTGACAGACGGGAGGATCGCTATCTGGGAGAATATCGCATCTAGAACGAGAATTTAGTCGCAAGCCGACAGAAGGGGCGGATGGGGTCCACCTGATCTTTCTGCTTCGACAGCTGTCGCAAGCGCGCTGCGTCTTTGTTCGCTTCTTACTATCGCTCGTCGTCGAGGCTCCCGGATCGTGGCCGCTACCTGGGGGGAGGCTGATGGTTAGTTAAACATGTACAGGATAGACCCAAGCGGGAAACAGACTTTTGCGTTTCGCGGATGTTGGAGTTGGTTTGCTCGATGTGGAGGGAGTCGTGCTCGGGCCCGCCTGCGCGGTGTGTGGTTGTGCACGTGCATGGCCGTACATCATGATAGGCTGAGGGTACTGGGGATACTGAGGGTAGGAATGGGAAGGGTAGGTAAAGGTGGTGTATTGGAATGGGGAATGTTGCATCGCGTGTGGAGAACCGGATTCGACTGGGGTCCCTGGGGATCCTTGACCGGGTCCGTGTTGTTGTGGTGGTTGTTGCTGCTGCGCGTACGATGGTGGGACATGGAAAGGTGAGCCGTTCATTGGGTAGTCGGCCGGGTTCATTGCAGAGTAGGGAGTCGTCGGCAACCCAGGCACGGGTTGGCGGTGAGCAGTAAAGAGCGGAGAGCGTGGACGGGTCGAATCAGCTTTCGTCCGGTTTACGTTCCCATCAGCACCTAAGATGAATTACAAAGACAAGTTTGACGGATTAGGTGCAACATTGCGGGTATGGGAGGGAGAACGTACGGGTTTGTTCCGGGGCAGCGGCCTTCGATTGGCTCGAGGGTTTATCTGACCGCCTTTGTCTTTTTGAAGGGCGATCGCTGGGGGGAGGTGACGGATGCTCGGAGGATTTGGGTGGCATACCCGATCCGAAAAGCAATGAGTTCCGGCGCTGGTTGAGAACGGCCGAACGGTTGAGATATCTGGGAGTTCAAGACCTCGACGGCGGTCCCTTACTTCCGAGCGGAGCCTTTGGGACAGTTCCGGACACTTACCGGGTCAGATAAGTGTGTTTGGGATGTGGGGCGGAAGAGAGCTCAAAACGGCACGGACACGGCACACTTGACTCAATTCAATCTCCGACTGATTCCACCTCCCGCGGCGGCTCTCCATGGCCTTCTGAGCAATCAGCCGACTGGCCGGGTAAGTATTTGGAACACTGCATAACCCCTAAAAGGCCCCTATCTTCCCGCGGTTAACCCCCGCCACATGGGAGGGAGGGGGAGTGATCAGAACCCTCGACGTTCTCCTCCGTCTCGCGAGGGAATTGTCATGGGAATCCACCCCAGCCGGGCCAGATCCGAAACCGTACGTCACCCCCACAACTTGACGGAATCGAGGTTCATGGGACGCATCCCGAACGACATCGTACCAGCTCGTATGGTCGTCTATACCGCGGCCGCCGCGCGACTGGACCCGATACGGTCGCTTGTGGGGAACATCAGGTGCTGTTGTCTCTGCGTCTTTGCTCTCGACATACAACGCTCCAGGCATCGATGTCAACCTTCCAAACGCTCGAAACTGAACGGGACCGTGTAAGGGCATGATCTGCAAATCCACGATGGGAAACGATGGGGGCACTCGCCAGCTGCGGATGGGCATAACGTGGGTTCCCATTTCCACGGGTCATCAGGGTCCCTCTCAATCACGGCCGCTTATACGAGAAGCTGATCGGAACAACATATACTGCGGACGCCGGAAAGCTTGATGACGGTTATGGGTTGACCAGGGCTCCCGAGCTTCCGATGTTTCTCCGTCAATTTTCAAAACTCCTCTGGAAGGTTGAACAATGAAACCATATATGCTGGTAAGTACGGACCGACTAGGATTATGCGTAAATGCCCTGCTACTCTTACGAACGGGGCGAAACGTGTGGAATGTTACTATACAGGCTTGCGAAAGCGTGTGATGCTTCTAGGTCGACGGCGGTCTTCCACGAAATGGTAACCCGAAAGAGGAAGAAAAGCGGCACTCGCGTGAGAATATCCGAGGAGTTCGCAGAATCCTGGGATCACTGGTCTTTATTGCCTAGGAACCCTGGATTAATTTCCCTCTTGTCTTGAGTTGTAACGCCGTGACCGTCCAGCCAAGAGAAACCAGCCGGTCTGCAAAGGACGTAAGCGAAATTCCTGGTCCACTTCCCGTGTGAAAAGGGGTTTGGGGGTGCAGGACCAGCGGTGACCGTTTTGTGAGCCTGGTTCCTGATCTACAACGTATGTCACAAATTGGACAGTGGGGGAAAATTTAGCCAACAAACCTGTTCAATCGTCGTGACGTTCAGCACGAGTAACTGGGCATGGTGTCAGTGTCGCGCCACTGGTGATCCGAGAACGGTTCCCAACGTACCCGAAGGTGATATGACAACAGGGCAAGTACCGGCCAGATTACGACCAGTGATATCGAAAACCCGACAGCGCTGCCCGCCCCGTGTTCGAGGGCTTCACGGAAACCGATGTGCCGCCGGACAGTTAAGAAATAAAGATGCAGTGCGCTAGTAACAATAATGTAGAGCATCGTCGAGACCTATCAGGAACCGGGGCGCGATGAGCGACGAGTTCGTTCAGCGTGAAAACTCGTCCCAACGCACCGCAGATAAAAGGAACATAAAGAACGAAGCGTAGTTCCTACGTCCCACGCAGTTGTTGACCCACTGACAGTGGTGGTCGCAACCGTCAACGCAGTTGTCGCACTAAAAGCGCGGTCCTGTAAGCGTTTCTCGATGCGGTTACAGGTAAAACACGAGTTCCCACCATCTTGCAATGGCTTGACCGTGGTGGGCGATAGGTTCGACACGTTGGGCAATATTTGACACGAACGCTGGTTCAAAAATGTTTCAGATGGAATGAGCGGCATGATGACAGCGATACGTACATTCCAGCCCGAACCTTCAGGTCCCTTGGCAGGGGTGCGTTGGGACCTCCATCCGAAGGCGAGTGGTTTGGGTATGGTGGATCCAAATCAAGACTGCGGGGAAGGATGCCGGGATCGGTGAACGCCTGGAAGTTGCGGATTAGCATTGGTAGATCCCGCATTACCCGAGGGGTGACTCACAGTGGCAAACATCCCCGAGATTGTCAACAAGGTCATGTACACCGCGACTATCGGAACGGCAACGGTCTCGTTATTCCACCACCAGACGGCAGTCGTGCCGAAATAGACGCCAGCGATGGTGAACACCACAGTCAATGATGCTACGAACGCCCACGGCGCATCCCCGCCCGTCAAAAAGCGCCCGCCAAAGAAGAAACGATTGCGAGATGGATGAAGAGTCCAGTTGCGAATGGGTTTTTTGCCACCCTCTGTCATAGGGACGTTCCTCAAGTCCAACCCTCCAGCAGGGAGAGTCGGTGTGAAGCACCCTCGGTGGTCACGAGAACCCGGACTCTGGGAGCCCAGAAACGTGTTCTTCCGTGTGTTTTCCGCGACAATGGGCGCAAATTCGATGTCGGCAGATTTCATGTCGAAGGTGAGACGCCCATCAGTGGTAGGAGTTTCAGCTCGGGTGGCTGATTCCTGCGTGGGGGTGTGCCCGAGACCTGAGACAGACCTTCTAACAGACTCGGCACTGATGCGCTTCCTGAAGACTTTATCAAGGCTGTTTCTCATCCGGGACGGCGTGGTGGGCGTGGGGATCGTGTTCAGCTGAGAAGGTGTATAGATAGATAATGAACGTCGTTGGGGTGCGCTAGATCTGGTTGGCGTGATAGGTGGTAGTGCACCAGGTTTCTTGATAGGTCCGCCGATGGGAAGGAGAGGTTCGCGACTAGGCTTGGTTCGCCGGTGCCTCGAACTTGTCGATAGTTGCGCGTGTAGCCTCTCGTCTTCGGTGTCAGAACCAAGAGAATATTCTTGAACAACTCCCAGGGAATCATAGTTCTCCAGTTGGTTTGAAATAATAGGTACATTTGGCCGCGTAGGATGGAAAACGGCGGGCGAGATTCCAGGAACATGAGTGGTCGAGGTGGAGGCGATTTGGGAACCCGACTCGCCCGCCCGTAGAGACCTACTCCTCGCTGGAGTATCTGTGACCGCCTGTAACCGGGAGTTGTCCGCAGTGTCTGCCGTTAGGGGCCGGATTGGAGAAGGGGGGAGGTCCAAACGGAGTAGGGTCGGGTTTGGGTCAGAGGGTGGATGTCTGTTCACCATCGGGAATACGAGGCCGAGGTGGGAGGAGGAGGAGGAAGATGGCCGTGATACCAAACCCGGTACGGAGATTTACCTCCCTTCCAGGCGGTGTCAACGTCGTGCGGAGGGGTGTTGGTGGGGGGAGGCGGCAGCGGGCGGCGGAGAAACTGCGACGGCGTCGAATGGTCACAGTTCCCCGTTTTGGCAAATCCCGCCTCTGCCGGCGTCTCTGCTTGCTTCTCACTTGTGTCTCAGTGCGTCTGTTCCTTTGTCTCTAACGCCTTTCAGTTCTCTGCCCTCGCTCAATGTCCGGTTGAAGTTCTCCTGGCCTGTCTGAGCCTCGAATTATCGTCCGTGCCTCGACCATCCCCCAGAGCCGGTAATTCTCGGACCGGTCACCTGGTGGCCCGTGTTTTTCCCCGGTTGGGACGCCCAGACTGAAACCGTTAATACGCTATGGGACTGGTGAAAACCGTGTCGAAAACTCTCCGAACGAGGACTGCTGCCGATTAATTTCCAAAGTGCGACCTACGTCCATCGGACAGCTGTCTCTCGTCCATGGCGTTTCACATGCGTAAAAATGCAAGGTGGTACGTGAACGAAACCACGGAATGGAATGGTTGACAAGCACGGATACTTCCCAGACCCTCCTTAAGACCCACAGGCAAGGCGGAAGCCAAGAGCGGTGGACTGTCGGGAGCCTGGTCGGGACAGGAAATGACGGCACCAACACCAGAAGGCACATTGAGCGCCTTCGCATTCATGGATATGCCACCGTGTAGACTGAAATCAATCTTCCTGTTCCAGAACGTGCATGGTTAGACGAGGGACACGCCAGCCTCGCTAGAAGGTCCCAGCTCACCATTCACCAAGTCACTGGACGCGGCCCTTACGAAGCTCGAGCGACTCACAAACTGAGGCGAAGAGGGCGCGAATGTTCGCGGTTCCACGCAATCAATCAGTGACCTGAAACTCCAGCCAAGGGGCCCTTCAGGGATAATACCTCACACGTATATGGAGCTACCGGAAACCAGGAAACCTAACAGGATCAGTCCTGGCTGACTCATTACCGATGACGGCCTGGTGACCAATCGATCCGGTCACCACCGAACGCGTACTTACACCTCTCGAAGTTCTTCACTCAGTGATCACATCTGGAAGGACCAGCAAGGTCGCCGATAGGTTCGGGATGGTAGTCCTGATGGCAGGACTTCGAACCCATTGCGTCCAAAATTCTGCTTCCGCCCCGTTCCTGTCGGTTGGCGCCGGCGATGCTTGAATACTTCAGCCAAGCGCGGAAGTACGGCCGGACGAGAACCAACCCTCTGATACGTTTTGCTCTCTCTGGCATGCGAACGAAGGAGTTCCATCCTTCGGTATCTGACCTCAAACAGATGAGGTACACCCCACTAAGGCGATTTATGTGTCCGACATCTAGAAGCAGCGCCGGGGATTTCGTGAGCAGACGTGGAAGAATGCTGATGCGGGCAGAAGACGCTGTTCTGGCGACTTTTCGACCCGTTTGTCGCCCACGTCAGGACATGCATGGTATCGTTTTGCAAGTTGTACAGTCAAAAAGAAGGGCATCCCTTGCATTTGCCTAAGCTCAAGTGCCACGATGATCTTATATAATCGGCGGCGTGTGCGGGAACCTGTGAAGGAATGGAAGTGGACGCGACTTTGGGAAGGGAACCTCCACGCGGATATTCTCAACACCGGTGTCCGCTTCGCGATATCGACTCGGAATGAATGCAAGGGATTCTCGCCATCAGATCTTCGTTCACGCGCCAAGGAGTATGGTTCGCGTCAAAGTGCACTGAGGGACCGCGTTTGGGTCTAGGCAGGTCTAGGCTACGGAAAGCGCGCCATTCACAGCGAAAACCCCCTTCTGACCCAGTCTAGCGGGGTTGAAGACGAGGCACGTGCGGATCCGATACCATAGTCGGTACGTTCAAATTATGGCGAAGAGTGGGCGTATGAAAGCGGGTGGTGGGCGCGTAACCAGTTCATAACAGACGAAGACCCGACTTCGGGGAGAGGGCGGTCGGCTCAAGGGTTGGGAATTAAATAAATAAAAACGGCGTATTATTTGTCTGGGGAACATCAAGGGGATGAGTGACAACCGATTGCACGTCTGTCGACAATAAGATGTCCGAGATTGCGAGTAAAATGACACACCCAAGAGTATCTTACATATGAAGGTGCACAGCGGGAACATTGGTTTCAATGGGCGTGATGCCTGGGGGAGCGAGGGTTCGATCCCCATCCCAGTAAACCTCTCCTTCTTTCAAGTGCCTCCAAATTTTCTTCTTCGTATCCCAGAACAATGCCCGATCGTCCACCTTGACCTCCAAATTCGGGATAGGTGGGTTTATGCGGTGCTCGTAGCTGAAAACCAGAAGCATCTTCTCAAACTTGTACCCGAGCGACCCTCGCCGCTCGATCATCGAACGGAAAGCGGGAAGGTGGAAGTTTTCGATAGGTCCGATATAGATGGTGAGGTCCTTCAAAGTGGGGCACGGAACCTTGCCTTTCGTTGGAAGAAGGGCTTGTACGAATGACGCATTATTGCAACGCATGATGGTGAGGGATTCGAGTGAGGTCATCTTGTTGAGGTGCCTCCGAACATGGGCCGGCTTCCACTCCGGGATCGTCCCGTCCCTGGATCCAACGAACAAGTTCTTGATCTTCTTCAGAACGGAAGGCGGGTAGGTGATGAAACGGGTAATGGGGGTGCTTTCTGCGTAGAAAAACGTCGGGAATATCTCCACAACTCCACCAGGCCCCAAGAACCGTACGGAACCGTGAGCGTAGTGCGGGACGATGCTCAATGTCTCTGCTTGGAAAATCGGTTTGAGTTTTTCGGGAGGTTCTCCAAATATCTCTTCGAAGAACCCCGTCGTCGAGACGTCGGTGAAGAGGAAGTTGAGCTCGCACTCAATTCCATAGGGTAGGACGATGTGGTTTAGGAACATCGATCCCCGGTCCCAGAGAATGATGCGACGGAGGTGATTGAGAGAAACGACGTGGTCCGGGTGTGCAACGTCTGCACTGGGACCGGGGTAGCGAAGCTCGAAGTCTTCGAGAAGGGGGCTGCGTTCGAGGAAATCCAGCAATATGGCCATGTTAACGAACTCGGAGTGGTGGCCGGCGAGGAAAAGGTGGGTGAGGTTGGGGGTGGTGAGGTTGTGGAAGTCGATCTCGAGACTTGACAAGGACAAGTAATGTAACGAAGGGATCACCCCTCCGAAGATCTCACCCTTGAAGGGCATCGGACCTCCCCCACACCCAACCACCGGGACGATAGATAGGTTATAGAATTTCTCCGGGGCTGGACCCGGCCACCGGAGAGGGGCCAGCACAGGACCAAGTTCTTCGTAGAGCACCACGGCATCTAGGGACGCCCACCGCCGGAAATGTGCAAGGGTGTAGAAAAACGCAGTGTGGGAGTACCCGGGACGAATGCAGAGATCCAACGACGCCAACCGTGACCTTTGGAGAAATGTTTCCGTAGCATCCTCTGACTTGCAATCGATGAACGTCCACAAGTTGGGACAAGATATGAAGGCTGCGCGCCAATAGCGACAGACGTGGGAGGCGAGAAGGATTTCCCGTACGTAAGTGAGCCACGAGGGAATTTGTTGGAGGACTTCGACGGGCAGTCGGCTGGCCGGCACCAGCGCATTCCTCATGGTGCGTATCTTCGTAGAGACCCCGGAGAGACTTTTCTCGAGTGCATCCACCTGTGATGGCCAAGGCGGTCAGAACTGGGGAGTGAATCAAGATCAGATGCGTTGCTCCTACCTCCGCGAAGCCGAACGGAGGGTATGCGCTGCCTTCGGATTAGTTGTGGACCTGGGCGCTCAACAACTGTGCGTACCGCGCTAGCTTGCGTTCCAAATCCTTGCATAGGGCAAAGAGGAGTTCGTCTGTGGACAGACCTTGGCCGGGGTAGACGGACATGGTGACGATCCGACGGAACAGGGTTTGTGGTGTTTTTTCTCACGCTCGCTCCTTCTTGTTAGAAGTCGGCTGTCGGCACCACGCGATGGCAATTGCCGGCACACTCGCCCGCCCTTGTCACAGATCTCACGCCCCAGCCTCGAACTAGCATCTCCGAGAGATGGTGTCGCTCTGGCCCACTGTCTAAATCTTTTATGGACGTCTTCCTTCCGAGGTTGGTCCTTGATTAGGTCCTACATCAATTATCCTGTCGTCCAGGATCACCAGAACGCACAGGGTGGGAACGCTGGGACTTCGTTTCGAATGCCTCTGCGGTACAACGATTAGACGCAAGTTTTCTAGGCACGCGGGTGGCCGCTTCCCGAGGTCCGATCAAAGCTCCCGTGCATTCTAAAGCACCACCCTGCGAGCAACCATCTGCTGCTCGGAATGAAACGTTTCGTTCGGTGACTTCTTGCTGTTGAATCCCTTGGTCGTGCGATTCATTAGAGACGAACTCCAATTGTTAGGACAATGGACCATGCTGCTTGGCGGGTCGACCGATCGTCGATGTGTTCTGGTTGATGACACGGCCCAACGACTGCGATGGAAGTGGTTTTTCTATGGGGGAGGTCCTGTAGTAACGTACCGATCTTCCTTTTCCCTGCGTTTCCATGAAACGCAACGCCTCGCTGGTGTTCTGAGTTCTGCTTCATCTACTTCTCATCATCGCCTACCGTGACACGGTCTCCGGTGGTCCCCGGTGTGCCAAGGCTGGGACAAGTTTCGCAGGTCGCGATTCGCACCGCTTGATACATAGTCAAACCCACGCGCTCATCTCCGACATGTCCGTCGATGCGAAACCAAAATAGTGCGCAGGTGCCAGCTCCCCAGAGAGACATCAACAAAATCTCCGGTCGGTACCCGAAGGTACGCGGTGGTACGTGGTGGTACGCGAGGGTACCCGGGCCCCTGACTGTCATTTCGGGAACCTTCATCCGATGACATGTGTAGAAGCAACTGGTTCCCGAATCCACATGTGGGTCCCGCTGAACAGAAGCGAGAAAATAAAATATATATTTGTTGAGTACGGGGTACGACTGGCGGTACAAAGTAATGTATGGACGTGTGGTGAAGTATGGGACATGGCCAATGGTCCTGGGGGTGATAGATGGTAGCCAGTGGTGGGGGGCGGGAGCGGGGATTTGAGCCTCCGCGTGCCACGTCGACGGCGGCAAGCCGTGACGCGCACCCATGTTGCGGCGGACACCGAGCCTGGCGAGAGCTGGTGTGGGGGTCCCGGTTTCCGAGGGTGGAATGAGACCCGTAGGAGACGAGAGGGGAGGGGAATAGTGTGAGGGGTGTCACCGCTTGGTAACCTCAAGCTTCGACGTTTGGTGCCCGGCTGCGACAGCTGTCCGACGTTTGAGTGAAGGTACGCGACGGCACCCGAGGGTACCCGACCGAGCGCCTTGGGGATTTTGCTGATGGAACAACCTTTGGCGAGGCTGTGTCTTCATAACCGGGGGACTGGGTGATCTACCCAAGACTTTCCACCTACTGGATTGTGCTTATGATTGACTTGGCGAGGTGCCAAACAGCATAAGATTTGCTTATATGGGTACGGGTCACTCGCGCGGGTGCCGGGCTGTCCTGGAGACCCCCAGGTTTGTGTACTTAGGACTCAAGACTTGATACGCGGTCGTCCAAAAGCTGTGAGAGCCGATCGAGACCCCGAGCCAAGTGGGAATCCGTTCGAAAACCACTCGCAGAATTGTTTGCCAGGCAGGTATATTCGGAGCTATTGTGTAGCATATCTCGCGTGGTAATTTGGCTACTTTCATCGCCAGCCAAAAGCCACCTAAAACCCAAATCGACGAACTCGCGCGATCAGACCGTCGGCTTGGCGATTTTCGGAAGCCCGAAGGCCATCGTCGGTTCCCTGGTGGTTCCGAGCGAGCACCCAACATCACAACAGGGCCGGAGCTTGCAGCTAAGCGAGTTCAGTTCTGCTCCGCTCCACCCGCCTACCAAGTGATATGAGAAGGGCCAGGACCTTGCATTTCTCAAGGTTATCTTGAGTACATCATGTACGTTTACGCCACCACTGTCCGGGCTGTCGTGTACGTATCCATTGAGGTTCCCGTTAAATGATTGTGCATTCCTATGAGCCCATACCTATACAGGCTATACTTACGGGACCCACTCTTAACGATATGGAAGCCGGTGTTCCGTTTCCCGAGGTCTCGTTCCCCCAACTGAGGTCCGAGATACGCGACGACCGTTACCTACGTCGGCTCCGGGGTCCAGTTCGGTGAGACAGCCACCTCCCTGTCATACCCAACGCGGTTAATCGAAGGCCCTGCCCGGGCGTAGATCACCGTGGTGGGAGGCAGGTTGGACGAAGAATCTGATCGGGATCCGCTGCTGATCGCGGGTCCCTTGGGAAAGATCTGCGTTCAGGTCCGTTTCATCCGGGTCGATCCACGACGCTTGGTCACAGACCGAGGTGTCTTTTGTGTACGGATCTATCCTAGTTATCGCGGGCTCCATAGATCGGTTACTTTCCAGCCCATACGGTCTTCATTATGACCAACGCGGTATATATGATTGATGTGATTAGGACACCAAAACCGCGACCTGTTATACTCTTATCCTATTCTGTAAATCTCTAACGTGCCACTGACCCGCCAGCCTATCAAAGACCGTTATCTCCGACTCCGTTCTATTTGTTGCCTTGACGGGGCGCGGGACTCCCACCTTGTGGGTGCTCATGGGCGAGCCTTGCAATCTGACATTGGGAACACGAGCGGATATGCAAGTCCTATGACCTACACCTTCTGGGGATCCCGGGCGCGTTCCCTCCTTTGGTGTTAAAATAATCTCTGACCCGTCTGATCGCAAGAACCATCCCTCACCCTCATGAACACCGTAGGCTCACCTCTGTCAGCTGACGCCCGTGCTCGTGCGTCACACTGGTGGATCACATCCGGACAGCACGGTACCAGCCTCTCCTCATCGCAAACCAGATCATCTGGACTCTCCAGAAGAATGGCTTCCACCCCATGTCATGCTTTCTCTTACGACCCCGTGTGGAACCGATGGCAACGTAGCTGATGGTCCGGTCTGAACCTTCGTGTGGTAGGGTTAGTACTGCTGATTTGTTCAGTGAATATCAAGACGAAGGGAAGCTTTGCAGGCCGTTTATGATATCTCCTTGGGTGCCGTTGAATACGATATCGTTGGTCCGCTTGAGAAGCGACCGACGGTCGGGGCCGAGCACCACCACGGCCAATCTACCCATTCCGGCACCTCTCCGCCACCACACTTCTGGATTCCGGTTCTTATTCTATCTGCTGGAATTGATCGATGATCCACGAGCCCCAGCAGGTACCACAGTCATTTGAAATACAGGGACTCCATCTCATCACGCGTCACGTGCAAACCACTAAATAAACATTCTCTGTTCAGCTACTCATCTCATTCCTTTGGCTTTCGCCAGATTCCCGGTCGGTGTTCCGGACACGTTCAAATACAGTCAACCCGTTACTAGTTACTGCCGGAGCGGGAGCGGTTCACCCCCGCTTATCAATGTCGTTTGTGGGACGCTGGAAGAACTACATACAATAATGTATGTATCCCTGATCCCTTGATGCTTCCTCTGCCAAAGTTCAGTCCAGACGACCCAGTGCTCTGGTTTCGCTGATGCTACTGACCTGTGACCTAATGATTGGACTTGTTCTAGCGAGAGGCCTCAGAGGGTCGATACAATAGACGATCGGGCACAGAGTACCTACCCTTGCGCCTTACTGACGAGGCTCGGGCCGGTTTTGAGGCTTAGAATTTGAGGATAATGTTGGAATCATTCCGGTCACCGTGCATCCAACTTGCAGCCTCGGGATTTGCGGAGGACCCTACCCGCGCCATCTGAACGTGTTCTAGATAACCACACGTTTCTCACCATCTCAACATACAGAAAATCACGGTAGCGATATTCATCTCGTGGTCGGTGACAAGATGACATGATCCCGTTATGGACGGCAGTTCAGATCTCGTCATCCCCTCAATGCGTACCGTTACCGTAAACGACCGCTTCGCCAGAAGCCGATCAATGGGAAGGTGGAAGCGAGTAGCAGGTGGGTTCGGGAGATGGCGATAACCATTTTCTGTTGTATCCCTGTGTCAAAACGATGGTGGTCATTGTACTGAGTGTCTCGAAGGCTTGCGATTGTAGAAGGTTGAAGATCAATGAAATCTAGAATTCAACTATGGATGGTGAAACATCTGACGGGAACGAACGTCCTGGATTGTAATGGCTCAGGCATGGTACAGGACACTGGAGGCATGGGTGAGGAGACAACAGATGGAACCTATCAAAGCATGCTGGGCCGACGCGCGGTCAACGAGGGCGTATCGCCGCTAGTTGTGGACAAATTCGCTCGAGAGAGTAAATATTCGGTCGGGGCGTGGATACCCGAGTTGAATGGTCGGGCCAGGAACTGGGTGGGCGAGACTGACCCCTGGTCAGGAACCCGCATTTGGCCAAACCCACCGGAGGCGGGAGACATGAGCTTGGCAGGTTACGAGGTGGAGATTCCCACCCACTCTCCGGAATGCGAGGGGGGGGGGGGTTTGGCGGGAAAGTGAGCAAGTTCGCAAAATCAGATTTTCCGTGACCACAACCCTCCTTCGCCCTAGGCCTAATCAAACGGGCGATGTAACGCTCGATGAGACAGGCAAGTCGTGGTGATGAGCATCATACATCACAACTAACATTGCAGTTCTATAGAATCGAATGCTCAACATTTAGCATTTGATTATTGGGTTGATGGAAAACGGAATTAGGTGAGACGCTCGTGGACCTTCTGCCGTTATCTGGCTGGGTAACTTCCACGCACCGCCAGGGTGCACCCACTTTAGGAAACTGCTCCGCATCCAGTGTGAATCCAGGCTGCCCGCCCAGGCAGGTTCATCGAAGCTCTGACAGTGTGGCGAGCAAGGGTCGCTCACGATGCCACGTCGCCGATCGCTGCGCGGCTTCTCGCTGTTCGGCTGATGTGGTCTAGGGGGGGGGTGTTCCTGACGCCGAAGGGGGTAGGTGGGTGGCGAGTTACGGTCGAAGTGTATTGGACACCGGCGGTGTTATCGGGATCAGAAGAGGCCGGTGGGGCAGCAAACTGAACCTGAGTAAGCCTGGAGCTGATCGAGCTCGAGTCGTAAAGTACAGCAACTGTCGTAGGCGTCCGTCGACATTTCTAAGCGAGCAAGCGGGTTGCAGGACAACGGGCAGGGGATGAAGAGGGTGTTCGGCTCAGATAATGGAGTTCTACCCAAATGTGGACAAGATAGTTGACGACGGCGAATCAGCAACCGACATCGCGAACCGTCCAGGGTAAAATGTATCCATCCTTCTCTTTCATGCGGGATCTTCTCTTCCCTCGTCGGGGTGAGACGAAACCCGGGCTGAGCAGATGGATCGAATCGTGCATTACATTGCCAGTGGATCCCGCGGAACCTGGGGAACAAAATAGGTCGGACGGAGATCGGCGATGAGGGAACCGGAGAGACCGGGAATTGAAACTCCGACGGGAGATTGCCGAGGGTGAGCGTCGTAAATGGATAATAAGAGTGATCGCTTGGGGATTGGTCCTCCTCTTCCCCCTGCCGTAGATGCCCTTTTGAAAGCAACAACCACGCTCATTCCGTCGACCCCCTCCCCCTTCTTGCTTCCCCTCCCCCCCCGACTCTCCTCGTCGTAACAAAGGATAACGCCTGGTGTGAGTTTGCGCCCAACTCCAATGTTCCGATGCTGACAAGTCATGCCTTTCTGACATTCGCCTCTGAAGATCTCGCGACCCTTTGCCGACCTCCTACACCCCCGCCCTCCCACCCTCAAAGCAAGCAAGTGATAGCCGTACGCTTGAGTTTACTCGCGACAGGCCTCCCCCTCTCCCGCAGTATCCATCTCCCACCAGCCCTCGACCTCTATCAAGTTCTGCTTGAGTTTCGACTCGCGTGCTTTTTAGTGTCTAGTCTTCGTCCTGAATCTGTCTTCACTCGTCCTCCCTTCGCCAACGCCCCAATCGCAGTTTCTCTCTATGGCAATGTCTCTCCAGATCCCGTCTAGCCCATCTGACGGTGGCTCAACCTCCACCCACCCGCCCTCTCCCTTGACGCCCCCTCAGATTCCTGACTCTCTCTCTGATTCTAACGTCGATTCTAACTCTGTCACAATCCCCCTTGCCTCCGCTGGAAAGAGAAAGCCCAGCAGGCGAGCAAACACTGCCGAGAGAAGGGCCACCCACAACGCTGTCGAGAGGCAACGCCGTGAAACCCTCAACGGCCGTTTCTTGGTAAGTCCACACCGCGAGACTCTCGATTACACGAGGACGCTTATCGCATCGCTGTAGGATCTCGCCGGCCTTTTGCCCAACTTGTCTCAAATTCGCCGCCCCTCTAAGTCCGCTATCGTCAACTCCTCGATTGCTCATATCCACGCTTCTCGCCGTCATAGGATGGTTGCCGCTCGCGAACTTCGCATGCTCAAGGTGGAAACCGATGCTCTTCGTCGGGAATTGAACGAGTGGCGCGATCGGTCTGGCCTCCCCCGTCTCGAGGAGCCCACCCGTAACGACGGCTTCAACCTCGTGCTCAGCGGCGAGGTCGAGGTCATCGTACCCTCTGCTCAACACGATGATGAGGAGAACATGGAAGACGACGGCGATGACGACCTCTACCACGCACGTTCTTCTGAGGACGTGGAGGAAGTCGCCCGCGCTACTGCTATCAACATGGTCAAACCCAGCCAGTCCCCCACTTCTACTTCCTCGCCCACCAGCCACCAGTTTGCCCATAATGTCCCCCCTCTTCCAGTCCACCAGAACGGTGTTGCCCACGCTCATTCCCAACAAGTCCCAGGCGGCCCCCAGCCCCACCCAGCCATCGCTCAGCTCCTTCACGGCCAGCACCCACATTCCGTACCGTCCCACCATATCTCCAACGGTAGCTCGATCATTGCCGGCCACCAGCCCCCGGTCTCTTACGAGAACTCAGCCATGATCTACGATGGCTACCATTCATCCCAGTTTGGTTACAATGTTCCCCAGTCGTACAACAACGGACAATTGCCACCCCACATCTTGGCTCAGCTCGCTGCTGAGATCGAGCACAAAGTTACCCCAGGGTGGTATAATTCAACCGGTCAATTCACCCCGCCGAGCAGCAGTGGCGGACCTAGCCCGGTGGGCAGTCCCTTTGGTGGAATTAACGGCGGTCTCCCTAACTACCCTATCACCCAGCATCGCTACGCGGAAGACGGGGTCATTGGACGCGAGAGGAGTGCAAGCATTGGCGGTCGGGGCAGCCCCGTTGGAAGTTATGAACTCGTCAACGGCACACACATGGAGACCGTCCCGCGATGGCGAGATGAGGGGATGGTCGGAGCCCCGGGTCCCAACCAGGCTGCTTATTCGTTGCTCATGTGAGCGACTTGTAAGAAGTCGGCGGTGTTTGTGAACCCCAATACCCCCATCCGCCACTCACCGGTCACTATTTCCATCTCGGACTGGACACCGCCCACAATCATGACCACTTTACCCCCTGTACTTGTATCCCATGCTCTGACAACAAAATATGCCTCCTGGACCCTTCTCGTCGTCCTGTTGTCATCCACTCCTCCCCGGTTCTCGCATTTTTATACTTCTAATATTACCTGGCGCGTACTCTGGATCCGAAAGTCGCGTCCTTCCCCTCGTTAATATTCTTTCCATTTTCTCTTGTTTGCGCTGCCCATTCCGGCCGACGCGGAAGTCGTATAATCTTGGGTTTTACACCCACTCGGCGGATCGTCTCCTGGGTATCAATGTCTGTTATCGTAGGTCCTCTTTCTGACGACCGTTACGCTCGTTCTAGTTTCCGCGACTGGTAACCTACCCTTTTTTTTTTTTCCTTCGTTCCCTTGCGGTTTCCTGATCTGCAAAATCGAAATGCGTGTTTCTGGTGGATGCGCTCTTTCTGGAGCGCGGGTCGTGTGTTAGTCTGTTGTATCGCTTAGTTTTCCTCTCTACCTACGTGCCGCTCTCCCTACTCTATACTACTTGCCATATTGCCCCCTTTTATCCTGCGCCTCCTCTCCCTAGGACCACTTTGACTCTGCCCCCAATAAAAGTGCAGTAGGTAGACTCGTCGATCTGATGCACGAATAGATCCCCCTCTGTAACGCAGCGGTATGGCCCCGAGCGTTTGGCGGGACGGTGGGAAAGCGAGAGCTGAATTGGGGATACAAGAGATGCTCATCCTCTGGACAACCCTCGTGGGCTGATGTCGGACTGACCGGGCTTTCCTCTTTGGGATGAATTTGCAGCGACATGTGGTGTTCTACGCAGAACGGTCCAGGGACGGTGAACGCGATGGCCCTTTCTCGACAGGGGCGAGGCACTCACAACGGACGGTGGATGTAGGGCCTTGACCTGCAGAGGGGTATCAAGGGGCTGCGACAGTTCACGAAACAAAGGCACTGGGCGAGCTGCAGATACGCGGATTTATGTTCGGGGTTCCGTTTTTTTTTTTTTTGACGAGGTTGAGACGCAGGTGAGGCGATTACGAAACCGGGGGAACGCCTTAGCGTCGCGAATTCGAAATATTCGAATATCTTTCGTTCAATGCCAGGGGCTGGAGGAGAGTGCGACCATCTCTCCCTCTTGATGACGACCAGGTTATAGTCACTTGGCTCCACCTGGTGTAATTTGCATATCCCTCAACGTGAATGAGCCTGTTCCGATGACGACTCTTTCTCATTGTACGAACGACATCATCGGTCAGGATGATGGCGTTTTGTACCACTCAGTGGACCTCCTCCAAATTCCGTGAACGTCGTTTGTAACGAGCGAAACACCTTCTAGACGGCCCTCGTCGCCCAGTGGGGATGATCTCGAGATTTATTTTTCCCGTTCCAATCGTCGGTGATCGTCAAACCCAAACGACCGAGTGCGTGCGCAACTTAGTCGAAAATCGACCAGCTCTAAGAATAGCCCTCCCCTCCTGACATCGACAATCTCTGGGTTTCTGATCCATCTGGGCTGGATCCTTGGATGACGGAATCAAAAACCGATTCCGTCTCCCCTTTGCCCTTTCACTTTGGGCAGCCGCCCCAAAAATACCACCAGCTTCGCGATTGGAAGGCCCCGCCTGGAGGCTGTGGAACCAATTCCCAGTGGTTATGCGCTGTTTTTGATTCTGGAGGGCGGCTCTGGGAGAACTTTGTTGCATTCCCCTTTCTCTCTAGTTCCCAACTTCTAATCTCCCTCTCCCTCTCCCTCGCCCTTCTCGCCCGCAACAGAAGGTACCGGTACCTATACTCGACGAGAATATCGAACGAAGGACCACGGTCTGAACAAAATAAGAGAGATGTCGAATATCAGCAGCAAATTCTCGTCCAGAGCCGGGAGCCCTTCACCTGGCACGCCTCACTTGCGCGATGTCGTGAGTATTCGATATTCGATCTCCCTCTACGCTACTCGCGGGTTAACCGTGGGCACTGCAGGTCCACCATGTAATTGAGAACATGAGGCACGAGAAGGATTCCGAAGCCCACAGGGTAAGCTTATCTCGAACACTTCTTACCTCTCGATCTCTTGCGATCTGGACCTCTGGCTGGGGGATCGCCGTCCTCGATTGAATGAGCCCATTGAGAACCGATTTCTCTCCCTAGATCTTCCGTGACGCAGCTGGACACCAACCGAAGGGGTCATTCCCTCAGACGGTCAACCCCGTATGTCTATCTGTTCGTCGTATCTTATCGCGATCTGAAATGTGTTGTTGTTTTGCAGGATGAAGAGACTGTGCCTGGTATCCTCCATCCTGGAAGTACTGGGGTGATTTACTGTTCGGACCGTGCCATGGCGAATGGGTTCAGTTACGCCGACTGTCACGCGTGGTCAAACCTCGGACAGGGTGCTCCAGAAGTCGGTCCGATCCCCGGTGCCTCGGACCGCCCTACCTCCGTTCAGATCCCCGAGGACAGTTTGGAGTATGCGCCTACCACCGGTGTAAAAGGTCAGAGACCCATCGTCGTTCAACATCCCAAACATGCACTCATCATCCGTTTGATTTTGTTTTGCTAGAGCTCCGCCAAGCAGTCGCGAACCTCTACAATCACGACTACAGGCAAGGAAAGCTCAGCCAATACACGTACGAGAACGTTTGCATCGTCCCCGGTGGAAGGACTGGGCTGTCTCGAGTCGCTGCTGTTATTGGAGACGTGTACACGGTACGGAGGAACGTTATTCGCGTTTGTGTCGTGAAATGAACTCTTCTGCTGCAGTCGTACCAAATCCCGGATTATACCGCCTACGATCAGGTCTTGAGCGCTTTCAAGCGATTGGTGCCCGTTCCCACTGCGTGAGTGACCATTCCACACCTCGCTGGTTCCAACCTTTTGACGTATCGGGCTTCTTCCTGCAGTTTGGAACCAGAGGTTGGCAGGTTCCAGTCCGGTTGATGTGTCGCTGACGTGGAATTGCCGTTCTATAGACCGAGTACCGTCTTGACCTGAAGCAAGTAAAGGTTTGTCATTTTCCTCTCGGTTTGCGTTTTCCTTGCGATTTTCTGACACGTCGCACTTTTTTCCGCCGTTCGTCGAACAGAAAGATATCCAAACCCAAGGATTGGCTGTCTTGATCGCATCGAACCCACGAAACCCTACTGGTCAAATCATCCAGTGCGTACGGCTCCTATGCATCCCCGCTTTGAGACGTCCAACTGATGGAACCTTTTATCATAGGGGTAAGGAGCTTAGCGACCTCATCGCCCTCGGCCGCGAACAGCACACCACTTTGGTCCTCGACGAGGTATTGGTTCCCATCCTCGTGTGGGCTTTAAATGGGAATGACCGACGAAACACGGTACTGTCACTGTTTAGTTCTACTCGTGGTATATATACCACAAGAATGAACAGGATATGGGAAAATCTGTCTCGTCCGCTGCGTATGTGGATGACGTCAACTCCGTCCGTTTGTTCACCGGTATTGTTACCTAACCGCGACTAATTGGATGCATATCAGGACCCGGTTGTTATCATCGACGGTTTGACCAAGGTGCGCGTCTGGCGTACGTAAACCACATCCCCTGAAGCTGAGGATGTGAAATATGCGGTTTAGAACTGGAGGTTGCCTGGGTGGCGTGTGTGCTGGGTCATCGGACCCAAGAACTTGATCACGGCTCTTTCTCAAGCAGGTGTGTCATTGGACTTCACGGTAACTGCAGTGTTATTGGTTCTCATGGTGCTCACTTAAGGTTCTTACCTCGACGGAGGGGCCAATCATCCGTACGCTGCTCCAAGCCAGATCCTTTGGAATCTGTCTGACTGACGCGCGTTTGTAGGCTTCAACTCGCTGCTATTCCCATGTTGGACCCCAAGCACGTTGCTCAAGAGAGGGTGAGAGTTTCTCTCCAAACCGAAGTCTCGCCATGGGTTTCTCACTGCGGAACGGTGTTGTGTAGTTGGCCCTGCAAGTTCACTTTAAGGCGAAACGGGATCACGTTCTTGAGCGACTTGAGAAGATGGGGCTGAAAGTAGAGCTCCCGCCAGTCGCTACGTTCTATATCTGGTTGAACTTGGATAACCTTCCCCCACCCTTGAACAACGGTCTCGTACGTCTCACCTCCCTCCCTCTCCTCTTCGGCCTCCAACTGATCCACACACCAGACCTTCTTTGAAGAGCTCCTCAAAGAGAAAACGATCGTGATCCCAGGAATCTTCTTTGACATCAACCCCTCTCACCGTCGAAACCTCTTCAACTCTCCGTGCCACCACTTCGTCAGGCTCTCGTTCGGTCCTCCTCTCGCGGACTTGGATATGGGTCTCGACGCTATGGATAGGTTGTTGAAGAGGACTAAGAAGCAGGGCGCCAGAGGGCTTGGACATGGGTACAAGAAGAGCGTTGATGTGACGTCGGCTGATACCATCTAATTCCGAAACTCGAGAAGGATGTGGCGGCGATGGTGTGGGTTACCCGACGAAAGAGGAGATGACTTTTTACGGAGCGGTAAGTACAAACTCGAAGGAAACGAAAAGCCCCGTCGTATATCGGGTTGTGCAATTATTTGTAACGCGCGTTTCAAAGGGTAGTAATCAGTAATCGAAAACACCCTGGATCCAACTCCTCGTCTGACTCGGAAAGCAAGTTACATATCATTTCGAAACGGGACTGCAAGATAGACGAATGAAGTGGCCAGGCGAGAACGGGCACAAGCAAATAAGCGTCGTATGTAGGACAACAATTTGGACCCGAGCTGCGGCCGGTGATCAGAAAAAGCAGAAGCATTGAAAGCGGCCAGAAAATGGCAAGGGGCGTGGCTCGGCCGCCGAGGACGTAAGTACAGAGTAGGGAGGGGAGGAGGGTTTCACTCCAACGAATCGTCGAACGGAGCAAAAGCCGTTTTAAAATGTTGCGCGTCGAGTGTATCGTCCTCATCCGACTGAGCGCAAGCCTTCCAGTCTAGCCTATCCTTCATACCAAGAAGCGATGTCAGGGCGGTCCTGCAAAGTCAAAATCCGTAGATGTCAGCTTCATGTCCTCTCCGGAGGGGGAGAAACAAGTGGCGAGGGGAAAGGGGATGAAAATACCTTCCGAACTGGAGGTTGAATGACCTCCCAGCACCATCGAATAACCACATCATGATCCTCCCATCAGGTAAGTCCACCCTGAAATAACTCTTCCTCCCATTCGCACAGGCAACCAACGCTCCCTCAGAATCCCCCTCCTGTTCCAACCCCATCCGCTTCCCTTCGTTGATGAAAGCTTCTTCAACCTTATCCGCGAGAGATTGCGGCACGGGTACGACTTGGACGTGCGCGTGTCCGCCCTTGGCGCTCACCCTTGCAACTTCGAAAGAGACCATCGCGGCTCCGTGCTTCGCGTAGAGGTTATGAAGGGCTGTTTTATATCTATTGAGGACGTAAGCTGCTTTGTCCCGCAGGAAAGTGAGTTCGTGGGCGGCGTACTTGTTGATCTCTGCAGTGACCCCTTGCGCCAAGTCCGGAGTGATAGACTGGATGGTTGGATAATGCGCGATCGGCACAATGAGTACGTGACCACCTCCGGGTACCTGTGTCGTATTCGGATCGTCCGCGGTTTTGGTAGGGGGGATTTGTCCCTTCGATAATGTCACATAGCACTCGGAACCAATCGCCACAATGAGATGTTTCCTATGTTCGAGTCGAGGTCAGCACACGGTGTACCCTTCGCGGATATCAACTCACGCAATTGCGGGATTCGATAAACAGAACCAGCATTCATCGGCTGGTCACCCAAGTGAGTGCGTTCCCGCGATACAACGAAGAGCGGACGTACGAGCGATCTCCTTTGCAGGATCTCGACGAGGTCGTTCGGTTTGACCTTGCTTCGCGACAAGGCAATCTTCCAGGTAGTGCTCCGTACCTCCACAAGCTCTACAGACGTAACCTTCTCGAGGTTTTTTGCCACCCGTATCTCCAACCGCGTGCTTTGTTGGACAATCGCGGACAAAATGGCCCGGCTACGTGTACTGCGTAAGTTCCCAGACCCTGCAGAAAACAGAGGGATGGTTACAGTGTTGCAAATTCTGCAAATATATCCCTCAGGTGGCTTCGTACGTTCGGGGCAGTCGGTGATGAAGTGCTGGCGGGCGGAGGTTAACACAGACGCTCCGCCGTTGAAG
>Ga0307516_10002446_pt1 | contig 24850 bp, 21 predicted proteins | sample 19_EM_MG_FD_203310 | JGI IMG/M metagenome (GOLD analysis project Ga0307516, IMG submission 203310) | Populus trichocarpa ectomycorrhiza microbial communities from riparian zone in the Pacific Northwest, United States - 19_EM | ecosystem: Host-associated > Plants > Roots > Unclassified | place...
TCGGTGTAGCCGAGGCTGCCCCCTTCGTAGAACCTTGCCTGGTCCCACTTCGCGAGCGGAGCGCGCGTCGCGAGCCGTCTCGGCAGATCCGGATTGGAGATGAAGAGTCGACCGAAGGCTACGGCGTCCGCGTCTCCGGCTGCGAGCGCGAGCTCTGCCGAGCGGAGTGCGAAGCCGTCGTTGGCGATCACGACGCCTCCAAACTGCCGCTTCAGCGCAGGCACCAACCAGTCAGGGCCGAGCGGCTCGCGAACGCAGATGAACGCCAGGTTTCGCCGGCCAAGCTCTCGGGCGACGTAGCCGAATGTGGCAGGCGGATCTCGATCCGAGATGTCGTGAGCGGGCCCCCTTGGTGAAAGGTGTACGCCCACGCGCCCAGCGCCCCACACGCCTACGACTGCGTCGACGACTTCCAGTAGCAGGCGCGCTCGATTCTCGATCGGTCCGCCGTATTCGTCGGTGCGGTGATTCGTGGTGTCTTCGAGGAATTGATCGAGCAGAAAACCATTGGCCGCGCCCAACAATATCGACATCTGAGCTCCTAAAGCGATCGATCAGAACATGGTGTTTTCGTTTGCCGATTTTTCCGGGACGACCTGAATGGCGTCCCAGTGCTCGACGATCTTTCCATCTTCCAAGCGCCACACGTCCATGACGGAGCGCGTCGGGGCACCGGGGATTGTCATGCGGCTGTGAGTGAATACGAGGTCGCCCTCCGCAATCACGCGCAGTACCTCTGCGTGAAGCTGCGGAGCCCGGGCCTGAGAGGCGCGGCAAAATTCGAGGAATCCGGCGACGTCGTCGGCGGCGCTCGGGTTGTGCTGCTTGTAGTGAGCGCCGAGGTAGGCTTTGGCCGCGCCCTCCGGGTCCTTGTCGTTGAAGGTCCGGGTGTAGAAGGCGACCACGGTCTGTTTGTTGTGCACAAGCTGGTCCTGATTGCTGATTGGTGTCATTGGCGTCTGCTCCGAATTCAAGTTGGGCTGTGTGCCTGCGCAGCTGGGGGGTGAGGCCGCCCGTCCACTACAGGCGTTCTGGCAGAGCAGCAGCGCGAGCCCTGCGCATGCGATGGAAGAACACCAGGAGCTCATGAGCGAGGCTCCGGTCGATGCTGCTGCTGCAGTTCCCCGGACGCGACGGCGGAGTGGTTTTGAGCTAGCGCGGCGAAACCATGTTCGAGCGCCGAGAGGTTCTCGATCTGGACGCCGATAGCCTCGGAGCCGAGCAGCCGCAGTGCGTGGTCGAGCTTCTCCGCGTTTCTGCCGGTGATGCCGAGCCGGGCCCCCTGTGCTTGGAGCAGGCGCGCCGTCGCGAGGCCTATTCCGCCATTACCTCCTGTAATTATTACGGATTTGTTCACGAACCTCATGTGAGTTTCTCCAATCAGGATTGCGGATCGTTTCCAGGAGGATTATGATCACGATCTAGATCGTCAAGCTGTGCCGAGGAAAAAAGTATGGGTCACTCGCAAGCGGAAAAGGCCGAGACTCACCGGCGCATCGTTGGATCGGCGTCGCGCCTGCTTCGCGAGCGCGGGCTGTTTTCGCTAGGTGTGGCGGACGTCATGAAGCAGGTGGGCCTCACGGTCGGCGGCTTCTACAAGCACTTCGCTTCACGCGAGGCTTTTGTAACGGAAGCGTTGAGCTCGATCGAGGGCGAGTGGGATCGTCGGGTCGCTCGGGGACGCGACGCGGGCAAGCGCGACGCTCAGATCCTCGTCGAAATCATCGATGGGTACTTGAGTCAGCAGCACCGCGACGCGGCCGGATCGGGCTGCATGTTTGCGGCTGTCGGGGGCGATATCGCGAGGGCAGACGCTGGCACCAGAGCGATGGCGACCGCAAAGCTTTCGCACTCGCTGGACACGTTGGCGAGCCTCTTCTCCAAGCGCGCCGGGCCGGACGCGCGAGGTGCCGCGATCATGACGTTCAGCGCGCTGCTCGGAGCGTTGACCTTTGCGCGGCTGGTCGACGACAAGGCGCTGTCCCGCGAAATCCTCGCCTGCGCGGCAAAAAACCTCAAAGCTTGGAGCGCCGGCGCTTCGCGCGGGGCGGCCTAACGTCACGCGCGCCCGCGCTTACCGTTTCACAGGCACGAGCAAAGCGGGTCGCCCGGAGGGCAATTGCAGGCCTTCGCGACACCGACGGCCTTCGCGGCACCGACGGCCTTCGCGGCACCAGCGCGTACCATTTGCATTTCACGCGTTGCGTGCTCGAGCTCCGCTTCGAGCTTGGTGCGCGTCGCCTCGTCCTGGGCGCTGGCTAGTTGGGCCTGCAGCGCTTCCTGTCGCAGTTGCGCGGCTTGCAGTTGACCTTGCAGCTGAGCAAGCTCTTCGGTCGCGCGTTGTTGCTCGGCCGCAAGCTCGGCCGCTTCCGCCCGTTGGTGTTGCGCGCTCAGACTGGCTCGCTGAACCAGTCCCCCTGCGAGTACGACAACCATGGCGACACTTGCCGCCACCGTCGACCACCGCGCCCATTGAGTCTTGGCAGGGGGGCGCGCCTCAATCGCCTCAGGCCTGCCTGACACGGCTTCGGCGACCGAGGTCGCTACCGCGTCGGCCTGGGTCACGGGGAGCGGCGCCGCCAAACCGAGCGCTGCGAATCCCAATCGATCCAGCTCTGGGGGCGGCATTCCGCAGCTGGCGTCGCGCGCCATGGGGTGCTCCCAATAGACCGGACGAACGAATTGCGGGCGCCCGAGCGCCAAGGCGTACTCCCATTCTTTGCGGCAAAATTGCGATTTCATCGAGCGCGACGACCAGAACAGCTGAAAGACGTCAGCCTCTTCGATCAGCTGTTCGACTTTCTGACTCCATTGCTCGCCGGCGCGAATGTCGCGCACGTCGATCAGATAACGGTCGCCCAAGGCCCCCACCACGAGCTCGAAGTGCTCGACGATCTGCAGGTCCGTGCGCGCGTAGGAAGCAAAAATTTTCCGGTAAGCCCGCGCGGTGTCGACGGCTTGCTCGGCCGCTCGATCTTCGTCACTCTCCTCGAGGGTGAACGAGAGCTGCACGTCGGCGAGTAAGATCGCACCCACGTACGCCGATAGTCGGCCGCGCAGCACCGCGCCGGGAGGCCCTGGTTGCGCGCGCAAGCTGAAAGTTTCCTCGTGGATGCTCTCTTGCCAGCGAAAGATTCGCGACGGCGGGTTGAACTCGATCCCCGGCACGTCGGGGACGAACGTCACTTGACCGCCTTCGGGCAAGCCCTGCAGCGTATCTTGGGTGATGGCGCGGTAGTCGCTCGCTGCGCTGCCCAGTGCGGCGCGAGCTCGCCGCCGCACCTCGTCGAACGGATTCGGAGCGTCTTCCGGATCTTCGGGCCGCTTGTCGGACAAGTGCGCGTACGCCAAGAGCTTGTACCAGCGCTCGGGCGCGAGCTGCTTGGGTCGATAGACCGAGATCTGCACGTCTTGGTCGACACGCAGCGGGAGGGGGTCGGCTGGCTTGGGGTTGCTCAACCGCATGCCGCTGCGCGAAGCCGCGCTTTCGAAGGGCTCGAGCGCCCGCGCCAGCTCACGCGAGGTCGGACGCGCTTCGGGAACGCTCGCCAGCGCGCGTGCCAGCAACTCCACGAACGCCGGCGGCAGGTCCGGGCAAAGCTCGCGCAGCCGGGCTGCCGGCGTCGCCGCGCTCAACGCACCGGCCATGCGCCCGGAGAATGCGGCGCCGGTCAGGCATTCACACATCAGCGCGGCCAGCGCAAAGACGTCTTCCGGCTCCGTGCCAGTCGAATCCGCCGTTCGCTGCGTGGCCCAGCCCAGACCAAACAGCGTGGCATGTTCCACGCCCAAACTGCGCTCGGTGACGAACAGCCATTCAGGGTCCAGCTTGCCGTGCACGACGCCGGCCTCGTGGGCCAGAGCGAGCGCTTCCCAAACTGGCCGGAGCAGCCTCACCACCCTAACGGCTGGTAAGCGGCCCTCGCGACGCATCACCGCGGTGAGCGATTCCCCTAGTGGGTACTCCATCACGATGAAGATGCCCCGATCTTCCCAGGCGCCGGCCTCCAACGGCCGAGCCACGTGCTCGCTCTCGACTCTGGTGGCGCGTCGAACCAAGCGAAGTGCATCGGCTACTGCGGCCGCGCCAGCGCCAGCGTTGCCGGCGGCAACTTCGTGCAGGGCGAGCCCCACCCGACGACCCACAACGAAGTCCTCGACCAGCACCATATCGATCTTCGGAGCTGCCAAGCGATCGATCACCCGGTACCGACCGAGCAGCACCTGCCCGACCGTTGGGCTCGTGAGGTCGAGCTCCTGAGCTTGGTTGTCGTTCATGGCACTCGCACGCTACGCGGCAACTGCAGGCGTTTTTAGCTCAGGCCTCTTTCCGAACCTAGTCAATGGTCAAACTTTCAGCGGCTGCGCCGGCCGGGACGGCGCGCGTTCTAGCCCGACCTCATTGGGGAGCAACAAGAGCGGCGGTGGGTGTGCAGCCTGCAGCGCGGGCGCTCCGCCTTGCATCAAGTGCGCCGGGCAAGCGTCCGGCTTGCAGCGCCAACCGCGAGTTGGAGGCGGAGCCACTTCAACGACTATGGCCAGCGCACTCTCCGGCTCCACGGCGGGGCGGCCGCTCGATGCCACGACGCGCGACTTCTTCGAGCCACGATTTCACCAAGACTTCAGCCAGGTGCGAGTGCACACGGGCGGCGCAGCGGCCAGCTCGGCCGAAGCCTTGGCGGCGCGCGCTTACACGGCCGGTCACGACATCGTGTTCGCGAACGGTCAATACGCACCACACAGCAGTGCCGGCCAAAGGTTGCTCGCTCACGAGCTAACTCACGTGGTGCAACAACGCGCTTCTGGGCCGCGGCTAGACCGCTACGAGGAGACCACTGAGCCGCAGGGTATCGTGCGAGATGTCGCTCCGGGGTTGCTCCTGGGGCCCGTGCTCAATGCAACATGCTTCTCGCAGCTGGAAAAGCCGATGAAGGCCCTCACCTTCGGGCAGTGGATAGGCGCAACCTGCCTGGCCCAGGGCAACGTCGGCGCGTTACACGCTCGCGACTGGGATGCCTTCGGACATTGCTGGATGGCGTGTGAGGGTAGCCGGCGTTGCGGCACCTTCGCCACAGCCGAGCTCGGAATCGCTCGAGAGCTTGGGCGCGAATACCTGTACGGAGGCCCGCACGACAGCTTCAAGCAGGATACGGCCAATCAGGCGACAGGACGAGACCTCTCTCATTCTCCGGGGCGTTGCTACACTTTGTGCGATGCCGCCTACAGGGCTCGCCGACTCGACCTCTCGGCGCCCGTACGCACCTGCGTCAATTGCGCCAATCAGGCCGACGGCGAGAGCGCGGCGAACTGCAGCCCTTGAGCGTGGGCGGGCGAAATACCTAGTTTGCCAGCCATGCCTCCGTGAGCGACGCGATCGGTACAAGGATCGGCGTTTGGCCCAAAGTACTGTGCGCCAGCCATCTTCGTGGCGTTTCGCAACGGTCAAATTCTGGATGCGTCAGCGAGCGCGGACGGGGCAGTGAAGAAGCGCCTATTGCGTTCGCCGTACCTGAGTCCGATCCTTGGCACACACAATGTTAGCAGACGAGGGGATTTCGGGGATCATGACCGAAGGGACCCAGCTTCGTGTTTTTCTGTTCGGCGGCTTTCGCATCGAGCACGAAGGTCAGGCCCCAGAGGTACGAAGCACGCGCGCCGTACAGGCGTTGCTGGCCTATCTGATCCTCAATCACCATTGTGCCCATGGTCGCGAGGAGTTGCAGGCGCTCTTTTGGCCCGACTATCATCCTCACCAAGCGCAGCGCTGCTTGAGCACGGCGCTGTGGCGTGCGCGCGCAGTGCTCGAGCCGCCGCATGTTCCACGCGGCACCTACTTGCGAGCGGACGCGCTCGGGCGCATTGGCTTCGCGTATGGGGCGAGCGTTGCGGCGGACGCCGTGGAATTTCGGCGCGCTGTCGAGGAGCAGCTGCGCATACCAGCGGCTCGGCTTGAGCCACAAGCAGCGGCTCGGCTGCGTCATGCGGTCGATCAATACACAGCTGGTTTGCTGGTGGGCTTCGACGACGAATGGGCAATGGGCGAGCGCGAACGCCTGAATTTGTTGCTACTGCGCGGCCTCGAGCACCTGGTGGGCTACCATCAAGGGCGAGCTGAGCCGGCCGAGGCCTTCAATTTGGCAGTGCGCATTTTGGAGCGAGATCCGCTGCGCGAATCGGTGCACCGCGCGGTGATGCTTTGCCATTGCCGTATGGGGCAGCGCGGGCTGGCCGTGCAGCACTACCGGGCTTGCCGAGAGCTGTTGCAACGCGAGCTCGGCGTCGAGCCATCCGGCGAAACTCAAGCACTGTTTGTCGAGCTATCGCGGGGCTGCGACGACGAAGCCAAGCCGTCCACACGCTCGAAGCTGCGCGCGCCGGCGGCGTTGCGCGCCGAGCTGCGTGGCACGCTCGCCACGCTCGAGGTGCTGCGTCGTCATCTAGAAGTCGCGCTCGACTTGATTGGCGAAGCCGATGCGGGTGAGGCGCGTAGCTCCGTCAGGGCCAACGTGGCGTCCGCGCTGGCGCAGCTCGCTTCAGAGTGAGCTGCGCGTGAGTCTCCGGTGATGTGTCGGTGAGAGACGCACGCTAAGCAAGTAGAACAAGTCGCCGCCGTCACGTTGGCGGCGCCATCGTCCAAGTTCACGGAGGCTCGCGCCATGCCCGTTGCACCGACCTATCCTGGAGTGTACGTCGAAGAGATTCCGAGCGGTGTCCGAACGATCACCGGCGTCGCGACGTCGGTCGCAGCGTTCATCGGGCGCGCCGCGCGCGGTCCGACCGACGTCGGCGACGAAATCTTGACCAGCTTCGCCGATTTCGAGCGTAAATATGGCGGTATTTGGCCAGACAGCTCGCTCGGCTACGCGGTGCGCGACTTCTTCCAAAACGGCGGCAGCCAAGCCATCGTGGTGCGGCTCTACCAAGGCTCATTCGCGTCGGACGCCGAGCGCGACGCGGCGTTGACGAGCGCGACGCAAGTCGGTGCGGCAGCAACCGGCGCCGCGAACGTGGCCGCGGCCAAGACGGCCGCCAGCGACGCCTCGAGCACGGTTCAAGGCTCAGACGCCAGCGCAGCCGTGAAGGCCGCCGCGGCCGCGGTCAGCGCGGCAGTGAATGCGCTCGGCGGCTCGGCGACTCCGGCTGACATCAAAGCCGCCGTCGACGCGGCGGTCGCGCGGGCAACACCGGCGAGCGCCTACGAAATGACCTTGGGTGCTCTCACGCTGGTTGCGGCCTACGCGGGCAGTTGGGGTGCTGGGTTGCGGGCCTCGATCAACCTCGATGGCATCGCCGATCCGACGCTCTTCAATCTGCTCGTCACCGAAGACGGTGGCGGACCCGGCGAAAGCTTCCTCAACGTGTCGGCCGATACGGCAAGCCCGCGACACGTGAAGAAGGTCCTAGAATCTTCGTCGCTACTCGTGCGCGTCGAGGGTGACAGCAATCCGAATCTCGTCGCCGTCAAGGCGGCGCTCGACGCGTTCAAGGCCGCCCCCACTGACACGACCAAGCAGGATGCCGCGTGGCTGCTCACGCTCGATCCGGTGAGCCTAGCTCGGGCAGCGTGGCAGCGCGCCAAGGCCAAGCGTCAACAATTGCCCGCCGGCAGCAGCGATCCAAGCGGCCTGAAGGCAGCAGAAGAAACCGCGAAAAAGGCCTTCGACGCGGCGCTCGCCGCGGCACTGCTAAGCGTCTCCGATGGCGGGCCGCTCACCATCGGCAACTTTTTGCCGAACAACGGCGAGCGCGACAAGAAGGGGCTGTTCGCACTGGAGCAGGCCGACCTGTTCAACTTGCTGTGCATCCCTCCTTACAAGGCGGCCACTGAGACGGTAGACGTCGATCCGAACCTGATTTCCGTCGCCGCCGGCTACTGCGAACGGCGCCGGGCGATGTTGATCGTCGACTCGCCCAAGGACTGGACCAGCGTCGACACTGCGCGTCGGCAATTCGTCGACACGACGGACGATGCCATCGGCACGCGCAGCAGAAACGCAGCTTTGTTCTTTCCGCGCCTGGTGCGTCAAAATCAGCAGCACGACAACCGCTTCGAAGCTTTCGCGGCGTGCGGTGCGGTGGCAGGCGTGTTCGCTCGTACTGACGTGCAGCGCGGCGTGTGGAAGGCCCCGGCCGGCACGAGCGCGACGCTGGTCGACGCTCCGGCGCTCGGGGCGGGCGGCATGGGCCAAGCGCCGACGCGCATTGGTTTGACCGACGCCGAAAACGGGCTCCTGAACCCGCTCGGTGTCAATTGTCTGCGCGCGCTCGGTCCGGCGGGTCGCGTGATTTGGGGCTCGCGCACGCTGGCCGGCAACGATCAGCTGGCCGACGAATACAAGTACGTGCCCGTGCGACGCCTGGCGCTGTTCATCGAAGAGAGCCTGTTTCGAGGTCTGACCTGGGTCGTGTTCGAACCAAACGACGAGCCGCTGTGGGCACAAATTCGCCTGAATGTCGGCGCGTTCATGAACAACCTGTTTCGGCAAGGTGCGTTCCAGGGTTCGGCCGCGCGCGATGCGTACTTCGTGCGCTGCGACAAGACGACGACCACGCAGAACGACGTCAATCTCGGCATCGTCAACATCGTCGTCGGGTTCGCGCCGCTCAAGCCGGCGGAGTTCGTAGTCCTGACGCTGCAACAAATTGCCGGTCAGATTCAGACCTGATCGCAGACCCAGTACTCAAAGGAGAACGCCATGCCCCCTCCCCAATTCAAAGGCAACCGCTTCGACCCGTACAAGAATTTCAAGTTCCGCGTTTTTTGGGCGGGGAACACGACGGCGGTCGCCGGCATCAGCAAGGTAAGCTCGCTGAAGCGCACGACCGAAGTCGTCGAGCATCGCGAGGGCGGCGACCCGAGCACGGGACGCAAATCACCCGGGCGCAGCAAGTACGAAGCCGTCACGCTCGAGCGTGGCGTGACGCACGACAAAGAATTCGAGCAGTGGGCCAACAAAGTTTGGAACCTGGGCTCGGGGCTGGGCTCGGAGGTGTCGCTGGCAGATTTTCGGCGCGACATCGTGATTGAGCTCTACAACGAGGCTGGGCAACTGGCGATCCGTTACAAAGTGTTTCGCTGCTGGGTCTCCGAATATCAAGCCATGCCGGATCTCGACGCCAACGCCAACGCGATCGCGATTCAACACATCAAGCTGGAAAATGAGGGGTGGGAGCGTGACTACGACGTCACGGAACCGGACGAGCCAACATTCGTGGAACCGCAGTGAGCAGGGCATGCAGGCCTTTTCGGCGACTCGGCTGCTTGCGCTTTGGGAGCGCTGCGGCGTGCTTTCTGGGCGGAGACGCGGCGCTGTTTTAGCCAGCGCGGCCAGCGTCGAAGACTCGGCAGCAGACCCTCAAGCGTCGACACTGGGTGAGCGCAACGCAGCGCTGCTGGCGCTACGTGAAGCTTGGTTCGGCTCGAGGCTCGCGCTGACCGCGGCATGTCCCCATTGTCGCGAGCAGCTCGAGCTGGACCTCGACCTTTCAGACCTGCCGCGCGGCGAGGCGAATCACGGCGAGCTCGTCACCGAGCTCGATGGTTGGCATGTGCGTTTTCGCGTGCCGCGCTTGGCCGACCTCGAGCAGCTTCCGCGCAGCTCCGGCGGCGACGCCCAAGCTTTGCTCGAGTACTGCGCGCTAGACATTCGCTACGAAGGCTTGCCGCGCAGCGCGGCTGAGCTGCCGCCCGCTGTGCTTGCGCACATCGACGCCGCTTTGCTCGCCGCGGACCCGCGTGGCCTGGGGTCGCTCGACGTTGGCTGCTCGGCCTGCGAGCGAGCCTTCAGCGCCCCGCTCGATATCGCGTCCGTGCTCTGGCACGAGCTCGACGCCTGGGCCCATCACACGTTGGCCGAGGTTCACACCCTGGCCTCCGCCTACGGCTGGCGCGAAGCAGACGTCTTGGCGCTCAGCGCGCAGCGTCGGTTCCTCTATCTACAGCTCGCGGCCGGGCGATGACTGGCTATCTCGAGAGCCTCGCGAATCACGTTGCCGAGCGCGAGCCCGTCGTGCGACCGCGGCTGCGCGGTTGGTTCGAGCCGCCGCAGAGCGCGACGGTCGACGTGCCTGGCCAACCTGCGGCCCATGTGCAGTCTTTGGCCGCGGGCACCGACGCCGCCGGATTTGACTCGAGTAGCCTGAGCGCTGCAGCTTGGCGGCGGCCCGAGCCGCCCCTGGCGCTTGGCCAAGGTGACTTGATACCCCGCGTGGCGAATGCGCACGAGCCTGAGGACACCGCGGCTCTCTCGAGCCTGTCTCAGCCTTCGTCGCCTGCCGACGGCGCGGACGCGATGCGGCGCCCCGCCGCGTTGCCGGCGCGCGAGCCGAGCCGAGCCGGCGGCCTGTGGAGCGTCGAGCCAAGCGTCGGCGAACCCGCGCTGCCGCGAGCGCACGAAAACCGCAACGAGCGAGAGCAGCCAGCGCCTTCCGGCGTCGAGCAATCGAGCCCGAGCCTTGCCCTGCGCAGCGCGACGTCGCGCCACGAAGGCAGCGGGCCGCCGGCGTCCGCAGCGGGCGAGCGCCGATCCGGCGTAGCCTCGTATCGCCCGGCTGCGACGGCGGCGCCCGAGGTGCGAACGGCCGAAGCAGCCATGTCGGAGCCAGGCAACGCTCGTCAAAGCGAGCTTTTGCCTCGACCTGCGGCCAGCGTCGCCGCCGCGCGCGGGCTCGAAGCGCTGAGCAGCGTCGGTCGGCTGGCTTCGATCGGGGTCGGGCCCAAGCCGAATCGCCTGCGAACCTTCCCGGCGTTCGACAACGGGCGCCAGCGCGCTCTAGAACAGCCACCGGCGGCGTCACCGATGGTCAACGTGAGTATCGGTCGCATCGAGGTGCGGGCGTTCGTCGGCGCCAAGCCGTCGCGCTTGGCGGCGAAACCTAGTCTGAGCCTCGAGAGCTACCTCACGGCTCGCAACAAGGGGCGAACGTGAGCGACGCCAATGCCATCTCGGCGGTGACGTCGTTGCTGTCGCAACTCTTGCTGGCCCGGCTCCAAGCTATCGATCCGAGCACGCAAGTAACGACCAAACCGCTCGACAAGGCTCGTGATGCCACGCACACGCCCAGTCAACTCAACGTCTTTCTCTACCAAACCACGATCAGCGCCGCCTACCGAAACCAAGATCCGCCGCAGGTCAGGCCCGGTGAAGCTGGCTTTCCAGCCCTGCCGCTCGAGCTCCACTACCTGCTGACGGCTTTCGGCGCGGCTGACGACGACGTCGACGCGCACAAGGTGCTCGGTCGAGCGCTGTCGGTCCTGCACGACACACCGCTGTTGAACCGCACGGGGCCGATCGCCCAGGCCGTTGGGCTCGATCAACAGCACGAAAATCTGCGCGTCACGCCGACCAACATGACGCTCGAAGAGCTCTCGAAAATGTGGACGGCCTTCCAGACTCAGTATCGCGCGTCGGCGGCGTTTTGTGTGAGCTTGGTGCTGATCGACAGCACGCGCCCCACGCGCAGCGCCTTGCCGGTGTTGACCCGCGGATCCGGAGATCGCGGGGTGGCCACGGTCGTAGGCGGCGTGCCTGAGCTGACTGGCGTGCGGCCCGCGCCGTTCATGCCCGCGGCGGAGCTCGGCAGCGCGCTCACGCTGCTCGGTGATCGTCTCGATCAGTCGAACATGGTCGCGCGCTTCCGCAATTTCCGGCTCGAAAATGCGATTGAGATAGCTGCGCCGCCGAGCGCGACGGGTGCAGAGTTACGGTTCACCCTGCCGACGTTTCCCGCGACGGCGACTGCCTTCGACGACTGGGCACCCGGTCTGTACAGCGTTGGCCTGATCGTGGGGCTGCCGGACGTGGCGAACCAGCCGCAGCGAGCTAGCAACGAGGTGGCCTTCGCCCTGGCACCGACGATCTCGGTCGTGCAAAACGCAACGCAAGGCTCGGTTGCCGTGGGCAGCCAGCTCGATGTCACTTGCACGCCGCACGTGCGGCCGGAGCAGCGGGTCGTGCTCGTGTTCGGCGAGCAGCAGCTCACGCCGAGTGCCTCGACATTGCTGGTGGCGCTGGGTGATCCCAGCCGCTTCAGCTTCGTCGTGCCCGACTTGCCCAGCGGCGACTACCCGGTGCGGCTGCGTGTCGATGGCGTCGACAGCAACCTGGTGAACGCCGCTCCGTCCCCCGGGTTCGATCCCAGTCGCCGCGTGAGGATTGCTTGAACGAGCTTACCCTGCGCTGGCAAGAGGGCAACAACGCCTACCTGGCCGCTGCGTTGGTCTGGCTACGGCTGCGGCTCGTGCGGCTCGCCAATCGCGGACGTCCCAGTAGCCCGCCGCCGTCGGTCCCGCCGTTCGAGCTGACCCAAGCCGAGCTTGCCATGACCGAGGCTGAGCGCATCGACCCGCCGCCGGCCCTGGTTCAACTGCGGCGGCGCTTTGGCCTGTCGCAGTTCGAGGAACAGATTTTGTTGTTGTGCGCCGGTATCGAGCTCGATCTGGGAATTTCCCAGATGTGCGGCAATGCGCAGGGTGACTCGGAGCGCACTTACCCGACCTTCGCGTTGGCGATGCTTTTGTTCGACGACCCGGCTTGGGAAGCCCTGTCACCCGAGCGCCCCTTGCGCTATTGGCGCTTGCTCGAAGTAACGGCGCTGAACGCCACCCAGCCGTTCGTGACGCAGCCGCTGCGCATCGACGAGCGCATCGTGAGCGCTATCAAGGGGCTTCACTACCTGGACGAGCGGCTCGCGGCGCTGTTCCAACCGCTCAGCTCGCGAGCGACGCCTGCGCCGCTGCCGGCGTCGCAGGCCGAGATAGCGCGCGCCGCAAAGCAAGCTCTTTCGGCCGCTCTGCCCGACGTTCGCTTGCCCGTCTTGCAACTGCTGGGGACGGACGGTGGCAGCAAGCAAGCCGTGGCTCTCGACGTCGCGACTCAGCTGGGCGTGGCGCTGTATCGGCTGCCCGCCGAGCTGCTACCGAACGCGCCCGCCGAGCTCGACTTGCTGGCTCGGCTTTGGCAGCGCGAAAACTTGCTGCTACCGGTCGCGCTCTTTCTCGACGCACACGAAGCCGAGCGCGTCAGCCCAACCGAGGGGCTGGGCGCGTCGGTGCTGCGCTTTCTGAGCCGCTGTCAGGGCCTGTGCTTTCTCGATGCGCGCGACCCGTGGCCCGCGCTCGGCGCCGGAGCTACCCCGACGCTGTCACTCGAGGTGCGCAAGCCCACCCCACTCGAACAGCGACAGGCGTGGGCGACCGAGCTCGGTGAGACGGGCTCGGGCGAGCTGTCCACGCGGCTCGCTTCGCAGTTCAATTTGGCGTTCAGCGACATCGCAGCCGCGGCCAGCAGCAGCGCGGCGGCGCCGGACGCCGGCACGCGCGAAGCCGGCCTCTGGCGAGCGTGCCTAGGTCGAACCCGTCCGCGCCTCGATCAATTGGCGCAGCGCCTCGACGCCAAGGCCACCTGGGACGACATCGTGTTGCCCGAGGCGGAGGTCGCGTTGCTGCGCCAGATTGCCGCTCAAGTGCGCGTGCGCGGACGCGTGTACGACGATTGGGGTTTTCGTGAGCGCATGAATCGCGGGCTGGGCATCAACGCGCTGTTTGCAGGCGAGAGCGGCACCGGCAAGACCATGGCAGCCGAGGTCATCGCCAACGAGGTTCGTCTCGATCTCTATCGCATCGACCTGTCGGCGGTCGTCAGCAAGTACATCGGCGAGACCGAGAAGAATCTGCGGCGCATGTTCGACGCGGCCGAAGACGGCGGCGCGCTGTTGTTCTTCGACGAAGCCGACGCGCTGTTCGGCAAACGTAGCGAAGTAAAGGATAGCCACGATCGCTACGCCAACATCGAGATTAACTATTTGCTGCAGCGCATGGAGGGCTACAGCGGCCTGGCCGTGCTCGCGACCAACATGAAGAGCGCGCTCGATCAGGCGTTCATGCGGCGGCTGCGCTTCGTCGTGAACTTTCCGATTCCGGGCGTGGCTGAACGGCGCCGCATGTGGCAGCGCGTATTCCCGAGTCGTGCGCTGCTGTCGGGGCTCGATTACGATCGCCTGGCGCGGCTCAATCTTACCGGTGGCAGCATCATGAACGTCGCCCTCAACGCCGCGTTTTTGGCGGTGGAGAAGTCGTCGGCGGTGACGATGCCACTCGTGCTCGAAGCGGCGCGTGTCGAGTTCAAGAAGCTCGACCGTTTGGTGAACGAGGCTGACTTTAGCTGGAACGCCGTGGCAGCGAGGCCGCAAGCATGAGCATTACACTGCACATAGAAACGCTGGTGCTCGACGGTCTCGAGCTGTCGCGAGCGCAGGCCGAACGGCTGCGCCTCACACTGACGGCGGAGCTTACCAGCCTGCTTTCTGCCGGCGAGCTTCAACCAGTGCTGCAGGCGTCGCAGGCGCGCCTCGAAGCTCCGGCGCTCGCGCTTCACGCCAGCGGCGCGCCGGAGCTGCTCGGCGCCCAACTGGCAGGCTCCGTATTCGCGAGTTTGGAAGCCAGCCCCAGCCCGGCCGCAAGTGCTACCAGCGCTCCGGGGGTCTTGCGATGATGCTCTCGTCCACGCCGCGCCTGATCAAAGGTGCGCTGATCGGGCTCGACCCGTTCAACCCTTTGGCGAGCGTCGTCGTCTTTCAATACAACCCAGAATCGATGTCGCGCAGGCTCGAGCCGCGAGCCGTGAGCGGCGACGCCGATCGCAGCGAGGCCATGCGGCTGACCGGGCCGCCCAAAGAGACCATCACCCTGACTGTCGAGGTCGACGCCACCGACCAGCTCGAAACGCAGAATCCGATCGCGGTCGCCTGCGGGGTGTATCCGGCGCTTTCGGCGCTCGAGATGATGGTCTACCCCAAGAGCGCGCTCGTGATCGCCAACACCATCTTGGCCGCGCTCGGCACCGTCGAGCTGCTACCGGCCGAGGCTCCGTTCACGCTCTTCGTTTGGGGACCGCAGCGGGTCGTGCCCGTGCGCGTCGCCAGCATCAGCATCACCGAAGAAGCCTACGATCCTTTGCTCAATCCGATCCGCGCCAAGGTCGAGCTCTCGCTCACTGTGCTCAGTTACAACGACCTGACGCTGACCAGCCCCGGCAGCTTCGTGTTCATGGCGCACCAAGTCTTGAAAGAGACGATGGCCATGCTCAACGTAGTCAATAGCGCGCAGAACATTGCGCAAGGTCTCAAGTTGTGAGGGCCCCATGAACAGCACCTTCCCAGCTACCAGCCGCTATTTTTCCACTGAGACCGCCAGCTTCGAAGACGACGGCGGTGAGAGCGTGCGCTACCTCAAGCGGCGTTTCGTGCCGCCGAGCGAGCGTTTCGTTACCGTCGGCGTGCACGTCGTGAGCCAGGGCGACCGGCTCGACAACGTCACGGCTCGCTATCTGAGCGACCCCGAGCAGTTCTGGCGCCTGTGCGACGCCAACGGCGCGCTCCGTCCCGACGAGCTGACCGAGACTGTCGGCTTGCGACTGCGCATCACGTTGCCCGAAGGCATACCCGGAATGCCCAATGTTTGATGGCGCCTACCTGACCCTGCTGATCGGCGCCGGCGTACCGATCCCGCCGCCTCTACCGGTGCTCGAGGCGCTGGAAAGCATTCAGGTCACGAGCAGCGGCCGAGAGCGCAGCGGGTTTCAGCTGACTTTTTCGCTCGGCAAGACCTCGCTGCTCGCGAACGCTCTGTTGCCGGCGGGCTATCTGGACCCGATCGCCACGCGCATCATCATCATCGTCACATTGCGTGGCGTGCCGACCGTGCTGATGGACGGCATCGTGACGCGACACGAGCTGACACCCAGCAATCATCCAGGCCAGTCCAAGTTGACGGTCACGGGTGAAGACTTGAGCGTGCTGATGGACATCGTGCAAGTGCAGCTGGCCTATCCGGCGATGCCGGATTCGGCGGTAGTTGCGCTGATTTTGGCAAAATATGCGGCCTACGGCGTGGTGCCGCTGGTCATTCCGCCATTGCCCGCCGACTCTCCCGATTCGCCCACGACGCGTTTCAATCACCACTGCGGCACCGACCTCGAGCACATTCGCACGCTCGCCAGCAACTGCGGCTACGTCTTCTATCTACAGCCCGGCCCGGCTCCGTTCACCAGCATTGCCTACTTTGGACCGGATTTGCCGGTGCCAGCCTTGCAGCCTGCGCTCAGCGTCAACCTCGACGCGCACAGCAACGTCGAGTCGTTGAACTTTAGCCTCAATGGTACGGCCAAGGGCGCGTTCATCTTCACCGTCTTCGATCCGGTAACTCACAAGATTCCGATTCCGATCCCCATTCCCGACGTCAACCCGCTGCATCCGCCGCTCGGCGCCAGGCCGACGCCGCCGGCCAAGATCTCGTTTCCAAGTGACTTGTCGGGGTTGTCGGCGGTCGAAGCCGCCAAGCGCGCGCTCGGTTTGCTCTCGCGCTCAGGCGACCAGGTGACGGCCAATGGCACGCTGGATGCTCTGCGCTACGGCCAAATCTTGATGTCGCGCACCGTCGTCGGGGTGCGGGGTGCCAGCCTGATGTACGACGGCATGTACTATGTGAACAGCGTCACGCACTCGCTGAAGCGCGGCGAATACAAGCAGAGCTTCTCGCTGTCGCGAGACGGCGTGGTGACCAACACACCGGCGGTGCTGCCGTGACCTGTCCCAACCTCGGCCCGTACGTGGCGAAATACCGAGGCACGGTGATCAGCAACGTGGATCCGGAGAGCCGAGGACGGCTCACGCTGTCCGTTCCCGCGGTGCTGGGGCTAGTGCCCTCCACCTGGGCCGAACCGTGCGTGCCGCTGGCTGGACCCAGCGGTCCGCCGATGGGCGTATTTCTCGTGCCGCCGATCGGCGCGGGCGTGTGGGTCGAATTCGAAAACGGCGACCCGAGCTATCCGCTGTGGGTCGGCTGCCGTTGGGGCGCGCAGTCCGACGTTCCGCCGCTGGCCCGCGCCGGTCTGCCGGTGTCGCCGAACATGGTGTTTCAAACACTTGGACAACACGCGCTCGTGCTCAGCGATCTGCCGGGCCCTACGGGCGGACTGATGCTCAAGAGCGCCACCGGCGCGTCCATCATCGTCAACGACACCGGCATCTACATTCAGAACGGCAAGGGCGCCGGCATCACGCTGGTAGGGCCAAGCGTCACCATCAACAACGGGGCCCTCACCATCACGTGAGGGGCCAGAGGCACCACGGAGGACCAGCATGCCCGGAAATTTGCTACACGTCGGCGCGATTGTTCAATGCACTCACGCGGCCACTGCGACGATCGCGCCGTCGCAGACCCGGGTCCTGACGCCAAGCGGTCCGGTCGCCACGCTGGCAGATTTGATCAGCGTCGCGGGTTGTCCGTTTCAAGTCCCGATCGGTACGGGCACGAAACCGCAGCCCTGCGTCAAGGTGCAGTGGCTGATGATCTCTGGTCGGTGCCAGGCCAACGGCCAGCCGCTGCTGCTCGCGACACCTGGCTCGGGCGGCGGAATTTGCCAGAGCGTGGAGCAAATTCCGCAAGGGCCGCCGATCGTCGGCAGCGTCCAGCTTCGCGCCATCGCTCAGTGAGGGCCGCCATGGATCTTGCCTATCCGTATCAAATCGATGGTCGGGGAATGACCGCCCGCTCTGCCGAAGAGGCCCACCTGCGTGAGCTGATCGAACAATTTCTGTTCACGAACGTGGGCGAGCGGGTGAATCGCCCCGACTTCGGCAGCGGCCTCTTGCAGATGGTGTTCGAACCGGGCGGCCCCGAGCTGGCGGCGGCGCTGAAGTTCACGATCATCGGGGGGCTGCAGCGTTGGCTCGGAGATTTGATCGAGATCGATCAGCTCGACGTGACGGGAGAGGACGCCACGCTGCGCGTCGTGATCGCCTATCGCCCACGCGGCACGAATGACAAGCGCGTGGCCGAGCTAACCCGGCCGGTGAAATCGTGAACGCTGTCGAGCACTGCACGAGCCCGGGTCGTCGCGCGCTCGCCCGTCAGGCCGACTTGAATGGAATCGACTTTCTCGAGGTCGGCGCCAACCTGGCCAGCCTGCAAGTCTACTTTCTGGGACGCCCGCCCGAAGACCTGACCCCGCTCAACGTGCAGATCCGAGGCGGAATCAAGGTCCGCGACCTGAAGGTCACCAGCATCTCGCTGGAGCGTGCGGAAGACGAACGACAAGACGGCTGCCTGCAACTCTTTCTCGACCAGCCTGGCGACGCCGCCCGCTATCAGATTTGCTTCGTAGAACCCCTGCTCGACGAGCGCGGACAGCCCGTGCTCGACGCCCTGGGCCACCCTCGGTCTCGCCCGTTGAGCGGCTTCGACCCGCGCTACGCCTGCCTCGATTTCTCGTTCCACGCGGCCTGTCCCAGCGACCTGGATTGCAAGAGTGACCAGGCGTGCCCCCCGCAGCCGCTCGCGCCAGTCGCCATCGACTACCTGAGCAAGGATTACGCGAGCTTTCGCCGACTCTTACTCGATCGCTTGGCACTAACCATGCCGGCATGGCGCGAGCGCCATGTGCCGGACTTGGGTATCACGCTGGTCGAGCTGCTGGCCTATGTCGCAGACCACCTGAGCTATTTTCAAGATGCGGTGGGAACCGAGGCGTACCTGGACACGGCGCGGCGCCGGATCTCCGTGCGCCGCCACGCGCGCTTGGTCGACTATCAGCTGCACGAGGGCTGTAGCGCCCGCGCTTTCGTGTGCGTCGAGACCGACAGCCAGATTTCGCTGACCGCGTCGCAGGTTTGGTTCGCTACGTCGCAAGCCGAAGGCGGGGCAGGGCTCGTGAGCGAAGACGACCTCCGAAACCAACTCGTGCCCGGTACTTACGAAGCATTCGAAGCCATCACTCCGAGTAACCTCACGTTTTACCCCGCCCACAATCTGATTCGCTTTTACACCTGGGGTGATACCCAATGCTGTCTGCCGAAGGGTGCGACGCGAGCCACCTTGCGTGACGTGCTGGCTGCTCAGCCCGAGAAGTCTGACTTGGCAGCCCAGCTTCCGCCCGACGGCGCCCGACAACTCCAGCTGAGCCCCGGCGACCTCTTGATCTTCGAAGAGGTGATCGGGCCGCGAACCGCCAACCCGGCCGATGCCGACCCCACGCGTCGGCATGCGGTTCGTCTCACCGAGGTGGTGCGCCAAGTCGATCCGGTCACGCACGATGCGGTGGTCGAAATCGCCTGGGGCAAGGCCGACGCTTTGCCGTTCCCACTCTGCCTTTCCACGATCGGACCGCCGCCAGCGTGCGCCCTGTTGGACGACGTCAGCGTGGCGCGCGGCAACGTGGTGCTCGTCGACCACGGGCTCACGCAGCCGCCAGATTTTCTGGGTGAGCCACCGCTGCTGCCCGGCCCGCAGCACTGCGACTGTGTCGGCCTCGCTTCAGAGACGAGCGCCGTGCCCGGTCCGTTCGAGCCCGTGCTAGAGCGCGGGCCGCTCAGCTTCCGCCAGCCCTTGTCGGGCACGAGCGCGAGCGCCTGGCTCGAGCAAGATCCGAAAGCCGCGCTGCCGCAGGTGGTCGTGACCAGTCAGGCCTTTCGGCGCTCCACACAAGACGGGCAAAGCGCGATCGCCTGGGGTGCCGCTGTCAGCTGGTCGGCGCGCGGCGATCTCTTGGAAAGCGGCCCGACCGATCTCGATTTCGTCGTCGAAGTCGATGATGCGCGCCTCGGCCATCTGCGTTTTGGCGACGGTCGACAAGGCCGCCTGCCCGGTTCGGACTTCCACTTCGTGCCGAGCGGTGGCCAGGCGCCAAGTGCGTTTTCGGCGAGCGCCTCGCCCAGCACGGAGCGCGGCTCTTTGTTCTTCGCCAGCTACCGCTTGGGGTGCGGTGTCGCAGGCAACGTCGGCGCCGAGTCCATCGGCTACCTGGTCACGCGCGGGCTGCGGCTGGAGGGTGTGACGCTCAAAGTCAGAAATCCGCTTGCCGCGCGCGGTGGTGTCGAGCCCGAAAGCGTCGCCAACGCCAAGCTTTATGCGCCGCAGACGTTTCGCCGACGCCTCGAACGCGCCGTGACAGCCGACGACTACGCGCGCCTCACCGAGCGCGACTTTCCCGATGACGTTCAGGGCGCAGGTGCGGAGCTACGTTGGACCGGCAGCTGGTATGAAGCGCTGATCGCGGTCGATCAGCTGCATCGGGCGGACGCCGACCCTTCGTTACTGGCGAGCATCGAACAGCGTATGTATCGCTACCGACGCCTGCTGCACGACGTGATGGTCGTGCCGGCGCGGCAGGTACCGCTAGATATCGCGCTCGTGATCTGCGTCTTGCCCCACTACGAACGAGGCCACGTCAAACAGGCCTTGCTCGAGGTGCTGAGCTCTCGCGCGCGGCCTGACGGCATGCTGGGCTTCTTTCATGCCGACCGGCTGAAGCTCGGCGGCAGCGTGCTGCTGAGCGAGCTCGTGGCCACGGCGCGCGGCGTCGTGGGCGTCGAGCACGTACACGTGCAGCGCTTTCAACGCGCCGGGGAGCTGGCGAACGGCGAGCTCGAAGCCGGCATCTTGCGGCTTGGGCTGAACGAGGTTGCACGTTTGGACAACGACGCCAACTTTCCCGAAAATGGCAAGCTGAGTCTGCGTTTGGAGGGCGGGCGATGAGCAGCTGCAACTGTCCGAGCTGCGGCGCGCTCGCCGCGCTGTGTGGTTGCTGCGAGGGCGTCTCGCGCACGACGCCCGTGCTCTATGCCAATCGTCCCGGGCTCGCCGCGCTCCGCTATCGAGTCGGTCGACGCGCGCAGTTCTTCGAGACGATGAAAGCGCGCTTGTCGAGCGTCAGCGTCGAGCTGGCGGACGGCTCGAGCGACCGGCCGCTGCTCGCGCTGACCACGCGCGAGACCGACGACCCTTCGATCGCGCTGCTCGACGCCTGGGCGACCCTTGGAGACGTGCTCGGCTTTTATCAAGAGCGCATCGCCAACGAGGGTTACCTGCGCACCGCCACCGAGCGCCGCTCGGTGATCGAGCTCGCGAGATTGGTCGGCTATGCGCCACGACCAGGCGTTGCCGCCAGTACTTTCTTGGCGTTCACCGTGGACCCGAACACCAAGGGTCCCGTGCTCGTGCCACGCGGTACGCGCGCCCAAAGCATCCCAGGACCGGGTCAGAAGCCGCAGGTCTTCGAGACGAGCGACGACGTGACGGCGCGCGCCGATTGGAACGTGCTCCTGCCACGGCCCAGCAAACCCAAGCTGTTCACGCTGCTCACGGCACTACGCGCCGAAGAAGTCTTGCTCCAGGGTACGACGAGCGGCCTAAAGCCAGGGGACAAATTGCTGTTCGTGTTCGGCTCGGAGCCTTGCGAGCGGCTGATTCGGGACGTGAAGTCGATCGAGCCAGATGAACAGGCCAAACGCACGAAGGTGCTGCTGAGACCGCTGCCCGAGCTGTTCACGGCAGTCGCACCAGTCGCGCTCGCCCTGGCGCAGCTGCAGATCGAGCCGCAAGGCGCCGACGGTTCGCCCGAGCGCCTGCTCAGCGACCAGTCGAGCGAGCTCGTTGCTTATTTAGCCTTCATCTTGGACCAAAGCATGCTGGGTGAGCGCAAAGGCTACGACGTCTTTGCGGGCCTGCTGCTGCTGGTGTTCAAGCCGTTGACGTTGGAGCTCGTGACCCACGCGCGCTTGTTTGCGGCCATCGCCGTCGCCCAGGCGGCTACGCCACCCGCGGCTGGCGTCGAAGACTGGCTTGCCGCGTTGCTCGGGTCCCAGAGCGCGACCCTACCGACGCTCGTTGCGGCGCTGGCGGACGACAGCTTCTTCGAGCAACGGATCGTCAGCTTCTTGCTGCTGCTCACGCGCGAGCTCACCCCAAGAACGTCGGGCGAGGCCAAAGCCTTGCGCGAGCTGATCAGCCAGGAGCTGGCGCACGCCAAGACCGTCGCCAGCGCGAAGGCAGCGACGCTGCTCGGGCTGTGGGGCGTCGCGCGCCGCGCTCTCGGCGCGACCGGGGCGCTGCGGCCAGCGCTCGAGCTCGCGGTTGCGAGGCTGCTGCCCGCGTTCGCGAAGCTGCTGCGCCAGCCTGCCTTGAGCGCGGCCGTGCGCAGCTTGGCCGCGGCTCTGCTCGAGGCGAACGTCGACGACAGCACGAAGCTCGAGCTCGAGCAGCTGTTCGGGCCGGTAGCAGGGCTGCCGGTCTCTGGTTTGGGCGGCATCGTGACCGCGCTCGAGACCGCGCCCTCGGCGCAGCCGCGCCACGCGAGCGAGCTGGTCCGCGACCCGCGTCAGGCCTTTACCGAAAGCGCCGATGGCTCACTGCAGCTGCTGCTGAGCTTTCAACCGGGCCTCAAAGACACGCTCTATCCGACCTGGGGCAGCGCCAGCATCAGCACGGCCCGCTCGGAGCTACAGGCGCTGTACGCGCTCCGCTTGACGGCCCCGGCCTTCGGCAACAACGCCGGCCCGCAGGTGACGGTGACGACCCCCAAGAACGCCGACGGAATCGTCACGTCGCAGAGCGTCTCGCAGCAAGCGTGGCGGCTTGCGGACGACGAGCGCACGGACAACGTCTTTCTGGACAATGAGTATCGATCGCTCGAAGCAGGCAGCTACGCCTTGCTGCAGAGCCCAACCGATCCCGACGCGCACGCCGCGCACGCCGTCGCGGAACACGGCCAGCCAGTGTCGGCGCTCTTCGATCCGAAGGTCTTGGACGCGCTCCGGCGCCTGCACCTGCTACGGGCGACGACCGTCGAAATCGTGCAGCGCTCGGAGTACGGGCTGAACGGCAAATCGACGCGCCTCGACCTAGAGGCTGATTGGCGCGTCGTCAGCGTCAGCAAAGGCGACGGCGTGGGCGGCAACGCTACTGACTGGAGCCTACGTCACGCGCTGGTCTACACCCAGTCGGAAGCGTTGGCGCTGGCCGAGGAACCTCTGTCTGCGCCAATTTGCCAAGCCTCCAGCATCGAGCTCGACCGCCTGGTCGATGGGCTCGGAGCTGGTCGTTGGCTGATCGTGTCGGGAGAACGCAGTGATCTGGGCGCCGACAGCGGTGTCATCACCAGCGAGCTGTGCATGCTGGCCGCCTCCACGCAGCAAGGCGACAGCACGTTGCCGGGTGAGAAGCCGCACACCATGCTGTCGTTCGCGGCGCCGCTGGCGTTCTGTTACAAGCGAAGCACACTCAGCATTTGGGGCAACGTCGCCAAAGCCACCAACGGTGAGTCGCGAGCCGAGGTGTTGGGCGCGGGCGACGGCACCCAGGAGCGTCAGAAATTCGCGCTCAAGCAACCACCGTTGACCTACGTGCCAGCTCGAAGTGAAAGCGGGGCCGAGAGCACGCTGCGCGTTTTCGTGAACGAAGTCGAGTGGCACTCGAGCGACTTCTTGGCCGACGCCGGCCCTACGGATCGCGTATTTTTGACGCGGATCGACGACGACGGCAAGACGTCTGTGATCTTCGGCGACGGCCACCAAGGCGCGCGCCTGCCGAGCGGGCAGGACAACGTTCGAGCCGAATACCGCAATGGCATCGGTCGCGGCGGCAACGTCGACGCGCTGCAGGTCAGCACGTTGATCACCCGTCCGCTCGGGCTACGTGAGGTCGTCAACCCGTTGCCGGCTTCGGGCGGTGCCGAGCCCGAGTCGCGCGACCAGGCACGGCGCAATGCGCCGCTGTCGGTCAGAACCCTGGAGCGCCTCGTCTCGGTGCCAGACTACGCCGACTTTTCCCGGCGCTTTGCCGGAATCGGCAAGGCGTCGGCTGTCGAGCTGAGTGACGGCAGGCGACAGCTGGTCCACGTCACGATCGCTGGCGTCGACGACATCCCGATCTTGGAGACCTCCGAGCTCTTCAAAGACTTGCAGGGCGCCCTGGTCGCGCTCGGCGATCCGCTTCAACCCATCGAGCTTGCACTGCGCGAGAGGTTGACTCTGGTGATCGGCGCCAATGTCCGGCCGCTGCCAGACTACGTCTGGCTCGATCTCTCGCAGCGGATTCGAGCGCGCTTGCTCGAGGTGTTTGGCTTCGAGCAGCGCGAGCTTGGACAGAGCGTGACTTCGAGCGAGGTGCTGAGCGTGATCCAACGCGTCCGCGGCGTCGCTTACGTGGACTTGGACGTGCTCGACGCATTGAGCGAGGCCCAAGTGCTGGAGCTACTCGAGACTGGCGGCCCCAGCACGCTGCAAGCCAGCCTCACCAGCGTTCAGCAGCCGCGCGATCGCGTCACAGCCCTGGGCGCTCGGCCCGACGAACAGGCGTCGCATGGCATCGCTCCGAGTCAGCTCGTCTATCTCAGCGCCGACGTGGCCGACACGCTGACCCTCAATCTAATCCCGGATGCGTCATGACCAACCTCGACCGGCTGTTCCGACTCCTGCCCACGATTCATCAGCTGCGTGACGAGCAAGCTGGCTATCCACTGCGCGCCCTGCTCCGCGTCATCGGCGAGCAAGTCGACGTGGTCGAGGACGATATTCGCGGGCTCTACGCCAATTGGTTCATCGAAACTTGCGAAGACTGGGTGGTGCCCTACATCGCCGATCTGATTGGTTATGAGCCGGCGCCGGGGCTCGGGCCGCTCGCGGATCCTGCGACCGCTCGCGGCGCGCTGCTCAACAGCGTGCTCGTGCCACGGCGTGAGGTCGCGGGCACTTTGGGCTTCAGACATCGCAAGGGCACGCTTGCGCTGCTCGAGCTGCTGGCAGACGCCGTCGCCGGCTGGCCGTCGCGAGCCGTAGAATTCTATCGTTTGTTGTGTTGGACGCAGTCGGTCCGGCACGTGCGACTCGACCGAGCGAGCAGCGTGGACTTGCGTGACGGTGAGGCGTTGCGACTCTTGGGCGGCCCCTTCGAAACTACGGCCCACGCGGTGGATGTGCGTCGCGTCAGCTCCGCCAGGACACCAGGTCGCTACGGGCTCGCGAGTGTCGGACTGTTCGCCTGGCGGCTGCAGGCGTATTCACTCACCAAAGCGCC
>Ga0307516_10002447_pt1 | contig 24840 bp, 31 predicted proteins | sample 19_EM_MG_FD_203310 | JGI IMG/M metagenome (GOLD analysis project Ga0307516, IMG submission 203310) | Populus trichocarpa ectomycorrhiza microbial communities from riparian zone in the Pacific Northwest, United States - 19_EM | ecosystem: Host-associated > Plants > Roots > Unclassified | place...
TTTTTTCAACCCCCCCCCCCCCCCCCCCCCCCCCCCGGGCGGAGTCGTGATTCACGGGATTGCACCTGGTATTCGACCACACCAGCGATACTAGTATACCCTTGAGAAAAAAAAGAGGGGTCAAAATAAGTAGCCAAAAGACAGTTTATGGCCATTCTTTTTCTGAACACGTTATCGAAAATGGGCGCCACATGCCGACAGTATTGGAATTTCAACTCTTGTCGAAAAGCCAAACGTTTTGATGCCTAAAATCAAACACTTATCGTTTCGAAATGTCGAACGGGAGCAAATGCTTAGAGTCGAGTCCCCAATTGTCACGAAGCAGAGAGGAGAAACGAGAGGTATTTCTGCTCATGAGTCTAGGTGGATCATGACGAGGCATAGACTGTCCGGGTTTCCCCGTCCCGCGCCGACCCCCGCGGGCGTCTGGCTCCTCCGCCGCGAGCTTGGCCCATTCGTCGGCCTCCCCGTTTCCTGGGGCCCTTTTGTGTGCCGGAGGCTACCGGATCTCGATTGTGATATCCGGCCGGGCCCTCCGCAGCATCGTGATGCGCCTCCGGGCCTGAAGCGCGTACCTCCTCCGAGGCCATCCGCCTGGTGGTGGCCTAATTGGGCATCTGGAAATCGTGACCCTCTCTGGGGTCATTTGTCTTCTCGTAGCCGTTTCCAGCGCCCTGGAACCACGTTTTTTCCCCCCCTTAAGTATGTCGCCATGGACATCATATCAACATTGGGCCGGGGCTTGTAGTGGTGGAATACCGGTTCGCTCCTTCAGTGCAGCTGGATTCACATCGGGACTTACTGCAGTTGGGTATTTACGCTACTAGCCTACTTTGATTTGGGACCAGCTTATCGATAATACCGGCCCCGTCTACCGCATCGTCTACTGTACTTGGTTCGTCACAGGCTTAAGGTATCCTGATACAAGTGGGTCCACTGGTGGGGACACCCCGGAAATTTTAATAAGGCAACGCAATCTAGATAGTAAATTCCAAACACGTCTATCTCTGCCGTCAGTCCGCTGTCCTGTTTGTAGGATCATATGTACTGTGTAGTAGTTAGTAGGCAGATACATAGTCGGGTGTTTTGGTAGCCTTAGCTACTATCTGGTTAGAGCTAGTTGGGATAATGGCAGGTGAAGGTGATCGGGCCGCACTCCGTGCAGTACGGAGAGAGATCTCAGGAATTATCGGCAGAGGATCATCGACAGTGGGGCTCACAAGCACTGCACTGGCGGATGTGTAGTTTGTTGAAGCCATTCGGGGCTATGGCGGCAGCTGAGAATTCGAGGACGGAAGAGTTGATGATGGAGCAAATGGGTGGAGATTGATGAAAAGATGGCTGAGTTGGGGCGGGCAATGAAGGACCCTGCGGAGGCCAACAATCAGGTTGCATTTCTTCGGGGAGTGGGAACAGAACTCGGAGGCAGTACCTACTATACAGCATGCCAGATCATTATACGCTAGATACAGGAAGAACTCAAAGCGTCAAGAGACGCCATTCATTACGCTAACCGTCGCTGCACTCACGAGAACCACTGAAGCCGATACAAAGGTTTTTTTCTTTTGTTTGGTTTAATCATACTAACTAGACTATGGCGGCGTACATCCCTGACCGATTTTCCCGTCCGCTGTCCACGCAGTGGCGGCACGTTGCAAGCTCCCCTTTGCCCTCCGCCCAGGCCTGTCCAAGGAATATATGGTGCGCATTAAGGAAATGACAAAGCGAAAGGTGACCAAAAGGAAAAGAACCGCGCGACCCGTCCTCACTCCTCCTCTGCGATGCCATGAACGAAGGGGTGGGTAGGAACAGCTGGGGTTCCGCCCGGCCGCCCTGCTCGCCCTCGGCACCCAGCGCCTCCGCCTCCGCCTCCCTCTCCTCTTCCCGCTCTCGGCGCTCCCGGAGCCCGCACTCTGACGCCTCGCTTCCCGCGCTCATCCCTTCCTCAGGTAGCACTAGCCTCCCCACATCCGTAGACGAAAGGAAATCCAGCACCGCCTAGCTGCACCGCCCATCTGCCAGGAGGTCCCGGATCTTCCACCGGCTCTTCCACCTCCCGGTCTCCTTCTTTACCTCGGCCCACAGAATCTTCTGCTGCATCCTCCATTCCGGACACACCTTGAAAAGGTGGTCTCGTTTGCGAGGGGCACTGGCATCACCAGCACCGGGCGGTAGGGCGGAGTGCGGACCTTAGCCCAGTGCAGGTACTGTCCGGTGCGTCAGTGCCCTGTCTTCAGTTGGCAATACCTTGAAGCGAGCCTCTTGGTACTCCCAGCAATCGTGCCGTCCGGCTTGTGTTTTTCCGGCATTTTGTACTTCTTCCTGGAGGCCCGGGCCCGGCCCATCGTCCTGCTTCCACCCGTTTTTTCCCCGAAATCCCCCGCTTGAGGTTTGCGAGGGATCGCGGGAGCGGCATTGGGAGAGCCTCCGTCCGGTCCGAATAGTTCAGCCACTCCACCCCACAGGTGTCTGGCTCTTCCGCCGCGACTTTCGCCCACTCGTCCGCCTTCCCGTTGTCCTGCACCCCCTTGTGCGCCGGACACCATCTGATCTCAATGGTGATTCCCGGCTTGGCACGCCGCAGTGCAGCGATGTTGACCAGGGCCAGGCACCTCCGAAGCCATCCGTCTGATGGCGGCTTGGGCGTCCGTGAAAACCGTGATCCGCTCCGGCGTTGTCTGCCTTCGTGAAGCCGATTCCAGCGCCCTTGCCTGCGCGGCGCACTCTGCGTCATGGGCCCCCTGGTTGTAGCTCATGTGAGTTTTAATTCCCACCCAGGTTTGGCCCCTCGTACACACTACCGTGTACCCTGCTGCATCGCTGTCGAGCCGTGACCCGTCGGTGAACACGGTGAGTCCTGGTCGCTCCTTCTCAGCCTCCTCCGCCTTTGCCTCGGACTCCTCTTGTAACAGCTGTGCATCGAGGGTTTCCGGCTCTTCCAACAAAACTGCGCTTTCCGTCCTTCCAGCGTTGACGAGGGCGTTCGTGAGCCTCCGCCCAATCGCAGCCGGGGCACCGACGATCTCCCGCGCCTGGTCTCCCTGCGGCAGGCTCAGTTATAGCCATAGCCCAAACCGCCGCTGCCTATTCTCCAGCTGCGCTGTCGCTGCCCGGAGTCGAGAGAGCGCTCAGGTTGGTGGTCCGGAAGCAGCCAGTTGTTGCTCTTGCCTCCTGGTACAAAGATGACGTCCGTTGTATACTACGCGAAGCCATCGATATCACTCGCACTGCTCCGACAGATAACTACAGTCTGGAGTGTACGGTAGACGCTAGAACCTCGATAGAATCGATTAGCTAAACCAATAATCCACAATAAATTCAAGAGTTTCGGTTCGTCCGTTGGTTTGTTTTTGTCGGTAGGTACGTTGCCGGCAAGAGTTCGGTTTGCTTACGTACCTGGTGCTGGCATGAATTGGGCGAGAGAAATCACGTGGATTGTGCCATCGTCCGCAGCTGAGACATGCGTCCGGTGGCACACTACCGGTTCCCCATTCCCGTTGGCATTACCAGAACACTGCGGTGGCGTGGGAATGATAAGTTCGCTCATGCTCAGCGTATACGGATTCCCAATCTGCTTGGTTACCGTCTCGATCCGTTCGTTAAACATTAACGTCTACCTACTCAACGAGTCGCAGTCGACGCCAACTGTTATACTACTTACACGGGTGGGGGCGGACCAGCCCACTAGTCCCCCCATCGGTCTATTTACATGCGCCCTTCTCCGATCCTGTTCCGCCGTCTAGTGGTGGTGGTGGGCCAGACTCCTCCTGGCGACCCTCTCCTGGCCGGCCTGGGGGCGCACCCACTGCTGTTCCCACGTCTGGTTCCGGCGCAAGAGCCGCTGGGTGCGCTCGAGGTCGAGCCCGAGCTGCTGGGCGACGAAGTGGCCAACCTCGGAGTTCTCGTGCGAGCCGGCGAACTTCTCGGAGCCCTTGCCCCAGCCGTAGAGGGTGACGTCGGCGGCGGTGTGGCCGCCGGTGGACCAGCTGACGCCGAGACGAGTGGAGATGGCGGCCGAAAGGAACTTGGCGAAGGCGATGGTGTTGTTCTTGAGCGCGAGGCCACGCGTCAGCTCCGCGTCGGTAGGGACAGCGATGCCGTGCGCGGCGAAGATGGAGTCCTTGAGGTACGCCTTCGGCGCGGCGCCGGCGTACTTGGTCCATAGCTTGGCCAGCGGACCCGTCGTCGCTTTGGCCCCCGCGAAGTGCTCTGGCGCGTACCAGTACTCGGGCGGGCCGTCGAGCTCGATCATGCCGACCGTCAGGCCGCCGCACTCGTGGTCGGCGGTCGAGATCAGGATCGTCGGCGAGTCCTCGGCGTGCTCGTCGACCCACTCGCGCATGGCGAGCATGGCCGCGTTGTAGGCGAGGATGTCGTGCAGGTGGCCGACGGCGTCGTTGGCGTGGCCGGCATGGTCGATGCGGCTCGCCTCGACGAGAACGAAGAAGCCGTTGTCGGCGTCCTTGGTCGCGCGGTAGAGGTCGTTGATGCCCTTCAGCGCCATCTCCTTCAGCGACGGCTCGACAGCAGGGTCGCGGTCGATCTCGTACGACATGTGGTCCTCGGTGAAGAGGCCGAGGTACGGCAGCTTCTGCTTCGTGTCGAAGGCGGCGCGGTCGGTGAACACACTGTAGCCAAGCGAGCGCGCGATGGCGAGCGCGTCGATGCCGTCGCCGCGGCAGGACGCCGCGGTCGTGTTTGGCGTGAAGAAGCAGCGGCCTCCGCCCAGCAGGACGTCGACGGTGCGGCCGAGCGGGTGCGCGTGGCCGATCTCCTGGAGCGCGATGTTGGCTTCCTCGTCGCGGTTCCAGACGTGCGAGGCGTAGCTAGCGGGAGTCTGTCTCGCCGTCGCCGTCGCCGTCAGCGCCCACACAACCCACTCACCCGACGGGGGGGGGGGGTAGGAGGGAGCGAAGGAACTCACGGCGTGGGTGATGCGCGAGGTCACGATGAGGCCGGTCTTCAGACCCTTCAGGTGGGCGGCCTCGAGCACGGTTCCGCAGGGGATGATGTCGTCGTCGACACCGATGGCGCCGTTGTACGACTTGATGCCGCACGAGTAGGCAGTCGCGGACGCGGCGGAGTCGGTCACGTAGCTGTCGGTGGCCTTGGTGCGGACGAGGCCGATCACCATCTCGTCAATCGGCAGCACCGTGGTGCCGTTGTTGGTCCAGTGCACATAGTCGCGGGCCATGGTCTCACTCGCGATGCCGAAGCCGTCGGGGATGACCTTGAGGAGAAGGACCGTCAGCACGCACGCACGCATACCGGAGGGGTGGAAAGAGAGCGACCAGCACAGACCATGATGAAGTTCTTGGGACCCTTTCCCTTTCCCCTCCCCTTGCCCTTGCCCTTTCCATCGTGTTCGGCGCTGGCAAGGGCGGAGAAGCCAGCCAGCGCGATGACGAACAGACTCTTGAAGTCAACCATTCTCAACCGGGGCGGTGTGATAACAGAGGGGAGAGAGGTGAAGGTGAAGGTGAAGAGAGGGGCGACAACGAGCGACTTCCGGGAGACGAGGATGGCGGTTTATAACTTGGACGCGACGAGAGCGCGAGGAGAGCTGCGCGCGAGACCGACCCGCGTCGCCACCGCGACAGGATTGCGATGTAGTTATATATCATAGCTGCCCACAAGCACGATTGGATCGCATCGTCGCCATCCGTCTCACCCGGAGCACGGCATCTGGAACAGTAATGTCTTGAACTGCCTAAAGCGAACGCCGCGCGGTCCGGCTGTCCAACGGCTGCCGTCCGCACAGCTCCACTGCAACACCCATCAGCTCGCCGTTCCCCCACAGATCCCTCCAAGTTCCACCATGCTGGACGGATATGTATGTGGATAGATGCTGAATGTACACAGGTGTTTCCCCACTCGAAACTCCCTGGCGCCGGCGTAGCACGTTGAGCCCAGCGCAGGCTCTGATTGGCTCCGACGGCGAGCCAGGTAGATTGAGCCGACATTTGTCTGACATACCTCCTTCAATGCGTGCTGCACGCGGCGCCAATCGATGGCGACTTTTTTCCCGGAATGCAAAAGAAAAAAGAGCGTGGCGGGCGGCGGTCCCGCAGAGTCGCGAGTATGTAGTGGAATGGTGGCTTGGCGGTTGTGGAAGTGCATGTGTGGAACGTCAAACCTATCGCAGAGCTTAAGTAGTTAGCACGGAACCATGAGCTGTCACTCTGGATGACGTAAGGGGCACCATGCCTAGGTCGCCACGATCCAATATTAGGGTCGCATGCGATCAACGAACCACCACCACCAACTCCGAGACGGCGGGCGCATGGAGGCCCTGGGGCTGGAGCCGGACCTGATCTGCTGGATAGCTACACAGCTTCATGGGGGATTGACAGGTCTGGATAAGCCCGGACGGCGGGGAGGGGAAAGACGAGCATGAGGTGGAACGGGCAGCGGCGGCCGCGCTGGCATGGAGGACCGCGACAAAATCGACGGAATCCTTTGGACCTTTCAACGATACTACAACAACCCCCACCTTTTTGTTTATTTTTCTCGGCAGGGGAAGGACCAGATCGAAGGCTGGACCTGTTTGTGGATGAGCGGCACGCCCAGCCGAATTTGGACTTCCAGCGCGACTGAGGTTATTTTTTTTTTTTGTTTAATCATACTCGCATTCGACCTGTATAGATCATGGCGGCGTACATTTTATCCAGTTTTCCTGTAGCGCTACTGAGGTGTGACGTGGGCACAGGGTGCAACCTGGGAGGGGGGGAGGGGGGGCGAGAGAAGCGGCCCAGAGCCAGGACGGAGGACGGAGGTGTGCCGGGAGAGGTGGAGGAGGAGGAGGAAGAGGGGATGAGGGCAGCAACCCTTGGGGGTGCAACATGGACCGGTCCTGATGTCTTCGGAGGGGGATTGGGAGGCGGCTGCGCGTCGGCTGTGGTGCTGGGCGTGATTGCTTCATACCCGCTGCCTCTGCTCCACTGGTATTGCTGGTTGGAGCGGGAGGGTGCTCCCCGAGCGGCGGCAGAGTCAGCCCCGTTGGTCCCTGGGCAGGACTACCTCCACAGGAGCAGGCCGCCTGCCGTCCGACAGCACTGAGCGCCCACCCGGCTTCCCACCTCCACCGGTGTCGCACAGCAACGGCAGAATCCGAGATGGGCAGTGTTGTGCCGCTCTGCCGCCCGCAACTTCACCCCACCGGTCCAAAGGAGCCCACCCGATGCTGCCTCCCTCTCGGTCTTTCCATCCGTCCGTCCATTGCAGTCCCAATCCATCGACTTGCAGATTGCCAAGAGTATAAACCCCCCCCCTCGCGCTCGAACACTCCCCTTCCTCTCTTCCTCCTCCTCCTCTGTCCATCCTCCTGCCTTCATCGCTATTCCGCAGCCCCGCGTGAAGTCAATGTAGTCCATCGTCCGTCAGCAGCGATCTCCAGCTGCCCACCCTTCCCAATCTTCTACTCCTCAGGACCAATGAATCCGAATCCTCGCAGACCAAAATTCTCCCGGGCCCATTCGTGCTTGCCCTGTGTGTTGTGGGATTCGCCGGCTTCCCCATCCAAGCTGCGTGAGTGTGTGGTAGCGTACGGCGACATGGCGGCCTCCACCAGTGGCGAAAATGGGCAATGCTGATATGGCGAGCACACACGTCCTCGAGAGGGAGGGAAGTGGCATCAACACACCACCGTGCACACCGCAGCCCTCTGCTCTCTCTGCAACACTCGTCGCTGGTGCTGCCCCATGTCCCACCTCGCTTGATCCCGCTCTCCCGCCTCACACTGGCTCCCTCCACTTCTGCGCCTAGTGTATCACTCCTTACTGCGAGCGCGAGCACTGTACAACCGCATCGAGCCCCGGCGCAGACAGACGCGAGCGGGCAGTATCCCGAACCCGCCAGTACATGTTATGGTTCGTCGCGGCGCACGAACTAGGCATACCCACTGGCGGGCGGCAGTGCGCTCGCGCACAGGTCTATGGCCCACTGTCCACTGTTTCTGGTGCGCGAACTGTCGTCGGTCACTGTCTCTTCGCGACGAAGGTCACTAGATATCACTCATCGCGCAGCACTCAGCCGATATCGCCCAAGGTTACACGGAAGAAATACAGGTACAGTCGGCTCAGGAAACCCCGACGAGCGCTGCAGCCAGCGAACTCGGACTTCCTCTCCGCCACGGACATGGGGACGCTGGGGTATGATGAAATATGAGGGTACGTTTAAAGAAGCTATGTAGCTGAGGAAGACGCACGGAGCGGGGCGTCGTGGTGGGAACTCTGGGAGCGGAGAGGGAAGGAGGCAAGAGGCTGAGTGCCATGGACGCGCAGCAAGCGCTCTCCCTTCCCACACCCTCCTTCATGGCCTTTTCCTTCACGGCCTTTGCGCTTTCCCGACCGAGTCGGCACTCGGCCCGGTCTCGGTATGCCGTCCTAAATCGCTGTGACGAGCTTCCGATACCTACCTGCCCGGTCCGTATGCGAATGTCCACCGACATCTACCCACTCGCCATTTTATCGCTTTTCCGCTCGACACAAACCTTCACAACTCCAGCACAGGAAACTCTACATGGTTATGAACTACCGTATTATCTCGGATAAGAGTATGCCGGACCCGGGAGTGCGCGTGCACGGACAGCGGACAGGAAACGGACTGTACACAACCTCGCCATGATCTGATAGGTCGCATGCGAGTAATGAATAAACAAACCCCCCCCCCCCCGGGAGTGCGCGGGGTCTTCTCACCAGGCACATTTCATCTCCCGCCCGCCTCGCTTCGTATTTCGACGCTCCCGGGCCGCGGCCCCGGATTCGGATCCAGCAATGCTTTTGACGAGGATTGTTCCGAAAAAAGATGTATCTACATACATACATTGAAAGATAATGTATCTGCGGGGTCCTCTTTTGAAAGTGGTTAGCGCTATGCTTGGCAGCCTTGGCGCACCAATGTGCTTGGCGCTTGGTCAATATCCAATTCGCTGGAGCAAAACCCCGTGATACGAGGAATGTAGGCTGACTCTCCACACCACCAACTTCACATCTGCCGACGTACATACTCCATCCAGTCTCTTACTTCTTCTGGCTAAACTTACTGGCTCAACAGGAAATTTTCCCTTGCTTGCGTGCTCCAAGCCCGAGAACGCGCCCGCAGAGTGCGTGCCCACCGACGCCGAGAACGCGCTCGCCCCGCCCGCCGAGAACGTGCCTGCCGAACGCGCCCCAGAGCGCACAAAGAACGCGCCTGCCGTGCCAGCAGAGAATGCCGAGATGCGCGCCGAGGCTGCTGAGGAAGAGTGGGCAGCTGTGAGGCATTATTGGGTATTGGTACATTTGCACTAGTTAAGGCCCTCTCAAGCTTTGGTCAACCTCCGCGAGATGGTCGGTGTCTCTTCTGTGAAGGCTCCGCCAAAATTACCAATGTCTCCTACACCGCCATCGGTGCAAGCAAACGGGAGGGGAAGCGCCGGTTCAAGATCCGGGACCTCCTTGTCGGCGAGAGGTGCAGCCAGACGGTACTAGACTCCCTCTCCCGACGGATGTGAGAGGGCTGATCACGGCTGAGGAAGACGCGGGGAGCGAGGTGTCACAGTGGGAGCTCCGGGAGCGGGAAGAGGAGCGGAGGGCGGAGGCTGAGGAGCTGAGTGTCTAGGTTGAGGAACAACCTCTGTTTCTCCCCACGTCCTCGTTCATGGCATCCGCGGATGAGGACAAGGGGGGTGGTCTCGATTTCCTTTATTACTTCTTTTCTCTCTTTCGTGTTTGAAATCTTCGTTGTGCATCTCACCTTCTTAAGACAAGCCAAAGCAGAGGGCAAAGGAGAGCTTGCAACGTGCCGCCATCGCGCGTACCGCGAATAGTCTGCATATGAAAGTTGAATACGAGTATGATTAGACAAAAAAAAAGTCGCTCAAGTCCATTGCATATAGAGAGAGTATTCTACCTACGACCATATATCTTTAATCCAATCACAATCTTCATCTCTATCAATCCCTATATTCCATCACATCGCTAAGCATCCATAGAGCCAGCTTGCAACCCTCCAGTCCGGCTCGAATGCATGCCATCGCTCCTCCTCGTTATCAGCCTCCGTGTCACCGAACTCTTCCATAAACCCCACCGCTTTCGCATACCCCTCTTCGGTCTCTTCGGTCTCTTCCTCGTAAGAAGCGGCTATTTTCCCTGCTTTTGGTCTCGGACTGCCGGATGGGTGGTAACTATCCCTGGGGGCGGGGGGGTTGGGCGAGGTCTTCTGGGAGCAGCGGACTCGAGGCTAGCACGTTACCAGTTAGTGGGAAATGATTGAGCTGGAGATCGAAGATAACATACTTTTCCTTCGGCCGTGTTCACGAAGAATGGATGTGTGGTGGTGCTCGCAGGAGGGGGCATCGTCGAGGGGCTATCGACTGCACGGGGACCTATTGGTCCGCACGATCGACAGACCTATTGGTCTGCGTCGATCCGCAGTGGTCGGCCGGTGGGACGTTTGTGGAGGATGGATGGAGAGAACGGGGTGGGAGCGGGGGGGCACCGGCTATTTATACGGCGTGCACGCCGAGATGCCGAGATGCCGAGATGCCGAGACCGAAAATGTTGAACGGTGCCGAGATGCCTGTGGACGTGTCCGGAAAGCACCGGAAGGGCCCGGAAAATACGTCCCGCCGAGGGATTCACAGCAAAACGAGGTCGGCAGGCCAAGCACGACATGAGTTTGAGATCCGGCTTTAACTGACCATCACTTCTCCTCTATCGACTCTTTCTCATTCTCCCCTAACTCGGTGGTGCAGAGTAGAGCGCGCGGGTTCAGTGGGACAATACCGGCCTTCCGGAAGGCACTCTCAATGTTGGCTTTCGTATACGCTCGCTCCCTGGCCTTCTTGTAGAGGGTGAGAAATTTTCGATGACTGATGCCGACACCCGTCGCCAGAAAGTAGTCTTCAACCACCCTGCTGTACGCCCTTTGCAAAGGTGTGAAAAGACCGACCTCCAGCGGTTGAAGAAGGTGTGTAGAGTGTGTTGTAGTGTATGCTTAGTCAGTCCTCGTGACCACTGCTATAGATATAGGCAGTGGCCTCACCGTCACATGAAGACAACCATCACATCTCCACTTCACTCCTATTGACAGGTTATGAGCCCTTGCTCAAAACTCATCAAACCTTTCGCGCATATTCGATAAAAGATTCTCAAGAAGTTCCTTATCCTCCTACTCGGATATTCTGTAAAATCAAAGAACCTTTTCCGACCTTTTTTCCTCAATTTGCCACCCAACCTTCAGTTTGCCACCGAAAGTTATACATCATGTCGTAATCTTGACAACAACACCTGATACAAATGGAAGTACGGTTTCTTTCACTGAACACATTCTTAAAAGTACTAATTCTAAAACCGAATAGTGCTCAAATTCAAGTTTCGAACTAAAATTGCATCTCAATCCGGCGGTGAGACACATGTATACCCCATTTTTGCGACTGTAGGTACAACCAAGATCGTCAACGAAAACACACAGTGATGCTCACAAATCATGATTAAATGGCATCGTATCGCTTCTCAATCTAGAAATCCGGATGACTGATTGCATGTGGAGAAATAAAAGAACAGTGCTGCACTAGGTGTAAAGTACCCCAGCTAACCAGGTGTTGCAAGAACGTGAATAAAAACACACAACGGAGCAGCCCAGAAATCATGATCAAATTGCATCGTATCGCATCTCAAACCAAAACTTCAGTGGTTCTTCGCGTTCTCGTTGACAAGCACCGTCCAGCCGGTGCACATCCATTCCCAGAACACCTTCCACCTGGGGCTTCCCCTCTCGGCCCCGACCTCCCTGTGCACGACGACCGCCATCTTGACGACCCCCCTGACACCTTCAGCGTGACGCTCCAACTCCTGCTTGACCGCGGTGTCCTTCGTCTTCTCCATTAGAACCTTACTGAGCGTTTCGGCGATGACATCCAGCCTCTTCACCGTCTCATCCTTGGCCAGGACCGCGAGCTTTGCGAGCATCAAATTCGCGAGCGCGCGGATGTCGTGGTCGTCGCCGATGCCAGCGATCACGCGCGAGAAGTAGACGTCCAACTCGATGTTATGGAACGACGTCTCCAGCAACGCGTAGAGCGTCTCGTACGCCGATTTGCGCACCTCCAGGCCGTCGTCGATGCGGTGGCGAAACGGCCCCATCTGGATCTCGCGGACGAGCTCGGGCTTGATGACAGATTCTGAATAGACAAGCGGCAGGAGTTGCTTCATGCCCGGGCCGGTGAGGAGGTAGCTCTTGTTGGTAGCTGCACTATTGAAGGTCGTGAGTGCGAGCCGTCGGTTGTCGAGTTCCGAGTCTTGAAGCATCTTATCAAGGAAGTCGACCAAGATCGAGCGGAGAAGCTCGTCGTATTCGGCACTATTATCCGTAAAAGTGTAACGCAGCGCTGAGATTACCAAGCCTCGCACAACAGCCTCGCGAGAGCTCATGTGTCTCTGCAGCACGGGCAGGAACGAGTACGGGTCCAGCAGGATCAGCCGGCCAACACACTCGGCGGCGACAGCCTTCGCGTCATCGTTCGTCACGGCAGTAGAAAGTAGCGTGTTCCACATATCGTCGGTGTATGACTTCAGATTTTCCACCGACGAATGGGTGATTACCTCCTTGAGCGAGTGAACCAGGAGATAACTGTCGTTTCCGTCCTGCAGCCTCTTCATGATGGCGGGCACAAACTTGTCGACGTTGCCGGCCGCGGCGAGACCCAACGCCACAGCAGCCACAATCGGCACGTTCTCCGACTCGTCTCCGAGCTGCTTCAGAAACTTCTGGGGCGACACCTTGAAGCTCTTGCCCATGCGGAGGCCGATTTCCCCCAGAACGATCAGTCCAAGACACTTGCGACCGGAATCCCGCGCAGTCTCGAACTCCTCAACAAAGTCCTTGACACCCACGCTGAACCCTCCCTTGTCGCCGCCTCCGCAAACAAGCAGTTGTGCGATGACCTTGCCAATGACACTCATATCTCCCGTCACACCGACCTTCTTAAGGAGCCCATCCATGAGCCTGCGCTTGCCCAACCGATCCTCCTCTCCGATCGTTCCGACCAGGCGCAGCAGGTTCTCGAGAACCAGTCCAGACCCGAGAGGGAACTTGACCAGGCTGCAGATGCCATCGATGACCTCAGTGGGGGCGGTGATGCCGTGCGGGCTGGTGATCGCGCACGACACGACGGAGAGGGCCAGAGCAAGGAGCTGCATATCCCCCACAACGAACAAAGGCGTGAGCGTACCGACCAAATCGTCCCTGCTGGCAACGTTCAGATGACGTATCAGAGAGGGATTTGTAACGATACTCTCGAGAGCGATCAGACTCACGGCGCGAAGGGTCCGATTCGATTTCCGGAGCTGGGCGCTGAGCTCGACGACGACCTTGCGAACCCAATGCTTGTCGATGGAGCGATCTTCGCCGGCAGACCTAGCGACGTTATTGGTAGCGCGGGCGGCACTGATTCTGGTGGTCTCGTTCCTCAAGCGTTCAAGCAGGACATTGAGAGCGTGACGGCGGTGTGGGATTGGGAGAGAGTCCGGCATGCCGGTAGTTCTGTTGAGTATGACACTCATGGTGATGATGGCTTTCTCACGAACCTCGATATCCATGTCGCTGTTCTCGACCTTCTTGATCACCGCATCGTACAATCTCGCGAAATGTTTGTGGAAAGCGGGAGCTCCGGGCGTAGAGAGTAGTTTAGTGGCCGCTACGACGGTCCCGAGAGCCTCGAAAGAAACCTTATAGGATGTCTCGTTGACGGCAGCGCAGACAGCCTTAATAATGCCCCTCAGGTAGGGGTCGACGACTTTGAGAGGGTGGTTCTCGAAAATTTTGGACAAGAGACGGAGGACCTCGATCCGGACGCTGGCACTAGTAGCAGTAGCAGCGCTTCCGCCAGGCGCAGACGCCACGACGACGTTACCACCAGAAGCCAGAGCATTGCCTGCAGCATCGATGAGGGCATTGATGAAAATGTGTAGCGTATTCTCAAACTTTCCGTGCAGAACCGAGACGGTTTCCGAGAGTAAAACGATGCCCGCCTGTTTGGTTGGGAGGGTGATGGACTTTTTATTCAGAAGTTTTCCCACGGACTTGGACAGGCGGGGGACTAGCTGGAGAAGACTGTCCCTAACGCCATGCTCATCCACCAACGGCGCAACTGGGGCCGGATCGGTATCCATCATCGAAGCGTTCGATCCACGTCTCTTCTTGCGGGACGGGGCCATCATGCTGGCAGCACTCGAATGAGCTGGCCCGCAAGTAACGATGCCATCCGCAATTTCACCCGTCTTCTTCACCAAAACGGTAGCCGCAGCGAGGACCTCGAGTCGCACGTTCTCTTCGCGTTCATGGAATCGATCGATGAGTACCGGTGCAACCTTCTTGTACGCCAATCCGCCTCCCTCACGAGAACCACGGATCAAATCACTGGCTCTGGTAGAGACAACAGTCGACAACAACTTTGCCGCGCATCGACGGACCTTCCACGAGACGTCGTCTTCGTCCGAGAAGTCTCCATCGTCTTCGAACGCGTCGTCCTCCTCCTTGTCGCTTCCGCCGGGATCGCTACCGTCATCATCTCCATCCGCAGGATAGCTCAATTCCTCGTCACATTCATCGTCATCGCCAGGATCGGCGTAGTTGGGGTCGTACTTCAGGAAAAGGGTGCCAGCTTTCAGGAGGTCGTCCGTGAACGGCTTCATTTCTTCGGTGCAACAGCTCTGGAAACTATCCAGCGCCACAAGCGCTGCCTCGCGAACCTCATCCATCTCCATATCGGGCTCGTCTCCCGGATCACGGTCCTCCAAGTCCCGTCCGTCAACTACCGAGAGGATGAATGGGCACAGCGTCTTCAAGTATGGACCGAACCGTTGAGGGACTCCGCGAGCTAGGGAACCAGTAACCGATATCAACAGCTTCAGGCGACCAGGTCTGACGTGCGTACTCTCCACCCTGAAGGATCCAACAAGGTGGCTTATGAAGGAGGAAAACAATTCGTCCGGAGCATAGACGCAGAGCAGACTCAACGCCGTAACCGCTCTCTTCTTGATCACCGGGCTTGTCCTCTCGTTCTGCACGAGATTCATGACCACGCCCTGCAACTTTTCCACCTCCGCACTAGTCATGATGACACCAAAGCACCGTATCGTTTCGAGCAGTAGATCCACACTATCCAGCGTGGCGCCAACTTTAGTCTTCTCTTCCCCCCCGTCGACTGGCTTCAGCAGCGTCACCAACTTGGGTATCAAAGTCTTCTGCACGGTGTTGATCGAGACGAAGATCGCATGCTGTGCCGCCTCGGACCTGGGCATGACGCCAGGTAAGGGGGTTTGAACCTGGTGTAGCGCAGCCGTCGACCCGGGCTTCAGCGTTGGCGAGGTCGGAGGACGCGGGAGGTTCGTGATGATGGCCCGAAGCGCAGTGGAAGGGATCGAAGGATCTTCTGAAGTCATCGACAACGTGACAAGTCGATCGATAAGCGGACCGATTTGATGGTCTTTGATTTTGAGCGCGAGAGGTCCCAAACTTTGCCGATTGATCATTAGTTTCCAGAAACGTCACGCGTAATGGGATGAGAATGCGTACCATTGCACCGCAAGGTTCTGCACCTCACCATTTGGATCGTCCAGAGCTTTAACGACGGCGTCTGTGAGCCTATTCATGACGCTCAAGTCGGTTTGACTGAAGTTCATGTTTTGCGTGAGCATCGTCAACAAGTCGCTTAGGGACATAAAGCGGAAGTCGCTGTCCGGATTGGACATCTTCTCCAGAAGGCTCTGAATCGTGAATGTGGTGGGAGTCGACATTGTGAAGACGAGGATATGTGTTGGAGATTATGTTGTAACAACGCGGGGTCGAGCGGCAATTGAAGCTGCCACCGTAGCGGGAACTTATCGCTGCTAGAAGGTAGACAGCCTTCCGTTCGCGTAGCTGTGGGATTGATGAGGTGGATGAGGTTACGGTCGTAGAGGTGGCGGTGTTGAGTGTGAATGAGGACGGATGGTGAGAGTTAAGTAGGGGTGAAGGGGAGATGTGGCAAACGGGAAACTCAGAGCCGCACCGTCATGCGGGGTGGACGGATCAGTTGGGTAAAAGAGCAATCAACTTCAAGAACAAACGGCAACCCAATCGAGAGCTATCTAAGATGCTTAATGGCACCGATCGGTCACCAGAAAGAGTTGGTGAAAGTATCAGACTGACTGGGGGTTGGTATATGTCATTCTAAGCTCTCTTCACCTCACGAAATGCAGAGCAATGTTAAGTTCACGTGATCCACACCCCACAATCGGAGATGACATCAGTGGCGCAGCTAACCCGCAAGCCACACTTTTTCGCTACAAACATATGTACTTGGTTACCAGCATGCTGTGACCTCATCCATTTCGGCAGAGTTTACGTTTCCCATCCCCCTTCCCGACGCTCCCAATCCTCTCCTGTTTCCCTTTTCCCTCACCCCATCCCCATCCCCATCGTTTCCCTCAATCAACTCCAATTGACCTGTTCCCACAAACCCATCCCTTGCACACGACATTATGTTCGCCGTTCGCACGCGGGCACTGCGCACGCTCTCCCGCAGAGCAGCGACCTTCACGACAATTCCAGTCCGCAGTTATGCCTCCTCCCACGGCCACCCGACGGGCACCTCGAGCGACATTCCCTGGCTGATCGGTGCCATCGTATTCACCGTGCCGGCCGTATGTTCCTCTCTTCCACTCTCTCATTCGCACCGTCTTCCCCTTATGCCACAGACAGTAACCGAAGTTTCCCGAAAACTCGGTGCTGACGTGTATACTTACAGAGTTACTACCTCCTCTCCTCCGGCTCGCCAACACCGCATCATTCCGACCCCCATAAGAAGACGGACACTGCTTCCACCAGTGCTGGCCCCGGTGTACAAACCGAGCCGTCGGGCCATCACGGAAAGCTCCAGCTGCCGACGGACAAGAAGGCCCGGCCTCCAGAAGAGGAGGAGGATGCGGGTATGGATGGGGGCGGCTCGGGCAAGCTCGAGTCGGCTAAGGAGCGGGCCGAGGACGAGACCCAGGAAGCTACTGGCGTCGTGAAGGCTACCATCGGTAGGGCTGGCGAGAAAGCCTCCGAGTACGCCGGTAAAGTGAAGGATAAGGCAGAAGACGTCAAGGACAGTGCCGAGGAGAAGGTGCTTGCCATCCAGAAGGGCACGGCTGACGGAACGGACAAGGACAAAGACGAGGTGGCCGAGGACAGTGCCGAGGAGAAGGCGTCTGCCATCAAGAAGGGCGCGGCTGACGGAACGGACAAGAACAAGACGGCCGAGGAGGAGGAGGAGAAGGAGGGAAAGAAGACGTCGGCCAACCCCCAGGAGATCGATCCCGGTGACACCGCCATGAAGAACGCTGGTGGCTCCGGAACGATGAGCGGAAAGCAGCAAGGAATCTCGAATGATGATACCTGGCACGCGGTATGTCCGACTACTGCCACCCTTCCTTCGTGAGTTTTTGCGGTGCTGACGGCGCATCGAAAGGTCCTCCACGAGCCGCGCGGTGACGCCATCAGCAAGAAGGGCGAAGGTGTCCACGACTCGGCCAAGCTGAAGGGCACCGTCGATGTCAACCGTCCCGCCAAATAGATATGTCTCATCATCCGACCGTTTAGTGCAATTAGATTATTTCACGGATCTACGCATCGAGAAATGCAAAAAACAAAAACAAAAAAAAACACTAAATACGGGTGGCTAGGTATCTGTATGGTGGAGTCAAATTTGTACATCTTTCTTTTCCCCTCTTCTTCACAGGCGACATGGAGCGCGATAGGCTTTTCAGCTGTGTTCCGCGATGATTTCTCTTGAAAACTGGTTTTTGCGTGTCCCCTAACTCTGACCTGCGCGCCCATCGCCAATCTGTCATATCGTATTTATATATGTACCTGCCGCCTCGCGAATCAATCAACCGGAAATAGTCAAGCTTTCGAGTTTTGAATCGGATAACTACCTACTCTAGATACTTTGTATCTGCATTACACGGATACGCACTTTTGAGACATAACGATTGAGCACAGCTTGGCGGTTTACTCATGAGCGAAACGGAAAAGACAAAAGAAACTTACAAAGAAACGTGGAAAAGGGCTGGATAAGCGAGGCACCAAGTCAACCGCTATCCGAGGAGAAGTGAAATTGTAAATTCTGACGGCGAGATCTGCTGGTGGAGTATGTAGCCGCACCTGAGTCCTCGGCGTCGTGTCCCAGCCGCCTGGTCGCTGGCGTCATGTCTTCTCGCAGCCGCATAATACGCTTTGTCTTGACTGGTCGGTTGCTGGATCTTGAAGAGAAAGGTGAGCAGACAGCCATCCGCATCCCTGGCCCACACGGCGCTGACAACCCCTTTCGAGACCATCTATGCATTTCCTCGCACGACGACCCAAACGAAACCACGATACGACGACTCTGCTCTAGATAGCGAAACTACCGCCACTGTTACGCAACGGCTCGGTCCCTCTCCTCGCTCCACGCCTGCGCATCCCCCGCCAGATTGGCCACCACCCTCGATGCGCCGCCATCGCTCCTCTTCGTAATCTCCCGCCGTCCCCCTCCACCGGAGCCTCCCCTCGATGCCCCACATGCCGCGACAGAACTGGCGTGCCCCAACAACAAACGCGCGGATCCCCTTGCCGCCATCGTGCACGCCGTTCTTCCTCTCCGCCGGCCTGACGCTCTCACTGGAAAGTACCACCACTGTCCTGACCGCCGAGGTCGCCGCCACCCCCGCCTGTTACACCTCGCAAGCCACTCCCACCACCCCCCACGATGACGGCTTCTCCGTGTCGACCGCCGATCTGCGCGATCCCTTCTACGCGAGCACCATCCCGATGGCCTACTCCATCGCCGCCACCTCCACCCTCGCCTACGTTCTGCTCCTGCTGCTCTTCTTGCCGAACCCTCCGCACGAGCGTCCCTGGCTCCAGAAGGTCGCCACCCTCGCCGTCTGCATCTGTCTGACCATCGCCTTCGCCGAGACCACCGACGTCCTACGGCACGAATACAGTCTCGTCGGGTCCTCTATCTACAGTCTCACCAACGAAGCGCGTGAAGTGCGGTCTCGCGTCGTGGCTGGCATTCACCTCAAGGTCGGCCGGATCATCAGCGACCTCTTCCTGTGGCTCGCCCAGGTCCAGACGTTGATCCGACTCTTCCCCCGGCAACGCGAGAAGGTCGTCATCAAATGGGCCGGCTTCGCTCTGATCCTACTCGACACGCTCTTCTCGGTCCTCCAGGCCTTCGTCTCCCCCATGGCCTCGACCGACTCGTTCCTCGACGCGATCCCGGCGCTTTCGTACCTGTTCCAGATCTGCTGCAGCACGTTGTACGCCGGCTGCGTGATCTACTACTCGATCGCGAAGCGGAGGTACTCGTACATGTACCCCCACCGCCTGTTCTCGCCGCCGTCCCCCGGAACGAAGAAGTACGGCGGACGCAGCATCTTTCTCGTCGCAATCCTCTCGATCGCCTCGATCCTGACCCCGCTCGTCTTCTTCATTGTCGATATCGCCCAGAAGGACCTCGCTGGATGGGGGGACTACATACGCTGGGTGGGCGCGGCGGCGTCCAGTGTCGTCGTGTGGGAGTGGGTCGACCGCATCGAAGGCCTGGAGCGCGAAGAGAACAAGGGCGGCGTTCTCGGCCGCGAGGTGTACGATGAAGACGAAGACCTCCGCTTCATCGGGGGACGCGGAGGCGGCGGGACGTCTCCGCCAGCGCCACCGCCGCCGCCGCCGCGCCGGCGTAACTCGCGTTACGCCCCGACCACTACCGCCGCCAGTGACAGCACCAGATACGAGGTGAATGTTCGACAGTTGACGTCGACGGATCGCTCCTCTAGCCCGTCGGAGATATCGGCCACCACCAATAACCTCTCCGGCTACTCGTCCCCGTCAACGCTGCCTCCGTCGGATCCTCCCATCAATCCAACCCCCTCCGCGCCGCCACCGACCGTGACAGCGAGCAGGAATTGGCGTCTCCCCCGCAAAGACGTGTTTTCCAGAGCAATCGAGCGGACCACTGCCCGCTTACGAGCCACCAGGCCCTCGGCGCCGCCACGGCCGCCGCCAGCGCTGCCTGTAACCATCATTCCGCCGCCGAAACGACGGAGAACTCAGGGGGAGCTCGGCGGACAGCCGGAGGGAGAATTTTGGAGAGGTGTACCGTGGACACCAGGAGCCGAGATTGCGCCTGCACCGGCACCACATGCGCCACAGCCGCCACCCGGATCAGCAGTGGTGATACCGGCGCCACTGAGAAGACCAAGGGCGGCGGATGGAGCCGGCGGGTAGTTGGCTGTCTGGGATTGGGGGAGTTATTGGTATCTTTCTTTTTCCAGTTTATACTTCCATTCCAAGTTGTATATCTATCGACTAGATCTTCTTCTTCTCTTACCTTTCTTTTTTACCTTTTTTTTGCCTGTTTTTCTCATTTAGAGTCGGGGTGAAAATACCGTTGCTTAAATATACATACTCTTGAGTAAAAGAGTATAAAATATACAGTCAGAAAACAGTTATACGAACACTCCATTTTCTGAACACCTAGTCAAAATAGACACCACTTGCCTATAATCTGAAATTTCAACTCATGCCCAAAAGGCAAACGTGTTGATGCCTGAAATCAAAACTTAACGTTTGAATGTTGGATCGAGTATTTTAATTGTCATGAGCCACGGGTGTTGTTTCTGCTTATGTGAAAATGCCAACATTGTTTTTCCCAACGTTACAGATACGTTGATTCGCCCGTTCGCACTCATGCCCGTTCTCGCTGTAGGGCGCTCGTTCCCGGCATCACTCGTCCTAGTGTCTGTCGTCCAGCGTCGCTCGTTCCCAGCACTAACGCTCGTAACACTAGTTCCCAGCATGTAGCGCCCGTTACTGAGTTGTGCTGCTGAGCTTTACTGCTGTAATGACGCTCTGCCAGCATCATGTATGTCACCAGCCCCGATCACTCGATGGCGCCGCCCGCCGTGATTCCTTTCTGCGGTGTTTTCAGTTCTATCTTTCCTTCTCATCGGGTCAGGCCATGTGGAGGCAGAGGGGGTTGCCACGGGCTGCCGGCGGGCCGTATGAGGTCGCGGCGGACGGCGAACGGGAAACGACAATATATAGTATCGCCATGATCCGATAGGGTCGCATGCGATCAATAAATCATCACCAACAACCGCCGTGATTCCTTGGTACTGCGTAGCTCAACCGCAGCTCGATATTTGGGACACGCCTGGGCGGTGGGCAGAGGGGAGCTTGCAATGAGCTGCCTCCGGGCGGACTGCGGACGGGAACGGACAATGTGTACATTCGCCCTGATCTAGGTATCACGGCGTATCCCAGCAACATAGTGGAAAGAACACCTGACAGGTACAACTCTGTTCTTGACGTTCTTTCCATTTGCTCTAGTTTGCAGCTCTATATGGTACATCTCACCAATAGCATCCAGCGAGAGAAGCCATCATCGCGTCCACCGCTGTATCCATCGTCGCGCTCACCGACTATTCTTGAGTGGCTGACACAGCTCTGAGCGTGTCAGAAATAGGCTTGCTAACGCGACGCGACGAGGAAGACACGACTAGGATGATGGCGAGTAAGGCGACTGGTGTGATGATGACAGCGAGCACAACGCGAGGAGCACGTGATCAGTACAACGCGACGAGTATGATGGCGATGAGTGCGATTGCGAGTAAGACAGGGAGAGTAGATGGCGGCGAGTAGAATGGCAACAAGTCTCACGCGGCTCTGAGTACGATGGTGATGGGGAATGCGGCGATGAGGAAGTTGGTGGTGAGTAGGATGGCGACGAGGGTAGCGACGAGGTGCTGCTGAGCAGTTAGACCCAAGACAGGAATAGCGGAAAAGGAGAAGAAAAGAGAGCGGTAAGGCGCTAGTAAAGGCTTTGGGCTTACATCAGACATCACTCGCGATGCGCGGACCGCTCCAGTTGAAATATCTCAGTCGTTCTGCTGTGTCATGTAGAGTCACGTCATAAATATGTATTCGCCAAGATCTACTGTAGTTATGTCGAAGTACGGAGCCATCAAGAAATTAGACGACACCAACTATGTACTGGAGTGAAGGGGTGATGCTACCGTAATCCTTCGAGTCATGAATGCCCTCAAAATCGTGCTTGGAGAAGAAGAAGAAGCCGAACCCGCTGCCAGAAATACAGCTGCTGGGAGGTACTAAGATCGCCGTCGCCGACTGTGGAAGACGCCAACCGCTTGCTCCAACTGCAATCCGATTCTCGTGCACGTAAGCGATAGCCATCTGTGTTCGCAACCAAAAGGACGCGACGGTGATGCGGGAGACCCCACGGAAGAAGCTCGATCTGCGATGGCTAAGGACCGAGGGATAAATTACGAAAGACTGAGCGCCAGCGGAGTGATGAGCGATGACGGACTTGGCGAAGGGTCGGACACACATACATCTAGGCACAAGGGGCCTCCCATCCGTGAGTGCGAACGCAAAAAGACGGCGGAAAGGACACTGTGAAAGACGAAATCGTATTTATTTCAACCCCCGCTTTTTCGCAAGGGTGGTTATCTGGTGCGAGCACAAGAGAACCCTCAACGTAGCTACGGGTGACAGCAGCCATCGCAGAAAAACCATCAAAGCTGCCGGAACAAGATGTGATAGAAACGGGATGCGAAAGAGGGAAGGTCCGAACCGCGTCCACAACGTTCCCCGTGCAGCGGCCTTCTCCTCTGCTGTCTGCCGGGAGAGAGGAGGTCAGTCGCGGCGCGCAGGGCCTGGGTACGGCGGTTCTCGTCGCCACCGCCGCAGGCTGCTTCGAAGAGATGTCGATGGTCGGTAGCGGAGTGGATGATGTCCGACAGACTGCCGACTTCCTGGGAGAGTTGCTGACAGCGGTCGAGTCCGGAATCCATACCGCTGATGTCGGCAACGGGCTGATTCGGGATGCAGCGGCGGTGTCGGCAGAACATCCATATCTCCCGCGCGCTTGTCAGTAGCGGTAGCGGTTCGACCGCGTTTCAGCGCACGGACTGCCGGAGCCGGCAAACAACTTCCGACCCGGCGCGAACCTCGACGCTACATAGCTGCCGGGTTGGCGCACGGAATACACGCGCCATCTCAGACGTCGCCGACGCGACGGCAACTGGTCCGGCCTCGAGACGGCGTTTGCGCAGTCCAGCCAACTTCGAGCGGGATTCCTGGGGGAAGTGGCAATTGAGACGGGGAACTGGACGGGGGCTGAACTTGCGACATCCAACAGCCGGGGAGGTACAGGACTGGGCAGCAAGCGCCCTGCCAGTACCGCCCGTGGACCACGCGTGGCCATGCACACGCACGAATAGCAACGTCCTCGGCGGCTGCCTTCGTGCAGTCACCGCGTGCGGCACTTTGAGACCGCTGTTCACGGCACCTATGTACCTGTGTTTCCCCCGAGGCGGACGCTAGTTATATCCGACCGCTATGTTCGTATAGCAACGTCGGGGCGCAAGCAATCTCGCGTTTTGTTTCGTTTCAACGGATATTGCATGCACTGTGGAACGATGGTCCTTTGCACGCGTATCCGCAGCGAGCGACGCCTCTCCAGGGGGGAAGGGGGGACGCGGTTCCACGCTTCGCCTGCGAATTCCGACCGTTTGTTTTTTGTTTATGTATTCATACTCGCATACAGCCTTAGTTAGTACTTACTAGACTCTGGCGGCGCACTTTTCATCCAGGTTTCCCATCTGCTGTCCGCGTGAGGCGGCGTGAATTCCGACCGTCTGCCCTTACATATGTAGATATATTCTATGCGTATCCCACCCCTCCTCCTTCCACGTCGCGTACTAGTACATACGTAGGGCGTCCCCTTGCTGGTTACATAGCGTAGATATGTTCCGGAGATTGGTCCTGCACCCCTGTCGGCTGCGGAATTTGCTCACAAAGGGGGGGGGCTCCCCCCAGCGCCACCGCCATCGCGAATGTGCAATTTTATCGCACGCGGTGTGTTTGTGTTTTGCCCCTCTCGCTCGCGAATCTGACTTGATGTTTTTTTCTCCCCGAGATCGCTCCGTGGAATGGACCGGGGGGGGCGGATGTGGCTTTTGCGGTTGGTACATATCATAGTTCGTGGCGGCGATTGCAACGGTTTTTTGCTTTGTCTTCATGTCGAAATGGATGACAGCGATCGTGAATTCCATATTACACACCGTCTTTTTTCTTCTTTCTCCTCTGATCTTTTGCGCACTAGAAATATCTGTATATACGCATACACAAGACGGACCAAAAAAAATAAAAAATCCGGAAAAAAGATGTCGTTTCCCGCCAGGCCTCATTGATGGAATCACTTGAGAAAGTTCAATAAGAGAGAAAAAACAGTCAATTCCGAACCGGAGAAAAAAAAAGTACACAAGAATTGAAAAAGAAAGAAAAATACCGCAGATTTCCCTTTGCGAGATGTCCCCGAACAAATCAAACTCCCCTGACAAGATAAAAATGAAACACCCCCCAAAAAGAAAATATAATCCGGTTACGATTTCATTTCTATTTCCGTGATGGCAGCTCCTAGTTCTTGCGGTTGTGGCGGCGGTGCTTGCGGTGCTGGCTGAGCACGTCGCGCTTGGTGGCCGCGTACGAGCCCGTCTTGCAGTCGAAGGCACCGGCGAAGGGGCACTTGCCAGCCGAGTCGTAGTCGTAGCACGTCACATGGTCAGCGTTCTTGTACCAGCACGGCGGGCAGCCGGAGCCAGTGCACTTCATGTCGTTGCGCACCATGCCGCCCTTGTAGCACGTCTGGGAGCACGTGGCACTGGCCGTCTTCCTGGTCGCCGACTCCTTGCTGTAGCCCGGCTTGTTGCACAGGATGTCGGTGTTGGCCTTCTCTGTGCGGATGTTAGCAGGCGCAGTCGGGGG
>Ga0307516_10002448_pt1 | contig 24836 bp, 36 predicted proteins | sample 19_EM_MG_FD_203310 | JGI IMG/M metagenome (GOLD analysis project Ga0307516, IMG submission 203310) | Populus trichocarpa ectomycorrhiza microbial communities from riparian zone in the Pacific Northwest, United States - 19_EM | ecosystem: Host-associated > Plants > Roots > Unclassified | place...
TCCCCCATCCTTGCGGTTCCATTGGAGGATCTGAGACCTTACCAGTTCGAGGTGGCCCCAGAGTGAACCAAGGTGTAAGGAATACAGGCTGCAATGGCTTTCGGGGTTTCGCGGGCTCGCAGGCCCGATTGGCTTTCATGACCTTCAGATTCCCGACTCCAGCCGACTCCACATACCAGCTTTGATCAAAATTTGCAGGTTTCCTGATGTTGGGAGACAGCACATCAGAACCGCAGCAAGTTTGAAACGCGTGAGCGGGCCGACTAAACACGACAATGATGGGCGTGTTTCAAGGTCAGAACAAGTCTGGGGCAAACCGGCGTCCGCGGCCGCGGCAAAAGTTAAAATGGGTAGCGTAGGAGGTGGGTGCTTGCCTCTTAGGGAAGATTTACAAAGGCAAGACCCCTTTCGAAACAGCTGTCTCGATTCTCGAAGGTTAGAAGGCTTTTTCTCAACAGTTAGAGCACCGACGACGAGTCCCATAGCGGCGCTCCAGATCAGCGAGTATCACGCTCAACGCCATGCCTAAAGACGGAAGATCATCCCAAGCCCGAGCCGACCTCATATAAACACTCCAGGTGTCGGTGTTCTTCCCGCGGGACCCCGGAACGCTTGAAATTTGGCTGGGAGACTGGATCCCATGGCGTCTCGGCGGCTATGGCAGGAACTCTACTGAACTAGCCATCCAAAAACCTTGAGCATATCCCTCAAACAATATCTCAAACCACTTCCTCCTGTTCGGGGGAACGTACAACGTACCCTCCATGTCGCCCACCCTGCTTATCCGCGCTCCATCAATGAATTTCGGGTTCGGTGTTATGAGCTGCACGTAGCGAGAACATGAGGAATGACTCGTATGAAACGTGGCCTTTCTGGGGTGCCCAAAATGTGAACCCGCAGAACTCGTTCCGCTAGTGCGGAATCACTTCAGCCATGATTCACACCGGGGCAATCCGAAACTCACCTCCAAAGGATATTCGTGACCAAACAACTCTCACTCACGTTGACTATATCCTGGCCGCACTTGCCCCATGCGACCCGTGACTGTATCTTGGCCACATCTGCCGCGCGGCCACGTCTAGGCTGATCGACTTGGGGTCCTTCAATTTGTTCCTCGATTTGCGTGTTTCAGCGGCGTGGACCAAAACGCTATCACAAGTAGGGTACGGTGGAGAATGCCTGACTTGCTAACCGCCTGTTATCAACACGTTTATTAACAGTTATTAACTTGTTAGGAAGCCGAGGTCCAAATCGCCCTGTTAATAACATTGCCTGTCCTGCTGCCGGTAACCGCCTGCGTTACACCAATCCAGGGCAGGGAAGCTTATGTATAGGTAGCAACGACGGTAATTTCGGGTGGCCTACAACCGATAGGATAATTTTTTGGTCCGACAAAACATCAGTTCGGTCGACCAACGGAGCAGAAACCGGCCCCCCCAAAGGAAAACAAGTCAACTGTCCGTGTCTCTGTGCTCCGTCCATCCTGATGGCCGTCAGAAGGTGTCTTGTGAACAGCAGCTCACCTACCTCCAACAACTACTGGATAACCCTTACAGCTGAAGATTTGAGGAGGACGACGATCAACGCGAGAACGTGAATTCTGTGGATCGGGATGGGGAGTTCAGAACGTCAATCTTGACGACAGCCTTGATCCCGAGTCGCCGCTCCTCGACGGCACGCTCTCTGACAGACAACTGGCACGAATCCCAGATGCTGTTGGGGCTTCTAGGGCCACCGCCACGCACACGGAACAGGGGATCTCGAACCGACTGGGATGATTTGGAGAATGTGACAACGGGAGCTGGGCGACATTTCTAACCGTTTCTCACGTTGTTAACAATGCGGGCACTGTTATAACCGGTGTATATACGTTAGGTTAAAATCTCTGTCAATAACCGGTTAGAATGTTAGTTAAGAATGGGCAATTTCGTGCGTCAGTTAATAACTGTTAGTTAGAAATTCGTGCCATTTCTCACCGTACCCTAATCACGAGGGTCGACCCCTTTCTGCGCTTGCAGCCTTGCGGAGAGCCAAATGACGACATTGACCACTGCATTGACCGGGTACATGCCAATTCCTCGGTGCTGTGACAGAATAAGTCGAGTTGCAGGAGAGGCAACGAATGGACGCACATTGACCACGTACGAAACGGTGTCGACGGGCTTGGATTCCGGCTCCACTTCTGACAAACACCGTGCAAGCAATCCCACCACTATCTCCACCCTCGTCATCCTCAGGCTTTTCATCCCCTTCGTCACAGAACTGTGGATCTCAGTGAGTTGTTTAGCTGTCAACCTGAATGCGACGAACTCAAGCCTTCCCCTCGGGTCGTTCCCATGGAGGTGGGGCCGACAGGTTGTAGCGACGGTAGATTGGTCAGGGGGGCTTCAGTGGCTCCGGGAACTTGATCGCCTCTGGTTCGTAAGCAGGCGGAGGACCAATCGGTCCAAGACCTTGGTATAGCTGAGGGAGGTGATCGTAGGACATCGCGCCGCCGGATCCATCGACTAAAATCATTTTCGTCAATATGATGAGGGAAGCTGTAGATATGGGGAGGTTGGGCGGTGAGGTCTGTTTCTCGTCCACGTCACTGTCGGTAGGTGACACAGGGACGCCAGAATTCATCAGTCGGATCTACATTACGCGGTTAACTTGAACCAGCGGAGGGAAGGAAATAAAGGCGTACCTTCCAGGGTGCGTCCGGTGTATTCGGTCTCATTGGTCTCCCCGCGAGGATGGGAAAGCTCGACAGTGTCTTGCTCAGTGCGAGGTTGAACCTTTCGATGTCCAGTATTTCTGGAGCTACTTTGGCAATCGAAAGCGATTCCAAGACCGGGTGTCAGTATAGGTTCGGGGTGCATCATCTGAGAGTGGCGGCCTTACTGTCCACGACAAGGGGATGTTTGTCGATGGTATTCCTTATGGCTTAGAACGGTCGGCTCCCTGGGTTCGACGAGGTACTTCGGCATTTCGAGATGGTGGCTTTCGAGACCTTTGGTCGCGGAGCCCTCCAAGCTGCGGGGGTCAATTCACTTGGCTGAAATACTACTGACAACAAATAGGGTGCGGCGCTGAATCTGTAGGAGCTGCTTCCTTTTTCCCTGTCAACATGCCAGCGGTCGTGTTCCGCAGACATGGGACGCAGGGAAAGGGCCGTCACAATGACACTTCCTGAAGTTTCCTGATGCGGGAGGAATGTCAGAACCGCTGGAAACTCGAAACGCGCGGGCGGCTCAATTAAACACGACGACGATGGGCGCGTTTCAAGGTCAAGATGGTTGGGTGACGTACCAGGGGACATCTCGCAAAGTAGGGACAGAACAAGTCGGGAGCGAGCCGTTCGCGATTTCTTGGCCGAACACTCCTGCATGGGTGGGATGACCACCTTACGTTTTAACGAGCCCATCTTGGCCCAGTCGACTGCTAAGGGGATTGACCTTGACCTTCCCAAGACGCCAGAGATTGACAAAGGACTGTCCGCACCGACAGAGCTCAAATTCGCTTTGTAGCGTGGTGGCTTGGACCTCCTGTCGTTTTCTGATCCTGATCCGTCGGCCGCGAACTCCTCCCGTCTCTCCCACGCCCGCAGCATCTTCTATATTGCGAAGGGATTTTGGCCAGAGGAGGAATGTACCCTGCCCCCTTCCCTTCTTTTTAACCTGTTTTTTGTATTGTAACACGGAGTAACAGTAACACGGATAATTCCTTCGTAATCGAGCTGTAAGCGATTTCGCCACAGGTGGGGGCCCTGCATGCTCGCTCCCGACCGCCACTCCCCTCGTGGTATCGTGTGCGTGGATCCGTTCGCCACTCTGACATCATTGAACGGCTATACGGGTTTGTATCTAGTCAAAACTGCAGGGAGGGGCGTCGGGATCTCTTGAACACCGCGAACGGTGAGTCGCTTGTACCGCGATATTGAACTGGGGTTCTAATGCCGCACCAGACCTCTGGCCCCTTTCGAAACAGTTGTATCGGATGTCACAATGAACGTGCTTTTCCTCAACGGCCGGGGTACCGGAGAGGCCTAGTCTAATCACGACGCTCCAGATCAGCGAGCAACACGCTCAACACCACGCCAAGTGTCGGTGCTCTTCCCGTGGGTCCTCAGAGCACCGTTATTATATCGTGAAAATCGGAATCACGCAGGCAATCAAACCCTCGATTGGGCTACATCTCGAAAGCATCACTCGAAATCTGACTGGGGTATCGGATTCAATGGCGTCTCGACGGCTATGACAGGAACTCTACCGAACCGGTCATACCCAAGCCCCTAGCATACCCCTCAAACAATATCTCAAACCACCTCCTCCTATTCGGAGGAACGTACAACGTACCCTCCATGTCGCCCTCCCTGCTTATCCACGCTCCATCAACGAATTTCGGGTTCGGTGTCATGATCTGCACGTAGCGAGAACATGGGGAATGACTCATATGAAACGTGACCTTTCCGGGGTGCCCAAAATGTGGCCCTTCCAAACCCATTCTGCCAGCGCGGAATCGCCTCAGCCGTGAGTTATATTGGAGTAACCTGAAACCCACCTCCGAAAGATATTCGCGACCAAAGAACTCTCGTTCACGTTGGTCATATCCTGGCCGTTCTTGTCCCATGCGACCTGTGACTGTATCTTGGCCACATCTGCGGCCATGTATTTGACCAACTTGGGGTCCTTCAACTTTTCCCGCGACTTGTGTATTTCGGCGGCGTGGGCCAAAACGCTGTCACGAGGGTCAACAACTTTCGAGACTTGCAGTCTCACGGGGAGCCAAATGATGGCGTTGACCACTGCGTTGACTGGGTATATACCCATTCCGCGGTGCTGTGACAGAATAAGTCGAGTCGCAGGAGAGGCAACGAATGCACGTACATCGATCACGTACGAAACGGTGTCGATGGGCTTGGATTCCGGCTCCACCTCTGACAAACACCGTGCGAGCAATCCCACCACTATATCCACCCTCGTTATCCTCAGGCTTTTCATCCCCTTCGTCACAGAACTGTGGATCTCGGTGAGTTGTGTAGCTGTCAACCTGAATGCGACGAACTCTGCCGCTTTCCTCTCGGGTGGGGCCGACAGGTCGTAGCGAAGATACATTGGTGAGGGAGGCTCTAATGGCTCCGGGAACTTGATTGCCTCTGGTTCGTAGTAGGGAGGAGGATCATCAGGCCCGAGGTCCTGGTATAGCTGAGAGAGTAGCCTAGCGAACATCATGGCGCCGGTTCCATCGACTGAAATCATTTTCGTTAAGACGATGAGGGGAGCTATGAAGGTCGAGAGGGAACGCACACAACATGTGGGAGTGGCACGTTCCAATCAAGGTAGCATTCAACTTCGTGAAGCGAGTGATCGTCATTCGGAACAGCGGTTCGTTCGACTCCCCCTCTGTGTTGACGATTCCCGCGACGTTCAGGGGCTCCGTGTAGGGGAGGCTAGGTTGGGAGGCGAGGTCTGTAGGGAAGATCTCGTCTGCGTCACTGTCAGTGAGTGACACGGGAGTGCCCGAGTTCGTCAGTCGGATCTACATTCCGTGGTTAACCCGAGCCAAGGGAGGGGGGGAAACCAAGGCGTACCTTCCAAGGTGCGTCGGGTGTATTCGGTCTCACTAGTCTCCCTGCGGGGAGGGGAAAGCTCGACAGTGCCTTGCTCAGTGCGACGTTGAGCCTTTCGATATCTAGGATTTCTGGAATTACTTGGGCACTCGGAACCTGCCCCAGGGCCAGGAGTCAGCGTAGCTTCGAGACACATCATTTGGGAAGAGCGGCCGTACCGTCCATGACAAGAGGAGGTTGGTCGATGATATTTCGTGGTACTCCTTATGGCTCAGGACGGTGGGTTCCCTGGGTTTGACGAGGTAACTCGGCATTTTGAGAGTGTGGTTGTAGAGGTTATTCGCGTCGCGGAGTCCTTCGAGCTGTGGGTCATAACCGCCAACGAGAGTCGGTTTAAGTACCTTGGCCAAGATAACCGGGTCGGAGTTTCTTTTCCTTTCCCCCCCGTTTCAACGTCAAGCACATCCCACGGATACGATCGGCCGGCGGTGCTTCTTCTTCTGTTTTCCCTCCGTATTACATCAATAGACCGCGTCACCAACTCGTGAAGACGCGCATCTCGAAACCTTGTCCCAGGACCACTTGTTCTCTGGGCTGGTCATATCCCCGGATCTCCTCGTTTCGTTGCCTATTGAGACCTAACGTTCGTGTCGTTGTATTCATTCAGCGAGGAGTCGGATCGTCCGAGATCGACTGCTTCTATTTCGATCAATCGAACAGTCTCCTCAGAATCTGGATTTCGACTCAATCTTCTCACGTACGTATTTTATCAGATGATACCTCAGAACAACCTGGTAAAAGGTATCATCGGCCTTCCGTCACTCGCTCACAAACCTCGACCGGGGATTGTAGGGTGACCGACCAAAGTTATATCACCCAACCCACCGCTCCCGCTCCAGCTTCCCTGCGTAAGATTGCTTGTTCGCTCGCAAACCGAAGAGTCTAATCGGGTTCTATTCTACGGAAGCACTCAGTACACGCGTGCACTGCGTTCTTTCGGGTACGGGGGTTCTCGCATCTTCTTTGGGCCTACGCTGCGAGCTAGTACGTTGCGAGGTGCTCACACGCGGTTCCGGCTCGTCCCCCACGCCTTATCTTGGCTCCCCCGAGTTGACGAACGCGCATTTGAACCCGTGAATTTTTTGCGACCGCTCATCCGTCCACTACGATCTGTTTCACCCCCACCTCCTCCGTGACCGGTAGTCAAGCCACGTCATTCTACTTCCTAATGCCATCTCTTCCGCCGAGCAGACCCCGCGACCGACCCAAGGCACTCCTTACTTCGGAACCCACAACGGCCACGAGACTGTGAGAGTAGAAAAAAAAAGAGTTATACCCGACGGGCGCCATCCCCAGGGAAGACACCTCGCATGGCCCATTGAGAAGCGCGTGTTTCTCGGACTCGGTGACAGCGGCTGGCAATTGGTGTCGCTGGTTTTCCCCGACGACTGCGAAGCTCCGTTTTCGCTGCGGATTCTGGTCGAACCCACACGCGCACTATGGCCCACCGTCCCAGCGCGCGGCTCTCCCGGGTAAATACTAGTTTTGATGACGGCCGGCCTGGATCGGGGCTCCCCCACGGACGGTGGTAGCTGCACGGAATTTTCGTGATTCAATCATGTACTGTTGCTATCAGCGGTTGGCAGCCTATGGTATATTCTATGCAATAGAAGGGTTGGCACCCCGAATCACCAGTGCCGGTTGGACGAGAGACAAGCCTACCCTAGGGTGTAAATATGCGGGAATGCGCGAACCAAATAAGTCAAGGTGATGGATAAACCCCAAAAAATCGGAAGGTGGGAGAAAAGGATAACCCAAACGAAACCAATCCTCAAAGCTTGGCACCGCTAGCAGACTGTGGCTCTCCAAGCGCATACAGAGCATCCAACTCCTTCTGATACTTCGCAGCGGCGTCCCTTCGCTTGATCTTGAACGTCGGTGTCAAGGTGCCGTTCTCTACCGAGAATAGCTCGTTTGAGACGTGGATCCGCTTGACGTATTCGTACCCCTTCAAGGAGTTCTTCGCGCTCTCCTTGGTCAGGACATCAAGGATGGCTTTGACGACCTTCTCATCTTTTACGGCTTTGTCCAACGCAGCCTGATCGGTACCGGCGATTTCCTTTCCGAGAATACGAGAAGCGATTCTCGCAAGGTTGACAGGGTCGGGGATGACGACAGCGAGGAGGTATGATTGGAGGGAGTGACCGTAGACGAAGATTTGGGCGGTGATCGATGTCGCAGACAAGATGTTCTCGATGCGTTCCAAGGCGACGTACTCTCCTTGGGACAATTTCATGATGTTCTGCAGAATCCGGGGTTAGCCATCGGGTTTATCGTAGTCGTACCCTGAATGCTCACCTTGACGCGGTCGATGATTTGGAACCTTCCACACTCGTCAATGGCGGCAACATCACCAGTGTGAACCCATCCTTCGTCATCCTTCGCCTCTTTAGTGCCCTCAGGGTCTGCAGGTAACGGAAAAATATTAAGCCTTACAGACATGAGCTAATGTCGAAGACTCACGTTTGTGGTACCTCGCGAAAGTGTTGTCGCCCCGAATCAACAGCTCACCCCTTGGGAACGGCTTGTCCTCCACGTTGTACCCCATACTTGGCACATCAATGAGCTTAGCTTCGTTACAGGCCGAAGGGATTCCGACACGGCCAGCGCCGGTTGGATCAGCAGGGGCCAAACGCAAACACGTCGCGCATGTTTCGGTTGCCCCGTAACCTTCGATAACGGTACAAGAGAAAACGATGCGCAAGAAGTTGAACACCTTGGGATTCAGTGGGGCCGAACCAGAGGCGATGAGCTTGAGCTCCCCGCCGAGGAGTTGTCGAACCTTGGATATCCCACGTTAGGACCAACGAACGAAGACAGAGGTGTCGCACACCTTCTTAAAGACGAGACGGTCCCAGAGCGGGTGGGTATCAACGCCAGTAGCCTCGAGTTTCTCGAGCTTAGCGGAGATCGCTCGCCTTAGCAAGGCTCCCTTGAGGCCGGGGGTGTTGGCAGTGGCCATGACATTCTGGTATATCTTGTTCAATAACCTGGGGACCGATGGGAAGAAGTTCGGTTTCAGGACTCCCAGATCTTCGACGATTCGAAGAGGGGAACCAGAGTAGTAGCCGATTCGCCCACCCCTACCCAAGACAAGCAATTCGGCAGATCGCTGGGATGCAACCGCGCTTTCAGTAACACTGGAAGGTCATCGAAAGCGAGTCACGCATTACCTCGTAAATGTGGGCGAGTGGTAGGTACGATAAGAGTGTGACAGTTTCGGTGACCGGGATACCCAAACCGGCAAGAGTCCCATATGTGCCGACAGCCAAGGCACCTTGAGTGATAACGGCGCCCTTCGGGTCCCCGGTCGTCCCCTTTCAACCGGAATCAACGAAGCGGCACAAAGACGCGGCAGGTTCGACGCACAGATGTGTAACAGATTGTAGCAACTGAGTCGGCTGTGACCGTGGGGGGTGGCAGTGGGTTCTTAGCACCAATTTCCTCAACTGTGTTTGACGTTATCGGCCTGCCTTTTTTTGGTGCTCGAGAGGGTGCACCAACGTACGTTCTGTCAACTCAAACACCTTGATGTCATTTTGTTCAGACCACAGCTTGAGGATGCTCTTTGTCTCAGCGTGGAGGGTTCCAACGGTGACGATCGTTTTGAGAGTTGGAAGATTCTTGGCGGCACCCAGGACAGTCGCGAGTCCGCTGGGTTGAAGGAAGAGGAGGGAAACTTCCGCATGGCCAAGGCTGGGCGGATCCCACGTTGTCAGTGAATCGCACGAGACCTGCTGAACGCCGCTTACATGTATTCTGCAGGGTCGCATTGGATTCAGTGGTCAGGATCCAGACGAAGAAACAGGACCGAACGCACCGATCGAATCTGGGCCAAAGTTATCATACAACGGCACGAGCGTCTTACCATACAGGCTCGCGGCGAGATCGATTATTCGCCATTCTAAGACGCGCCGCAGAACATCAGATCTCAGGAACCCTCTTCATGTCCGCGCGCACCGGAATTGAGAGAAACTGTATTCACCTGGAATGTTCATGCTCCAGAGGGCGATCGCCTCCAGCCCATCGGCGGCCACGGCGTCACCAGAATCGAAGAGACCCTGAATCGCGCTACCGAGGTTCTTGCGCCTGGTGTCGACTTCGCCGTAGGTTTGCCATACGAAATGGTCGGCGAACTTCAAGGGCTCGTCGGAGACTTTGGGACGATAGCCGATGCATTGCGCGTCCTTGCCGGCGGTCTGAAGACCTTGCTCGAAAACTTCAACGGTGGTTTGGAAACTGTTGGGGTCTTTGAGAGAAGTCTGCTTCAAGAAGGCTATGCGTGCAAAACGAGTCAGCGCATCCTAAACAACGCTCGACTTCGGGGGCGACACGTACCGCCACGGTGTGCAGCTACCCGCGTCCGGCGCGTACAAACCCGAGAAACGATGAGCTTTAGTTTACGCGTGGAGTGGAAGCGGGCGTACACGTCTCTCCGGGCTTCTTAGTGCCTGGCACCTCGACGGTCTGTTTGGTATAGTCAATGCGTTCTGGCCAGTTGTTGTCGAGCGGCTTGAGCTGCATAGTTGGCGGGGAAGAGTATGGGGGCGCGAAGCGGGTTGAGGGCAACAAGACAAGGGACACACGAGACTTTAAATCCTCCTGTGCTTTACGGAGTACCTGACATCGCGAAGGGCTCGGCACTGGGCAGGGACCCTGATCATGGAACCGCTGAGTCAGCTTTCACGAGATTGGAAGTCGCTTCCAAGCGCCGAAACCCATACTGGATTGCACTGAGTATGTAAACCGTCCAGCCCACGGTTCTTGAGCTTGAGGCCTCGAACAACTTATTCAAGTCTTGAGTGACGGTGCATGCATCGAGCAGTGACATCTCGTGCCCAACAAAGCCAGAAACGGGCGGGGGAGATCAGCTACTTCTTGAAAATCTTCTTTGCCGCTCTCGAAAGCGAAAATGAGCTCGCTCCGGGGTTGCTGATGCACCGACCATTTTCTCGCTAGTTGCTCTGCGCGGGTGGAATGGACGACGGTCGCGTTTGGAAGAGCGCATGGGTGTGCTTCCATGGTCCCGAGCATTCCAGCAAACTTGTGACAGATGCCCCAGCGGGAATATCGTCGTTAAATGAAATGCCAACCCGGTGGCGAAACAGCTGCATAACCCAACAGCACAACCCATTCAGAAAACAGGCCAGACCTTCAGGTAGAAATCCCAGAAATGTACTTTTGGTTTTACTTCCGACCGCGGATTGCCTGTGATCAACGTGAATCCCAAGAAGCATCAGTAACGATACGCGATGTTACGCGATGGCTTGGATCCCCAAGTCACCGGGTAAGCCGGTCCTCTATCTCATCCCAGGCTGCCTCCCAATCCTGCTCCGGATCCCAACCCTCCTCATCCCAACCCTCCTCATCCCAACCCCAACCATCCTCCGCCGGGAGCTCAATGGGGCTACTAAAAAGTATGACCTGCACTCAGTTTGCCTCCAATCACATGGTCCGAGAACTTACGTGAACGATGGTGACGACGCAAAATCATAGCACCACATATTTTCGCCCCGTTCGTCCCAGATGTCATCGGAAAACACAGAGAGGTAAAGTTTCGTTTCCGTCAACTGCAGACACGAAATGATTTGCATGTCGAGCATATCGGGATCACCAAACTGCACTTCGCATAATCGAAGGCAGGGCCAAGACTGTTGGTGTTCCGACGACCCCGGTCGCAAATTTCGCAGAGACGCGTCTTTTGGAGGTAAGTCGATTTCCCCCAGCTGGTCGAGGATGGAATCCAGAACCAAGACGAATACGCCATGGACGCCAACGCCAGCGACCTTCCCGCGATCGTAGGCGAGATAGCCCTCCATTTCCAATGTAGGTCGATCGATGTAGAAATCGACTTGTTTCGAAATTTGCTGGAGGGTAATTGGGGATGGAGTCAAGGTTGACGGGGAAGAAGATGACGGCGTGGGGAAGAGTCTCCAGAAGTCCTGGATCAGGATGATCCTGTTGCTCGTCGCCATGATCGCCAAATGCTTTCCACAAGAGGAGACGTGAGCTTTACGGGGGAATGTCGGCTGAGTCGCGATAACTACCGCACGTGGAATCCTGGACCACGTACCAGCATGAAAATAGTCTTCCCTGTCAGCCCAGTTTGGGGGCGTAGCTCGTCGGAAACTTAGCTCGCCATAGTTGAAGGTATCCTCTGCACGTTTCAACTGGTTCGCCGGGCTCGCGTAAAAGTGCCAGGGTTGCCTCCCCGCGTCGATGCTCAGAATGTGTAAGCCGTCCGCCCGGTGGTACACGTTGAGCTGGAGAGTGCTGACAATAAACACGTGTTGTTCGTTGACGTCGACGTATCGAAGCTGCCCACGAGAGCGTATTTGGATAGTTTGCTGAAGCTCTGCGTTTTCGACGTTGTAAAGGAAGGCCTTCTGAGCACTGGATACCAGTAGGGTTCCCCGTGTAAGCTTGAACGCCCGACCGTCTTCGGGAATTAGTAGACGCGCCCAGGGCACAAAATGTCCGCGCAGATGGTCGGGATCCCGACTACGACTCGTATCGAGGTACCGTTGCTGAGCGGCCGTGTTCGCCCTGATCATGCTTGAATCCGGTTTGTTGTATGGCTCTGATGGCCACGCTTCCTCCGGGATGTCGAGAACGTCGACACTCCGCCTCCATACCTCTTTGTAGTTGTTAATACGGTTGAAGACGATATACCCCTCATCATGTTCGCAGTGAACATATGGACCGCAGAACGCCTGACGCACCCACAAGCATTAGACGGCGTGGGGTAAACCAAGAACCAGAAATACCTCTTCCAGAGACCACAATACCCTGTGATCGTCCATATCCGAAACGACGAGTCCGCCGTTAGTGAATGTGTTGATCAAGTACCCAGCCTCTTCGTCAGCTTTGATTCTGTGAAAGTTTCCTGATTTTCCGGGGACCCTAACTTGAGAGGGATTCCCAGGGAGCTTCCCTATCCAGCGGAATTCGACCCGGAGTTTACGGATGACTGTAGGATTGTTACTCGGTCTTCAACGGGGGAGGGCCAGGGGATACTCACGCCAAGCTTTCCAGCCCTCTGGAGGAGGGGCATCATCAAAACCGCCCTTCGGGGCAAACCCATACCGCTTCGAGGTGCTACGGTATATCGAGGACTCATTCGTGTCGATGAATGCTGCCCATGGTTTGGACAAGGCAGACAATGACGTGATGGACGTGAAGGGCAAATATTGAATAATTTCCAGTAAAATGTCGACTGGGAGTGCGGAGAGCAGCATCTGAGGGGGACAGGGTGGTGGTCGGTCAGTTGTGAGTGTGGCTGGAGATAAGTTACGGCTACTCGCGATCGCAGCTTTCCCAAAGCGGAACCCGCACGGATCACTTCCAGCCGTTTCTGCTCGTCCTCGTTCCATGTCTCGGGAAACGCACTCGGACGGGGTCGGTCCCAGGGGGGAACAGCGTTGCCCGTTTAACATTGCAAGGAGACACACGGTTGACCCTGAAGCTTGGATTCCAATGACCACCGCAACCCGATGCTCACGAAAACACAATTCGCCGTCGTTAGCCCCCAGAAGATCAGGTCTGTTCACCCCCGCAGGTAGGGCGCGTTTTTGGTGTGATTGTGGTGTTCCAGGACCGGAGGCAATGGATGGCATTACTAGGGTTGTCGGGACTGCCTCCGTCGCGTTCCAGGTGTGTATGAAGGGAGTATCCAGCCAGATCCAGCCTGAGAGTGCACGGGTTCCGCCTGGCTTCACTGGCCACTCGCTCCTCCCCACAGCGCATGGCCGTGTGTGGTGTTGTGGACGTATCGCACGAGACAGACAATCCACGAGCCGTGATACCCCACAAAATAATTTACCATCCATCCGTCGTTTGTTGCTTGACAAGCTGAAGGTGGCCGAGCCCGATCATCTCTTTCATGTCTCTCGCAGCCACCACCGTCCTCGGCAAACGAAAAACCAGGGTCGGATCCGAGACTTTACTCTTGCAACTTTCAGCATCGGAATCAAACCACGAACAGAGCGATGTCTCTTGGCAGGACCTGGGGTCGGAGGCAGAGTCCCCGCAAATTCCTCGAAACTCGAATAACAAATCCGAGTTTGTCTTGGTCAATGGCTCGCTTGTGAAAAACGCGAAGAGAAAATACCATTGCACTTTCCCTGGCTGTGACAAATCGTATAGCAAGCCGTGTAGGCTTGAGGAACACGAGAGGTCGCATACAGGGGAGGTGGGTCTTTCGTTCCAAATTTTCGCGCTCGATCTGTGGCTGAACCCTGTCGATCGCAGCGGCCGTTTGTGTGCGCGACCTGCAACAAATCATATCTGCGGGAGACTCATCTCCAAGCTCACGTTCGCTCCCACCTGCCTGATTCCGATCGCCCCTTTGAGTGTCCAGAAGTGGGTTGTCCGAAGAGGTTTTGGACCGCGCAACATTTGAAAGTGCACGAGTCGACCCATAAGGGGGAAAAACCGTGGAAGGTAGTGCCGGATTCAGATCAATTGGGTGTTCGCTGAACGGTTCATCTAGTGTACAGAAGCAGATTGCTTGCAGTCTTTCACAAAACACCACCAACTTAGAGCACACATCTCCACTTTCCATTCCCCTGTGGGGACGAAGCCATATTCATGCGAGCATCATGGCTGTTCCAAGTCGTTTGCTACAAACCAAAAGCTGCGGGCCCACCAGAAAACCCATGATGAGAAGCGGTACACGTGTTCACACCCGTCTTGCCTTTCGTTGCCCACTCTGCCGTTTTTCTCCAACTGGACGAAGCTTCAAGTTCACACGAGGACGGTGCACCCCCCTACGTGCCCATATCCTGAGTGCCGAGGCAAGTCTTTCGGCCACCAGAAAGGTCTCAAGGCGCATTTGAAGATACATGAGGGGCGGGGCGTGGACGGTCACCTAGATGGTGAGGAGGGTGCGGCTAATGACGGTGAACCGGTGACGAAGAAGAGGAGGGGTGGTGATCATGGAAGAGACTGGGTCTGTGACTTCAAGGGATGTGGGAAGGATTTCAAATCGGTATTTCCCTCCCCTCAATACCGTTGTCACTACCTAATGGTCGCGATTTGAACAGAAAAAGGCGCTTACAACGCATTACAACGTCTCGCACCTCCACAAGCGCGATTTCGCGTGTCCCCACGAAGACTGTGACAAGTCCTACGGTTACAAGCACCTTCTCCAGCGACATGTTGCGCACACACACAGACCGGCAGAACCATCCGATTGCTCTAGCGATGTGGAGGACGACGACGCGAAAGGTGTCCAAGTGGACATCGAAGGGATTACGGGCAAGTCCTATCTGGCGAGGAACGCCAGGATCAGGAGGGCCTTGGGCTGTCCCTATCCCCATTTTCCCTCAGCGTTCATATCCAGCCGAGATTCGGAGTTATCGGTTTTAGATTCCGCAGTTCCCTGCGAACATGTGTTCGGGAGAGCTTACGACCTACGCAGGCACCTGGTATCTGAACACGGCCTGGCCGTCGAGAAGGGGGTTGTGGACGCATGGGCGGAGAGCCAATGGACGTCGATGTCCGTCGAGGGCGGTGGGGCGTGACGATGTGACACGTCATAGTGTATCCAATATCAATACGTGTTGGTCTGCTGCGCCCATCTTCACCATCGACAAGACTGTACATTAGTCCTCGAAGCACCCTCACCCGGCGGTCACGTACAACAGCGCATCAGCCAGACGGACCATGATGGAACCAGGCACGCCAGGATTTAGTGGTAGTGGAGGTTCATCCCTGCCGCCACCCCTTCAACCGTTGGAAGTGCATATCACGAAATGGCAGAGGAAATACCAGCAGACTTTGGACAAGCTTACCCCTCATATGTACCAGCGATGGGCGGGGACGGCGGGGTTGATAGTGTTGTTCTTGTTGAGGATTGTGTTCTCGCAAGGAGTGAGTAGTTTTCCTCACCAGTTCCGGTCAACGAGCGGACCGCTAACTCCATCTTTCACCAGTGGTATATCAGTGAGTTCTCGAGGGTCTCATATTTAGGCAACGCACTAAACAATGGACGCGCTTACGCTGTCTGGGAACAGTTTGTTGTACGTATATCCTATGGTTTCTCGTTCGCCGTGGTTGCTGATCCAACGGCGACAGACGCACATGCTATCTACCTCCTGAACCTTCTCTTGGCCTTCCTTCAACCAAAATTCGACCCGTCGATCCAAGACGACATCATGGCCGACGATATGGAAGAGGGTGGAGATACCCCGACACCATTGCCTTCATCGCGAGATGACGAATTCCGCCCGTTCGTACGCAGGCTCCCAGAGTGGCAGTTCTGGTGAGTCCCGCCCACCTGACTTATCTTTCGCAAGGGTGCTGAGAATTCGAAAGGTTGTCGACCACGAGAGCCACTCTAATCGCGATCTTCTGCACCCTCTCCTCGGTCTTTGACGTGCCTGTCTACTGGCCCATTTTGGTCATGTATTTCTTCGTGCTCTTCTTCTTGACAATGAGGAGGCAAATACAGTTAGTCCCAACACGATCTATGTTTCTCGTGGTGACATCTCTGACGTACTCCCTCCAGACACATGGTCAAGTACAAATACGTTCCATTCGACATCGGCAGGAAGACACGCTACGTGTGACGGGCGATACCACATTCTCTCCCTGTTTTGGTTACGCGTTGTTGTTCGCATAGAAGTGGTTTAGTAGTGTATAGCCTACCTCTAATGATTTTCCTTGAGTTGGCTGAATCGAACCGGGGCCGATCGCGTTTGCCGAAATCCTTACGCGTCACGATCCCTCATGAGTTCCCTCCCACTAGTCCCTCCACTGTTCCCCGCAGGCAAGGAACCTCTGCCCCCCGGCTTCACTGAAGATGACCGCCAAGTCATGCTTCAGAACAAACGGATGCAAAATTACATGCAGATGGGGATGGAGTCGTGTCTAGCAAAGACGGTTATGGCTGCGGGCATGGGTGCGTGCTGGTTCCGCTCTTCGAATTTTCGTTGCTCACGACCCCTGTTTGCTTTGTATTCGCGGTACCTTTGGGCTGTAGGTTTCGGAATGGGAGCCTTCATTTCATTGATGTCCTCCTCGTTCGCGTACGAAGACCCTCTGATACGCCAACAGCAGCAAGCCACTGGGGCCATCTCCACAACTGCAAAGGCGAGGGAGATTTTTGGTGAAATGGGGCGGGGCATGTGGAAGAGTGGGAAGGGTTTCGCTAAGGTGACCGTATTGTTTGCGGGCACAGAGTGTGTCATCGAGTCGGTGAGTTTTTTTCCCTTCCTCCACGGGAATCGTCGGAGGCGGATTCGTGAGTTCGGACCTGACGCCCTTTTGTTCCGTGTCCTCGTGGCTCCTCTCTCGCGTGGGGTGTTTTGTCAATCCCTTTCACCATCCGACGGACATTTATTCATGCATAGTATCGGGCTCGGAATGACATCGGAAACGCTGTCGCAGCTGGCTTTATTGCCGGGGGTGTCCTGGCTCGTAATACCGGGCCAAGGGGCGCACTCTGGGGAGGCCTCGGATTTGCAGCATTCTCAGCAGCGATAGACCTCTTCCTGCGGCGAGAGACACCCGAGTAAGTGCTTCAGTTGTGGTTTGGCCGGGGCTGGCGGTGACGAACGTTTACAGGGAGGATTAGCTTTCCCTCATTTATCGGCATATAATCGTAGACTACAGCCCGGATATCCCCGGGTTATAATGTGTTATTCCCATGCTCTCATCCCCCTCCACCACTCGTCGGGCCAATTTGCACGCGTCCCGGGATCCATGAGCAGCCGCCATCTCGCAACATAGCATCGCATTCCCCCCACTCATCCCGCGGCGCGTCTAAACCGGATCTTCCGTTCGCGTGTGGGGATCGGCGCCCATGGTTCACAAAGGGCGCCCCGAGTTCACACAGAAACAATCCGAGATCTCGGCGAGCAACCGATATGCTGTACTGGCCGGACATCGCCCCATCTGGTGGTTTCGACTCGCTGGCTAGCGTGGTTGGTTGCATTCCAGGGCGGCTGTGGACGACCTGGTGACACCGGGCCCACACGTGAGCTGAAGATCCGGTGGGTGCTTGTTTCTTCGGTGTGAGGCCCAATGGCCATTATCCGGAGGTGTTGAGACCTTGAGACCTTGCAGGAGATCCGGCGCAGAAGAAGTCCATTAGAAATTGGCCAACGGTATACAATCGAAATCGTATGAACGGGTCGTGGCCTTATGCCTCAAGTGGAGGGCGGAGGGCCGTCGGAGTGTGATGCATTGGACAATTGTGTACCCTTTACTTCCACTCCCCCTCTCCCACACTAGATCACCACAGGTGTGATCGTCAGGGAGACTGCCCACACATCCTTACCGGGCGCCATGTGAAGTGCGCAACCGATGACGGTCCTGTTTGCTCCCAGCAACGACGGAAATTTTCCCTCCGCGACGCCTCCAAAGTTTCTCGAATGATCACTAGCACTTCCGGGACTAGTCTTTCGCGTTACATATCGTCTATATATATTACCTCCGCAGCTTCTCCTTATACTATCCATCCCTCCTCATCCTCCCCCCTCTGCGATACGCGTACCCCCCGATGAAGGGACGCGAAGAGAAGGAGAAGAGCGAGCTGACAATTCGATTGGCCGAGCCAGTCGTCTACCTCAAGGATGTCGATTTCTCCGGAAGGCACCGGACTCACAATGAACTTTCTCCACCATCGATGGTCAGGGGCATCCTGGTCCTGCGCCTCTCGAAACCCACAAAGATATGTAGCGTTGACATCGAGTTGACCGGAAAGTCATCTACGCGTTATCCTGAAGGTGCGTTGCCTATCCCTCGTCATTGCCACATTCCCTGGTCGCCGACCGTTCCACGGGACTGCTACCCTCCATTGCTTGACTTTGCCGCTGATTAGTTGTAGGACTTGGTGCCCGGCGCGTTGAGGTTACGGAAGAGCAGCCGCTATATTCGTCCTCGACGGTTTACTTTCGCCAAGAGGCGGGAGGGCATCTCTCTCGTCGGGCCATATCGCTTGGTCCGACAACGGAAGAGGGCGACGCCTCTTCCTCTGATTTCGATATGGATCAAGAAGACAATGAGATCGTGCATGGTCGACGCGGCGCAAGCGTTGATCTCCGCAATTTCCACAGGGATGTCGTCAGTCACCACACCACCACACATATCCCCAGCCCAGCCTACAATATCAGTGCGGAGAACACGCCTCTAGAGAGCCCCGCATCTTCCGCGGCGAACTTGTTCGAGATCCAGCCTGTACTGCCTCCGGACCAAGGATCGTCATCTCGGTCGCGTTCGTCATCAAATGTCCAACCAAGCCCGCCACCGGTCCAACGTGACCAACGATTCACGATATCAGGGACGAGCAGTGACTCTATCCCACGTTCTTCGGTGTCCCAAAGGCGGGCTAGCCAAGTGCTGGAGGACTTTTGGCGAGCGCTCAGGTCTGACTCGGGGGTGGCATCTGTTCGGCCAACTACACCACGGGTAGACACCAGCGCCCTCGCAGCATCGACGTCCAGTACGCCACTACAAACACCGCTAAACGAGACTCCTTCGAGGAAGCCAGACGGGTCCGACGGTTGCGCCAACAGCCGAAGGAGAAGCAAGAGTAGGTTCAGCCTCTCCGTCATTTCCGATGCGATCATAGATAGTGTGAGATCACATTCTTCGTTGGCCGTGAAGAGGAAGGATGAAGGAACCCCGGCGAGATCCGATGCGCACGATGGTGAGAAGAGTGGTGAATCGCCGAGAGGGAGGTCCAGGGAGAAGGGAAAGGGTAAGAGCCGAGACCTGTCGCATGCGTTGACAAAGGTCGGCGAAGTCTTTGGGCTAGAACCCGAAGAGGGAAGAGAGCCCCGGGATGGGTGGAAGGAGTTCAAGAAAGGTGCGCTCCTTGTAGGCGTCGTTTCTGGACATCCAGTTCCTCACAACATTTCTTTAGGAACTTACACGTACCCGATATCTTTTCCCATTCCGGCTGACTCCCCGCCATCTCTGGGGTGCGCGTACGGTTCGATCGTCTGGGGTCTGAAAGCTACCGTTCACCGCCCAGGAAAGTTTACTCCAAGGATGGAGGCCACGCGTTCCATCAACGTGGTTGCCACGCCTAGCGACGACGCTACTGAGGACGTCGAGAACGTCACCGTTACCAAGACCTGGGAAGACCAGATGGTCTATTACCTGTCTATCGTCGGTCGAGCGTTCCATATTGGGAGCAAGATACCGATCCAGCTGACGTTCATGCCACTTGCAAAGGTCAAGATCCATAAGGTGTCCGTGGTGATCGATGGTACGTTGTTGTAATCCGTCGTCACGCCCTCCGCTCTGATCATCCACTCGGATAGAGAAAGTAACGTATTACACTCAGATGACGAGGGTCGCGAAGTCCCCAAGTGCGACCCGGCAGGTCCTCTGTTGCTTGAAATATCCGGAGAAGAGTCGCACTCCCATACTCCCTCTTCCTGAAGAGGATCCTCGGAAGTCTCCGCTCTATAACCTCATCCACGAAGATCTCGTCTACACCGGACAAAGCCAAGAGGAGCGCGCCTCGCAGTTGACATCTGAGTGGATGGGTCCTGGACCGTGGCCGCTCCGGTTGAACGTCGAGATTGCCAGTACCCTTGGCTCGCTGCACCCGACGACCATGAATAAGGAGGGTAATATAACCGTTTACCATGTACTCAAGATCATCATTCGAGCTGAGAAGGGGGATATTGGCGGCGCGGAAGATTCGAAGAAAAAGATGTACGACATTGTGATTCAGTATCCGATTCATTTGCTCTCGGTGAGTGTCTGAATCATGCGATTGCGTCGTGATCCTGAAGGCTGATACGTGATCATACAGCATCTCTGCAACCAGAAGTTCACTTCACTGCCACCATACTCACTAACCTGGAACTCCGTTCCAATGGCGCCCGGCCAATCATCGCTACCCGAACCCGGTCCTTCGAGCGCCGTTCATGAGGTGTCCGCGATCGAGCTCGAACCGTCTACCCCGGAATACACCGCCCCCACGGCTCACGTTTTAAGGCCCGGGTCGAGAGAGAGGGAACTGCTCACTCACCAGTTCGAACGACTTGTCGCTGGCCAGGAAGCTGAGACCGGAGAAGCCCCGCCTTCCTATAGAATTGCAACTTCTCCTGTTCACTTCAATCATCCCCGTCCGCTCCGCGTTTAGTGTTGTTGGCCCCTCGTTGACACCGGTTGGACCCCCCTCCCTTATTGTTATTCGACTCCGCATATACCCCCGTGTCCTCGCTTCGCCTGTTCACGTCCCTCGTCATGGTGTTGAATGGTCATGGACTCATTCCTTTATCTCCACAACCTGTCTTGCTACTCATCCCATCAATGTATCAACACTAGCAAGCTACCGTACACCCAATTATAACAGCGCTCTTCGACTCGTGCCTCGCGAGATACGCTCAACTTTGAGGCTTGAAGCTCTTGGACCCAGCTGACTGAAGACCACTCACTCTCGCGACCTCGGACCGTACACCTGTCGTGCCAAGTGATCCGACCACTTGTGTCACGACATTTCTGTCAGTTGGTCCTCCCATCGACAGCGAGTACTCGACAGTTGGATGCGATTACGCAGACCACTAGCCTCTGGGCATTCTTCATGCCAGTTTCATCGGGCTCTCCATGCTTGCCCTATCCAGAGTTCGCGCGTCGAGAGAACCGGGAAGCTCGATGGCCCCTCAACGGTACCACATATGTGGTTGCGAAAGGCCTGTTGGTAAACACTGCGGAGCACCCGGTCGTGTGAGAACGAAAACTGTTGAGAAACGAGCGGATACGTTCAACGCAACCCAGGCCAGGTTTCCTGTCTGGACTGCGGGTCAGCCGGTGTTACCGTAGAACGACAAAAGAACTGAGCAGCAGCCTCGGCGCAGTGCACGGTGGCGACGCAGGGGGCGGTGGCGAAAATCTGGGGTTGAGGTCCTCGAAAGGAATCTATCTTGGCTTTTATATCTTCCCGCGAGCGCAAGAAGCCCGGTCGCGGACCTGCTCTACTTTTGCTCCTTCCTCACTGCAGGGCTTCCAAAATAGGAACTCGAATTTCCTCTTTCGTACTCAAGGCTTCCGGTCGTTTCGCCCTCTGTTTCTACGGGCAAACATATCTCTAAAACATTGTATCAGACTGTTCACGGTTTCCAAGATTTGCGGTGCCCGCGAGAGTTTAAGTTCCTCGAACCTCAGCGCGTGTACATGGTTCCAGCCGTACGGCCGGTCCGTTATCTATGGGACGATCAAAACGCTTCCAACATCTCCAACTTCCCGAGCCTCCTCCCCACTCTCGGGCCGTCCATCCCACCTGATATCCACAAGCTTCACGACGTCCCCCTCAGCATCACTACCTGGCTCAGGTGGTTCCTGTCCGGGAGGGGTGATGGCCTTACGCCGGTCTATCACCTTGATCTTGGGAACCCCGACGAACCCGCACTCAACAGGGACCAATTTCCAGAAGAGTGTGGCTTCTGTCTCCGGTAACAGCATAGGCACTCTTCCAGATCTCAGTCCAGCGACGACAAAACCGTCTGAAACGTCGGGTTCCAGGTGAACCGTGACCACGGAGGTCCTCGAGGGGTCGTTATTCCTTGCGGTCAGTTTCATAATCATCGGGACGTGAAGCTTTCCGGTCGATGGGAGGTCTAGGAGAGCAACGAGGTCGTCCGTAGGAGGTTTGAGTGATGGGAGCGAAAATCGGGTCGTGGAAAGAGTTCCCGGCTCGCCATTCGGTAGCAACCTGTTCTGATGAGCCAAGATTCAAAGGAGGAGTGGATAGCCCAACATACCTTCTCCATCGGATGATGTATGCTCCAGGGGCGGGAATATTTGACTTCAAGTCTTCAGGTTGTGACAATGTGACACGACAGACCGTTGTAAACTCGTCTCCAGTAAGCCAATCTAGGGAAGGGCGGAGTGTCGGGATGGTGTGAATTGACGAAAGGGACCCCGCGTACCATCCGCTATATCTTCAGGCTCAATGCTATCCGCAGAGCAGGCAATCACCCTCGCCGCGGCGTGGTCCTGCGAAAGGTCATGAATTTGGGCGGTGAAACAAAGTGGACGTATCCCACCTGGTTTTCAAGCTGGATACTCTCCAGCCTCAGTCCACATGAGCCAGCGCACCAGAAGGTCGACGTGATGGTAGCCTCCCCAAAAACCCCATCTTTCCAAAAATCGTTCCCATATGTCCTCAAGTCTACCAACCCTGCCTGTGGTCGCAACGATCGCTGGTAAGCCACATTGGACGTGATTTTTATGGCCTGAGTGGTTGGGATGACCAACGTCTGCAGAGTCTCGTTGGTGTCGTGGAGGCCCGCACTGTCTGGGGTCCGAGGGGATGACGGGAGTTGGGATACGGACTGTGACCGGATGGAAACATCTAGCGTCCGATCTCCAACCGCCCCAGTATTCAACAGGTAGAGCGTCTTGGCGGTTTCAACACCAGGCTCCAGCACACCAAACTTGACCCCCCTGATGAGACTCGTTGATTCCTCATCTTCCAGCGTCATACGGTTTACTGCGCCAACCTGTCAGCTTGAGGACTCAAACGAGAGTCTATAATGCGCACCAGATGAATCGTCCTCCGGAGGGTGCAACATCACATCAAACGTGACGTCGAGCACTTTGTCGTCGACATTCGTGATCTTGATCGTGATAGGGCACTCTTCGTCGAGATACGCGGGCCCACTGTGTGAGATAAGTACGCGGAGCTGGTGGGGCCGCGATCGAACCCTGGTGGAAAACGTGGTGTTAAGGTTTGCCTGCGCACTACCAGTTGCGTACGTACGTCGCGGTTGTGCAGTCTCCTCGTTTCACTGGTACATATTGCGGGGGGTCAACCGAAGTTAACCATTTTGGGGTTTCCAGGGCTCTGTCCCCATAATGTTGGAGTTCGTTGAGTTCAATCGGTAGTTCGATCCACCAGCTGTTATGCTTGACGGCCAGAACAACCTTTGTGAGCTTCAGTATCCCCGGGACCTCTGATCGCAAGATTCCTGTGAACACGATCGAAACCCCGGATCCCCAGCGTAGATAAGCCTGGGGACTTTCCTCAACGCCTCCTGCTGGACCGTCGATGTCGAACAGGTACCGAGACACGTCGCCGAGGGTTACCCTCCGAACTTTCTTATCGGAGTCTGGTGTATCATCAGAGTGGTGAATGATAAGGGGTGTTAGGGTGTCGTCCGAGAAATATATGGACACAGAAATGAAGGAGAGCGAGGAAAGAGGGATATTCCCTGGCGTGGAAATGGACAGCTGGAACGCGGTCGGCTGACCAACGTGTATGTCAGTTTCCCAGAAGCGAACTGACGTTCTGACTGTTGGAGACGTTGAGATCGATTGAAGTAGAAAACAAAACGGAATGTCATACATATAGATTGGAAATTGAGAAGCTCGAGGCTAAGAGGGTCCTGACTCGACGGCACTGTGCTCTGTGAACAAGGTCAGCCTGGTAGCAACGCGAATGATAGGAACTCTAGCACGTTAAGCACTGCGTATAATGCCTCCCCAAGGTCTTCAACGTCGTCGATACCTGAGCCTGGCCCTGCGACAAACAAATTGACAAACGGAACGGGAGTAACCGGTCCTGTGTCTCACCATGCCCGAGCATTTCCAGCAAAAGCTGGACGCTCAGCTCCACGTTTCCCGTCTGTTGCGCACAATGGTACCAGATGGACAGCAACGGCCGCAACACCACATCCCATCGTTCTTTCCTGTAGGTCTTGGCAATCCGCTCAAAGAACCTGGGTTCACCGGTTAGTGGCCGTTCACTTAGGCATCCAAGAGACTTACTTTATTGCCATACCGAACTGCTCGGACTCATAGTAAGCCTGCGCGATCAAAAGGGCGATATATAATATAAGTCGGCCTTGGTTATGTTGGGAGGTGCCACTAGGGACTCGTTGCTTGAAGAGCTCATAACTCCTGGTGTACATCTGCGAGAATCAGACGAGTTCGACGTGATTGCTCCCTCAAAAATCACCTCAATGATGAGAGCGAAATGATCGACCTTCTTCTCATTCACAAACCCGGGAGAGAGTTTGGCACCAGCACCACGAGCCTTTGTACCTAGTCAATAACCTATTTGGAATATTCTGTGACCGTACCCACTAACCTCGAGTTCTAGAGCCCCAGCGAACATTTCTCTCCGCTTTTCAGTGAATCTAGCAGACATGTAGTAGTAAAAGGCCGGATGTTGCAGAGCATGTGCGGGATTAAGGCCCAAACTCGTCAGAGCGTCGCTTTGCTGGCTGGGCATGGTTATTGGTGTTTCCAGTGAGGACGG
>Ga0307516_10002449_pt1 | contig 24818 bp, 25 predicted proteins | sample 19_EM_MG_FD_203310 | JGI IMG/M metagenome (GOLD analysis project Ga0307516, IMG submission 203310) | Populus trichocarpa ectomycorrhiza microbial communities from riparian zone in the Pacific Northwest, United States - 19_EM | ecosystem: Host-associated > Plants > Roots > Unclassified | place...
CCAAGTTTAATCAACTTGATGGCAAGATCGTACAGGGTATCAAAGTAATCCGAAGTATAGGAGATCTTGTCTCCGTGGATCTCTAAGAGGGAAAGATCCTGAAGGATAGTTTCCTCGAACTCAGCCTAAACAAAGAAGTGAGCCTTGGATCCCCCAACTGACCACTCGCCCCTCTTACCCTCTCTTTTGTTGGGTTGGTGTCATCGAACCTGATGAGGAGTTTTCCCTTGTACATTTTGGCAAAGTACTGGTTCAAGATCGCGGCTTTGGTGTGTCCAATGTGGAGGTACCCACTCGGTTCAGGAGGGAACCGTGTCACAACTTCACCCTCCTTCGCGCCTTGAAGTCCGAGGGCGAAGGAAGCAGCAGTCTTGTTCGACGACCTTGCTTTGGATTTTGATTGAGCGAGGGCACCGAGGGCATTTTGGGTGGTGGGAAGGGTATCGACGTAAGTGAACAGCCGCTGCAGGTGAGGGTACTGGCCGCCCTTGGAAAGGCCGATCGCCTTGAGGTTGGCTGGGGGAAGGGTCAGATCACTGAAGATCGATCACGGGGAGAATGGGATGCTCACTCTTCAAAGCAGCCCAAAGCACAAAGTCTGTAGCACCGATGTCATGACCGACCAAGAAAGTTCGATAAGCCAGGCGATTATCGAACTCGTCCAAAGCAGCGACAACCTCCGGATGAGTGGTTGCCTTTGCGAGTGCCTTGGCTGATAAGATGAGGGTTGGAGTCTGGAGTGAAAGGTCAGACGACCGCCTCAGAAAGCTGAAACGCTTGGTCTTACTGCTGTGCTATCGCTTGATAGGCCGCCAACCTTGGCCAGCTCCTCAACGATCTTCTCTTCTCCAGAAATTACAATTCCGTCCAGATCAAGAGCAACGTCGGCCGCGGCATCATCAAAGACTAGTTCGACCCGCTTAGTGTACACCGCGAGGACAGCGGCAGCGTATGGAAATGGTGATAACGTTGGTGATAGCGTCAGAGACATGGTGGGTGAGGAGGGAAAAAGTGCAGTGACGGTCACCTGCTTGAGGGAGACGGCATATAAACCCGAAGTGATCGAGTCACGGAGAGGATTCCGAGGGAACGAGATGCGAGAGTGGATTCGCTAGTACAGTGTAGATACAACAACAAAAGCAGACTTCAACTACATCCAAACTACTACGCTTTAAATTCCACCCCCAGGTTTTCCGCCGCCGCCAGCACGGCCATCAGGCCGGATCCTGTGATATCGGTGTCAGCAGCAATACCCCACGTACTGTTTCTTTTTGCCTTCCCCTCAACCTCGACCTCGTAAATCAGCTCCACGTATGAGACGGCCATCACTTCAGTGCCTTCTCCTATGGCGTGCTCTGAATACTCACGGATCGAGAGCGTACCTCCCCCGATATGAGGGTGGATGGCAGCCAAAAAGGCAGACAGTGGACCGTTTCCTTCCCCTGAAACGGGGATCTGCTTCTCCTCCACCTCAAGGACTCCGCTGAAAGCTTTTCGCGTCCCGTTCCCGACCTTGTCCACATCGAATGTTTGGATGGAACATCGCCCGACGGGACCACCGTACTTGTACGTCTCCTTGAAGAGCTCGACAACGTCCGTGTAGGTCATCTCCCCATCTGAATTTTTGGCCTTTCGCTGGACGACCTCAAAGAAGGAAGCCTGCAAGCGACGGGGGAGCTCCAGTTGCAGGCTGTTGATGACGACGGAAGCCACATCTGATTGTCCCGACGAGGTACCGAAACCGACGCTGAGTTTGAGTTCCGGAAGTGTGCGATCTCCGATGGCGTCGTTAATAGCGCTGAGGACGGCTCGTAGACCAGAGCCCGCAATATCTGAGTCCACCCCAACACCCCACCAAGATTCGTTCGTCGAACGCGGTCCAGGAGGGACAAGCTCGACATAGGAGGCGGCTTTGGAAGTCTGTCCCTCGCCGAGGATGTGCTCGCTGTAGTTCTTGATCGAATAGTCAATCTTCAGGTGGGTTTTGAGGGCATTGAGGAGGGCAGATAGGGGACCGTTGCCGTCACCACGGAGGATCCGGAGGGTGCCGTCCACGTAGACGCTTCCATCGAACCTGCGTCTCTCCTCTCTACCCTCAGCCGTGTCAGGATCAACCGATGGCTCAGACATCAGGCGGAAAGATTTTAAGACCAATCGGCCTTGGTAACTTCCGCCGCCGTAGTGGTAGGTCTGTCTGAATGCAGAGGTAATGTCTTCGACGGTGACCTCCCTGGCTTCCAGATCCGCGATTGCCTGAATAACCGAGTAGAATGCGATCTGCATTCTGCGCGGCATATCCAGACCCAGATGTTGTTTGACGAGGTAGGCGATACCACCTTTGCCGGATTGGGAGTTGACTCGGATGACAGCCTCGTAGCTGCATCCCAGGTCGGCTGGGTCGATAGGTAAATAAGGGATGTCCCAAATCTTCTCCTCCCCTGTCGATTCTGCCTCCTTCCACCGGGCTTCTTGGGCTTCGAAGCCTTTTTTGACGGCGTCCTGATGTGAACCAGAGAAGGCGGTGAAGACCAGCTCTCCAGCGTAAGGGTGACGGGGGTGGATGGGAATGTCGTTGCACTTTGTTACGATATCGATGATGGCATCAAGGTCGGAGAACTCGACCTCAGGGTGGATGCCCTGGGTATAGAGGTTCAGAGCCAGGTTCACCAAGTCGACGTTGCCGGTACGCTCCCCGTTGCCGAACAGACAGCCTTCAACGCGGTCAGCACCGGCGAGCTGTGCAAGCTCGGCAGCCGCAATTCCAGTCCCTGAGAGAAGGTGAGCGTGACGGACGTTCGGAGACACGGGTTCCAGCTACCTCTGTCATTGTGGGGGTGGAGACTGATGAAAATCTTTTCTCTCTCCGAAATCTTGGAGCAGAAGTTCTCGACCTATGCCCCGTGAGACTCGAGACCCGGTTGTAGCTTACGTCATGAGCGTACCAGGTCCGCGTAGTGGTTCGGAGGTCCAATTTCCACAGTCGCGGGAAGGTTGAAGATAATACGGTCCTCATGGGCCGGCCCTGCCCTCCCCCAAGTCGTTTTTACGGCCTCGCAAATCTGAATAGCAAAGTCCGGTTCCGTCTGCGAGAAAGTCTCCGGACTATACTCGTATCGGAATTGGGTTCCAAATTGAGCGGTACACTCGTCGGTCAACTGGCGGACGAGTTTCGTGTGCTTGATGGCCAACTCGACGGTCTCTTCTTGTGAATTCCTGAATACGACCTGACGGAAAGTCGGGCAAGTGGCATTATACATGTGCAGGATCGCTTTCTTGCACCCAGCCACGGACTCAATGGTCCGTCTGATTAGATCTTCACGGGCCGGCGTCAAGACCTGGATGGGCGTTGTTTGCACCGGTGAGCCCAAAAGCTGACCGAGGGGAGGGCAGACGTTACCTGTATCCAGACGTCATCCGGAATCATGTTCTTCTCAATCAACAAGCGAACAAAACCGAAATCCGTGTCGCTCGCAGCGGGGTACGCGACCTCGATCTCCTTGAGACCGCATTTAACGAGGGTCTGGAAAAAGAGGGTCTTTTGTTCAATCGTCATTGGGTTGGCGAGGGCTTGGTTTCCATCTCGCAGGTCCGTGGACAGCCAGATCGGAGGTTTTGAGAGGATCTTCGACGGCCACTGTCGGTTTTCGAGGTGCAAGGGAGCGTAAGGCTTGTACTTTTGTGACGGGTCAGCACTACAGAGAGGTGGGTGAGCTTCGGGGACGGTGTGGACAGAGAGGGAACGGAGATACGGACAGCATCGGCATGGTGGACTACGGGGTCTTACCAGAGGGCGGGCTGGGTTTTATCGAGTCGGGTTCCGTCATCGAGTCACACCTGGGAGTTTCTACGTCAGGATCCATTACGGGAGAAAAAAAGCTGTCGGTACTGGGATCTGGTGAACTACAGCTAAGAGAAATCGTCAGAACTTGAACTCCTTCTCCTTCGCCTCGCGTCGTCGCTCCATCTTCTGCTTTTTCTTTGCCATCTCGGACGCAACCATGTCCGAAAAGTCCTCTCGGCCACCAGGGACCCCAGCGGATCCACGGCTCTGAGCGTCGTACCTCCGTCGAAGCTCTTCTTCCGTCATGTTTTCGAGCTCACCTGCGTCGATCGACATATCAACCCCGTCGGCCTTCCGCTGGGGATAGGGAACGTATCGGATCAGTCCTGCTGCAAACACACACTTGCCCTGGACACTCACCTTCGTCCCGCGTTCTTCGCCAAGTACCGGGAGATTTTGTGCAGCACCAGAGACGCCGCCGATGTCATACCCACGATCGCTTCCCATGAGACCGCGAACCGACGTTTGCCGCTCTGGCACGACCTGGTACAACGAGCGAGAGGACGAATCCCCAACATCCGAAACCCTCGATGAGTTCTTGCGTAACTCCAAGAAGTCCGGGGTCTCGAGGCCACCGGCAACTGTCGAAACGACAGATGCCATGCCTGAAGGCGTCTCCAACCCTGAGGGTGTTTGGAGCCCGTCTGCCTGAGTCTCGGTGGCCTCTTCTTCCTCTTCCTCCTCCTCTTCCTCACTTTCCTCTTCCTCTTCCTCTGTAAAGCGGAGTCAGGTCGGTCCGTCAACTTCCGAGGCGGGGGTAGAGCTTACCCTCTGGCTCGAGTTCTCCCCATGGGGTCTTGTGCACGGGTTCACCCAGCTGTTTTGGAATCGGTCAATTCTCGTATGCCTGGTGTCCAGCACAACTTACGTCTGCGTCGTTCGCTTTCGGGAGTACACCAAAGACATCACCATACAATGGGCGATTGTACTCGTCCAACGGGGGTTTGCCCCAACCTCCGGGGTGGAAACCCCACTGAGCACTTTTGGCCGGCGTTAATTAGAGGCACCAAAAACCTGGCAAAGTACGTACCCTTCGGGGATAGGAGCATTCAGACCGGGTATCCGTAACGTGGGATAACTCGGTGGCGGTCCAAATCTTTGCATACTGATCAACCACGGTGGTGGGGCGAGAGGCGGGATTGACAACGCCTCTACAAGCTCAGGGGATAGTTCACCAGGCCGTTTATGCTTCAATTGAGTCTCGAATTCTTTGCCTTCGTAATACCTACAAGTCAGAACAGATGTCAGCTGAACGCCAGCAAAAGGCGAGCGGGACGTACAGTTCACCAAACCCGGTGACGTTCGGTTTGGTCATGAACTTGAAGAACGCGTCGTGAAGCTTCTGGTAATCGATGTCGACCTTGCCCATCTTCGGCTGAACCCTTTCACGAGTCTTTGCCTTGAGAGACATGTTGGCTTCCTTCTCTTTTATCGCATCCCTCATGGTCGCAATACCGGTATCCGCAATGTAGGAGGGGAGTTGGAAAGGGGGTTTTTCGATACCTCGCTTTCCCTGGAGGTAGTCACGTTTGGCACTCCAATGAGCGGGAATGGGCACAGTGTTTCTGTAACTTTTGAGGTGAAGCAGAAGCCGAGGGTCCGAAGCTGATACGTCTGTCCATTCGACAGCCTCAGGTTTCTTGACGAGCTGCTTCAATTCAGCCACGGTCAAACGGTTAAGTTTCCTCGCCTTCTTTTTCGACAGCGGTTTCTTCTCCCCCTCCTCGTCTGAGTCTCCTTCGGAAGCCATATCATCGTCAGAGTAGATGATTTCTCCCTTGACAGGACCTTCGCTTGCAACGCCCTGAATAAAATCCAAGATGTCGCATCGGTAAATCGAAGAACAAGATAGCGAGAATCAACGCACTGAAGCAGCTTCGGGAGGTTGCTGGAAACGAGCAAGTACGTCGGCGAACTCTTCAAATCCAGAGCCCTTTATATCCAACTGTTCAAATACGTACTCGACATCGTTAGGTGCCTCCTCAGACACTGGGGTCGGTTTCTCAGCTGGCGTGTCTTCCTGCTCGCAGGGCAAGAAAGCTCAGATTTTGAATTGGGTAGAGTGGCGAACGAACGCGACGCACGGGTTGAACCTTTTGTTCCGCCTTCTTCGCCTTCAGCCTCGCCCTACGCTGCTGGTTTTTCGATTTGAAGGCCTTTCCATTCATGTCATTGGGTTTCGTAATGCCGTTCGCAAGTTGTGACGGTAGGACTTGAGTGGCCATGAGGAGTCCGGGTGGGATGGCGGTGGTTGGGTGTAAACCAGGGGGCTTGTTTCGGCCTGCCCGGCGACCGTCCACGGAATTCACGCACGCTACTACTCTCCTCGAAACAGCCATTCGACAATTGCTCTGCTACTACAGGATACCACAGCCTGGGTACCCCGATTTCCAAACGGCTGCCGATTTGTGTGTCGACACGAGGTTCGGCACGCGACCGTTCCCCGCCCCCGCCGTTTAGCGATCTCCTGGGACAACCGACCCCTCAGAGGACAAGCGTTTCCCACCGTTAAACCCATGTAGGACACTCCTTCGTCGCCAGCCAGAACGATTAGAGTTCACGACTTTCCGGGTGCCAACGCACAAGCTTGGATGGAATCCACCCTCACGAGAAAAGTTGCTCAGTTCTGATAGTAATAATCATGCATGTGATTGAGAGCCCGAAGGTGGTGGGAGCCAGGGTAAATAAATAATGGAGGCTGGATTGGTCCGAGAGTGTGTGCGATAGCTGGTCGATGACACAGCGAACCACCAACGGGAAAAAAGGCTTGCATATCATAAGAATGACGGGAAACCTAGTAAAGTGAGAGGACGAGAGAACAAAGAGGAAGGAGCATTAAAGCTCGAGAGGAATCAAGAAATGAGAAAGGGCGAGGGGGGAAGCAATCGCTACGAGGGTGAGGGCACAGGTTCACGCGCACCGCTGGAAAAAACACAGCAGCGAAGAGAGGGTAGAGGGCGGGTATGTACAAGAGAAATCTGTACTGGAGGAAATTATTCAAATAGCAGAATGCAACCAACCGAGACTCGCCTTAAGATTCATGACTATACGCGTTCCCGTTCCCATTCGTGGCGAGCCCGTTCACAGAAAACTGCCTTGACATGTCAGGCTTCCCCTGTTCCCTAAGTGACCCCAGGGATCCGACGCGTTGCAGGTCGAGATATTGCGAATGCGTACGGGTATCCTCCTCTTTTGTCTGGTTGATATAATCAACAGGGGGTCGGGGTCTCAGCGGTGGCGGGGCAGGGAGGGTGTTGTTCGGGTTGACATTGTTGAAAGCGGAGGTTGGGGTTTGAATCTGCTGGGTCGGGATGGGATGGGAGGCTATCCGGTCCCGAGCTTCATACTGAGCCTTCAACTGAGCTTTTTCCTCCGCAGCAGTCAACGGCCGCCCTGGGCTCGGGGGTGATGTAGGTGTGTTGTTCCCATAACGCGCTGCGAGTTGTGCCTTCTCCTCAGTGGCGGTCAGGGGGTGCCCAGGGCTGTTACCCTGACTTGGGGGAGAGCGTGGGATGGGGGGTAGGGCAGAGCCGCTACGTGAGGGTGGAGGCCTGCCGTTCTGGTTCTGGGCCTGTCGCACGGCATCCTCAGCTTCGTACCTCTTTCTCAGCATCTCCTTCTCAGCCAACGCGTTCATAGGGGCGGGGGGGTCGCTCATAGGAGGTGGAGGGGAGTTGCTCTGCGGGGGTGTGGTGGGAGTATGGTGGAGAGGTAGCGACGTGGGTTGATAATGTTGGGGGGATGGCATATACTCTGGCGTCGGGATTGAGGATGGGGGTGACGCAACGGAATTAGCAGCCGCGTCCTGAGCTTCGTAATGCCTCCTCAAACGTTCCTTCTCCGACAGGATGGGATGTTGGGACCCCGAGGTAAACGCAGGAGGATCTTCGTCTCTGCTCGGGAACGAAGGGGGTTGCTGTAAGTTAGAAGGTTGCGAGGTCGTTCCAGAGCTAGGGTCATTAGAGGGATAGAGAGCGTCATAAGATATGGGTTCCGCTTGAACATAATCTGGTCCCTGGTTACGGGAGGCAGCAGCTTTGGCGTCATAATATCGTTTCATCATCTCCTTCTCGGTCTCGGGAGGATACTGAGGTATCGCGTCAGCTATCTCAGGCGAAGCATGTGGTTGAGCATCTCGCGGCTCGCGTCGCATCGAGAGCAGGGCGTCAGAATATAGGGCGGCCCCAACCGACATAGGTTGTGAAGTCGATTCCGGGGGTGGTGAGTAGGCGAGCGCTTGTGTCCTCCTCGCAGCAGCCTGGGCTTCGTCATACAACCGCTGCTTCTCTTGCTCTGCGGTACTCCAAGGTGGCGGTTGAGCGTTGGGACCTGCTAAAATTCGACCGGCGTCGACATGTCCAACGGGCTGAAGCGGGGTTAGCGGTGCGATCGTGAACAACAGAACTAACGTACCTGATGAAGTGGTGGGCTCGGCTCAGGGGGAGGTATCGACTGGATACCTTGCACCTGTTCAACACGAGCCACAGCACTCTCATACAACCTCTTCTTTTCCTCTTCAGCACTAAGCCATCGTTGTTGTTGCTGTTGCTGGGGCAAAAGTTGGGGGGAAGCCGATTTAGGCGGGGATGTTGGCGTTGGATTGACCGGAGACTCTTCTGGGATGTCGTCGCCCATGTTTGCGACCAACAATCGACTACGACCACCGCTAGAACCCGGACGAGTGCTGCTCGAACCAGGCCGTCCTCCACCGCTCGAACCGGGACGCCCTCCACCGCTCGAACCAGGTCGCCCGCTGCCAGAACTTCCCGTCCTGGGGTCGACGTAACGGCTGGGGGTGGTGCTTGTGGGGAGGGTGCCGCCGGATACAGTGTTGAAGGAGTTACTTCCAACCCCGTAGCCAAGTTCATCTGCCTTGAAGCCGCCATTGGCGATATATCCGTTGGTGGGTTGTGTGGGTGCAGTGTTGAACTGAGGTTTCTTGTCCTGGCGGTCTTCGCTCGTGTTGGAGTTGTACGCGGTTGAAGTGAGAACCGGTTGACTCGGCCGAGGCTGAAGCTGTTGGCCGGGAACCATGGAGAGGTTTGGTACGGGACCTATTCGCCTACGCGGGGGGTCAGCGCATCCGTAATACAAAGGTGGTCACGAATTCATTACCTTGCCGCTTCCAAAGACACGGTCCTTTAAAAAAAGGCAAGTCGCGCGATTTAGTTTGAGGAACAGAGCAAGGTCAAGAACGCGCTTACTTGGGCCAATTCGATACCACGACAGGCAAGTCAATCGTAATCGGCAACCCAGTACCCATCAAGGCCTTTACGCTGAGAACGTAAGTGATATCGATGTGCCTTGCGGCATTGATCGTGGCGGAAGTGTGGTACGAAGGAACCGTGCATGTAAGTTCGGCTTTGTGTTGAGAGCCACCGTAGAGGGTCGCGTTGACGGGTACTTTTTGTTCAGCAATAACGACCACCTTGACGTGAGGAGCGCCCCTCTTACCCCCGGCACCTGGTCCGGTACGGAAGACGGTCGATTCGCGGAGGCTGAACTCAAAGCCACGTAAGAGGATGGTGTTGAGGTTGTCGGCTTTGATGGTTGCGTTGACGGTCATCCGATCGCCAGGGCCATAACACGTTTGGCCACGTTGGACGGTAAGGGTGACGCCATCCTGAACAATGTTACGGGTCTCTGGCTGGGAGTAGATAGGCCACGTCGAGTGAAGTTCGTGTTTGTCAATGATGATTTGAGAGGCCGTCGAAACGATGGTGGATTTATCACGCCGGAAGAACCCTCTGGAAACCCGGATGAGTTTGTGACGCCAAACGAAAATGGAAGGTTACGCACCTTTTGCCCTTGATGCAAACCATAGCAATCAACTCATACTTGATACCGGCTGTAATCATAATAAGCGAGGGGACGCGGGGGGATTTGGAGTCGGAACCTGCCTCCTTTCTCGAGAGCAATTGTTGGGGGCAACGATTCAGGGATACGAATGTAGAATGGAAAATCTTGCTGCACCGTCATTGAGCGAACCGGAACCAGCTAGGACGCGAAAGGAAGAGGAGAGGGAAAAAAGGACGAACCGGTCGTAAAACCCCGTACTCTCCATCCGGCCCCGTCCAGAGGTTGATGGGACTCTGACCGACATAGTCGAAGAAGGTTCCTGCCTGCCCGCCACCAGGAAGGACTTCGACTTTCCTGAGCTCAATCCTGACCCATTTGGCCTTCACGCCCTGTTGGCCGGCACGAACTTCGATCGCCTGTTCGGAGAGGACCCATAGTCAGGTTAGTGTCGTATGTGAAAACGATGGCGGAAGCGGATCTGACCCCCTTGACGGCGGCCTGAGGCCTATCAGCGCCGGGTGGGATACCAGGATAACCTGTTGAAGGGAGGTTAGAACTCCATGGATGGGTTCGTCGGACGGGTTGGTGGGGCTGTATCTCCGCTGACCTTGGACGAAGTCGACGTTAGGAGGTGGGCGTAACGTGCTGGGCCAACAAGGTAAGTGAATCGAGTGGGTCCATCGAGGTTTTTCGGACATACAGCGTTGCCTGCGACATCCAGGACGAGGAGAGGTGGTAAGGAGAGCTGCCTGGCCGTGGTGCGTGGGACTGTGTTCGCGTTCAGCACCAAGCGATCACTCCCTTTGATCCGTGACAGGCACTGTCACGCTTGGTCACACTGCCCAGGCTCGTCCGGAGCGGGATCCCGGACTCGCCCTTGTGCGCTGAAGGCAGTCAAGGAACGAATCGCACCCGACCGATACATCTTACGACGCTCAGATACGTTTCATGTAGACCAAACACCGTTTGTGATCCTGCTAAGCACAAAAATTAAAATATCCGGCACTCCAATTAGAGTTCCGGCCACTTCAGTGCCGGCGAGCGGTCTTGGACAGAACGCCGCGTAAGTCCCATCTGCGATTGCGTGGAGATAGGGTCCAGTGGGAGAAGATAACCCGGGCTGTCCATCCCTCGCGGCCTCAGCCGTCTCGCTTTGCCTCCCAGCGCCAACTCCGTTCGTTTCTGGTAGCGCCCAAAGTGGCGTGCCGCGGTCTCTCCTCATCGATGAAAACGAGGCCGTGATGATCACCTGCGAATCGATTCATCTCGAAGATGCCGGTCGTGTTCGATTTAAAACCTCACAACGCGAAGCAGCCAATTCTGCGGGGCGATAAAACAGCCAAGGCCGGCACGGCGAACAGTTTCCCATCGACCTTGTGGCGGTGGAGATCAAGTGCGACCAAAGCACAGGCATCAAAAGTGGATCTGGGGAGAAAGATACAACGCTGAAACAATAGACCGAAGCAACACACACGTCTATTTACCACCACTCTGGATCAAACATGACAGAGTCGGCCCATCACTCCGTCTTGCGGTGCGTGACCTGAGGTTTCGTCGCTGGTGACGACATCCTCCTCTTGAACCCCTTCAACATGGCGAACAGCCTATCCAAGTCTCAGAAATACATCACAAACAAATTACATGGTAGCCATACCAGTACCAGTTCAGCCCTTGCAGAAGGCAGTTTCCGCAAGCATAGTACAAGGCGACCGCGAGTGGCACCTTATCGTGAACTTGGAGAACGAGCTTGAAGAATGCGTATGACTTTCATCGAGGTTAGCCCTTCGCTTGCCTCGGATGATTGGTCGGGCGGTGAACGGTGACGTACAATGTAACCTCCGAATACAATCCTCAATCCAATGAACGAGGCGAGCAAGAAGACCCCATTCATCGTTTGAAGCCTGCTTCCAGCAAGACCAGATTTGTCCATATACCTGAAGACTGCGTTCAGTTGCCTCGAAGATGGTTTCCACACGCAGGGTTACCAGTGGATATTCAAGAAGATCGTGCTCCTGTGGTGTGGATCTCAGCATGTGCAACATATATTTAACCACAAATCGGTGGATTTACCCCTCCCAGAGCAAACACCGCACGGCATAATAAGCCAAGAATGGGCGCTGCGGATACGTCAGACACAATATTTCTTCATAGAGACAACGTGCGGACTTACGAAACATAGAAAGTACACGAAGAAGCACGCCGCACCTGCAGTTTGCCTCCGGTAAGCGCGTGCATGGGTCGAATGTCGTGAGGATGGCACGAACCGTGGGCAACAAAGCCAAAAGCCTCGAAATGCATGACCATATCGGCGGTATCCCAGAGAAAGTACCCGGCTGCCACAGCAACTGCAGTCCCAGCTCTCTCATCCCAACCAAATGCCCGGTCTGCAGACAAGACAGGAGAATCGAGGCATCGGATGACCATAGGAATTACAATCGATACATGGATCAATGACACGCCGCGGCAATTCCTGGGTGATGGACGGTGGATGGGGATCAGTTTCGCGGAAACCCAAATGCGGACCACATGTCCACAGAAAATGGAGACATTCGTCCTCCCCGAACTCGGGTGAATGGAGGAACGACGTGGGAAGGGGGTTAGGGGGAAGGTTACGTACCACTTGTTCCTAACCTTCGCATCCAGGCTCCCGTAGGTTCGATTGAAGAACAACATGCTAAGGCCTGGGACGAGCACGATGTTCGCAAAGTTAAATAGCATGAAAGAGTACACGAAGACATCGAAATGTGGTCCCAGGTTCCTGAGTCCGAATACATCTGCCACCGGCCGCGAAAGATCGTGAAAGAGATGATTGTACGCCTCGAACGCGGACGCGAACTTGTCTAACAGGCCCGCCATCTTCGGGGTTCAAGGTGGGGATTGTCTCTTGGCAAGCAGGGGGAGACTCGAGGAAGCGCGCGCGCCAGAAGGGTGGTAGGCGTCTTTATAACTGCGCCCGTGTAGCATCAAACGCCGAGACGAGCCATACGCTGCGCGGTGGGATGAATAAAAGATCAATACAGAGTAATGCGCCGCTGCCGACGTTGACTCGAAGGTGCGTCCTTCGGGATGCCGTTTCTTCCAGGCGGTCCCGATCGCAATCACTCTCATTCAGGTCGGCCAAGTGAAGCATGGGGAAGTGGTCAAAAACGTTTTATTGCTAAAAATACAGGCGCAGTCGACAAGATCTGCGTACGTGTGGCAGCAGGAGGGCAGAGACGTGACAGAGTGGCAAGAGTCCAAGAGCGCAGACAGTGTTTGATCAGTTCATTTGAAGCTTTAGCAACGCAGCCACAGATTTTTCCAAGTCAGGGGTTTCTTTCTCTTGCTCCTTGCATTTCCTTTCCATCCTGGACAGCAGGTTCTCCAAGTGAGCGGGCATACCTTCACCGATTGAGGCGATAGCATTCACTGGGACCAGAGGGGAAGAATCGTTAGCAGGATCTTCGGTACGGGGATCGAAAAGAAACCGATAAATACAACGTTGGATCACCTCCCGCTCAAAAGTCTCTTGAATTCGCTTCCTTTCGGCTTCCATGACTGCTATCTGTGTCTGTATTTGTCCCACCTTTGCCTTCATGGGGGCATGAGCGAGGTCGAGGAAACGAGAGCAGAGTATATGCGCACTTGAACGTCGGAATAAAGGTTGCTTCCTTCGTCCTCGTCCTTCAGCCTGAAAGACTCGACATTCTTGCACACCTGGTCAGCGGACAAGATGCCGGTGGCAAATGAAGTGTCAATATGGTCCCTGAGAACATCGTGGAGTAGCCCTTGATGGTGGACCGTCGGAATCAACGCGTTCTTAAGATAGTCTCTGAGCCCGGGTCTGTAGGCGACCACCGCGTCGTTCAAGCGGTCCAGAAGTCCAGCCACGTTGCAGTCTTCGTCCTCTGTTGGCTCGCTGAGAGATACGACGCGTCCAGTGAGAACTACGGAGCACTTAAGCCGAGGGCAGACGCGCACTTTTCCTGGAACATGGCGATGAGTGTGGACTCGTCGGCCCAATCGCCGCCCTCGTCTTCCTCAAGCCCGTTCTGATGCGGATTGCCAACATCGTCGCGGTCTCTGTAGGAGTGGAGCCGACGGTAAAATGCGAGTTCCTCTGATTCTTGCTGTGCTTCTCGTTTCGCGTGCAACCGCTGGCGAGGGTTGAGGATTGGGTGTGGCCGGGTGACGCGAAGTTTTTGGGACCTATAGGGAGCTTTCTGAAGGTTAATAGACGAAGAGAATCTGATGTGAGCGACAATAAAAAGAGAAGAAGATCACACCGGAAGAGGATTTGAGACGGAGAGCGTATTTCGTCATACTTGTAGGGCGGAGGTTGGACGTAAAGAGAAGACCATTGAGGCCAACGATTGTTTGCTTTCTTTCAACCTCTCCTTCAATTACCCACACATCCTCGGGCAATTTCGTGCACCCTCGTCAGCGCCCCGCACCGCTTCATATTTTCTGCCAACTCATCACCCGCCGGCTGCCCCTAACCCGACTTTTGCACCCACGAAAATGAGCTCGCGAGGACCAAAGCAGTCGATGACGGAACTCAAGTTGAGGAGGTTGCTGGAGCACAATCAACGGCTGAGGGACGACCTCGCTAGGCCGCGGATAAGGGTGAGCGAGGCCAGCGCAAGGTTCGTGTGCTTCCGTCCTCCTATATCACAGTTTTCTTGCCCGTGAAGGCCGTTCGCTAACGTTCGTTCGTTTCACCAGTTTGATTCGTTACTGCAAGACGACAACTGATCACCTCGTAAGTCCACCTGGTCACTCGGCAGCAGTGGACCATCATGTGGAGGACGTGAACCTTCCCACCACACAATCATTGAACGTGTTGACTGGTCGTCCTTTCTCAGCCCACTCAGGCGCCCCGACCGGCGTTTCCTGGTCTTTTTTCGGTCTCGCTGACAGTCGTTCATCCTCGCGCAGATTCCTTCCGTCTGGGGGCCTGTCAACAAGGCGGAAGACCCATACGCGCCTCCGACACAGGGGTGCAGTTGCGTCTTGATGTGACCCGCTGGTGCCGAGGTGGAAAGCCGAAAGCGCAGAACGGTTGTGGAGACATCCTTGGGCGGCGCGCGGACCTGACAACTTTGCCTCCGCCACAGCCGAACTTTCCTGGACTGGTTATCGTCGTCACTCCATCGCACTCACGTTCATTTACCATTCCCTTCGTTTTCTTTTCTACATTCACCACTTATTAGCGTATCGACTGACGGCGGTCAGGAGCTCTGCCTCATCCCTCTTTTCCCTTTTTTTTTTTTGGATTATCCTTACACCTGTAAATGTGGACTGCCTGCATATACTAATAGTTACCATCTTCCCCCAAGCTCGTGATACGTGAGGGTAACCGAGGTCGGATGCATTCGGAAATTGTCCGCTCTGATGGATTCGCCCGAAGGCGTTATCTGCCCTGTCCGCTTTTTTCCCACAGCCGTTGTGCAGGATCAGGGAATTGACGAATCTGTCTTCCGCTCCCCTTCTCTTCGACCACAGCGTCTCGCCACCAGTCCTCAGAGCTTCTGTTTCTGCCTTTCTCCCTCCAAAAGATAAAAGGTGGCCTCCGGTTTCCGCACACACCCCTCGACACGACCGCTATCATGTAAGCCCCGCCGCCCACAAACGTTCCCACCGCTCTTGCGGCGTTAGCCCACTCCTCAAGCCGGGAACGACAACTCACTCCCTTCCACAGCCTGTACCTCTCCCAGAACCTCGACGCTCAATTCGTCCCCTCTCCCAATCGAATAAATTACAATGAATCGTCCACACAAGCAGTCGATGTCCGAGCTCAAACTCCGCCGCCTCCTCGAACACAACCAGCGGCTAAGAGACGATCTCGCGCGGCCAAGGATAAAGGTCAGCGAAGCCAGTGCCAGGTACGTCGAACTCCCTCAAGCTTCCATACCTTGTCGAGCGAGGGCGCTGAATGGGTCGATTTAGTTTGATTCGCTACTGTAAGACAACGACAGATCATCTGGTGCGCCACGAACTCCATCCTAGTATCGCTCCTTTGCCCCGCCTGACCTTTATAACCCTCCAGGTTCCATCAGTATGGGGTCCAGTCGGGAAAAGCGAGGACCCGTATGCTCCGCAAGGCGGGGGCAAGTGCTGCGTCGTGCAGTGACCGCATCCCCGCTCTTGGCCTTTTCTCGACCCCGTGTACGCCACTATCTCTCCCTCGGTCGGTGACTATATTCAAACTGGCGCCACCCTGTGCTTTATCTCGTCTCATTGTGGAAAGGGGAAACACTGCGGGCTTGCCTCGGGCTCGAAGGTGCGGTATTTATCCAAGGTTCTCATCCCTTCTCGTACGGTTACTTCCTTGGTAGACCTGTTTTTCTCCCCTCTGCTCTTAAATTTTTACGCGTCGATAGTTTTCTCTTCCGCCTCATTCATTCATCCTCATGTTTGTCTTATCCTTTGCTATCCGAAAGCTCAGTTATGTACGCGTCTATTTCTGTAGACTACCTCTCGTTTCCTTTTTACTACTATACCTGATCCTCTCATGATTACACGGACATGAGGAACTCGGTGACCTTTGGCTCTGGGATCGCCCCGACAAACCTTGCGACCGGTTCACCATCCCTAAAGGCTATGACTGTCGGAAGCGCCCGGACCTGGGTAGGGAAATTGAGAAAATCATGACGCATGTGAAAAGCCGGGGGCACGTCTCACCCCGTACTTCATTGCCAACTCGCCTTGGTCGTCTTGGGGAGTGTTGGTGAATGAATGAGAATCGGACTGGAAGATTGTTTGCTCACCGGTGTCGATGGTGACCAGATCAAACGTCTTCCCACTCCCTGAGGTCAAGACGCCATCCTTTGTGACCCTTTCCAGGATTGGTCCCAAAATCTTGCAGGGCCCGCACCAACTAGGAGACGGATCCGGTCAATGTTCGTGTGGGTGATTCCTGCACGCGGGAAGACGCGTACTCGGCGTGGAAGTCAGCTATAACAATCTTGTTCTTTACTTGCAACGCCCGGTCGAACCCCTGGTGATGGACGAGCCTCAGTCGCGAGCGTGTATGGGACCTTTCTCCTGCCCACACCTTTTGGTCGACATTCAGGAAATGGTCGAGTCTCCTCGCGGAGGACGAGAAAGCTCGGATGAGTCGTCGGGACGGAAGGCGGAGGGAGATGCTGAGCATATTTAGCGGTTGGCCCTCGCAACGGGCATCACGGATACGAAAATATATAACCCGCCCGCTAGCTCTTCCTCTCCCTCTCTCTCCCTCTCTCTCTCTTTTCGCCCCCCTTCTGCTTCCTGTGCCAGCGACATCCGACGAGCAGCGTAAGCCGCACTCAAATACCACTCTCTTCTCATATCTAACCCTGTGCAGGCTCGATCTATCTGCACCAGAAAACCCTCTGACCTTCACTGTCGCTGCCAACCCTCAAACCACCCTTCCTTCACTTTTGTTTGAGACATGCGTTTCGCTGCCGTCGTTTCCACTTTCTTGGGCCTTGCTGCTTGCGTCTGGGCCGAGAACATCACCGTCAAGGTCGGCGAGAATGGAGGATTGACCTACAGTCCCGAGAGGTGAGGCACACAACCGCCCTCCGCATACCAGGTCACTCACAGCCAGTGCAGTGTTGCCGCGAAGGAGGGGGATGTCATCTCCTTCCAGTTGTGAGTCCTATTTCATCTCAGGCTTTTCTTAGACCCGGGTTGACCCGTTGTCCTGTTAGTGTGGCAAAGAATCACGTTGGTCTCCACCCTTTCGACACTCTTAACAGCTCGTTTGATGCCTCGTTCACTAGAGCGTTACCCAGTCGAGCTTCAACGACCCGTGCACTAGGTTGACTACCCCGACCCTCGGCATCGACTCCGACTATCAGCCAGTTTCCGCCAACTCGACAATGGTTCCCCAATGGAGCTTCACCGTCGTCAATGCCAGCACTCCTTTGTGGTTCTATTGTAAACAGGGAGCGTGAGTACACGATTTCCGTCCTCCTGCTAAAGTGACGACCGATGTTCTTTCCCAGTCACTGTAAAGCTGGTATGGTCTTTGCCGTCAACCCCACTGCCGATAAGACATTCCAGGCTTTCAAGGTGCGTTTGACCCTGCCGATTCTTGATGTTTTTCCATTGCTGACATTCTATCTCATTCTCCCCCATAGTCCAAGGCAACTGGCAGTAACTCTAGCTCCAGCTCTTCGTCCTTAACTGGGTCTTCCACTGCTCACCCATCTCCTTCCGCCACCAAAAACCCTTCCGGTGGCGCTCTCGGCATGAACCCGCCCATCCTCGCCGGTATTATCACCCTTATGGCTGTTCTCGCAGGATCCGTTTTGTAAACAGATTCATCTCTTCGACCCCCCTTGAACTCTCCTCTCGTTTTGAGCGCCCTGGGGGTTTCTCCTGATCCGGTTTCTTCATTGTTTCCACCCCCTCCCTTCCGTCGCCGAATGGCTGCTCGATGTTTGGAATCTTGTATACGTAGGGCGTTGTGTTGTTGAACCTCGTTAGAGGCAGGCAAAAAATCCTTTCGGCCGTGGACCTAATCCTGAGTGACGCGTGATTTGAGTCGAGTGGCTGTTGATCTTGAAGAGACGCACATGCGAACCCCTGCCCTCTCTCTCCAACATGGATAAAATCCGAATCGCAAAGGTCTGCTTCGGCTCTCATACGCGATCTGCGGTCCTGTAGGACAGTTGAGTTCTCATTCTACCGGCCGTTTCGAAACAGGTCGAGAGGGTCGTCTGTTCCAAGTTGAATGGCTCCAACATCTGCACCCTCCATCTCACTGCGCACCACCTGATCTTTCGGTATGAGGACGACAAAATGGATGAGATGTGGGTAAGTCTACCCAGCAACACCTGCACGATACCCTCCGAACTGATAAATCGCGGCTGGGGATGTGTTTCCGGCCTGGATAGGTCCCATACCCCTTGATATCTCTCGTCACTCGGCATCCGCAGGCATCGACAGGGAAGAGTCCGCTTACGATCCGGACGAGGACGTTTGAGAATCTTCTACTCTCCTTCGAAGAGGACGCAGAAGCGGTGGATGTCTTTGAGAGCATTAAAGAGCTCACCGTTGCAAGCGAGTCTTTGACCCGCCCCATCATCCCATCTGAAGGAACGCTAATCGGTTCGATCACCTAGACTCTGTTACCCAGTTATATGCTTTCTCATACGTCCCCAATCCACCTCTGCTCACCAAAAACGGATGGTCGGTATACTCCCCTCGTGAAGAATTCGGTCGGATGGGGATCGGTTCACGGTCCAAGGCCTGGCGGTTCACGGATATCAACAAGGATTACTCGGTGAGCGCCCTGCTCCGTTGGCGTGATTCGCCAATAACATTCAAGACCTCGTAGTTCTGTTCGACGTATCCTGCTCGCGTGGTTGTGCCCACCAGGATTAGCGATAACACCCTGCAATACGCCGCGAAGTACAGGAGTAAAGCTAGGATACCCGTCCTGACTTACTTACACCGGACCAACTTTGTGGGTTCCAACCCTCCCCCCTGCTTCCTAGTTATCTCACCACATGATTCAGGGTAGCATCACTCGGTCTAGCCAACCTATGGTTGGCCTAACGAACAACCGGTCGATCCAGGACGAGAAGCTTATAGAGGCGATCTTCCAAACCCATCATTCACCCGATTCCCGCGTCGTCGCTAACGTCTATGGTTCTACGTGTACGAACCTGATCATCGACGCTCGGCCGACCGCCAACGCCATGGCGAACACCGCGAAGGGGGCTGGGACGGAGAACATGGACCATTACAAGGATGCGAGGAAGGCGTACCTGGGTATCGACCACATTCACACCATGCGCGAGTCCCTCGCCAAAGTCGCCGAGGCAATCCGGGATACGAGATTGCCTGACGAGTTCGGTCTTGGTGACTCAGTAACGACCGCTGTGGATAGGGAAGCCCTTCGGAGGTCTGGGTGGCTGAGGCATCTTGGCGCTGTGATAGAAGGAACGGCACTTATCGTCAAGAACATCCACATCAACTCCTCACACGTCCTCATTCACTGTTCAGACGGTTGGGATCGAACTTCACAACTTTCTGCGATGGCGCAACTTTGTTTGGATCCATACTATCGGACGATACAGGGGTTCCAGGTGCTGATCGAGAAAGACTGGTTGTCGTTCGGGCACAAATTCCTGGATCGGTGTGGGCACCTTTCCTCGGAGAAGTTCTTTTTATCTCCAATCGAAACCAGCGGGGGAGGAGGAGGGGCTGAGGCCGCTCAGGCGTTTTTTGCGTCTGTGCAGAACAAGTTCACCTCCCCTGGTCACCTCAAAGAGACGAGTCCTATCTTCCACCAGTTCCTCGAGTGCGTCCGACAGGTCCAGAGGCAGTTCCCCGAACGGTTCGAATTCAACGAACGGTTTCTACATCAACTGTACTACCACCTTTATTCCTGCCAGTTTGGGACATTCCTGTGGAACAGTGAGAAGGAGAGGAGGGTAGATGAAGCGGGCAGTCCGCCTCCTCTCGAGGCTACCGTCAGCATATGGGATTGGCTTGATATGCCGGAAGAGGTGGAGAAGAATAGGAATCCAGACTACGATCCCTCCCTCGACGACCTCGGCCGGAAGGAGGGAAAGCCAGACATGGGTGTACTCATTCCGAACCCTAAGGATATACGGTTCTGGCATGATCTGTACGGGCGGACGGACGATGAGATGAACGGGAAATTTGTGGTCGCTCAAACGCAGGGAACGGTGGAGGTTATCGGTCAAGTCGAGAGTCAGCAAGACGATCCCGTACTGCTGTCGCCGGGAATATCCCCATCACAGTCGTTTTCGAGGTTGAATCCACTGGTGTCCTCGATCGTCGGCCAACGCAGCCATTCGCCTTCGAAACCCCTTCCATTGGCACCCCAAGACGAGGAGAGGGAAGCGGAGCCCAGACAGACGCTTACGCCAACGAGACAACGGCCTGTGAATATAGGACGATCACCTTCTCCTCTGGCCAAGTCCAGTATGGGGACGGACGCGTTCTCATCTGGAGGAATGAAGTCGATGTGGGGACGGATATCGACCAATGCTTCGGCAGCCTTTTCTGTAGTCCAAGGAGCCGTCGAGGACGTGACGAAAGAGCTGAGGAATGTTTCTACGGGGTCGAGTCAGGAACTCAAAGAAGGAGAGTTGAAGAGCAGGTCTGAGCTCAGCGTGTGGGGTGAGGACGAGGCCACCGGTTCTAGTTCGACTCGGTCGTCCGATTGGAATCCGGGTTTGCGGCCAATCGACTACTCGACCACGACGACCAACCCTTGGGCTGCCAATACCGTGAAAGGGACACCGCCTGCTACGTCTTCAGGGTTTTCCGATAACCCTTGGAAATCCATCAAGCCAAACCCGATTTCTCCGACTTTATCTATTCGACCACCGGCCTCAAAGAGGTTGAGCGATCTATTTGGAGCAGATAGCAAAGGTTTACCCCATGATCCAACGATCTCTGCCTCCTTACCAACACCACTGGTGGTGAAGGAGGAGACGAAGTCGACTGTGGAAACTACAAGCTCGAGTCCAATATCAGCGGACAATAGTATAGACCCTCTTGGGGTGGGGTTGTGATATCTGTGTCCATACTCGTAGATTTTGTGTATCGGTTGGGAGCTATTTGTTGGGTCATCGGGCAATGTGAAAGGCATTTTTTTTCTTCATTGTATTTGGGTGTTTGAACTTGGAGATGTCTGGCATACTGGTTTATTGAAGTGCGCTGTGATTGTCTGCCCCCCCCCACAGAAAGCAAATAAAGCAATCTGACTGGTAAGTATTTTCAAGGGCACTTTGCCGGAGTGGTTAACGGGATCGCCTGCTAATACTGGGTAAGCCATATAAGCGCCAGCGGTTGTGCATTGCACGCGTGAGTTCGAATCTCACAGGTGTCGCTCTTTTTCTGCTGATTTATCTGCATAATTATTGACACCACTACCACCTACAACTCATCAGGCATTGTCTGAGCATTTTTACAGATGGCCCTGGTCATCCCCTTGTCATGCATGCAGATAACCACTCAGGATGTCATGCTGTCGGGTTGTTTTCTTCTGTAGTTAAAAGACTTGTAGTCTCACTAGAAGAAGGTCAGGTAACATGGGTTTTATATTTCCGGTGTTCGCCTGGTGAGTTCGTTGAAGATAGATTTAGGGTGGGTGGTCTTCAAGGGTTGTTAGTTGTATTAAAAGAACTATGCCTAAAAGGGACTTGGTCTTGAATTGAGAGATGATTTATGGAATGTCTCTAAGAATGGAGGATGGATGATATGTGGGTGTAGGTGTGTACACAGGGGTGTTTGGTGTTGTTTGTGTAGGTAGGTCCAACACTTTCCTTATATGGGAAGGAAGTTTAGGAGTATTGATGGATTATGTAATGGGAAACAGAGAAACAGGAGTTCAGATGATGATTCAGATAAAACAAGATCTCAGACGGTCAGGCACTTTAGACAGAGGTGTACACTCTATTCTCAGCTTAGAATAAGTGTAGCTACCAACTGCCTAAAGAGTTTAGATACAATCACCAGATCCCTGTTCTGAAGGGAGGACAGGGATGGAAGACTAAAAAGCATCCCCAATTAGATCATTTCAAACACGATCAAGAAGGGTACACTTGTTGAACTCGGGAAGTTCGACCCGCCTTTAAGGCATGCGCCTTACGGCCGCATTGTGTAATGGCGCCGTTAGAGGGCAGCCAGTAGATAATCACATGATCATATGTCACACATCAGTAACGTGTGAAACGTCACTCCCATGTTTGTATATATACCACATAGGGCGTGTGAATATGATCTAACACTTCTTGCTTTCTACTTTCACCATCTGTTAAGCAACCTCTCTCACCCTACCAGGTAAGTCATTGCGTCCTGTCTAGTGCTGACCTCGCGTCTGCTCAACAACACTCACCTGAGAGAACGAGGACAAAGACATAACCGATATAGTAGGGGAGGGGAGAGTGGAAGGGCTGGGTGAGATAGAGCAAGAAGCAAGGGATGGCGTAGTGAAGGGGAATGTTGACCATGTAGGTTGGGGATGAGAAAAGCAAAAGCCAGGGGAGTGTCATGATTTTCACCGGTTTTCTACCTTTTTCTTTCTAAGTCTCAAGCGCCCACTCATTCAACTTCGCTCAACCATGACATGTTTCCACATTCCTTATCTTATCTTATCTTTCATCTTCTTTTGGTCATTTTGGTCAGAAGGGAAACTCGGTCATCTCGGATTGCTTGGGCTAGAAACTTTTGGCCCAGAGGAAGACAAACATAGGACTATCTACTTCGGAGCAATGTCCAACTGCTCCCCTACCAAGGAGTCCACCCAAGTCATCGCCATAGAGTTGATACTCTCCTGGACATCTTCCCAGGTCAACTCCGGACTCAGCTGAATCCTCTCCAACAACGAACCCTCTGGCTTGGGAGACCCTACGATATGAGACCCCAAGACAATGGGGGTCTCCAAGACGTCCACCTCTCCCTCTGCATCCTCCTCCCCTACTGTCAAGTTGAACTGCTGAGGAGGGTAGGTTTCATACCTGCTCCTCAAAAGACCAACAGAGATCTCCGCGTTGGTCACCCTCTTCATCATCGACTCATACATCTCCATGGAGAAGACGTACTTCTTCTCCAACTCCAAATGCCTCCTCTCCAAGTCAGCAATGTTCCTCCTCAACATGGCACTCTGAGAGTTCTCGTCAGAAACGAATTATTTCTGACATCCGTCAAAGACAGAACTCACCTCCTCTTCCATTCGTTCTTGCTCATTGAAGAGCTCGGCCCCCAAGACAGCGGTATACCCTAAACAAGTATCCACTATCTGTCATGATTTTTGCCGGTTTTCTGCCTTTTTCTTTCTAAGTCCCAAGCGCCCACTCATTCAACTTCACTCAACCATGACATGTTTCCACATTCCTTATCTTATCTTATCTCATGTCCCATTTCTCTTATCTTATCTTTCATCTTCTTTCGGTCATTTCGGTTAGAAGGTGAACTCGGTCATCTCGGATTACTTGGGCTAGAGACTTTTGGCCCATGGGAAGACAGTACAGAGGACTATCTATTTTGGAGTGATGTTGACGTCCCCTACAAGGGAGTCGACCCAAGCCTTGGCAGTCTCCTTCGCCTCGGCTACCAACCTCTCTTCCTCCTCAACGTCCTCCACACTCGCCAACCACTGCTCCCAATCCTGACCCGACTCGATCCTCTCCTCCAAGGTCCTAGGCCTGGAGGCCACCACGTGATTCCCCAAAGTGATGGGGATATCCAAGACGTCCTCCTCCAGGACCGTCAAGTCAAACTGTTGAGGAGGATAGGTCTCGAACCTACTCCTCAGAATACCCACAGACATCTCCACCTGGGTTGTCCTCCTCAACATCGACTCATACTTCCCCATCAGATCCTCACACTTGTCGGCCATCTCGAGGCAACGCTTCTCCAAGGTCTTAACCTTGTTCTTCAACTCCAAATTCTAAGAGGAACAGGGTCAGCAAACTCTAAAGCGAGCTCGGGATCTGGATTCCCACCTCTTCATCACGCTTCTCTAACTCAGAAAAGACCTCGGCCATCACCACCGCAGTGAACCCCAAACAGGTATCTGCCACCTCAGGAACCGGGTCAACCTCCAGGTGCTCGATCGCCAAACCCCGAGCCATCATCTCCTCCTGGAAGTGGGTTGACTCCACGTTCCTATACCTGTCCCTCCAGATCATCTTCCCAGCGTGGACAAAGTCCCTCAGATAGAGGTCCTTGAATCTGTTGTGACGAACGGCCTTGCTCTGAGCCCATCCGCTGACCTCAGCGAGAAGAGGATAAGGGAGGAAGCGATCTCCCCTGCGGAGCTTGTAACCGTTGACGTTGAAAGGGATGGTAGAGGTGACCGGCTGACGAGGGAAGCCAGAAGTACAAGGTGGTTTGGGAGTCTGACAACCCCGAGGACGAGAAGCGGGAGTACGGGCCAGAGCCTTGTAGTGAGAAGGGGGGATGGTGGAAGATTCCCCATGAAGCATGCCAAGAACATTATCCATACAGGAAGAAGAGTCATCGAAAGACATGCTAGTGTGTTGTGGGTGGTGGTGTTGGTGGGAGTGGCTGAGTGGGGAATGATGGGGACTTGCTGACCAATGAGCAGTCCTTATATGTTTCCCACTTTGGCGCAACAATACTCCATCATTCCCACCGCGCCCATAAGCCATCACCGCCCACCCCTATATCAACAGTGCCCATATGCGCCCATGTCCATTCA
>Ga0307516_10002450_pt1 | contig 24818 bp, 26 predicted proteins | sample 19_EM_MG_FD_203310 | JGI IMG/M metagenome (GOLD analysis project Ga0307516, IMG submission 203310) | Populus trichocarpa ectomycorrhiza microbial communities from riparian zone in the Pacific Northwest, United States - 19_EM | ecosystem: Host-associated > Plants > Roots > Unclassified | place...
GGCCCCCGCCCCCCCCGCCCCCCCCCCCCCCCCCCCCCCCCCCCCCCCCCCCCTTCTTTTTTTCGGGCCAACTGGGGCTGCATTTCTCACTGTCTTCATCATCGTGGGCGGTTCATCTTCATCTTTTTTTTTTTTTTTATCTTCATACTCTAGGGGGTCTTTTTTTTTCTTCTTTTCGTTTTTTCTGCATGATGGGGGGTTTATTTGGGTGCCAAGGTTTTTCGGCTCTCGTATTTATGTACGGATGAACGTGCTTGTGAATACTACATACCATATCGATGACCGTTTTGCAGGAAGCAGGCAAGCTAAATATGTGTGTACATATGTATGTATGTATGTACTTATGTTCTATGTATGCAGCATCTACATAAGGCCCACCCCCCGCCCAAGCACGCTCATCTCACTCGCGGGGGGAGAGGGGCAGAAGTAGACGGAAAGCAGCCAGGCCAAACGCGAAAGTAAATTATGTAAATACATATCCACCTATCTATGTAGCAAGCAAATCTTGTCGTGTCGTGTAACGCCCGAACCCCGATCTAATGCACTCTAAAAAGAAAGTAAAAATCAACCGCAACCAATCAAACATGAAGCATCGTTACCACGGCGTCCATTCGAAGAGAGACGCCGCCTCCCTCGACCACGGTCCGGCATCGTCGTAGTCCTTCCGTTCGGCCTGGCGCTCGGCCAGCGTTTTTCCGCGCTCTTGGGGACGCTCGCCCGGCGGCGGCTGTTTTTTCCCGTGCGCCTTTGCGGCGGCGGGCGTGGCCGCCATGGGTGAGAACGGGTCCGAGTCCGAGCCCGAGTCGATGTTTATCCGCGTGGTGGTGGTCGTGATGCGGGCGCGCTTGGGACGTGGTTCCGACTGCTGGGCCGGTGGTCTCCACTGCGGTTTTGGTGTCGGCTTGGACTGCGGTCGTGGCCGGGGTTCGGGTGGTAGTGGCGATGCGGATGGCAGCGAGTCCGGCGATATCGGCTTTTGCCCCGCTGGTAGCTGTTTCCACTTTGGCGGCTGCGGTTGCGGCGGCGGCTTGCCCGGCAAGTGCTGCTCCTGCTCCTGCTCCTGCTCCCGAGAAGGCTGCAGCACTGGCTGTGGCCGGGCCGGCGGCGGGGGGTGAGCTGTGGCCCTACTGGGTGGCGATGGCCGCTGTGTCACTTCCTGTGGCTGTGGTGGGGTCATCCGTGGCGGCAGCGGTGCAAGCAGTTTCCTTCTTTTTCGGTGCGGATCGGATAGCCGCAGGATGCCGGGTTCGGGGGTACGCGGTTTTCCGAGATCTGGGTCGCTATTTGCTTCGAGAGCTAGATTCGCGGGTTGCGCTCGTCCCGAGGTATGTGCGAGCGCAGTCTGCGGAGGTGGAGGCTGGGCTTGCGCGGGTCGTTGGCGTGAGGGCGGTGGTGGCAGCCCGGCAAACTGCAGCGGCAATGGTTGAGGTGGCTGAGGGTGTTGGCGGAGTGTCTGGAATGGGCGGCGTTGCGGCGCACCTTGGAGGCCTGGGGGAGGTGGTCTGAAAAGCGACGGAGAGTCTTGCTGCTGTTGCGGAAGTGCAGCGGGTTGGGGCGGTGCTTGGTGTGGTGGTGATCTAGATTGTGGCGGACGTAACTGGCGGGCCCGCGCCGGCGAAGATTGCGGGAGAGACGGAGGTTTCGGGCGCGGAGGAGACTCGCTTTCTGGACTGGCCCGTACCTGTAATTCGGGTCTGTGTGCCGGCGGTGGGGGAGGTGGAGGGGGGCGTGGTACCGGCGCCTGAGGTGGACGAGAAGGCTGATTTCGGACAGGAGGCCCAACGTTCTGCCATTGGGGTGGAAGGCCCGACGGAGGTAGAGGCGCCGAGGTACGGTGGACCGGCGCAGGGGGCCAAGCAGGAGGTTGTCCTTGCCGCCACTGCGGCGGAGGAGGCGCCATCTCTACCTGCGACCGGGTCCGAGGAGTCTGTGGCGTTTGCGGTCTCTGCTGCTGCCGTAGCGGAGTTTGATTATACTGCCACGGCCCACCTCCCGACGCTGTTGGTGGAGCACTACGCGGTGTGGGCGCCTGTGGCTGAGCACCCATTCTCTGCGCTGGCGCCCTTGCCGGACTCATGCCATTCTGGACGGCCGTAGAAGCCCTTTCTCGTGCCCTCTGCATCGCCGGCGCGAATACTGGCGCAAGATCCTGTATCACCGTCTGCAGAAACTCCTCCACGGTAGCCAGATGTTGCTCGAACTCGAGTTCGTCGCCCTCATCGATGCGGGTACCCGGTTTTAGGTACTTGTCAGTAACGAGTGAGCGAGTTTCGTCGTATAGGAGCATCCGGTTGTTGAACGTGTGGAATCGGAGGGTCCCTACAGCGATAACGCGCGATTAGAGATGGGTGGTACGGGAGATGGGCACGTGGGATGGGAGAAAGCCACCGTCGTGCCATTTCTTTAGCTTTTGCTTTTTTTGCTGTAGTATCGGCGGGCGTTAGGTTGCGATCCGGCGATGAAGAAGCGGGGTAATAGAAGAGAGCCTACCGCAGTCCACATGACACGGTACTCCTTAATTGGAGCTGTCTGCGACGAGTGCGTGAGCTGGGTGTGATCATAGCTCATTGTCCATCAGATTGCGGCAGTGATTTCGATCGGGTATCGGTTGAGAAATCGTCGCAGGTTCTCGTCGCAGTCGTTGCTCGATGATGTGAGTTGACATGTATGTAACTCGTGTGGGAGACGCGACTGCCAAGACCGTGCGCGGAAAATGCCGAGACAGAGTGCTATTGCATGAGTGACCACCTTTGTCCTATCGAGACCATCAATTGGTCTTTGTTATTTGCTCAGCCTCTTGCGGGCCGTGTGCTGTGAAGAGTTCTCTGGATTTGATTCAGACACTGTTTCTGCTTCTTCCGCACTCTTCTGTCATCACAGAAGTTCCACCTATGTACTCCCGCACACCTTCGAGACTTCGATGGCGATTTGCTGGGGAGCGATAGCGTGCTACGTGCAGCTGGCAGTTAGGCGCACGGACATCTGGTAGCGAAGGCGCGCACCGAAACTTTGCCCCTCCAATGAATCTACTCTATCTACTGGGATGGCGTATCGGTTTTTCCCGACGGACGACAGAGAAAAAAATTAAAACCCAATTCTGGACCTTCTAAGACCGGCTCACTCACAAAAACCCCATGGTACTGCTGGCCAGCTCCCTCCCTCACATACCGCATCCTCGTACATACAGTCCATATATTCGACTGAACGCCCCGCACGCAGACCCCGTACCTATCTACACTAAACTAGAGAGAAACATCAATGACGGCCAGCAAAACCACCAAATTTCTGGCCCCCGTTTGGCGTAAAACGCCACAGTACGGCAAGCTGCTATCCCTCCCGCGCCCGCGATCGGTCGCAAGCTGACATTCGGTAGAAACAGTCACCAAGCAGCCCGAAAACCCCTTCTTCTCCCTAATCCAGGGCCAACGGGTTGCGGTCGTCCCAGAGTTCACTCTTGAGTCGGGCGAAACCCTATCCAGAGTCCCCATCGCCTACAAAACCTGGGGAAAACTCAACGATGCCGGCGATAATGTCATGGTGATATGTCACGCCCTCTCCGGCAGCGCAGATGTGGCGGACTGGTGGGGCCCGCTCATCGGGAATGGGAAAGCGTTTGACACCAGTCGCTTCTTTGTCGTGTGCTTCAACACCCTCGGAAGTCCGTATGGAAGTGCGTCGCCCGTTACGATAGATCCTCATACCGGAAACTATTATGGCCCAGAGTTCCCGCTGTGTACCATTAGAGATGATGTCAAGTCGGTCACCCCCCCTCCTTCACTCTTTACTCCTGGATTGCAGTACCTTAACTACTTTTTTTTTAAGCATAGAATTCACCAACTTGTCCTCAACGACCTGGGCGTGAATCGGGTTGCGATCGTTATTGGCGGTTCGATGGGCGGAATGCAGGTTCTTGAGTGGGCCTACTTTGGGAAGGACTATGTCAGGGCGATTGTGCCTCTTGCTACCAGTGCCAGACACTCGGCGTGGTGCATTTCGTGGGGCGAGGCACAGAGGCAGAGCATCTCTGTTGACCCTAAATATGGTTCGCCCCAATCTGCCCGCCCACTCAATCATTCTAGGCTTTCCTCTGATTGAAGCTGCATATAGACGATGGTTACTATCCCTTCGACGATCCCCCGGTGACGGGACTTGGCGCGGCACGCATGAGTGCACTGCTCACGTATCGAAGGTTGGTTCCTGGTCCCCCCTACCCCGAGCCTGAAGAACCATCGCATTTCTAACGTCCATGAAGTCGCAATTCTTTCGAGTCACGATTCGGCAGAAACACTCCGGATCCGAAGCGCCATCCCTACGTAAACACGCACCTCGAGGCACGTCGAGACCCGTGCACCCCCAGCGAAGAGCACTGGTCAATCCATACCGACGGTTTCAAAAACACCAAGAAGCTATCTTCGCGACGGGCATCCGTTATCTCCTCGCCGACGACCGAGACAGCTCCCGAGACACCGAAAGATTCTACACCACCTTCCACATCCGATGGCAACCGCCCCACGAACGGCTCGAGGCGGTCCTCGTTCAGCAGCCATGGCAATGGAAAAGCGAATCATTACTTCTCCGCTCAAACCTACCTGCGCTACCAAGGCGATAAATTCGTCAAGCGCTTTGATGCAAACTGCTATATCGCTATCACGCGTAAGCTAGACACGCACGACGTATCTCGTGGCCGCGTAGAGAATTACGATATCCAAGCCGCATTACGGCTCATTGAGCAGCCCACGCTCGTTATCGGCATCGAAAGCGACGGGCTGTTCACCTACGCTGAGCAGCAGGAGCTGGCGAAGTGTATCCCGAACGCCAGGTTGGCCACGATCTACTCTGTCGAGGGTCACGACGCGTTCTTGCTGCAGTTTGAGGAGGTCAATTCTCATATCTTAGGCTTCTTGAAGGAGGTGCTGCCGGATATCATGGAGAAGCCGGGAAGTGAGCTACACAGCGTTGTTGAGGTCGATGAAGAGGAGGGGATAGTGAAGGCGAGTGTTGGAGAAGTGGACGATATCACTGCATGGTAGATTCTGATTGATGTATCTATCGGGTGGAATTCATTTGGAATTCATAGCCATAGCCCCGCGCATGCGCGTGATTTGCATGTGAAGATAATCGGAACAGTCATGCGATATTCGGAAAAATGATGACGCGCTTCCATCAAGACCGTTGTCTTTCCATTCTCTGTCTCGCTCTTTTTACCCCGGGAAAGAGTTACTGAACGAATGAGCTTTCGATTATGAAAACCCCTTTCTTTGCCGGGAAATAGAAGTAAATCACCTCACAAATGGTGCGTTCTCTTTTCATCAGTCGATTATTTTCCTGCAGGAGGCATAGATACCCGAGTTAGCGTGTATAACTATAGGCGATTTCCATTTTTCACATGCAGCAGGCAAGCATTGCTCGCTCGCACCCCTGAACTAGAGTGCGCCAGAACTAAAACCAATCCATAGACATCACCTTATGTTTATTCCTTCTCTTTAAAACTGTTTCGTCCCCCGACTTGTCGCGACTTACCTCGACCATCATACTACCGGACGGAAGAAACGAAATAGGCCCTCATGTCTGAACTCAAGTACGACGTTGCGATTGTCGGCGCGGGCATCATTGGCTGCGCGTTAGCCACGGCTCTTGGAAAGCAGGGACGTAAGATCCTCGTGCTTGAACGCAATCTCTCGGAGCCGGACCGTATCGTCGGAGAGTTGCTACAGCCCGGTGGTGTTCAGGCGCTGGAGAAGTTGGGACTGAGAGGTGGGATTAATTCGCTGAGATGTGAGTGGTATGATGCTGACGCAGAATAGACTGCCTCGAAGGCATCGATGCCATTCCCGTCTACGGCTACGAGTGTATCTATCACGGCGAGCCAGTGACGATTCCGTACCCGAGACGAGAGGACAATGGGAAGAGAGCAGAAGGCAGGAGTTTTCACCATGGAAAGTTTATACAGAACTTGAGGGCGACGGCGACGGCAACTCCTAAGTACAGTGTCGCCATCTCGCTCACCATCCGACTCCACAGCCGTGAATATAGCTGACAATGTGGGTTTGGGTAGTGTCACGATTGTCGAGGCAACTGCCAAAGATGTTCTCCGCAACGAAGCAACAGGACAGGTCCTCGGAGTGATCGCCAAACCAAAGGGCTCGACAACAAACGAGACCTACCTTGCCTCTCTCACTGTCTCCGCCGACGGCTACGCCTCCAACTTCCGCAAGCGCTGTAACTCGCGGAAACCAGAAGTTCGTAGTACCTTCGTCGGATTGCAGTTGATTGATGTCGTCCTTCCTAATCCCAATCACGGACATGTGATAATGGGCGACAACCCGCCCGTCCTCCTCTACCAGATCGGCACCCACGAGACTCGAGCACTGGTCTCCATGCGATCCACCCCGCCGTTGGGTACCCTCAAATCATACCTCCTCGATGTCGTCGCCCCGGATCTCCCGAAACAGATCCAACCCTCTTTCCGAAAAGCCGTCGAAGCTGACCGACTTCCGACCATGCCAAACAGCTTCCTTCCAGCAGCGGCAAACACCACACCTGGAATGATCCTCCTCGGTGATGCAATGAACATGCGCCACCCTCTGACGGGCGGCGGCATGACAGTAGCCTTCAACGACGTCGTCCTACTCTCGCAACTCCTTGCCCCCTCCGTCGTCCCCGACCTTGCGAACACCGACCTTGTCCTGGAGCAAATGCGCGCCTTCCACTGGGACCGCAAAGCGCTTAGTGGTGTCGTCAACATCCTCGCGCAAGCTCTCTACGCACTCTTCGCCGCCGACGACTCGCAACTGTGCGTCCTGCAGCGCGGTTGCTTTAAGTACTTCCAGATGGGCGGCAACTGCATCGATGGACCCGTTGGCCTCCTTGCGGGAATCACGAAGCGCCCGTTTGTGCTCTTCTACCACTTCTTTGCGGTCGCCCTGTACAGTATCTTTTGCATGTTCAAAAGCGTCACCCCAGTGATCGGCTGGCCTGTCGCCATTGTGAATAGCGTGCTCGTGTTCTGGAAGGCGTGTGTTGTTATTTTTCCGTATATTTTTGCGGAGTTTGTAAATTAGTCTTGGGGGAGTGATGGTAATGGCCTGAGCGGTGAGGTGGGAATTATGATTCTTTTGTTTTGGCGGGGGAGGGTACCATAACGGTTTGTAATGATATTATAGATTACCTAGGTATGCTATATAACGGAGAGTTGAAAGAGATGTACGGTATCTATGTTGGAGCGGCGAGGAGTCAGCGAACAACCCTTGAATTGTCAACCGACCCTCAATTCCAACCGCAGATGATAGAGGCGTCTACCTGAACCGACTACCTATTTGTCTTGGCACCACTCTGGATGGTCTATGTATCATATAGGTAGGTATGTATGCGTGACAAAGCTGTGGTTGCGTCGGTTGCCAGGATGGGTGCTGTTTGTTTACGTTAACTTGCCAGATAAGTGGTTCGTGTAGCTTATTGCAGGAAACCGGAGGAGCCCAGGGAGCATGAACGAACAGCAGCGTCTCTACCTTTCCCTCCACACCCCTTCCTATTCCCTTCGTAAGGACTCTCTTTTTTGCTGCGCAGATACAGTAGACAGTATCTACAATGTCTACTCCTCCCCGGCGGGCGCTTCCCTGGCAGCAGCGACGGCCCAACTCTGGCAGCCTCCGACGACCGTCCAACACGAATACACCGCCATCACCACCACTACCATCCACCATCCCCTCATCGTCATCCTCGAATCGCCTCTCCGTCTCCTCGCTCTCGCAGAACTTTTCTTCCCCACCACCTCCGCCGCTCCAGCAGCAGCAGAAACATGTGCGCACGGGATCGGGGGTCAAGGGGACTTTCGCACCGCAGTTTATCAGGGATAAGGATCTTGCTATGCTGAAGAGAGATGTAGGAGGTGGGGCACCTGGCGGAGGGGTAGCTGACGAGGGCATTGCTGGAGAGAGTAGCGATTTCTCTGGTAGGCGTTGGGTGTGGGTTAAGGACCTGGAGAAGGCGTTTGTGAAGAGTGAGGTGCTAGACGATCAGGATGGGATGTTGACGGTGCGGTGTGAGGATGGGTCGGTATGTACACTACCCTCCACGGGGGCTCGTTGCTCGGTGATTTGAAAGGTTAACGCCAGCAGGAACGCATATTTCATCAAGACAATGTTGACAAGGTGAATCCCGCGAAATTCGACAAAGCGGACGATATGGCGGAGTTGACGCATCTGAACGAAGCGTCGGTGGTCCACAATCTGCACATCCGTTACGAGGGAGATCTGATCTATACATACTCAGGATTGTTCCTAGTCGCCGTGAACCCATATTGCCAATTGCCCATATACAATAATGAGTACATTGCAATGTATAAGAACCGCCTGAGGGAGGATACGAAGCCGCATATATTTGCCGTTACGGATTTGGCGTTCAGGAACATGCTTGATGAGAAGGAGAACCAGAGTATCCTTGTCACGTATGTGGCCCTCATGTTGTGGGTGGTGGAGGGGAGGGTGCTGATATATAGATAGTGGAGAGTCCGGTGCGGGAAAGACCGAGAACACAAAGAAGGTCATCCAATATCTCGCGGCGGTGGCTATCGACAATAGCAGCTCAAAGCAGCTCGGCACGCTCGAGAACCAAATTCTACAGGCCAATCCGATACTCGAAGCCTTTGGTAACGCCCAGACCATGCGAAATAACAATTCGTCGCGCTTCGGAAAGTTCATTAGGATCGAGTTCACACGGTCCGGACAAATTGCCGGCGCGTTCATCGACTGGTATCTTCTGGAAAAGAGTAGAGTCGTCCGCCAGAATAAAGATGAACGGAACTACCACATCTTCTATCAGCTGTTGCACGGTGCGAGCCGCCAGATGCGGGAGATGTTCTTGCTTGGAGAAGGCGGGACCGAAAGTTGGGATTATACTAAGGACAGCAACAATGCCATCGCTGGTGTGAATGACCACGATGAGTTCAGGGCGCTCATGGAGGCTTTCCGAGTAATGGGGTTCACACCAGACGAGCAAATTGCGATATTGAGGATCATTGCTGCCGTGCTACACATTGGAAACCTGGATGTCATACCGGAACGTCGAGGGAGCGAGGATGCGAGATTACCGGATATGGCCCAGGCGGAGAGAGTTTGCCATGTACTGGGGATCCCGGTTGATGCGTTCGCGAAGGGCCTATTGAAGCCGAGAGTTAAGGCCGGCAGGGAGTGGGTCAACCAGTCGCGGACGGCCGAACAGGTCAAACACTCCTTGGATTCGTTGGCAAAGAGTCTCTACGAGCGTGGCTTTGGAAGGCTGGTGGAGATGGTCAATGGGAAGCTCGACACCAAGGGCGAGGGTGAAGGGTTCATCGGTGTCTTGGATATTGCTGGTTTCGAGATATTTGAGGTGAATCTGCTGACTCCGTTACTGAAGTACATTGCTAATGCTAGTCTGAACCACAGCAAAACAGCTTCGAGCAGCTGTGCATAAATTATACCAACGAGAAGCTGCAGCAGTTCTTCAATCACCATATGTTTGTCCTCGAGCAAGAAGAGTATGCCCGCGAGCGAATCGAGTGGAAGTTCATCGATTTCGGCCACGATTTACAGCCCACCATTGACCTGATCGAGTTGCCGAATCCAATTGGCATTTTCTCCTGCCTTGATGAGGACTGTGTCATGCCAAAAGCCACCGACAAGTCATTCACCGAGAAGTTGCATTCACTCTGGGACGGTAAAACGGCGAAATATAAGCGGTCACTTCTCAACCAAGGGTTCATGCTCACACATTATGCTGCCGAGGTTGAATATGCCACTGAAGGCTGGTTGGAAAAGAATAAAGACCCGCTTAACGACAATATCACTCGGCTCCTCGCGGCATCGCACGATATGTACATTGCCTCGCTGTTCGCGGACTACTCCGAGGAAGCCGGCGAGCACATGGGTGCGCCGAAGAGCCGGGTCAAAAAGGGTCTCTTCCGCACGGTGGCACAGCGTCATAAGGAGCAACTCTCCAGTCTAATGACGCAACTTAACTCGACGCATCCTCACTTCGTCCGGTGCATTATCCCGAATCATCAAAAGCGCCCGAAACGGCTACACCCGCCTCTGGTCCTGGACCAACTACGATGCAACGGTGTGCTTGAGGGTATCCGTATAGCGCGTACTGGGTTCCCCAATCGTTTGCCATTTGCCGAGTTTAGACAGCGATATGAGGTACTGTCCAATAAGATGCCTAAGGGGTATCTGGAAGGGCAGAAGGCCTGTCGGCTGCTACTGGAGCATATCGACTTGGACAAGGCGCTGTACCGAGTCGGCCTTACGAAGGTGTTCTTTCGTGCAGGTGTCCTTGCCGAGCTCGAAGAGCAGAGAGATGCACTGGTCCGCGAGATTGTCATGCGATTTCAAAGCCATATCAGAGGCTACCTCCAGAGAAGAGTGGTTAAGAAGTTACTCTATCGATCCGAGGCCAGTTTGATCATCCAACGGAACCTACAGGTGTACTTGGATCTTGCCGAGAGCCCCTGGTGGAAGCTCTTCATGCGTATGAAGCCGCTGTTGGGAACAACGCAGTCCTCAGGTCAAGTTAAGAAGCGCGATGAGATCATCCAGAAGCTTGAGGCACAGATGAAGTCTGAAGCTGAGAGCAAACAAAAGCTTGAGGAGGAGCGACGGAAGGCCGACTCTGAGCTGCAACGGGTGCAGAAGACGCTCGAGAGCGAACGTGCGCTAGCCCTGGATAAGGAGGAAATATTTATCAGGTTGCAGCAACGAGAGGCGGATCTGACGGAGAAGCTCGCTGGTGCCCTGGATGATCAGGATGCGCTTGAGGACCAAATCGACGAGCTTATGCTTGCCAAGAGGAAGACAGAGGAACAGGCGGAGCTGTGGAGGAAGGAATTGGAACAGGCGGGCGAACTCATCGCGAGGCTGGAAGAGGAGAAACGGGAGCTTGCCTTGTCGATTGAGACAATCGAGCGGGAGCTTGCTGCCGCCGAGAGGGCACGCTCACAGCGCACCGATGCGGAGGAGAAACTCGAGGATGAGATCGAACTCTTGCACAGCCGGCTTGCTCTGCGTGAGAAAAAGGTTAATGAGCTCGAGGAGGCGTTGATCAAATCCGACCAGACGCTCGATGAGCACCTCGCGCAGTCCGATCGGGATCTTCGAGACGGCCAGCAGCAGATACGGGAGCTTGTGGATGACAATCGCCAATTGCGGAATCAGCTCTCGGAGCTGTCCGCGACATCGACGAGTTACGAGGATCTGGTTCGCAGAAAGGAGAGTGAGCTTTCGCTGCTACACGCCGACCTCATGAAAATGGATGTTGAGCGGAAAGTCCTCGAGGATGAGCGCCGGAAGCTGACGGATAAACACGATGAAGTTTTTGGACGGTTGCGTGGTCTTCAACAGGAGATTGAATCACTGAGGTCTGAGAAATCGCGGCTAGAGAAGGAAGCGGCAGATGCGCATCGACTCCTCGAGAGCAAGGTCAACGAGGAGATGGAGTCCGGTAAGGGTCGTCGCCTCCTCGACCAGCAGATTCAAGAGCTCAAGTCGGAACTTGCCTCAGTGCAGGCGGAACTCGACCAGGAGCGCAAGAATCGTGCGGAAATCGCCATGAACAACGAGAGCAAATACAACAGCCTCAAGCGCGAGAGGGAGTCTCTCAGTATGGCCAAGGAGACAATAGAGAAAGAGTTGTATAGTCAACAGGACACACTCCGTCGCGCGCTCGAGGCCCGCTCCCAGTCCGAGAAGGATAAGCGGAGCCTACAGCTCGAGATCAAAACTCTCCGGGACCGCGTCTCAGAAGTGGAGATTGCGAGGGCCAAGGCGCAAGCCGAGATTGAGAGGAATATGTCCCGTCAGGTTAAAGAGAAAGAAGCCAGGATGGATAAAGACCTTAGAGCGAAAGAGGATGCTCTTTCCCTGGCCGAGAACGAAAGGCAGAGACTGGCCTCTGAGAATACAAGATTGAATCGGGTCGTCGCTGAACAAGACGCCGCCAGGCAGTCGTACGAGAACTCGCGCCGGCGCACGGAGCAGGATGCGACTCAGATCAAGAACCGGCTACTAGCGTCAGAGAACGACAATCGTGCGCTGCAAAACAAGATCCAGCAGAAGAACCTAGAGATCAGCAAGGCCAATGCCAAAGCCGCCGAGCAGTATCGCGACAAGATTGTTACCCTGACTACAGATAAAGCGAAGGCACTCGAAGAAAGCAACAAGATACGCAAGCAGCTTGAGGATGCTCAGATTCAGATTCGCGCACTGGAGAAACAGAAGGAGAAGCTTACGCTTAACCTTGAGGATCTTAATCACGAGGTGTCGCGTGAGCACAAGACTACGCGTAGCGCCGAGAAGACGTCGTCACAAATGCAGCTACAACTTGTCGAGCTCAATAGAAACCTTGAAATGGAGCGTCAGTTAAAGGTTCAAGCCCAGGCGAACACCAAACAGTTCCAACAGACTCTTGCCGCTACGAATGCCGAGCTTGAGGAGGCGCACCATCAGCTATTGGTTCTTCAGAAAGTGTTTGATCCCGAGGGACAGCAGCCGCCATCGTGGGAATCCGGCCGTCGGAGTGTCACCCATTCCGTGGATCTAGCTACGAAGCTTGAGGAGACGAACCAGGCCCTGCGTGTATCGAACGAGAGGAGTGCGCGTGCTGAGAAGGAGCTGGCTGAGCTGCGGAAACGCCATCAGGATGAGCTGCAGGAAATGGATAGCATGTATACTACTTCGAAGAAGGCTCTGCTCGAGGAAATCAATGGCGTGCCCGTTGGTTCACCCAAGCAATTCCGGCCTTCGTTCCAACAAAACTTTTCCAACCACTCTGCGCCTTCGAGACGGAACATTAATTCTGGCACCGAAGATGCCCTTGATTCTTCTGGGTCCGACCGAACGATGGACACCCTGGCGTTTCAGAAGCGGATGGATCTTGCCAGCGAACTCGAAGAGGTCCAGAACCAGCTACAACTATCGGAGATGCGGAATAAACACCTTCAAGCACAGATCGATCGAGCAACCGAGAAATCCGTGCGCTTCGAAGACGACTCCTCCGCTCGCCGCGCGTTCAAACTGGAGAAAGAGAATAGCCGCCTCCATGATTTGCTTGATGATTCCACGCAGAAGAACTCAGCCCTGGAGGCTTCTATGAACTCAATAGAATTGTCATTGAAGGAGGTTCAGGCTAAGACCCACGAAGAGTTGTATGACTACATCAACCAGCAGGATCAGGCGCGCAAAACGCTTGTGGCTGTCCATCATGAGGCTCTCAATGATCTCTCCTGGGCGAAGGAGCAGTTTGACAAACTCAAGCTGGCGAAGCTCAATCTAGAGAACGATTTACGGGAGACGCAGATTGAACTCGATGATGCCCTTGCCGCCCAGCAGCAAGATAAAGTCAGTCGCTCCCAGCTGCTGAACGAGTTTGCCGATCTACAAATCCGTCTGGATGCCGAGGCTTCGAAGGTTGCGGATCTCACGGCGAGTATGAACCTGTACAAGGCTCGCAGCGAGGAATACTTCAGCAAGCTCGAGCAGGCTGAAATCTCAGTGCTAAAGTCTTCGCGCGCCGAGGCGTTCATGCGGGCACAGTCGAGGGAAGCGGAGGAGACGACTGCTACGGTTCTCTCTGAGAGGAAGATGATAGAGTCACTCATCGAGGACCTGCAGCGACAGAATCAACACTTCGAGGAAAAGGTTTGTCTTTACCAATAGAGTTGGGAAACCGTATATTAATGGTGCTGTGCAGATTGAAGATCTGTCCGCTGATTTGTCTTCCGCCTTGCAAGCCAAGAAGAGGCTTCACAATGAACTCGAGGATTACCGCACCCGGCGAGCCGCCGATCTAGAGGATAAGGAATCGTCGATGGAACAGACGCGGAAGAAGTACCAAGCCGAGCTGTCATCGCTTACCGCGGAACTTGAAATCGAACGGGAGAACCTTGTGCAGTCGCGCGCCGAGAATAGACGTCTTCGCGAGGAAACCGAGGATCTCCGTGCGAAGTGGGATGATGAGGTCCTTAATAGCTCTACTTGGGCGAAAGAGAAGTCTCGTCTTGAGATCAAACTCCAGGATGTCACTCAGTCTCACGATGAGGCTGTCGCTGCGCATAACGAGGTGCAGGGTCGTGTCGTCTCATTGCTTTCGCAGGTTCGCAGCCTGAGAGCGAATGTGGATGAAGTCATTGCCGACCGCGATCTGCTGCAGAAGGAGAAGCGCAGTCTCGAGAAACGTCTGGCTGAGGCCACGCAGCGGCTGGAGGACCTCGCAAACGGCGAGAGCCCAGCCATGCGGAACGCCGCGGGTATGGATCGGGAGCTGCTCGAGCTCAAGGGGTCGCTGGCGCAACAGGAGGATCTGGCTTCTGCCGCTATGGAGAAGATGCGTAGAGCTGAGGCCCTGGCTCTCGAGACGCAGAGAGATATCGCCGCCGAACGGGAGTCGAATGTGAACTTGCATAAAGAGAAGGCCCAACTTGAGAAACAGGTGAAAGATTTACAGCTAAAGCTGGTCGACCTGGAGACGAAGAGTTATTCTAGCACTTCGCATGATGTTAGGTTCTTGCACGGACGGGTTCAAGAGGTAGGTTTCAACTGCATCTCAATATAGGTGGCGGTGATTGCTAACGACGCGATAGCTCGAAAACGCCCTCGAAGAACACGAACGAGTCAAGTCGCAATCAGAGCGCTCAGTCCGCAATGTCGATCGCACGGTCCGCGATTTGCAGGCACAGATCGATCGCCGCGACAAGGTCAACAACCAACTGGAGGAGGAGATTGCCAAGGGCAAAGAAAAGCTCGAACGCATGCTCAAAACGATCGAGGAACTGCAAGCGACCGATTCCGAGCACCAGCTCATCGCCAGGCGCGCTGAGCGCGAAGCTAGGGAGGAGCGTGAGAAGAGTCTTCGTCTCGAGCGCGAACTCGAGGGGTGGAAGGGAATGCGGCTCGACAGGAACCGCGGGGGACGCGCGGATACTTTAGCTGCTCTCTCGGAAATGGGAGATGAGCCGGAGAGCAGGCGGGGTAGTAAACGGCACTCGGTCAATTTTTTGTGATCAGCAAACGAGCGGGTGTTCCTGTTTCGGTACGGTTGTGATGTTTCATGTCTTTTCGGGCCGTTTCCTGTGTTTTCTTCTTTTTTGAATGGTGTTCCATTGTATACGGTCGGGCTGGCTGGGTGGGGGGCATCACGGTGCATGTTTGCTTGTAACAATCTGATGATTAATGATTCTGCTTCTTCTTATCTTCGTAGTGTAGCACGGGGAAGCAGGGCAACTGTAATAGTAGTCGCGAAGGTTCGAGATCAGCCTGATTTGCGTGGTGTGATCTGACGAGCTGACTCGACACATATCATACAGACAAGCGACATTGGAGTACCTAGTTATGTACTTCTTATGCACCCTCCCCTCCTTCCCTGTTCCATACATACACGGGCGGGTAGAAAGAAGTGAAGTGCGGTACATAGCAGCGTCTCTCGTCCGGGGGCTGAGAATTCCGGAGAAGATCGTGCGAAGACAAGGCAAAGAGAAGCAAGCGAAAGCCGTGGCTGAGCCTCTGGCTGTTGCTGGTTCCCCCGCTCTCCAACGCCCTTCCCCTCACCATCCCGCCCGCAACCTATCACCACAAATTCTCCACACCGCCGAGCAACGACAAGCACACTCAGCATTCGCACATCTGGCGACGCTATATTTACAGCCGTTCGTTTTTGCACCTCTGCTTCCTTACTCCCCACATCCGCGGTTCCGAGCCCACCACATCCTTCGGCAGGGCAACCCAGCTGTGTCGCGCTGCGCTGTGCGTGCTCTCTGCTGCGTGAAGACCCCCCCCAAAAAACCCCCAAGCCCCCAAGCCTCCAATACCCATGGCAGACCCTTACCAGCAGAGGGCTCGTGCTTATGCCGGAAATGTCCACGGCTCTTTCTCCCACACCACCCGCCCTCCGCAGCCAAGTTCTCTTTTGACCCGATCCCTTAGCTTCGACGACGGTGACGATGCTCCATATCTCGACGGGGGAACTGGTGTAAGTCGCAGACTGAGTGTAATTCAACAACAGCGACTGCAACTGCAGACCAATCTCAGTCCGATTCCGAGTTCGAACCCCACCACTCCTCTTCACTACATCCCACCGCCTCCGCCCGGCGCCCCTCCGCATACTCCCACCACTACCATCGCCATACCTCCACCTCCAGCCGACCCCCCCGTAAATCGTTGGACATCTGTCGTCGCGATGGGAGGAGAACGGCCGCCGAGTCCAGGAGGCTTCTTCGCCGTCACGCCTGGCGGAAATGGCTCGCCGTACATGCCCCCGTACTCGCCCGTGTTCGCAGCTGGGCACGATGGTTTCCCGACCAACGCCCCGTACCCAACGTCTGGAGGAGGGGCTTACAACGGCGGCTCTCCACCCCCAAGCCATCAGCCCTACAATCCGTCCGCCTACCAGCCCCAGCGACAAGCCTCAACCGCGACCGCGTTCAATCACCAGCAACAGGCGGAATACAGGCCGCAAAGACACGCCAGTACCGCTTCCTACGCTGCATCGCCGGTCTCTTCCTCGTACGATCCGAATTTGTACACCACGCCATACCCATCCGCGCCGCCCTACAGGGCGCCAGCGCAGGCTCAGCCCCCCGTCACGATGCCAAGCGCGGGTGCTGCGAGGTACAGCTACTCGCCACAGCTCCAACAGCAGCAATACGGAAATCGCCCACAGTACCCCACGGGTTCCCACTCCACGTATATGAGTCCAACGGTTCCATACTCACCGGGGCTCCCTCCGATGCCGTCGCAGTCCGCCCCACCTCACAACGGGTACCAGCCACCCCCACCACCCCCGCCGCCGCATCCTCCCGGATCGCCCGCGTTCGCCCAAACCCCGTATCCCCGCCACTCGCCGAGCCAATCGTCAATGTCGTACGGATCGCACTTCAGCCACCAGGAAACGCATTACCAATCCGGTTCGGAAAGCGATGGCTCGGCGCCGACCGAACCTGATACTCCGCACCACCCACTGCCAAGTCCGCCAAAGGAGCGTCCGTTGTCGTACCGAGATCACAAGTATCCCGGCGGCTCCCCGGCTTTGCCTTCTCCTCCCCCACCGCCCCCCCATGGACATATCGCGCGGCATCAGAGTCAGTCCAGGCCGCTTCCGCAGGTGCCGGGCGGTGGTGATGATGAAGAGCTCTATGATGATATTGAGTCTTCCTTGCAGGATATGGGGTCGGGCGCGGTGACGTATATCGAAAGCCCGGCGTACAGGCAGAACGGCACCAACGGGAGGCTTGACAGTGTCTACGACTACTACAGAGGAGAGGCTGATGCCGAGGCCCTGGCTGGGATAGAGATGATGCGGCGCGATGAGCAGATGCTGGAGACGGATCGACGGGGGAGTTTGAGTTCTCAGCCGTTGCCGCCCGTGCCACCGCCGAGGGAGGATGATAGTGATTTGGACTACATGCCGCCATCCGGTGTGGACATGGGCATGATCGGCGGCGATTTCTTTAGGGAGGGTGGATACGGTGGGTTGGGTCTGGATGATAACGTCGTGCCTAACCCGCTCCCACCTGTGCCTGCAGCGCCGCCTCCACAGCAAGCAATAAGTGAAGCGTACAATGGTGGTCTCGATCATTATTTCCCCGGCGAAAGCGGCTTGCACCCATTCCCCGTGATTGGTTCGAATACTGCCCCTAATACGGCGCCCGAATTCGTCTCTAATGCCAGAGTCGATACGTTTGGAACTGGCGGACTCGCGCCGCCCACAAAACGCCTATCCTTCGATGAGGGCGATGACGAGTTCGATCGGGCTTCGCACGACAGTCCTACAAAGAGGTCCTCTTCGGACGATGAGATCCCAGAGTTGTTTTATCATCCAGGACCTTCTGCCAACTCTCCGCACACTTCGAGGCCGCTCCAGAGCCCACCCGCGTATGAATGTGGTGACCAGATCCCACCCGCCGGTACTTGTCCCCCGTACGCCAGCACCTACCAGCAGCAGACGTATGGCTCCCAACCGCAGTCTGCCCGGCTCCCACCGGCGTCGCCTAGTCTCTACGATCAGATGAATCTCGGTGCCCAGCAGGCGTACATTCCCCGCACCGCCAGCTTGACAAGCCATCCGAGCCAGCCATCGACCGTAGCACCTGTCAGATCGAAGACCGACGGAAAGGTTCATAAGGCGAATAGGCCCTCGATGGCTGTTCCTGGCACCCTTGGGCTCCCTGAATCAGAGATGGCGACGGGGTTGACACCGAGTGACTTGCCCGCCATCCCGCTCTCCAGGAAATTTGATCCAAAGAAATTGAGTACCAAGGACTTCAGGCGGTGCACGGCGCCGTGGGCACTCAGCAAGATCTCGGCGTGGCTCAAGGAGATGACCGAGGGCGAGTTGGATCTCAAGGAGGCGCTTGTGGCTGATGCTGTCGCGGCACTGTTTACGCATTTCGTTCCGACTATGAATGTCGCCGACGCGGAGACGTTGGCGACAAAGGTCGTGTCCGGCATGCTCAAGGAGAGGAATTTGATCAAAGAGGAGGAGTGGGTTAAGTTTGGTCCTGGGGAGGTGTCAGGTGTCATTTACCAGATCACCGGTAGTGGGTGCTACTCGTCCAAGTTGCACGAGTACGATTCTCCTACGAGATGTTATGCTCATCACTGCGCTCGGACGTTGAGGAAGATTACACTGCCGCATGGTGGGGTTGAGGTCGCTCAGCGAAAGGAGGATTGGGCTACCCATTGGAAGATCAAGAAGGAGCAGCTGGTCGACGTCAATAAGAAGGAGATTGAGCGGCAGAACAATCTACACGAGATTGTGCAGACCGAAGAGGAGTTTATGGAACATATGGAGGTCCTCAAGGTTGTCTACAGAGACCAGATTCTCGCTAGCACTATCATCAAGCCCAACCGGCTGGAGAATTTTGTTCGCGATGTTTTTGGCAAGGCGGATGCGGTAAAGAAGGCCTCCGAGGAGCATCTCTTGCCGCAGCTGAAATTCCGGCAGCGCGAGCAGGGGCCGTGGATTGTCGGATTCAGCGATATTTTCAGGGAGTGGATCCGGAAGGCTAAGGTTGCGTATCTCGACTATGCTGCTGCGTTCCCGAACGCGGATATGCTCGTCCGACGAGAGGCCGAGAGGAACATGCTTTTCCGACAGTTCTTGGACCAATGCCGGCAGGATCCCCGTGCACGACGATTGGACTGGGTTACCTTCTTGAAAGGACCTATCACCCGATTGCAACGGTACTCGCTACTGCTCACGACTGTCCTGAAGCACACCACTATTGACTCCGAGGAGAAGCATAACCTCGAGCGCGCCATCGAGGAGATCAAAGCTGTCACCCACGATTGTGATGCTCGCGTCGATGAGATGTCGAAGCGTGTGCAGCTCATGGAGCTCGACGCCAAACTTGTGATGCGGCAATGGCCGGTGGATCTGAGGGCTGGGGAGAAGGGCAGAGAGTTAATATTCAAGGGCGACCTTCAGCGTACTGGAAATAATCGCTTCACCTGGCTCGAGACGCATGCCATCCTCTTCGATCATTATCTAGTCCTCGCCAAAACGATGATGCAGAAAGAGGTTACTGGAGGTGCTAAGCAAGAGCGGTATGATGTGTCGCGTATGCCGATCCCGATGGATCTTCTCGTGTTGGAAAGTACCAACGACGACCCGGTTATCCGAAATGCGGCGAATCGTCTGGGTATTGCAGGTCCCGCCACGACGACGAAAGATACCACTCGCGGCAGACATAATAGTGCTGCCGGCATGCCGGCGTTGTCGCATACCAATACTAGCAGTAGTATCAATAGCACCGCTACGGCACCTGGGCGGTTGGTTACTAACCTTCCGGACAACAATGCCCGCGACGACAGAGTGCTCTATCCTTTCCGCATCAAGCATTTGGGCAACCCGACACGAGTGCAGAAGACTGATGATAACACGTACATCCTCTATGCACCCAGCGCCGCCAATCGCAAGGACTGGTGCGACAAGATCATCCTGGCTAAAGAGAAGCACGCGGCGAGTCTACACGCGCAGAACGCCGAGCCGTTCCGACTGAACGTCATGGCCGACTGTGCCTTCGGTTACGATAACGTTGCAGCTGCTCAGCCAAAGCCAATCAAGATCCGTGGTACACCGCTCGATCGTGCCATCTCCGAGGTCGAGAAACGTTATGATGGTGCACCCAAGCCCCCGCCCATCTGCAAAGCCAGCGTCAACTGCGCTACCGCTTTCACCGCTCAGTACGGCCGAGAAATGGTCGCTATCGGAACCGACTTTGGCGTTTTCACTGCTGAGGCGAATAACCCCCGTGGTTGGACGCGTGCTGTAAACGCCGTCAAAGTCACGCAGATATCCGTTATTGAAGAATTTAGTCTTTTCTTGGTACTCGCGGATAAGGCGCTCGTGGCGTATCACCTAGACGTTGTTGTGCCGCCACCAGGGGCTGCGGCTGGCTCGGCGACGAAGCAGAGGGCGCCGCAGAAGTTGAGTGGTGCCAAGGATGTGGGGTTCTTTGCTACCGGACGTATGAAGGACCGGACGCTAGTGTTCTACAAGAAACGAGAGGGGCTGAGTTCGACTTTCAAGGTTTGTGTTTACTTGACTTTTGGGGTCTGGGAGTGATGGCTGATGCGGAACAAACATAGGTTCTGGAACCGGTATTCCAGAAGGCTACGGAAAAGAAGTCACGTTTCGCTAGGAAAGGAACGACGGAATTCTTCAGGGAGTTTGACGAATTCTATATTCCTACCGATTGCTACGGCATCAATCTTTTCCATTCCAGTCTCGCTGTGCATACTTCTAAAGGTCTGTCTTGTTCACTTGTTAACATCTGCGAGGGTGATTCTAACAGCTACGGCACAGGCTTCGAAGTCATGACCCTTGACAAGAAGCAAGCATGGTCCGTCCCTGAGCTACGTGCCGGTTTCCTTGACGACATCGCTTCCCGGCTCTCCGGCGAAAAACCGCTCGGCATGTTTCGCCTCAGTGATATCGAATTCCTCCTTTGCTACGAGGAGTGCGCCGTCTATGTCAACAAGCACGGCGATGTCTCGCGCTCTGTAGTAATGGAGTTTGTTGGCAAGGCCATAACCGTAGCTATGTACGGTCCGTACGTCCTTGTCTTTGACCAGGATTTCGTCGAGATTCGGAACGCCCAGAATGGCAGACTACGACAAGTCATTGCAGGTAGGGACGTGAGGTGCCTTGACGATGCTATGGGCGGGGGGACGAGCCCAGGGTCAAAGGGTAGGTCGGTCAAGGTTGCCATGGCCCATCCCGAGATTGAGGGACGACAGCTGGTTGTCGAGTTGGTGCTCAACGAGGGGCAGAGGGATTAGTGTGTAGCCGGGAAGTGTAAATAGGGTGTTGATTAAGGTGTTTTTTTCTTCCCCATTTGTCGTTTTTATTTCCCCCTGTTTTTCGACGAGTCACTGATTTTTTTTTGGATGGATGGATGTGTGTGCTTGGGGGGAGGTATGGCTTTCTTCGTTGATGGTTTTTATTTGTGCGTGTTTTCGCCTTTCGCCTTGTCATCTACTCCTACTTGCTTGCGTCTATGTAATGGATGATATGCATATGGCTCCTTTCCCTCTATTTCTTGCTTTCAAGGCTCGCCCTGTGGTATTCCCGCCCTGCGTAACGATGAAGAGATGGTATTGGGCTACATCACGGCGAACGGGCCGATATTGGCTTTACGGGGAAGAGTGCACTATGTATTTGTGTTGCCTCAGCAGTTGTTCCGTCGGAACAATCCTTCCCCGCTTCCCCACCGCAGCCCCTTTCTGCATGCCGAATGCATGAAAGCGGATCAATCGTTGGGAGGCACTGGGCCCTCCCGTCACCTGTTATATGTATCCACCTGTGGTCTCACAGAGGGAGACAGGGAGTGGGGTACAGCTGCCGCGTCCGTGTTGGGTTCGGAGGGGTGATAAATACCCCTCTTCTCTCCTCCTGTGGGAGGTAAGTGCGGTTAGAGGGTGGCTAGAGAAGATATACATCAACCATGCTCGACGTAAAAAATAAGACCGCCATCGTCCGTCCCTCTCCCCACTTTTTCCCCCTCCCTTCGTCGTCGTCGTCCACTCTAACGATCCTAGGTCACCGGCGCCGGCAGCGGCATAAACCTCTCCTTCGCCACGCTCCTCCTCTCACACGGGTGTTCCGTCCTGATCGCCGACATCTCCCTTACCGCGGCTGCGCAGGCGCTCCTCGCGGCCACACATCCGCACGGTGCGCAAGCACTCCACAAGCACTGCGACGTCTCCCTGTGGAGCGACCTGGGGGCGCTCTTTCCGTTCTGCCGGGAGCACCTCGCCTCGCCGGACATCGTGGTGACGGGCGCGGGGATCTTCGAGCCCGAGTGGAGCTCCTTCTTCTGGGGGAATGAGAGCGACGCAGAGAGCCGATACAAAACGCTCGACGTCAACCTCGTGCACCCGATCAAGCTCACGCGGCTGGCGATATCCGAGTTCATCGCCGCGAGGAAGGAAAACGCCGTCGTCCTGCACGTAAGCAGCATTTCCGGTCAGATACCCAAGTTGAGCGCGCCCATATACACCGCCGCCAAGCACGGCATCAACGGGTTCGTGCGCTCGTTCAAGCGGCTCGAGCCAGAGTTTGGGATCCGCGTCGTCGCGGTCGCGCCCGCAATCGTCCGCACGCCGCTGTTCCTCGATCATCCCGAGAAGCTGCAGATGGTCGACGAGAGCCGGGACACGTGGACTTCCCCCGAGGAGGTGGCCGGAGCGATGCTCAAGTGCGTCGCAACTATGGAGGTTGTCGGTGGCGAGATACTCGAGTGCGGGCACGGCTATACGAGGAAGGTCGAGATGTTCATGGATCCCGGCCCGCCGATTCACGATAAAACGAAGGGCTGCAGTCTCACGAAGGGGCATCTGTTGAACGACCAGGCGATGCAAGTGTTAGTTAAGGAGAGGGAGATGGCGGAGATGGAGAAGGCGTGAGCTCGAGACGGACGGTCTGGCGGGGGGGGGACCGGTTTGAGGTTCAATCCATTTACGGTTATTTTAGCTGTGCTGGCCGTAGTTATTCTATGTAGTGTTCGAATTGACCGAGGAACTGGATGGGTGCGAACTCGGGCAGCGGGCGATTCGGCCAGCTCCGTGCGGCAGGGACACAAATCGTCAGCTCGGCCGGAGGATCGGGATGCCTGATAATGCCGTCGATGTCTTGGTAGGGCTCTCGGAAGGCATTCTTGCAACAGAGTTGAGCCGCTTGCTTTCGCCCAGCTCGAGCTCTTTGCTTCGCTTCTGTCCTGGCCGGGGGGCCAGATTCAGACTTTGCCGGGATCCCCTTGTGTGTTATGTAGGTATGTAGAGTAGAGCAGATATCTTGAGAACGCCCATGATCCATTCGAGTTTCATCATCCTCCCTCCCTCCCTCCCTCCCTCCCTCCCTCCCGCAACCGCGTGGGACGGGGACAACAGCGGAACGATTGGCCATCATATTCGGAGCGCAACTCGCGGGACGCTCTCGTTATAGGCAACCGCTCCGTGAAGCACATGCCGGCAAGTGCTTCTCTGTCGTTTGACTCGACAATGCAATTCGGAATTGGGCCGTGCGGGCGTGCGGGCTTACTCCGCCCGCAGCCCGCAGTCCGCAGCCCGCCAGATGACGGTGGACGGTCATGGGCATTGCTTTCCCCACAGGAAGGAAGGATGGATGGAAGGGAGGGGATATGTACATGCAGGCCCTTCTCTCCCTCCCTCCCTCTCTCTCCCTCTCTCTCTCCAACCCACCGCTAGATCTAGCGGGACAGATGGGCGTGACGCCGCCATCCCCGGCAATGCGAGAGAGCTGTCGTCAGGAGCTGTCGCTAGCTAGAGTAGAGCAGAGAGGAGAAGAGCATTGGGAAGTTCGTTCCATTGATCTTTCCGTGCATGAAGTTCTGGAATCCCCTCCTTCGCGGACCCTCGATGTCCAGGTGTCCTGAACGGGTGGGCGGTGTCTCCGCCTTGGCCCCGTATTGTGTGTTGTCCATCTCGATGGTCCGAAATCGCCAGCAGGCAGAACTGTGTGGTTTGCTTTGTCGGTCCGCCTATCAGAGCGAAAGCCAGCCTCAGTCTAAGCCCCATCCGAGCAACCCAACCATTCCAAGTCGACCTAGGGCCAAGGGTGGGGGGGGGGAGGGCGAACAAACGGCTGGGATCAGAACCGCGGCTGTCCCAATTTCCAGGGCCAAATCACTTGGGCCCAAGCTGGTATTGGCGTGTCTAGGATGGACACCTTCACATGGGAAATCGCCGGGGCAGCTCGACAATCATTGTGCACTTCAGTCTTCACCTCGCGGAACAGCATAATCCAACGGCCAACTATACCTATCGGCTTTCTCGTCTCGACCAGTCCTCCAGCAATCCTCCGAGCTGAGATAAAAAAAATCAGAGAAAAAAAAAAGAACTCCACTTCATCGCGATTTGACCCCCCAAGCGCTTGTTCTACCTCTGAACGGCCCATTCGGCGGTGGGTGCTCTCACCTGCAGTAGTCCCTCCAAGACGTGCAATTGAGACCGAAGCTCTATTTACTGACCAATGGCCTAACTACAGCATTCGAGCGACAGCATTCGAGCGAGAGAGAGAGAGAGCGAGCGAGGAGAGGGAAAAAAGGAATTCCCCCCTCCCTAGTTATCGACTTGTTCCTGCAGCGAACACGACACGTCCTACCATCTATTACGGGCCAGTCCGCCGCAATTGCTTCCTTTTCGAGCTGCTGGAGAAGCGGACAACAACAAGCCCTCCTCCTCCTTCCCCCCTCACCTCTGAACCGAAACGTCGGACGCTGTGTCTCGACGGCGACAAACGACTGGCTCGCCATCTACATACCCACTGCA
>Ga0307516_10002451_pt1 | contig 24809 bp, 33 predicted proteins | sample 19_EM_MG_FD_203310 | JGI IMG/M metagenome (GOLD analysis project Ga0307516, IMG submission 203310) | Populus trichocarpa ectomycorrhiza microbial communities from riparian zone in the Pacific Northwest, United States - 19_EM | ecosystem: Host-associated > Plants > Roots > Unclassified | place...
TATGAGAAGCTAAAAGAAACATCAATATATTTTATTGCACACAGTGAGTGGCTTCAGTTCAGTTCTCAAACATTCTGTCTGAGTTGGCTCTCTATCATATCCAGTTCTAGACCCAGCATGCAAACTCACATATGTGCAGGCAGCATGGGATGAGTCAGATGTTACACATGCAGTCTCGCGGATGCGCAAGATTGTATGTTTCCGGCCACAGTGTTCATAGCTTCCTTATCTGATTGACTTTGGGTTAGTATCTCGACTACCACACAAGATACTATTCCGAAAATAAGGCTTCTGGAGTTAAGTCAGTTGAAAAACTATCCATGACCTCACATCATATGTTTTTCTCTTAGCTCGTGAAATAAATTTCTCACTGCAACATTGATCCATAGATAAGTCGGAGACAGATGAATATATGGATAAGATGATTAAGAAGAGGAACACCGCAGCGTTGCAGACCTGACTGTGAGAGGACAAAACTGAGGATCCCTTTCGGGAATGGGACGCTTACTTTAATTCACCGGTTGTCGAATGTTCTAACATTGTGACCTATTGGGGGGTATGTCATTTTCTTGAGTATCACGTATTCTACCTCCTCACGATGCATTTAGATTGAGGCTAGATATCCTGTTCTTCGGCTCATAGCTCGGGATTACCTGGCTATCCCCGGATCGTCATGCCTTGCTGAAAGGTCTTTTTTCATGTCAGCCAGAACAGATGACATTCGTCGCCGACAAATGAAGGCACAGAAGTTTGGAGACATTCAGCGGTTGAGGTCAGCCTACCACGATTGTCGTTTAATGGCTGTAACAGAGGCATGGATGGATATTGATGCTAAGTTTAACTTCGGCAGTGATGTAGAGTAGATTTTTCACCGAAATTCAGTACCATGAACCCGAACCTGGCGAACCAAACCTGGTGAACCCGAACCCAAAGGTTCAGGTGCAGGTTCATGCCAGAGGGTGAACCGCACCTGGGGTGCATGTTCAGGTTCTGGCTGGAAGGGGTCGAACCCAGACCGAACCGCACCAACGGCCAGTCTACATGGTTGTGGCGGACTGCATGCCGAATCTCGGGTCAGGTCCAGGTTTGAACCTGACCGTGGACAGTCTAGACAGAAGGAGATGGAGGAAGGAGTGGGTGACAGAGGGAGGGGATTTGCCATAGCAAGGGATGGGGTGGATTGTGCCAAAGATGTGGCTTGAGAGGATGAGAAGATGGTGTCCAAAGCCTCAGAGTGGGTATAGTCCATGGTGAACACAATAGATGGAAGCTCAGAAAACAGGTGTCATGTGATGGAACAAATATGATACAAACAACGGCGATCAAACCGGTAAATATCCATGATAGATGGCGCACGAAAGAATTGGCGGAGGCTGTCTGGAATAACCGATTTCTCGTAAACTCGAACTCGGAATCCAAGATTTTCGAGTGCTGAACCCGATGTATCTTCCAGGCACATCAGCATCCACCAGTATGTTGCCCCTCATTGTTTTGTCATCACCATTGACACTTCTCACACAGCATGGGGTTCCAAATTTGGCCTCTGCCAATGTTATTTCTGAATAGTTTGCGAAATAATATTTTCTGGAAAACACATTTACAAAGACCTTCGCAGCTGCAAAAGCCACAGAAATGGGAAATTTGTTATTTTGCAAAGGCAAAAGTGGGTGCCTGATGTTTCACCATTGCGAAATGTCAAATTTCGCATTTCTTTAAATTTTGCAGCTGCCAAAGTCTTTGTAAATATTTTTTCCAAAAATATTATTTGGCAAACTAGTTAGAAATAACATTGGCATAGGCCAAATTTTGAACCCCATGCAGTGTCATACCACGCGTCTAACAGGTGCCAGGGCCCTCAAATTACGGCGCCGGCCATCAACAACAAGGTCACAGACAGGTATCCTGCTCCAGTTCTACGGCGTCTGCTCGTGCTGTATCTTGTCTCTGATGCTGATTATTTTACGTACACAGCCTGAGGGACCTGACAGCCGTTCTCGTCGGCGTGATCGTAGGGCTGTCCTAGAGCTCATCAGACGGGAGCTAGAGTGGTATAATGATCTCGATTAGTCCAAGGGGTCGTTTGGTCGTTTTTGGATGATTTCTACAAGTCTTTTTGCAACACCACGGTGGTGTTGGAGTGTTCCGTATAACCAGCACATATCTGCAGTTGTTCATGACCGGTACTGTTTGGCGGGGTCCGCGTTAAGCCGCACGCACCCCTTGAGGATCCAGACTCTCAGGTTGTGCAAAGCACTGGAGTCCTAATTTGCTGTTCGGATGGGTCCATGATGTCAATCAGACACATTCCCTCCTTCCGTGTCCCTCAGATACAAGGCTAGTGTTAGCATATGCTTGAGCTAAAATCTCTGTTATTATCTATGCGTTCTGTTAAGGCATTCGACATGATACCCTGTCTATAGACTTAGCGGTTGGGACAGATAAATAGGTGGGGTCGAGCTTGATGGGTTTGGCGAGGTGTGGCAGAGAGGTTGGAGGAAATTAGGAGCGGGAGAGATCAGTGGGAGGGGTGGAGCGTGCGGTTATGGGATCACAGGTGAAATACAGTGCCTCTGAAGTCGTGGTCCAGTAAACCCATTTATGTAAATCTATTCCTGTTGCGAGGGGTCGAGTAAAGTTGAAATATGGCCATGGGGTTCGAATAGAATGGCGTTCCATCGATTCGAAGATCCCAGAGATTCTCATCAAAACTCACAAGAAAACTGAACTTGGAAAGCATATCGCTCGGAAACGGGGAATCGAACCCCGAGCTGCCGCGAGACTTTTACAGATATAAGTACTAGGAGCGTCAACATTCCATGAGATACATGAGAGGCAGCAGTGTTAGCCATTACACCATATCCGAATATAGTTCGTGGGAGGTAGAGTGATCTGGTATGACAAGTGGAATTTGTAGGTTACCCATTCTACACTCCCAATTGTGACCATCTCTAGCACAGAGTTCCCTGACTATTTAGTTTTGCGAAATGCACGTCGACCTCACATAGATATATACGTTCCGCACTGGACAACGGAAGTCGCGATATCCTGGGTTGTTCGAGTCGGCTCCTGGATCCCAAAACACAAGTCTCATAAACGCCTTTTAGCAAATGGATCATCTTCCAGGAGGCCTGCGTCAGTTTCGGAGAGCAACATCAACAATGCCCCTTTGATCTGTGCATGGAGATCTTCTGTTGTATCGTTAAGCATCTGGAGGACAAGGTGAAGGAAGAAAATAAAGGACGCACTGGCACGGTTGACGGCTTGTATGTATTCTGCGTTAACAGAGGTCATTTCATCTTCCAATGCTTGCAGTCGTTTCGCCTGCATTTCCTCAGGACTCAACCCCAGAAACGGAACGAAGCCACCGAAACGAGCGTTACCTGCTCCTCCTCCGGTTCGGGTTCAGGTAAAGAAGTGATGAGGTATTCAATCTGTTTGGCTTTCGTTACAAGGTCAGTGACGAGCTCCTTCTTGTTTGCTGTCGCGAACTTGAATACGACCAGTCATGAGAGAACCGTGCAGTACCACGTGCCTTCAAAGACGTCGGGGGGATCGAACTTGTCTGGATTACGCTGCTTGGTTACCGGAATTTCCTGGCTCACTTGGAGGAAGTTAGAGCGGGAGGTGAGGTATCCGATCGTGTTGGACATGATGGTGAGCAGCTTGTCTCGAGTTCGACGTTAGCATTTTCTGGTTCTCATCTGCATTATAAACTAATCGGCGTGCGCGCACCTGCTGTATCTCATCCTGGAGTTGCGTTATACGGTCCATATGCGACAAATCCTGCAGCATTTCAGGGTGCTGATTGCTGGAAAGGACTGAATAAAAGGGGGTCGTGACCCGTCCGGAAGGAGAATGTTTGCTGACTCAGCCCCATTTGATCCTTGCTCCCCGGATGACTAAGTCCTTTGGCTCATCCTCTTCCCCATCCTCCGACGTCGCCTCTACTATGGGTAATGATGGTGGAAGCATCCCAGATCGCAGGGATCTGGTCAGAAACAAGCCAAAGGTAGTCGATGTCTTGTATTTGCGTAGTTCGGACTGACTGATGACTTGCAGGCGGAACAAGCGGATAAAGCGAATCAAACCCGCGCACGGTGGTTTTTCTGTGCTCTATCAAAGGTGTGTTATAGTTTCTTTCTGAAAGGTCGTGTCGCAGTCTCTCAGACCGAGAAACACAGCGCAAACTGCAAGAACCCGTGGTCTCGTGTGCTCTCGGCAAGTTGTACAATAAGGACTCGATAATAGAGTATCTCCTCGACAAATCCGCATATGGTGATGGAGAGCAGATTTGTGGGCATATACGGTCGCTAAAGGTGTGTCCATACCTTCTTTCATCCACTGGCTAAGTCACTCATGTCCCTCAGGACCTCAAAACCCTGAATTTGACACCGAATCCAGCACCCGAAGCCGCAAACCCTGACATCGAGCGGCCGCAGTTCGTATGCCCCCTCACCCTGAAAGAAATGAACGGGCTCCAGCCCTTCGTCTACATCTCCACTTGCGGCTGCGTCTTCACCCAAGCCGGTCTCAAAACCGTATCTGGGTCCGAGTCATCCTCGTCCTCGTCCTCATCACCCTCATCACCCAAATCCAACGCTGACTCTGATGCCGCAGAGGCGCGGGGAGAACCAAACGAGAACCAGCTCTCGTTATGCCCCCAATGTGCCGCAAAATTCTCGCCTGCTGAGGACGTCGTTAATCTCAACCCCTCTCCTGATGAGGAAGAGCTCATATTTTTCGCCCTGGAACGGAGACGTGCGCTTGAGCCTGGGAAGAAGAAGGGCAAGAAGAGGAAGAACAAGGAGGTATCTGCTGGCGACGAGACGGACCTGCCTCCAGCGAAGAAGCCGGACACGCGGCCGAGTCTGAATCCGAGTGTGGCAGCTGCGAGTCGCGGGGTAGCGAGCAGCCTGGCTATGGAAGAGGCGAAGAGGAAGGCAGGGATGACGGACGCTGTGAAGAGCATTTATGGTGATAAGAATGCGCCGAAGAGGAAGGAGACGTTCATGACCATGGGGACGTTCACAAGGGTATGTCACTTTCTTCACTTGTTGGCATTGCTTATGCGGTTTCTTAGTATGCGTAGATAGTCGACTGCCTTTGGATCGGCTGGAGACTTTTTAATTCTCTGTCCTCTCTATATACGGTTAGCGTAGTGATTGTTTTCGTTCTAGTTGCATTGAATGGCATGTGCCGCGCCAGTGATGGGGAAAGTAAATTGCGAAAAGTCAAAAGGCGTCGGGGTTTATATCGGCACAGATAGGGTTTGGAACCAGCCTCCGCGCATCTCCGCTATTCCACTTGAGCGGCTAATGCGCGAAACAACCGTCTCTCAAAAGATCATCTCAATCTTACCAGAACATATACCGCTTCACACATACTCACAGAATGAAGCAAAAGAGGCAGTCTCTAGGATCTCGCAAGCGGCGGACAGGTACGGGAAGGCTTATCTCGGCTTCGCTGTAAAGCGGACCAGCAAGGGATACATCGATAGTCTGGCATTGGCGACATCCCGTGAGGTAGTCATCATCACGTCGAAAGCCAGTCCCGTCTCCATCGATCAGCTACTTATCAACCTACTCGCTGGTTCAACGTCCGACCAGATCAACCGACTCACTCTGGTTGCGTTTGGAATGGCACGGATCGCAATCCAACTTTCCTGGGCGTTAAACTCTCCTGTGGTTGGAATCGACCTGTCTACTTGTTTTGAAGGGGAAACTAGAGGTCCCTCCCGCCCATCGAGACTTCTTTCTAGAGTTTCGTCTGTAGTCGAGACATGGAAAGTCGACGCCTTGTGGGCAACTTCCTGTGACACTGAGGCAAGTGGCGAGACGCTTTGCGTTCGGGCTTGGATCACCGCATGGTGTGCAATCTTTCTTCTGCTATATGAGGATGATCTTAATCCCAGAGGGAATTTTCAGTATCGCCGAGATCCCTGGCGCAGATGCGATGCTGAACAGAGCGTCGATAGACTCGATACTATCCTCCGATAAGCTTTCGAGTCAGGCAAGGGACCTTCAGGAAAATTCATGTTCGTCGACTGAAGTTTCTCGCCTCAGGAAATTTCCGTCCTTGGAGAAATGGTCAGGCAGACAAGCGTCTTGGAGATGAGCAGACCTTTGGAAACCCTAGGCGAATATAGTGGATACAAAACAGAGGATGGTCATATTGCCCTTGATAATTCGCGATATTCGACCAGAATACGAAGAGGTGCCCGGGTAAGTGACCACAACAATGATATCATACGCGTCTCACCAGAAATTGCTTGGAAAATGAAGGTCGTCTTGATAGACGGAGAAGGAAACGAGTTTGTGGGCCACGCTCGCGAGGCCCGGGGTCGGACGACAATTATCCATTTGAATGGCAATCAATTCCCCGACTCCCTTCGCTCCATTCGCGTTATCAGCCGTCCCGAACCTACCAGTGCGGAGAAGGCTGCTGATGAACTGTTGCTCTTTCTCCTTCAAGGGAAGGCCACACTTCGAGAGTCCTTATTCATCCGTGACCTATGGTTTCCCAAGTCGTGGCGTAGAAGATCTCCGCATCAAGAGCCCTCCGATAAACTTCCAGCTTTCCAAGACCTGAACGAATCTCAAGCAAAAGCAGCTAGAGCAATGGTATCATTATTGCCTGAGCTCGTCGTTGTCCACGGTGAGTACCCGTTTGTCTAAAATACTGCTCCGTCATGACTTTGATACTTCAGGACCTCCTGGCACTGGAAAGACTCGAACTATCGGTGCTGCCGCTGCCATATGGGATAGACAACGTTGTCCGACGTGGATCGTTGCTCATTCAAATGTGGCCGTCCTAAATATCGCTGAGACACTGTACGAACGCCGAGTCGACTTTAAGCTGCTGGTCTCTAAAGAATTTCATTTTGAATGGTGTGCTTCGACATCATACTCGTCGTAGATGGGGATGATTGACGTCCGATTCCTAGGCATGAACACCTATATACAGAGCTGCAGAGCAACCTCAAGCTGATTATTTCAGACAAACTGACCGATGATGTACAGAGACTTATGGGAGGTTCCCATATCATTCTATCTACCCTGGGGATGCTGTCGAATCCGGTCTTGCAGTCGGTCGGAATGTTCTTAACTGTTCCCGTTGAAAGACTGGTCGTAGATGAGGCATCGCAGATTAAGATGGAAGATTTCATGGTCCGTATTCCTTGCCACCTCATCCAGCCGAGTCTTACCATTTAGCAGCATATCTTTGTGAAGTTCTCCAAGACGCTCCGGAAAGTCTCTTTTTTTGGAGATCCAGATCAACGTCAGGAGATCGTCCCGCTTTCGACGGATTTCGAGCATACCTGAATCTGATTTGTGGGTTTTTTGTCCAGTTCCGCCGTATGGACAAGATGTCGTCCCCGAGATGAAAACCATTTATAATTTTACAACTGGGACCGCGCCGGAGTTCCTGGATACCCAATGTGAGTGCGCATGGGATCTTTGACCATCCGGTGCCTCATTTCGCTTATAATATCCATAGATCGTATGCCAGTTCCTCTCGGAGACTTTATATCCCGCCATGTCTATGATAGCAGGCTCAAATCTAGCCATACGATACAAGATCTGAAATGCGTCGCTTTTGTAGATGTTTCAAAGACAGGAGAGGAAAAGTGCGGTACGAGTTGGAAGGTGGGTAGGCAGCATGTGTCGGACATGTCAAGTCGCTGAAGAATAAACTTGCAGAATAATGGAGAGGTCCAGACTGTCGTCCATTTGGTGCGAAACTATTACTCGCACCAGGATTTCCGTATTATTACGCCATATGACGCTCAAAGAGAGGCGATACAGCAAGAGTTGAACCATGAGGACTTACCTTGGGAGCGGGTGTTTAATGTGGATAGTTCCCAAGGTCAGCTGGCGGAGCTGTTTCGGGAGGAAGCGTAATACTTACATTCTCTTGTTCCCGACATTTAGGAAATGAAGCGGATTTTGTCATCGTCTCGGTTGTGAGATCCGGAAATCATCCAGGCTTCTTATCGTCCCGCAATAGGATGAACGTCATGCTGACTCGCTGTCGCAAAGGGTTGATCATCGTCAGTAGCAAATCTTTCCTGCATGGTGGGGGGGAAAAGACACTCCTTGGGAAACTAGAGCAGCAGTGGGTCACGAGGCCAGGGGGTAGTGCATGGGTTGATTGGAGACAGGTCGCGGAAGGGAAGTCTACACTTCCCCACAGTCGAGACACTGTTACGACGGGACGGACGGTGGTGGATTCAGGAACGACGTCCGCACCTGCACCTGATTGGCCTCCTCTTCCGACAGTGCCATCTCCTCCCAAGCTTCCCCATAGTCGAGACACTGTTACGACGGGATGGAGGGAGGTGTATTCAGGAACGTCCATCGCCACACCCGCACCCTATCTGCCTCCAGCGTCATCCCTTCCTAAGCTTCCTAAGAACCGGTCCCTCCCAGTTCGGGAGCAAACATCCTGGCAGACTTGGGCCAAAGTTGTTAGCCACGGATCCCAGCCGACCTTCGTTCCCCACGCGAGCGCCCCAGTTCAGCCGCCGCTCAAGGCCCCTGGCACCAAAGAGAGGCAGAGGTCCACGACGACTTCTGGGACTCCGAGGCACGTGTACAACCATACGCCAGTACAAGTGTACCGTCATGTTCCTGACGATTCGGACGAAGACCCCTCGTCAGGGGGTTGGGGTTTCTGGGAGTGGGCGGGACTGGCTGCCGCCGCTTATATCGGCTTCAGATGGTTGAGGCCTCGTCAATGAGATGCTTGGGGGGGTGTTGAAGTGTGTTTGTGAACGATCCCTTCTTATCTTGAATGTAATAATATCTCTCATGTACTATATGCTCTATCTGTATTTTTTCCCTGTATTTCATCAATGAACGGAGGAGATTTCATTGTAACATCGTCTGCTCCTGTCGAGTGGGGTTTAAACCAGACTTACTGGGTCTCCGTTCTCATCCTCTTGTTCTTGCAGCGCAAGAGTTCGATTGATGAACTTTCTGACTTTGGCAGAAGGAATAGTGGCAGCACCAGATGGATGTTGGTCTTGCGAAACAGTGTCCTAATTGCTCGCGAACTGGCCCTTTGAAAACCCCCAGCGAGTGCAAGTACTTATACGCAGGCCAACTTGAAAAGAAACATACCTGATGAATAGATCTCTGGGCATGCATTTCTCCATCAGCAAACCATGGGAACGCTACAGGCACTAGTGGTTGCTAGGTAGCACTACAACCACTAGTGCCTGTAGCGTTCCCATGGTTTGCTGATGTCCGTGCTCGTTTTCGCGCTGAACGCGAGGGCCGTTCGTCGTCAGTGGCTTTCCATTTAGACGCGTGTTTGGCGTGAAACTTGGCTTTTTCGGCCTGCGAGAAGGCGGAAGTGAAGCGATGATCTGGGTTGCGTCTTGGGCCTCTTGTCTGGGTTCTTTGGAATGGGGTGCGGACTCCATCTATTCTATACACTTGCGGTCTCCGAGTCGCTTTTACATATTCGTGTTGTTTTAATTTCAGAGTGACAAATATGACGGTCACGTCGGTAACCTGTCATCTGACGTGACGGCGTCGCGACGCGTTTCGCTCTGTCCGACTCTGCCATTTGCAAGTTGCAACAGGAACAAAGTTAGCGAGCTTTTCCAAGATGGAGGCGAAGTATCCCAAATTTGTTGTTGAGTAACGCTTGAAATTAAAGGAAAATTTTTAATTCCGGACCTTAGGTTACCCACTCATTCAACGGTGGCTTCTCCGCGTCAGTTTCGTCGGCATCATCCATTCTTGAAAGCATATGGTGTAAAGGCCACATGATGCTTTGGGATTTTTTGGTCCTGTTACTGAAGAAGCAACAATAGTGTGTTCCGTGCAGTCAACATCGAAGAACATCGAGTAGCCGCACGTTGCTTTCACTCAAAAAGGTCGCCAGACAGCGAAAATAACACGATTGAGAAGGAGACTCGAGTTCTTGAATGCTGTCGTCGTCGAAGTCAAACATGCACACCTTTACTCTCCCGGATTTTACATGGTCATGGAGTTAGCCGCTGGAGACTTGTTCGATAAAATAGGTACTTTCCCTTTCCCTTTTCTATGAGTCTACCATACGTTGCTCCAGAGGTATAATCACCGTTTCCATCACGTCCCTCACTAATCTGACTTCCCTTTCGCTGGCAGCTTGATTCGGATGAACCCAACAGCGCCGAACCGATTTGATGTCTGGGGTATCGGTGTCATTCTCTACACCATGCTCGTTGGAAGCCAGTAAAAGTTAGTACCTCGTTCTTGCCCGATTACGCTCTGTAAACTGACTCGACATGATCTAGACACGCCTTGGCATTCAACGACGAAACAGAACCCCCGACTTCAGTCGATATCTGTCAGGCGAAATCTCTGACGAACTCCCATGGAGGAAATTTAGCGCAGAGGCTCTATGTGCAGTCTTCCTTTTTCCATAGGTCGGCAGAGGGATCTCACGTTTTGTTGGTTTGTGGAATGCTGACGGTCGATCCCCGCGATCGTTTCCCACTTCCGAATGTTTTCCATCATCCATGGTGTCTCTGGTACTTTGCCTTCGGGACATCGTAAACTGTTCCCAATATTTTGACGGATTGTACTAGGCCTAGCCAGCTTGCGAATCAAGGGCCCTCTACACTAGCAGACAAACTGACCGAATCGTCACGGGAAATGGGGATTAGGACTCGCAGCACCAAACGTTGCTGCCTCATCTTTTTCCTTTCCTCTTTCTGGCTGAACCTATCGTGGGTAGCTGCAGTACTGCCGATCGTCCTTGAATTCACAGAAGGTCGATGAAGACGGCGATGAATGAAATGATGCCCTCGATGCACAACTCGCAGTTTACGCAGTCGTTGATGTCGTTCGTGAGTCAATTCTCAAAGACGGTCTAGCTTTGGATGGGTGTTTATGCTTCTCGCCACCGACTCTTTTGCGCTCAGTCTCAAACTCCATAAGGATCGCGCTACACACCTCGTCTAGCGCGGTTTTAGGCCCCGTTAGGGCACACATTGCTCCTTCCAATAATTCAAGAAAGCCTTGAGGTGATGAATGTATGATGTAAGGCGGCTCCTTCGGAGCCAGGTGCCTTTCAGAGAGTTTGATTAGCGCCGCGGTTTATATCCGTACAGACGGAATTTGCCAGGACCAGCCTCCGCGAATCTCCGCTCTCCCTCCACTTGAGCGGCTGATGGAAACAACCATCTCTCAAAGGCTCATCCCAATCCTACCAGAACGTATACCGCTTCACATATATCCACAGAATGAAGCAACCGAAGCAGTCTCTAGGATCTCGCAAGCGGTGGACTGGTACGGGACGACTTATCTCGGCTTGGCTGTGAAGCGGACCAGCAAGGGATACATCGATAGTCTGGCATTGGCGACATCCCGTGAGGTAGTCATCATCACGTTGAAAGCCAGTCCCGCCTCGATCGATCAGCTACTTATCAACCTACTCGCTGGTTCAACGTCCGACCAGACCAGGCAACTTACTCTGGTTGCGTTTGGAATGGCACGAATAGCCATCCAACTTTCCTGGGCGTTAAACTCTTATGTGGTTGGAATCGACCTGTCTACTTGTTTTGAAGGGGAAACCAGAGGTCCCTCCCGCCCATCGAGACTTCTTTCTAGAGTTTCGTCTATAGTCGAGACATGGAAAGTCGACGCCTTGTGGGCGACTTCATGTGACACTGAGGCCAGTGTCGAGAAGCTTTGCCTTCGGGCTTGGATTACCGCATGGTGTGGAGACTTTCTTCTGCTATATGACGATGGTCATAATCCCAGAGGATATTCTTAGTATCGCCGAGAGCCCCGGCGCAGATGCGATGCTGAACAGAGCATCGATACTATCCTCCTATTATCTTCCGAGTCAGGCAAGGGACCTTCAGGAAAATTCATGTTCGTCGGCTGACGTTTGTCGCTTCAGGAGATTTCCGTTCTTGGAGAAATGGTCAGGCAGACAAGCGTTTTGGAGATGAGCAGACCTTTGGAAGCACCAGGCGAATATAGTAAATACGCAACAAAGGATGGCCATATTGACCTCGAAAATTCGCGATATCCAACGAGAATACGAAGAGGTGACCGGGTAAGTGCCCATGACAATGAAATCACACGCATCTTACCAGGGTGTTTGGCAAATGAAGGTCATCCTGATAGACGGAGAAGGGAACGAGTTCGTGGGCGACGCTCGCAAGGCCCGGGGCCGGACGACAATGATCCATTCGAATAATCAATTACCGGACTCACTTCGGTCCATTCGCGTTATCGGCCGTCCCGAACCTACTAGTGCGGAAAAGGCTGCTGATGAGCTGTTGCTCTTTCTCCTTCAAGGGAAGGCTACACTTCGAAAATCCTTATTCATCTATGAGATATGGTTTCCCCCCATGTTGCGGCACAGAAGAACTTCCGTCGATGAAAATCCAAAGCTATTCGCCTTCCCAGGACTAAATGAATCTCAAGCAAATGCAGCTACAGCAATGATAACATCATCGCCTGAACTCGTCGTTGTCCATGGCAAGTTTCCATCTGTCTAAACACATGCTGCTTCGTCATGACTTCGATACTTCAGGACCTCCTGGCACTGGAAAGACTCGAACTATCGGTGCTGTCGCCACAATATGGGGTAGCCAACGTATTCCTGTGTGGATCGTTGCCCATTCAAATGTGGCCGTCCTAAATATCGCAGAAACACTCTACGAACGCCAAATCGACTTTAAACTGTTGGTCTCCAAAGAATTTCATTTTGAATGGTGTGCTTCGACATTATGCTCGTCGTAGATAGGGATGATTGACGTCCGATTCCTAGGCATGAACACCTGTATACGGCGCTGAACAGCAAACTGATTATTTCAGACAAACTGACGAGCGATATAAATGCTGATGTAGAGAGACTGCTGGGAAGTTCTCGTGTTATTCTATCTACCCTGGGGATGTTGGCGAACCCAGTCTTGCATTCAGTCGGATTGTTCTCAATTGTTCCTGTTGAAATACTGGTCGTAGATGAGGCATCGCAGATCAAGATGGAAGAGTTCATGGTCCGTACTCCTTACCACCTCCCCCAACAGATCTCACCGTTCAGTAGCATATCTTTGTAACGTTCTCCAAAACGCTACGAAAGGTCTCTTTTTTTGGAGATCCAAACCAACGTCAGGAGATCATTCACTTTTAGACTGATTTCAAGCACACCTGGAACTGACTTGTGGGTTTTTTGGTCCAGTTCCGCCGTATGGAAAAGATACCGTCCCCGAGATAAAAACCATCTATGATTTTCAGACTAGAATCTCGCCGGAGTTCCTGGATACCCAATGTGAGTGTGCATGGAATCGTCGAGCATCTATTGCCCTGATGTCACCCACGATACGAATAGATCGTATGCCAGTTCCTCTCGGAGACTTCATATCCCGTCATGTGTATCACGGCAGGCTCAAATCTTGTCATACGACAAAGGACATGGCATGCGTCGCTTTTGTTGATGTCTCGAGGGCAGGAGAAGAAAAGTGCGGTCATAGTTGGAAGGTGAGTACAAAGCATGCCATGTCGGATATATCAAGTCGCTGAAACACTGACATCTAGAATGACGGAGAGGTGCAGACTATTGTCCATTTGGTGCGAAACTATTACTCGCACCAGGATTTCCGTATCATCACGCCATACGACGCCCAACGAGCGGCGATACAGCAAGAGTTGAAGGATGAGAACTTACCCTGGGAGCGGGTATTCAATGTGGATAGTTTCCAAGGTCAGTCAGTGGAGGAGCAGTTTCGGGAGGAGACGTACTCACATTCTCCCGTCCTTGGCATTCAGGAAACGAGGCGGATTTTGTCATCGTCTCGGTCGTGAGATCTGGAAATTATCCAGGCTTCTTGAGATCCAACAATAGGACGAACGTAATGCTGACCCGCTGTCGCAAAGGGTTGATCATTGTCAGTAGCAAATCCTTCCTACGTCGTGGTGGGAGATATACACTCCTTGGGAAACTAGAACAGGAGTGGGTCACGAGGATAGGTGATGCCGCGTGGGTTGATTGGAGACAGGTCGCGGAAGGGAAGTGTAGGCTTCCACACAGTCAAGACACTGTTCCGAGGGGACGGAAGGAGGTCTATTCAGGAACAACATCCATCCTCACATCTGCATCCTATCGTCCTCCTCTTCCATCAGTGTCATCCCCTCCTCAGCTTCCTCGGAGGAGGGCCCTCGCAGTTCTGGAGCAACCGTCTAAGCAGACTTGGACCAAAGTCGTCAACCATGGAGCCCCGCCAACCTCTCAGGCGAGCGTCCAAATTCAGCCGCCTCTCAAGGTTTCCGGCACTGAAGAGAGGCAGTGGTCCCCATATAATTACATGACGACTTCTGCGATTCCGGGGCGGTCCCTCCCTGTTCTAGAGCAACCGTCTAAGCAGACTTGGACCAAAGCTGTCGACCACATGCCCCAGCCAACCTTTCCTCCCCGGGCGAGCGCCCCCATTCAGCCGCCTCTTGCGGTTTCCGGCTTTGAACAGACGCAGAGGTCAACCACGTATAATAACACGACGACTGCTAGGACACCGAGGCGCATGTACAATCATACGCCAGTCCAGATGTACAGTCAGATTCCCGACGATGCAGATGAAGAATCCTCGATCGGGGGTCAGAGTTTCTGGGGGTTAGCGGGAGTGGCCACCTATATCGCCGTCAAATTGTTGAGGCCTCATCAAAGAGATGCTCGGGGGGAATGTTGAAGTGTATTTCTGAACGATCTCTTTATTTCTTGCATGTAACAGTATCTTTTAGGTATATGCTCCATCTGTATTTGTGTCCTGTATTTCATCAATGAACGGAGCTTAAGCAGACTTCATTGTAACATCACCTGTTCCTGACGAAATGCGCAGCCAGACCATCTCGCTTCGAAACACCGATGTTGGCTATAAGTATGATCAGCAATGAGCAATGAGCAAATACCGGGTGTTCCCATCCTCTTATTCTTGGGTTCCCGCCTTTCAAGCGCGAGTGTTCGATTGATGAACTTTCCGACTTTGGCGAAAGGAATCGTCCATGCTGCCCTGGGCACCAGAGTTGACCCATCGATCGATCTCCTCCAACACTTCCTTCCGCGTTCCGGGATGACATCGAGGAGAACTGCGTTCCTGTGAATTGTAAGCAGCACTTATTGAAAGTATGAGTGTCGGCCAAGGGAGACCTATGTCTAGTGAGTAAGAATGTGGAGGTTTCCGGGCACGCTTGTCAGAACTGACCTACCAGTGGCTGTGAGTGTTGGACGTTGTTCAAGACGACTCCGTGCACGGCCTCTGCCCAGCGCCAGACATGATGGTGATAGGTGTCTCGTGAGGCTCCTGACCACCACCGCCATCACATTTGTGTCGACGACCAGCCATGGAGACTTGAGCTCGAGCTACCGAGGTCCAAAGGACCTCCCCCTCATTTTCGCCGCTATCCAGGCTTTTCGTGCAAGCTATCAAGAACGTCGAAACCCGAAAACAAATCAAGATGGGACTCCAAAGTTGCAAACGTACGATTAGTTTGGTTACTGTCGATCCTTCTGACCTTTTGCCGCATGCTGTTCCAACAGAAGCGGATATGACTCTTGGTGTGCATCTTCCTCTATTCAACCAGTTTCTCCCTCTCAAATGATATTCCAGAGGTAGGAACGAGGCTCTACATCGCCCGTGAGGTCTTATCAAGGAAACGGGGTCCAACTTGGAACCATTACAAGGCTGATATGTACAGGCTTGGTGTACGTGATACTTTCAAGCCATCATATGTTATTCTTGTCTACTGCGAAGATTTGAGGATGAGTATATTCGTCCTGCCTGAATGGGATCCTCATCAGACGAGGCAAGGTTTTTTTTACGAGTTTCTTCCATGAATTCAAACGGCTGATCGTTTTGTCAGTCATCAGATGGCTTCTCCAAGACCGTCCCAAAGACCATCTTACGGCCCTTGACCTTTCACAGAGTCCGCTGCTTCCAACAGAGGGGTACTTTAAAGGGGTGCCAAATGGTGCGTTTTCCCTTGGGAGGCGCATCTGATGGAGTCACTCATGGCAGCGTGGCATCATTTACGTACCTTGAAGCTCGACCTGCCTGAGCAAGCGACCCCAAATGAAATGACCTTGCGGCGATTTTGGCGTTCCTAATCTCGAGCGATCATCGGAAATCGTCCAACGACTAACACTTCTCGCCTCTTATGCATATCATGTACAAGGTCATGAGCGCAGCAGCCCGGGGTTCGATTCCCCTCGTGTCCGCAGCTGTTGCCACCGGCGGAAACATACAGCTTTTACCGGCAGGATGATACCTTTCCCATGTATACATTTTTCCCCGAAGTCTCGGGTACTCTTTCTCTAGGCACTTATCTTGGAAGTTGATTGTAGGTCATTGTGTACGTCGTGAAAATCCTATATCATATGCATGGTCCTAAACCCTCCAAGTCCAAACTGAATTTGAATGTGGTTCGGACGGTGCAACTTAATGTTAATGTGACAATCCGCAATCTGCTTTTACTTGGTAGAATCCGAATGACTTCTCTCCTAAAGAAAACGGATAAATTAGATACCCAACCGATTCTACAGGAATCTCACCCTGCGAGAATGTCCAGATTCTAACGAATCTTAGAGGCGCTGTTTCGGAGACTTTGTTTGAACACGTGGTTTCTCACTTCCGCTAAAAGGAACAAAACAACAAGAATCAGGGCACCGCTTTCTTTATCACCTCCAGAACGGCTGAAGACTTACAAATTCACGAAATCGCCCTCCGTCTCAGCTTCCCCAAACACGCTGGTCTTCTTTACCTCAAATCCCTCGATATCTCCTTCCTCCTCCTCCCCGGCCCCAAGATACACGCCGGGCACCCGTCTCTTCAAAAACTCCTCAATGACCTCATTCATCCGCTCAAACTCGAGCAAGAACCCGTCGTGGCCTTCCGGACTGTCCAAAATGACGTGTTCCGCCTCTGGAATGTGTTCAGCGAGCAAAGCCTGCTCGACGGTGGGGAAGAGCCCGTCGGAGGAGATGGAGATGTTGAGTGTGGGGGGGAGCGAGCTGAGAACGGATGCGATGATGGCGTCGGTGTTGGGATCGGTGCCGGGGACACCCCGATCGCGCGAGATGTCGTGACCGTCCATTTTGTGCGTGATGTGGATGTAGCAGTTGGCGTCGAAGCGGGTGATGAATTTGTCGCCTTGGTAGCGAAGGTAGGATTGGGCGGAGAAGATGGTTTCTGTGGGTGGGGGTGCCAGTGGGCTGTTACCGTCGAGGCGGATGTTCGTATTGGGTGGAGAAGGTGGGGGTGTCATGATCCTGGAGTCCTTCCTTGTCCGTTTCTTTGCTCCCGTAACGGGCTGCATCCTCCTCCCGAATCTCCGTTCAAACGACTCTCGTGATCGATACGTTAACATCGCACAAGACCGCGCTGCAGCCAGCCCTGCGGTGGGTTTGGCATCGTCGGTGTAGCGCCCGCCACGGAAGTTGGGGTCGGCGTGGATGCATTGCCGCTGGGTTTCGGCCCAGGCGATGCACCATGCTGATTGTGCGGCGGAGGTTGAGAGGGGGACGATGTTGCGGACGTAGCCGGCCGGTGTGCAGAGGGGCCATTCTAGGACGTGCATCCCGCCCATGGATCCGCCGATCACGGCTGCGATGGAGGTGATCTGGAATAGTTGATCGAGGAGGAGGTTGTGAATCCTTGATTTGTGCAGGGAGGCACAGGCACATTAGATGATATTGTGATGAAAGAAGATCAGCGCTCACCGGACGTCGTCACGGACTGTGGTTTGGGGGAAGGAGGGGCCGTAGGGCTTCCGTGTAGTAGGGTTGATGGTGAGTGGGGAGGCGGAGCCGTAGGGCGATCCCAGGACGTTCCCGCAGAAAATGAAGAACCGGGACGGATCGAAGGCTTTTCTGCGGCCCATCATGGGTCCCCACCTGCCCCAGTCATCATTCAACGCATAGAGTCTGAGGGCCGGGTGCTCACCAGTCTTGAACGTCGGCGCTGCCGGTAAGAGCATGGCAAATGACCATGACGTTATCCTTGGCAGTGTTAAGTTTACCCCATGTCTTGTACGCAACAGGCACGTCCTTGAGTACCTCTCCGCTTTCTAATGTGAAGGAGGGTACGGTATGGAACGATTGTTCCAGGGTCACCAGCGAGGAGGCCATTATGGGGGCTGGACGGACGGGGGCGGGGATGCAGAGGCTTGATCGATGTAGGCTTCTTCATCTTTATGGAAGTATGGCGTTTTGGCCGGAGTCACTCTGAAAGGAGCAATTTGAATGAACCGAATCGTAATGCGATGGATAGGTGGTAGGAGTTAAGGCTTACATATTCATCCGTCAAGCTCGTGGCCTGATCAGATGCTGTCAGGACGCTCCTATGCTTTTGCCGACTGCTCGGGCTTGGCCAAGCCCGGGCTGCCGAATGAACATGCATCCCCGCATTATACATAGAGCTCAGTTCAGGAGAGTGGGTGGATTCCACGACTCGACAACGGAGTCGGTCTTCCAGCAGGCGCGCTCACAGGCGAGTCGGCGACCACTCGGCCCGGGGATGTCGCGTTATGTCTGAGAGGGGATATCTTATCAGGACATGGAACAACATCTAAATTACATAATCACTGTATATCGTGACCTGACCCAAGTAATCCGCATTCCTTATACCCCCACTCCTGAGATACCCGACAACAACCATGGCGACAGGAATCAGCACAAAAGGTCTCGCCATCCTCGCTATCGTTCCCATCTTGTTCTCCCTTCGGCGCCTGTACTTTCGTCCCCGGCGCGTCCTCACGATCCCTAAACTCGACGAACGCGTGCTCATCATCGGCGCAACGAGTGGCATCGGCCGTTCCATCGCGCACCTCTATGCGGAACGTGGGGCACGAGTGTGTGTCGTTGGGCGAAGACTGGATAAGCTCACGGAGGTGGTGGAGGAATGCAGGATCCGGGGGACGCAAACGGCCAAGTGGACGGGAGCATCAAGGATCCTGGGGATAGCAGGTGATTATGCGGACGTGAACGATATGGTGCGGTTACGCATGACTTTGGAGACCGGTATGTACATATATGCGAGATTATATTCTCCGCAAAGAGTGCTTATAGTGAAATTGCAGAGTGGCAAGGCGTGGACACCGTGATCGTCGCCGCCGGCGTCTCCGCGCTACAGCCCCTTATGGCCTTGGCCGGCGTGGAAGCGACCGCAACCTCATTCAACCCTCCGGAAGCTTCAAAAGCAGGAATTCAAAACGCCGTCGACGTCACTGCTGCTGCATTACGGGGGAATTACATCGGACCCTTGGTCGCCGCCATCACATTCGTACGTAACCGCATACCTATCCATCGTGCTAAACCCTACCCAGTTGAAAATACTCGATAGATCCCTCTCCTGACAAGCAGCTCGCCATCTCCGTCTTTGCTCCTCTTGTCCTCCCTCGCCGCTGTCATACCCGCGCCAACGCGCTCGCTCTACGGCTCTACCAAATCCGCCTCCCTCCTCCTCTATCAAGCCCTCTCCATCGAACACCCCGGCATCACATTCTCGTTCGTCCTCCCTTCAACAGTCGAAGGCGACTTTCGCGCCAGCGCCGTCGACAAGGGCCCTGTACGGGAGAAGGACCCGAACAAGAAGGGCAACGCCCTGAAAAGGGAGGTGGTGGCGTGGAGGTGCGTTCAGGCGGTGGATCGTCACGAAAAGACGGTGTTTTTACCCCTCACAATGCGGTTCGGGAATTTGCTGTATTGGCTTTGGCCGTCGTTTGTGGAATGGAGAGCGAGAGTGAAGTATAATTTTACTGTTTGATACCTCTTTTTGTTTCAGCTGTGATGGTGCGCCACGAAAGTTCTTAAACAAAACGAGATTGGGAAAGGTGCTAAAGATACTGTTTGCCCCACTGAGAGTCAAAAATGGGACACATCCAAGAATACTACCGCGAGGGTCGAACTCGCAGCCTTCAGATCAACTGAGCTTGCTCTAGGAGTCTGATGCTCTGGCTGATTGACCTAGGTGGTATGGCATTTCTTGACTTGTGGGGATTTTCATTGTGGGGCAGTTGAATGTTGAAGGAGGTGTGGCAAATATTTAGGAGGGGCTTGTATGTGGAAGCAATCCTGCTAGGCTCTCAGGAGGGAACGTACATACGGCATGTCCTTTTCTCCTTCCCCCATATATGCAACTTCAAAAGCGGGATAGATTGTCAGATAATAAGACGACGGCTTGACTCAAGCTTGTCCGTCAGCGAGGACCGGGCGTAGCCAGGGTCCGACAATGTGCATTCCGACTATACTTTCTCCTTACCAAAACACTACTACCCTCAAACCCAACCCTCTAAACACCCGACGCAACCAACCTCTCCGGACGCTCCACATACTCCCTCCAACACTCCACAAACGCCGCCAACTCTGCCCCTTCAACGACTCTATGATCCGCACCCCAGCTAACAGGCATCTGCAGCCTCCTCTCCCCCTTCTTCATCGACGCCTCCGACCAAGCCTCAGGCGAATCCACGTCCCACACCCACTTGGCCTTGCCAAGCGCCACGATCGCGACACCGCCTCCCGGGACCAGAATCGGCATCGCCCCTTCCCCTTTCCCGATCGCGCCAATGTTGGAGACGGTGATCGTACCCCCGCGGCGCGGCATCTCCTTGGGCGTGAGGCCGCAGGGGACCTGCCGCCCGAGCGTGACGATGTGCTTGAGGGAGGAGGCGATCCCGTACACAGAGTTGCGGTCGACGGAGGGGAGGGTGGGTGTATAGAGCCCCGTGAGGGTCGATAGCGCGACGGATATGTCGGCGTGGGGACGCACGGTCAAGGTTGGGGGTTGTGAGGGGGAAGGGGATGTCGGGCTTGGTGTTATCGAAGAACGGAAGAGCGGCCATTCGGTCATGGCCAGAGAAAGGGTTTTGAGGAGGAAGTGAAGGTAGGTGACGCGGTTGTATTGGTAGGATTTGGGGACCTTTGCTTCGGACGGCGCGGGGTATACCGAAGATGGGTCAACGACTCTGAAAGGTGGTCCACATTCATAAGATTGGTATTTCCGGGGGACATGTCGGTTGATGGTGTCGAGCATCTTCTCTATCGCGGTCAGGTCGAGGGTCGTGGTGTAGCTGTGAATAATAAAAAGGTTATAAGTGTCAGACAAACGAAAAGAAGAAAACGAGGCGACGTACCCAAATTGAGGAATTTCTAGGCTCTAGACAGACAAACAACTATCGAGCAGTCGTTTTGCACTCGAGATACACATGACATACCTTGGTCATCGCCTTCCACATCCCATATCTCGTTCTACCCAACTCCACAACCACGTCTTCCTCCGGTAAATCCTCCTCCTTTACCTCCGCTTCAGTCGTAGACCTCATCAAATACCTCTCAACATCCTCCTTTTTGATTCTCCCACCTTTTCCGCTCCCAGGTGCGAGCAACGCGAGATCGACACCCTTCTCACGCGCAAAGTGCCGTACAGACGGTGGTGCAAGGACATCGACCTCCGCATTCGAATTCGAATTCAAAGGAGCGGAGACGAACGAGGGATCCAGCGGGTGCCGTCTCTGTTGTGGTGCTGGTGTTGGTGCGGGCACCTGCACAGGAACGGGTAGATCTTGCTCTGGCGCGCTCTGGGGTTCGGGTTTGGATTCAGCAACGGCTGCTTGCACCTCGTCTGCGAGGCCTTCTTCCTCGGTTTCGATGAGACACAACCCATCTCCAACTTTGCAGATGGCACCCTCGGAGACGATACGCTTGGTGATGATGCCGTCAAATGGACTGGTGATCTCGACGGACGCCTTGTCGCTTTGAACCTCACAGAGAGGGTCGAAGGCTTGGACCCGTGTTCCCTCGGTAACGGACCTTTTGAGGGATAGCGGGGAGTGTGTTGAGAGTGGCGGTAGATGTTTGACAGAAGGAGATGGAAAGAAAGAGAGTTGACATGATTAGCATTTTAATTTGGATGGGCCAGAACGCGTTACTGACCACTTGATAATCTCGCACTCCGTTATCCCCTCTCCTATATCCGCAAGGTTGAACTTTTGCACCACCATTTTGGCCCTTGGCGAAGGAGTTGTGTAGAAGTCGGCTCTTGCCACGGGTCTGGGTCCGTGGTGAGGGTTTGGGCGTCGGTGGTGGGTCGGCGGTGAGGAGAGATGAACGCCATTAATAGTAGGACGGTGTAGTGGAAGTGAGAGGAAGGTACGGCGGCCCCGTAGGAGGTGGAGGCGGATGGGGCGCGCGTACATGATGGTGGTCGCGGTCAAGTGGTCTGTCAGGTCGGCTATTACTATTAGGTCACAACTGCCTCAAGATCCGAACCTCTGTCGCGGATCATCTCCGTCGCGCTCTACGGCCCGTGCCAAACAAGGCAGACATATATAATATTCAGTTCTCTGGAAACGCGACCACCACCGGACCCATCGCAAACAAAACACAACTTTCAATCTCCAACTAATTTGTAACTACAGAGAAAACAGAACGGCCCAGACATTCAAGTCAAGTGAGAGGACCCTCGGTTTTTAATCGAATACCTCCCCCCTCAAAGTTTAGTGCACCCATCAAACAGGACGTTCAACCATGCAGCCAAACGATAGCCTGCTTTCGCGACCTGAGTCTCAATCTAGCAGATAAATCATCAGCACTCAGCACAAGAAAATATGACTTTCAAGGTTCGATAAACTTACAATCGGGATAGCATTCGTGTAATAGCTCGTCGTACACAAATCCGTACCATTCGTGTAGCTGAAAATATACGACTTTTTCGAGATCAAAAAGTTTCAGCGAGCAGATTCTTTCTCAAGTACAACATGGGAAGACTCACGCAGTCAAACTTGTTGGCGTCCTGAGCCCAGACAAGGGGACATTTGAGAGGGGCGACATCCCGACGCTCCAGCAAACCCGCGATATCATCTGCGATGGCTCTCGGGTTGAGGACCGTCTTGGTCGTCGACGAGCATGATATCCAATGCGAGGCAGCCCTCTTGTACGGACCCGACTTTTAAAACATGATCGTCAAGTCGATTCGCATCCCGCCGCAGTAAAGAATTACCTTGATGCGTTCAGCGAGCGTATCAGCCCAGGTCGTGATGTTGTTGTTGTACTGGGAAGCGAGCAACTGGTTGATCATGTTCGTGTCTTGGACATCAATGAGCACATCACTTCAAAGGCCGAAACAGATTGATTGCCTTACCCCAAATCTAGATAATGGTGTCAAGACCAGACGTTATGGAGTGACGACAAGAGAACTCACAGCGTGTAAATTTGTCGTGGTCCCGTTGCATGCGACACTGATAGCATTCCCGCCTATTTTGAAGTTTTCGACATGAAGAGGCTGTGTGATGTCGCCGATAAACTGCAAGGGAATCATTTGAGATGTGTACACCTGAAGCCAAAGACAGAGTTGCTTACATGGTCTGTAGAACAATGTCAGCGTTCATAGGGCATCACTAACAGATTTGAATTAGGACAAAAATTAGACTGACCGAGGAACTTGAGAGCCTCTTGGCGCTGGTCATCCGAGAGAGACTTGTCGACCACCCGCGTAGTATAGTTTGCAATGGCGGAGACTAGAGGGAGCGAAGAATTAGGTGACGCAAGTTCCGCCTATCCATGTTGAGGCGACATACGGATACACTGGCCGCTGGCGCAGTCACGAGTCTGATCCACAGAGCAGGCGGTGGGAGGGCTGTCTGGGAATGTAGTCTTATACAAGTCAGGAATGTCATTCAGAGGGCAGAATTACCAAGGGCGTCCACGTAGTGTAGCGGCGCAGACCTAAATTTCGATGAAGTCAACTAGATGGATAGGAAAGACAGAAGAGCGGAAGAGTACCATTTGTAGGGGGCCGTATATTTGACAAGGTCTGGCCACTGCGTCACAATCAGGAGTGGTTTGAAATGAGTGCATGTGGCACTTACCGTCGCCGCCGGGCCGAGTGACTGGGAGTAGTTCGAGCCGAGAGAAGTCGTGACGAACTCGAGAGCCTTTGGTGCTAGGAACTACACGATAAAGTTAATCCAACAGAGGTTATTGGTGTCATAGCAAAAAAAAAAAAAGAGGATTCCCCACCTGCATCGCGATGTATCTGCAGAGTTCGGGCGGACGTTAGACGGGAAAGGGAAGTAGATACTCGAAGCAACTCACCCCACTGTCTGATGTCCACTTGCTCCCCACCCATAAGCACCCAGAGCGCAGAATGGGACGACACCCAACAAGGAAAGTCTCATTTTTCGGCGGGCGAGGAAGACGGAGATCACGGCGGTGAATCGGGTTTATAGCAGTGGCCTGAACCCCACGTGTGTTGAAGGGGATGCATATGGGACACTTTCTGCCCATATGGACACGTCGTCGCCATCAAGAACCATGACAATGGGCGTTGCGATGGCGGCCGAGGGACTCATATGGCAGGACCCCTGACATCTCCCCAAAAGGTCGTATCCCAAATTCGGGAACCCTGTCCGCAAGGAAACGATTCAAACCTGTCCGAATCGACCACGACCTCCAGCAAATTTTGAAATTCTGTCCGGAATCTGAGATTCGGCCTCTCCAGAGGGGTTTTTTGTCCAAAATTGGGATCCGGCCTTTCCAGAGGGCATTTTTCGTCCGGATAGGCTGATCTGGCCTCTTGGAAGTCCGATTTTCCCATTCATATGTCGCAAGAAAGCCAAGGGCATTGAGGTACCACGGACTTATCAAAGGAGCTGCCAAATTTGATCACTTTCGTCATACCTCGCGCTGCTCTTGTTCAACAAGTCCCTTCAGAGCGTAATGCCCTTGAGGCCTCTCCGAATCCGAAAAGAAACTCACGTCACCTAGACTAAGCTCGAGCGAACCAGACAAGAGGGTTTGTGGTGCCGGCAAAT
>Ga0307516_10002452_pt1 | contig 24806 bp, 26 predicted proteins | sample 19_EM_MG_FD_203310 | JGI IMG/M metagenome (GOLD analysis project Ga0307516, IMG submission 203310) | Populus trichocarpa ectomycorrhiza microbial communities from riparian zone in the Pacific Northwest, United States - 19_EM | ecosystem: Host-associated > Plants > Roots > Unclassified | place...
CTGCTCGGGTCTCGGCTGCGGGCAATCGGCGGGGCGGTATTTCACGGCTGCGGGGAGCGCGGACGAGTAGCTATCGCGCTCCACGAGTTCTCCATCGTTCCTTCACGCACGCCCTGAGCGAGCGATGGCACGCTAAAGCCGATGCCAGCAACCGACGCGCCTGTTACGGCTTCGGCTGGAGACGTGCGGCGCTTTTCGCTCAGGGCGCGCCTGCGGAGCTTCATCTACGCGGGGCGCGGCATCGTCACGATGCTCGCGTCGCAGCACAACGCTTGGATTCATGCGGGCGCGACTGGCGCGGTCGTTGCGCTGGGACTCGCCTTGCAAGTAGGGCGGTGGGAGTGGGTGGCGCTGGTCTTGGCGATGGTGTCCGTTTGGACCGCCGAGGCGCTCAACACCGCCTTCGAATTTCTGTGCGACGCTGCGTCGCCCGAGTTTCATCCGCTGGTCGCGAAGGCCAAAGACGTGGCGGCGGGAGCGGTGCTGATCTGCGTGCTGGGCGCCGTCACGATCGCGGCACTGGTGTTGGTTCCGCGCCTGGGCTGGCTGCTTTGGCCGCAGAGATAGCCTGGCACAGCGGGCAGGCGGTGCTGGCGTGGGCGGCGTCGCGACGGTGCAGGTCGAGAATGGCGCGCGAGATGGTGGCAAGCTCGCGTCGGACTTCGCGGCGCTTGCCGGCGATGCGCGGAATGCTCATGCGATCGTAGGCGGTGGTTTGGTGGCGCAGCCAGGCGATCACGGCGGATTCGGCGCGTCGTTCGAGCGGAATGCGTTCGGTGCGCGCGACCGTGCCGCTGCCGACCGGCGTGGCATGCGCGGTAACGAGTCGGGCAATCGTGCGGCCCAGCGCTTCGAACCGCGGCGCGAAGCGCAGAAACTGCAGCACTTGCACCTCGAACGACACGACGTACGAAGCCTGCTCGTGGCCGCGTCGCGCCGTCGCCGCGGCGCGCTTTTTGGCGTAGGCCGGGGTGCTGCGCTCCTGCCCGAGCGCGGCCTTGGCGGCCTCGATATTTTCGCGGGGCGCCCAGAGCCCCTTCGAAAACGCCTTTCGGCCGCGCTTCTCGATGATCGCCCACGACGGCCCCAGCGCCTTCACGCGGCGGGTGAGGCCGGCATCTCCTGCCGGTAGGCACGCCCAGCCGACGGGCGCCCTCAGCTTGCTACCGTCGGGCGCTAAAAAGACCTGGGGATCGGCGGTCGGAGCGAGCACGAGTGCAGTCGTCATGCGACGCCTTCGGTAGCACGATCGGCGCGCGAGGGGCGCCGAGGCGCGCTGAGTTTGCTGCTACGCTTACGCGAAGCGATGCGGATGAACGGTCGTTGGCGCTGGCTGCTCCTACTTGCGGCATTTGCCCCGGCTGCGTGCAGCACTCGCGCGGCTGGCCACGCGACAGGCGGCCAAGGTGGGCTCACGCTCGAGCTCGGGGCGGGCGGCATGCGCGATTGCTCTCCACCTTGGGGCGGGGAGGGCGGCGCGCTGGGGAGCGAAGCGGGCGCGGCCGCGAGCTGCGCGACTAGCGAGGCCGTCGACTACCGAACGCAAGTCGCCCCGATTTTGGCGACCTGCCACGGCGAGGTGTGTCACGATTTTTCGGACACCAGCACCATCCGCGCGTTCATCGCTGCGCCGGCGCCCGAGTGCTGCGACCTGCGCGAGCTGATCGCGCCGGGACATCCCGAGCGCAGCTACTTTCTGGACAAGCTGCGCGGCGGGCGCCTGTGCTACGGCGCCCGAATGCCCTTGGATCGCGGGGTATTGCCCGCCGCCGATCTCGCCATCCTCGAGGCTTGGATCTGCCAGGGCGCCCCACTGCCGTGAGCGGATGCCCAATCACCCTGCGCGAAGCTTCGCTTTGGCTTGGCTGCTGGGGCTTCGCTCGTGCAGCCGGACACGTAGGCCGACGGGCGAAACCGTGAACGAGAAATGCTCGATCACGTCGTCGACGGAACCGACGCGCTCGAGATCGAAGTTTCGCACGAGGGTGGCCAGCACCACGCGCATCTCGAGCAGCGCCAACGACCGGCCGGGGCAAATGCGCGGCCCTGAGCCGAACGGCAAGCTCGCCCCGCCCACGTGCGCACCGACTGTGGGCGGCTCCGCTAGCCAGCGCTCGGGTCGAAACGTTTCTGGGTCGGCAAAGTGAGCCGCGTCGAGCGCGGGCGCGCGCAGCAAGACGTCGATCCAGGTGCCCGTCGGTACCTCGACGTCACCGACGACCAAATCTTCGACCGCTTCGAGACCGAGAAACGGTGCCACCGGTTTTAGGCGCATGGCTTCGTTGATGACGGCGTCGAAATACGGCAGATTTTGTGTCGCTTCGAAGTCGGAGGGTGTGCGCTGCGTGCCGAGGGCCGCGTCGGCTTCGTCGCGCAGGCGCGCCACGACGTCGGGCCGTTCGCACAAAAAGTGCGTCACCCATGCCAAGCTTTGAGCCGTGGTGTCTTCGCCGGCCAGCAGCATGGTCAGCATGTTGCCGTGGATGATCTTGTCGGAGAATGGCTGTCCGTGCTCGTCACGAGCGAGCAACATCGCCTCCAAGAAATCGCGCGGCTCAGCGTCGTTGGCGGCGCGCTCGGCCAGGCGCGCACGCGTTTCGGTCACCAACTTGTCTTGTAGCTTGCGAATCTCGGCGAGCGCGCGATCGAGCGCTCGGTCGACGGGCAACTTGAAGTAGCGCCAATAGGGAAACGCGGCCAACACGCGGCGCGCGAAGGCCGGAAAGACGTGCGACAGGTGACGCTGCAGCACGTCTTCGCCGCCGTCGAGCGTGTTCATGTCGGTGCTGAAAACCAGGCTAGTTGTCACGTCGACCGTGAAGCGCATCAGGTCGTCTTGAATGTCGACCACTTGGGCCTCGGCCGCCTCTTTGCGCCAGCGTGCGTCGAGCCGGTCGACGACGCGCCGCAGCGTGGGGAAGAAACTGCGCAGGTGACGATTGGCCAAGGCTTGCAGAGCCAAACGCCGTTGCTCACGCCAGGCGGCGCCTTCGGCCGAAAAGACGCCCGTGACGCCCATTTCGTCGAATACCAGCTCGAGCGCCGTTGGCCGGCGCACCGACTTGGGGCGCGCGAGTAAGAGTGGCTCACTCAGCTTGGCGTCGGCGACGATCAGCACCGTTCGGCTGAAGATGGATGCTTTGACCAACGGTCCGAATTCGCGGGCCCAGCCTTCGAGAATTTCGTGAACGCGCGGAATGTCGATCTGAAAAGCGTTGCCGACGATGGGCCAGCCGCGCGGCCCGGGTAAGTCTTGCAGGCGCCGCAAAGTTCGCGGCGCCAGCGCGCTCGTGCCGGACTTGCTGGTGATTTGGACCAATACGTCTTGGCCGTCCACGCGGGTCGGGTGCGCGCGCAGACACACTTTTGGTACGGCGCCCTGTCGCTCACCAGTGGCGAGATCGAAGCGCCAGCCATGCCCGCGGCAAACCAGCTGACCGTCCACGATCTCACCCTCAGACAGCAACGTGCCCTGATGCGGACACGTAGCGTCGTAGGCGCGCACGCCTGCCGAGCTTCGCACGAGCACCAGCTCGACACCGCCTGCGCTGGCGGCATGCGGGCGATCGTCGCTCAGCTCTGACAGCTTGGCGACACCCTGCCAGGTCGCTTCCGCCTCTATCATGCGCACCAGCTTACACGCGCTCGGGCGGAGTTGACTACCGCTTGCGCCGTAGCGTCAGCGCCCGCCGTCGCAAAAGCGTGACGGACCCGGCCAGCGCGGTCAGCCAGAAACCGAGCAACGACGTTTCGGCGCGGGCCGGCGAAATAGCGCAGCCTTTGCTGTCGTCGCCGCTGCCGGTTGGAAGTGCACAGACCGAAGCGCTGCCGAAGCTTTGGCAGGCCAACCCGACGCTGCAGTCAGAGGTCGTTTGGCAGGTCGCCGTGCAGACGCCCATCGCGCCGCTGCCATTGGCGTAACACACCAGCGTGTCGAGGCAGTCGCTACTGGTGGTGCACGGCTGACCCGCGCTTGCGCCGCTCGGCGCGTCAGCGGCGCCGCCCGCACCGGCGCCAGCGCTGCCCTCGCTGGGCACAGGCGAAGCCGGCGGATCGCTCGACTTGGTGGTCACCCAAAATGGCGGCTCGTAGCCGCCCAGCTTGGCCGCATCTGTCGCGGTAGCGATGATGAAGTCTTGCCAAGCGGTGACCGTGCCGTAAATGGGCGTGGCGCAGTCGGGGCCGCCGCGCGAAACCACGCCCACGACCTTGCCGTCTGCGTCCAGCGCTGGGCCGCCCGAGTCGCCCGAGCAGATGCCGGTGTCGCCACGGAACTCCGTCGATTCGACGCCTTCTCCGCAGCTGCCCGGCTCGCAAGCCACGCTCAGGCCTTGGCGCTCCATGCGCGTGTTGGTGTGTGCGCCGTTCTCGTTTACGCCGTAGCCGACGGCCGTGTACACCTCGCCGGGCATCACTTCGCGGTCGATGCGCGGAATTGCCGGCGTCGCCACGTCGGCCGGCACGTTTTTCGAAAGGATGATCAGCGCGACGTCGTAGCCGCAGGTGTCGACGCCTTGCCCAGGTACGCGCACGTCGACCGCCGTGAAGAAGGGGCTGCTCTGTCCCGGATGCGCATCGTTGGTTGCGAAGAAGGCGCTGGGCGGGAAGGGCGCGCCGAGCATCGAGTCGCCGCACAGCACGTGATCGCTGCCGTCGCCCGGCGAGACGCAATGCCGAGCGGTGAGCAGCAAGTTTGGCGCAATCAGCGTGGCCGTGCAGAGCGCGCCCGAGTTTTGTGTCTCGCGCGCCAGCTCGAACACCGCGAGGTCGGTGGTGTCGGCCGTGCCGCCCGCGATGGCTTGGCCCGCGCTGCCGACCGGCTCGCCCGCCGCGGTGCTGCACGCCGAGGCGCCGAGGGCGAACGCCAGGAGCGCTGCTCCTACGGCTTGGGCGCTGGAACGTCGGTGTTTTGTCGGCGGCGCGCTAGCCATGGGTTCGGTCGGCCCGAGACCACACTTTACGCGGGCGTCTACTATTGTGCTACTCGGGAGCGGCCCCCGTGAGAACGATTCGAATTTCACAAAAGATTCCTGCATCCGTCGATGCGCTGTGGGTGGCGTGCGCCACTGCCGATGGAATTGCGGGGTGGCAGGCCGACAAAGTGACCGGCTCGGTCGAGGCAGGAGAGACGCTAGGTCTCGGCTGGCCGGACTTAGGCGTTTCCATCCGTTTGGACGTGCTCGAGCTGCACGACCGGCGGCGGGTCGTGTTCGGACACGGTGAATCGCGCGTAAGGTTCGAGGTCAAAGACGGCGAGGTCGAGCTGTCGCACTCCGCGCCGTTCGAAGACGACGAAGAGCTCGGCACCGAGTCATCGTGGCGGCTCGCGCTCGGCACCTTGGCGCACTACCTCGATCGCTACGCCGGGCAAGAGCGCGAAACCGTGTGGCTGGTGAAGCCCGCGAAAACGACAGCCGAGGCAGCCCACGCCTTCTTCACGCTGCCCGACGCGCTCGGCGCCTGGCTGGGCCGCGCTTCGGCCGAGCTCGGCGAAGTCGGCTCGCGCTATCGCATCGAGCTCAGCGGCGGCGGCAGCATGAGCGGCATCGTGCTCGCCCACACCGAAGGCCGCGATCTGGCTCTGCGCTGGGACGAAGCAAGCTACTCGGTGATCACGTTTCGCACCTTGCCGTCGCCGACCGGCGAGCACGAACGGCTCGTCGTCATCTCGTGGTCGCGCTGGTCCGAGCTCGACAACGCCGAGCGCATCGCCGGCGAGCTGGACGGTGCGCTCGCGAGGCTCACTCAGGTGCTGGGCGGCGCCGGCGCGGCGTAGGTTTGGCGCTTCGGAAGGCTGAAGCGACCCGCGCTGCCGCAGGTTGAATCGGCATCAACGCTTCACGGACTGTTTACCCTCGTCACAGAGCGCGGCGTGTAGTCTGCCGCGCATGACTAGGGCGAAGGGACTGTGGGCAGGTATTCTCGTCGCGGGCCTCGCGGCGCTCGGTTTGTCGGCGACCGGTTGCGGGAGCGCGGTCGAAACCGCCGAAAGCATGGGAAAATCGAGCAGTGCGCTGTCGACGAGCCTCACGACTCGCGCGGGCACGCTGTGCTTCTCCGAGAACACGGCCAGCTTTCATCAGAAGGTGGGCGCGCCGGCCAGCGGCTTCATCGACATCAACCAACCGCAAAGCCACGCCGTCCTCGGCGGTACCGGCAACGCGTCGAACGGGCTCAATATCGAGTCCGACTTGCAGTTTCAGGTGACGGATCTGCGTAACGCCTGGAATCAAGCTGCGTTCGGCCCGCAGCGCCAGGTTTGCGCCGAGATCGAGGTGCAGAACTCCTGCAACCTCGAGCGCATCTGTTGGCAGGCTGACGGCCACTGGCGGCTCGAAAAGAAGCTGAACGCCGGCCAAACCAGCCTGCTCGAATGCGGCAGCAACGGCGAAAGCGTCTTGGCTCAAGACGACGGTTCGGTAAGCCTTCCGACGGCTTTCCCGCTGACCTTCGACGCGACCTATGGGCTACAGATCGGCGCATCGCGCACGGCGACCTCGACCACGTCGTCCAGCGTGCAGCTCAAGTTCACCCGCTCGACCGATAGCGCCAGTAAGGTGGTCTCGCTCAGCAACGTTCCGCTCGCCTGGAGCAACGGCTTCTCGGGGGTGCGGAACGATCGCCTGGCGATTCGCGCCAACCTGGCGGGCATGAAGCCGGCGCAGTCCGGCGTAAGCTCGCGTTGTGGCGCGGGCGTCGACTGCCAAGAAACGACGGCCTCGCACGTGCAGGGCGGCGTGGAGGGCCTCACCGGACCGCTGTCTTGCAACTATGGCGGCAGCTACGCCGCACCGGAAAACCTTCGCATCACCGGCAGCGACTGCCACGCCCTCGAGCAAATGGTGCTCGCCTGGTCGCCGCCGGCCAACGTGCCGCCGGCGAGCATCGCGGGTTATCGCATCATGCGCGATGGTTACGAGCTGATCGCCGGACCTCGGCCCGAGCTGACTTGGTACGACGCCTACAACTTGATCGGCGGGCGCACGTACACGTACCAGGTGGGTTGGGTCGATACGACGGGCAAGCTGCGCGACGTGGCCACCGTCAAGGGGGTCGCGCCGTTGCCTTGCACGGGGACGACTCTGGCTGACGGCAAGCTCAAGTTTGCCGGCGTGTTCATGCGCTTTTCGGACGCCCCCGGCCCGCTCGAGCCGTTCACGATGGCGAGCGCGTACGACCAACTCTTCACCGTTCCCACCTCGAACAAGGCGTTCTTCAGCCAGCTGTCGCGCAACACCGTAGCGCTCGAAGGTCAAGTCTACGGCTGGATTACTCTGCCCTGGACGGTCCATAACCGCTGCAGCTACTTGGCACCGGACGGCACTGGCTCCGGCTGCAGCTTCAACTACGACGAGCTCAAGACCGTGGCGCGGCAGAATGGCGTGCCCGTCGATAGCTACGAGCAAGTCGGGTTCTTCGTCAACGGCAACAACGACGGCGGTAACAGCGCGGGCGGCACGAGCGTGATCGGCCTCAGCTTCGGCTGGCAGGGCCCACATCTCCGCACCGACGCCATCGCGCACGAGATGCTGCACAACTTAGGGCAGCGCAGCCATTCGACCTACATTTTCTGCGCGGGCTCACCGCCGACCTTCGTGCCGCCGAATTTGGGTGACATGGGCAGCTGTGGTCTCTTCCAGTATGGCGATCCCTACGACGTCATGGGCGCCAACATGAGCCTGCTCAACACGATGGGCCTGTTTCAGCTCAACTGGCTACAGCCGAGTGAAGTGGCGGACGGTCGGCAGGGCAAATCGTACTGGATTGGTCGGCTCGGCTCGACCGTATATCCCACGAAGCAGCTGCTGATTTCGCTCGATCATCCGTTCGTCTACTACGTGGAATATCGCACGGCGGCCGGGTTCGACGGCTTCGACCCCTGTCCGACCTGCGATCCCGCCATTTCGAAGAGCAACATCGCCAAGCAGGGCATCCTCGTGCACACCTGGCGCCAAGACATCCTCTACAACGGGCAGGTGAACGAATTCGCCGGTGTAGCGCCGGTGCTGATGGGTTATGCGGGCGGCGGCGTGAACGCGCTGCCCGCCGGTGCGGCGTTCCGCGATCCGTACCGCGGCCTCACGCTCAACGTGCTCGAAGAAAACGCCGACGGCGCGCGCGTCAACCTGGCCTGGGATTGCACGGATTGTCCGGCCGACAACACGTGTCACGGCGTGGGTTGCTTACCCGCGACTTGCCGCAACGGCCAACACGACGCGGGCGAGACCGGCGTAGACTGCGGCGGTCAGTGCGATCTGTGCCCGGTCAACGCGGCTTGTAACGACACGGGCGATTGCCAGAGCGGGCTGTGCGTCTATGGCCAATGCTCGCCCGCCAGCTGCGCAAATAACGTCAAGGACCCGGGTGAGGTGGACGTGGACTGCGGCGGGGCCTGCGCGCATCGCTGCCAAGCCGGCCAAACCTGCGCCAACGGCGCCGATTGCGCCAGTAACCTGTGCCAAAACGCGATCTGTGCGAGCAGCTGCGTCAACGGCGTGCAAGACGCGGGCGAAACCGGCGTGGACTGCGGCGGGTCCTGCCCGGCCTGTCCGCCTCCTGCGTGCAATCCGGGCAGCTGCCCGGGCAATCAAGTCTGGAATTGCGCGACCAACCATTGCGAGCTTCCACTCCCCGGCACCTGCGTTGACGGCCAAAAGAACAATCGCGAAACCGACGTCGATTGCGGTGGCGGTTACTGCTCGGCGTGCACCGAAAACAAGGCCTGCTCCGTGCACGCTGACTGTCGTGCGGGGCTGAGCTGCGTGGGCGGCACCTGCCAGTACGCCGCGAGTTGCCACGACGGCGTGCGCTCCGGCAGTTGGTCCGCTGGGGAGTCCGACATCGATTGCGGCGGGCCCTGCGCTCCGTGCGTGGAAGGCAAAATGTGCCGCGCCGCCAGCGACTGCGTCCGCGGCGAGTCGTGCCTGGGCGGCGAGTGCTACGCCCTCTCGTTCTGCACCGACCAAGAGCAGATGGCTCCGGAAACGGACTTCAACTGCGGCGGCGGCGCCTGCCCGGCCTGCGACGATCGCGACGCCTGCGTCATTCCGGAAGACTGCAAAACCGGTTCGACTTGCGTCGAAGGCACTTGCCGTCCCATCGTCACGCCCGCCACCTGCAACGACGGCGTGAAGACCGGGCCGTATTCGACGGGCGAAACGTCCGTCGACTGTGGCGGTCCGTGTCGTCCGTGCACCACGGAAGGCGCCGCTTGTTTGACGAAGGGCGACTGTGACGAAAACCTGGGCCTGGCCTGTTTGGGCGGCGAGTGCTGGGCTGCCTTGGCGTCACTCTGCTCGAACAATCGCGCCGATGCTTACGAAACCAGCGTGGACTGCGGCGGCGACTTCTGCGGCCCCTGCGCCCTCGACCGGGACTGCATCGAGAACTCCGACTGTCAAAGCAACCTGGTCTGCATCAGCAGCAACTGCAACCCCGCCCCCTGAGCGGCGCGCACTGTCGAGTCACTCGGCGTCTTTGCAGCAGCGCGTGCCGGTGCTGTAGTCGTAGTAGGCGGCGGCGTGGACGGAGACTTTGCTTTCGCAGCCTTGCGTCGTGGAGCGCGAGTAGAAGCCGCCGAGGAACATGCCGTCTTCGACCCATTCGTCGACGTTGCCGACCATGTCGAAGATGCGATCGTCGTCCCAATGTGAAGCGCAGGCCGTGGTTTCGCCGGTCGTGCGCAAGAGCGGCGCTTCGCCTTCGTAGACCAGGTTGAGGCGCGGGTCGCGATGGCCGAGCGAGGCGGAGCCGTGCAGCACGGCGGCGGGGTGAATGAGGCGGTACACGTTGCACACGCCTTGGCGGTAGCTGCCGCCGTACGGATATTTCAAACCGGCCTTGCCCTTGCAGGCACCGACCCATTCGTCTTGTGAGCACAGGCGCTTGCCGGCGTTCTCGCAGGCGCGCCGCGCGAGCACCTGAGACAAGTAGCTTTGGGGCACGACGCCCGGTCGAGATACGGCTTTGGGCTCGAAGTGGCCGTTCCTCTGAAGCTCGCTGAGCGGGGGCAGCGGCATGGCGCGCGCCGCCGAGTCACCGAGCTGCTCTCGTTCGATCAGCCAGCCGCGCCACACTTCGCTCACCAGCGCGGGCGTCGGCGGGTAGTACGGCGAAAGTGCCTCCCCGGTGGCCTTGTCGACGGTGCTGACTTCCCAGCGGTCGATACAGTAGCGGCCAATGCGCGCCATTTCGCTCGGGCAGCCATGTGCTCGCGCCGGCTCGGCTTCCGCCCGGTTTGGCCCCAAACCAAGCGGGCAGAGCGCGCCCAAAGTCAGGGCCAAGATCGCCACGGCTCGCTGCCTCACGCGCTGACCATTGCACGCCTTGGGCAGACGGCCTAAATCCGTTTGCATGCCGCTCGCTCCGACCGAAGCAGGCCGCGGGCTTGCCGCCAGCGTGGCTCGGGGCGCGGCCGTTTCAGACCCGCGAATCTTGAGCGCTTTCGAGCGGGTGCCGCGCGAAGCGTTCGTGCCGTCGGCGGTCGCGGGCCGCGCCTACGAAGATACGGCCTTGCCGATCGGTTTGGGTCAGACCATCAGCCAGCCGTCGATGATTGCGCTGATGCTGGAGGCGCTCGAGTGTGGGCCGCAGCACCGCGTGCTCGAGGTGGGCTCAGGCTCGGGATACGTGCTGGGGCTGTTGTCGCAGCTCGGTTGCGAGGTGTTCGGCGTCGAACGGCTTGCCGAGCTCGCGGCGCGCGCGCGAGAGACGTTACGGAGCTTGGGCCTCAGCGACGTGGTGGTCGACGACGGCGACGGAACGGTCGGCTTGCCGGCGCACGCGCCCTACGATCGCATTTTAGTATCGGCGGGAGCCGCGGCGATTCCGGAGGCGCTGCTTACAGAGCTGGCCGAGGGCGGGCGGCTGGTGATGCCGGTGGGCGGCGCCGATTCCCAAATCTTGGTTACTTGCGAGCGCGACGACAAAGGGTCGCTGCACTACCGCGCAGGGCCACGCTGCGTCTTCGTGCCGCTGATCAGCAGCTCGTCGGTGCCACCACCGCCGCCCTAGGCAGAGCCGACAGTGCGAGTCGTGAAGGCGATGGGGGTCGTACCGACCCGACCGTAGGCGGCCGTCCACGCATCTTCGCACTTGGTCTCGAATACCAGCGAAGGCGCCACGTCGATCGGCAGCCACGAGCCGGTGCGGATTTCGTTCTCGAGCTGCCCCGGCGCCCAGCCCGCGTAGCCGACCAGCGCCACCAGGCTGCGCGGCACGGTGCCGCTCGCTATCGTCTCGAGCACCTTGCGCGAAGCCGTCGCCGTGATGCCGTCACCCACGTCAAACTGACCCTCGTGGTCGACGAATCGCTCGTCGCTGCGGTAGACCAGCCACACCTGCTCCGGTGATACCGGCCCGCCGACGCGAACCGAACAGGAGATATCCGGCGGCGTTTCGGTAATCTGCGACCGGACCAGCAGCTCGGGCAGCGTCATGAGCTCCCGACCGTTGATGATCCAGCCAAAAGCGCCCTCCGGCCCGTGCGCCGCCAGGAGCACGACCGAGCGGTCGAAGTTGGGATCGCCAGGCGGCGGCGATGCCACCAGGAGCCCTGGGGCCAGCACGGACATGACCTGGCAAGCTACCCTGGGTCCTGCCCCCGGTCGAGGGGGGGTGCGAGACAGCACCTTTCGGGCGGGCTGGGGATGTTGATAGAGTGCAGGTTCCTGATGGAGGTCACCTTCTACGGCGTTCGCGGGTCGGTCCCGGCACCTGGCCCGAGCACAGTGCGCTACGGCGGCAACACGTCGTGTGTGGAGGTGCGACTCTCAGACGATACGACAGTCGTGCTGGACGCAGGCACGGGCATGCGCGCCCTCGGTACGGCGCTGCTCAAGGCGGGTCGCTACACGCCGGTGCACTTGCTGCTGTCGCACACGCATTGGGACCACGTGCTCGGCTTGCCGTTCTTCGCGCCGTTGTATCGCCCCGACACACACCTCTTCGTCTACCCATTGGCGAACGATGCGCAAGAGCTGTTCCAGCGCAACATCTTCAACGACATCCATTTTCCGGTCAGCGTCGACGACATTCCGGCGCGGCTCGAGCTTGCGCGGCCCGAGAAGGCAGAGTGGCGCATTGGGCCGGCAACGGTGCGGCGCATCACGCTCAATCATCCAGGCGGCGCCCAAGGTTTCCGCATCGACGATGAAGACGGCACGTCGGTCGCCTACCTGACCGACAACGAGCTGACCGCCGAAAATGCCAAGACCAGCATCGAGGAGCTAGCGCGCTTCGCTCAAGGCTGTGATCTCATCATTCACGACTCGCAATATTTGGCGGAGGACATGCCAGCCAAGCTCGGCTGGGGTCACTCCGTCGTCACAGAGGTGCTGCGGCTCGGCGTTCTGGCAGAGCCCAAGAAGCTGGCGCTTTTTCACCACGACCCCGATCGCAGCGACAGCGCCCTCGATCTCATCGGCGAAACCAGCCAAAGCTTCATCAAGAGCGAAGGCTCGGCCACCAAAGTCCTGGTCGCCAGCGAAGGTCTCTCCGTTCCGCTCAAAAAGTAGCGGCCAGCCGCGCGTGGCTCGGTAGTCGTTGACGAGCGGCTTTCCGCGAGTAGGATTCGCCTCCCTTCCGCCCCCAGGCGGCCGTTTCCAGCACCCCGAAAGGCCTCAGCCTCCCCAAGTCCCGCGCAACCAGCTTCTGAAAACTACGCTTCGGTGAGGTAGCCAAGCGGTTAGGCAACGGTTTGCAAAACCGTTATACGCCGGTTCGAATCCGGTCCTCACCTCCGAATTGTCCCGGCAGCTGTCCCAGGGCGCCTTCTGGCGTACGATGGGCCGGCCCGATGAACGACAGGGCCGACGACGAGCCCACGCTGGAACCCTTGGCAGACGGCACGGGCCACCGCGTCCGGGTCCGCTTCGGTAAGCAGCGCCGCCGGTTCCGTATCCCGACCGTCGACGTCGAGCTGGCGACGGACCGGGCAAAGGTCCTGATCGGGCTCGGCGCCCAGCTCGGGGACGTGCCCACGGAGCTTGCCCGGGACTTGCTCGAGAAGGCCGGCGCCGCGAATGGCCCCGAGCTGAAGCGCATCAAGGGCGTCGTCGAAAAGCTCGCCAGCGGCGCCGTGAAGGTGCGCCGCAAGGTCGAGAATCCGCGCACGCTGTGGACCGTGCAAGATCTTGGCGAGGCGTGGACGGGCGGCGTGCTGGCGAAAGAGTACCCCGATCAGATTCACCGGCGGCGCAGCGAACGCGACGACGAGATCCGACTCGAGCGCCACGTGTACCCCGTCGTCGGCTCCGTCCGTGTGCGCGACCTGACCGTCGAAGAGTGCGAGCTAGTCATGCGCTCGCTCGCGCCCACGCTTGCCGTCAACACCCGGCGCAACGTCGGCTTGACGCTCGGCCGCATTCTTACGCTCGCTGTGTACCCGTTGAAGATCATTAGCGCGACGCCGTTCCCCAAGGGCTTGCTACCGAGCGCGGGCAAAGGGAAGGGCAAGGCGCTCGCCGACTACCGTCCCGCCGACGACGCGCGCTTGATGGCGTGCGCCGCCGTGCCGCTCGCCTACCGCCTGCTGTGGGGCTTCCTCGCGCGCGAGGGCATGCGCTCGTCGGAAGCGATTCAGCTGCGCTGGGGTGACGTCGATCTGAACGACGGCTCGGTCGGGCTCGACGAAAACAAGAGCGACGATCCGCGATCGTGGCCGCTCGACCCGGGCGTCGTGGGCGCGTTGAAGGCGTTCAAGCCCGCCAAGGCAGAGCCCAAAGATCTGACCTTCGTCGAGGAAAACGGCGGCGAGCACAACCGGCACGCCCTAGCGAAAACGCTGCGGGAGCACTTGCGGGCCGCCGGCCTCGAAGAAGGCCCGCGAGCGAAGATCTTCGAGCATTCGAAGACATGGCTGCAAGTGCGGGCCCACGATCTGCGGGCGGGCTTCGTCACGACGGCGCTGGCCAACGGCAAGACCGAAACGTGGGTGGCGGACCGGACCGGCCACAAGTCGCACAGCATGATCAAGCGGTACACCCGCCAAGCCCGGACGGCAGGTGACCTGAAGCGCGGCGACTGGAAGCCGCTCGACGGCGCGCTCGGTCTAAAACGGCGGAAGGCGTAGGGGCGCGCGCCAGGAAAACAAGCGGGCTGGTGAAATGGGGCGGCGAAGGACAGATCGCGGCGGGTACTCCAGCGGGTACCGCGAGCCGGGTCACGTTCGCTCGGATTGCGGTCGTGGTCGATGCGCGGGACGGCGCTGGTCAATCGCAACGCCCCACGTGAAGGATGCGAAGGGCTCCTGTCGAGAGCCGCCCCATTCGTCGGTAACCGCTACGACCTTTGCCGTGGCCCGCAACTGGACGTGTCCAGGCGCCTCGCCGTCGTAGAACCGAAGCTTCACGTCAACGGGCACAATGAAGTGTTCCGCGGGGCCAATCGGTCTGAATGCAGTCTTGACCGGCTCCGACCCCTCGCGGCTGAACGAACCGCCGTGGGCGCCCCAGTCCAAGGTGAGCGCCTCGGGGAGCACCACCATGCCGCTCTTGTTGAGGATCCGCACTTCGAAGTGCACCGTCGTGTGTTCCGAATCGAAGATCACGGCTGCTGCACCGCTTGCGATCAGCTCAACCGCCAACGCCGCGCCGATGGGCATCGGGCCCGCTTCTAGTAGCGGCGTGTGTAGCGTTCGGACGTGGGGCGCAAACTCCTTCGTCGCGGGCCCCCAAGTGAACGTTACACCCGGAAGCCCTGGAGACAGCGCCGCCACGTGCTCGTCGCTCAGCTCGAAGTCGTGTTCAAAGAGATTGATGTCTTCGGCCTTGTGCGCGACCGACGCGAAGACCTCCAGGCGGTACTTGCCCGGCAGGAAGTTGAACGTCGTCCCATCAGGAGGAAGAAGAAAGTGGTGCATGAGCGCTGCGCCTTCGGGGCCAACGCGCCGCCCGTTTCCAAACTCAGCGGGGCCGCCATCACTGGCGCCCCAAACGCTGAAGATCTGCCGGAGCTGCCCACGGTGCAGCACGACGTGCATGCTTTGAATCACCACGCCCCGCGGCAGGGTACCGTAAAGAAAGCTCTGAACTGCAATCTTGGGCCCTTCACCGGCGTCAACGAGAGCGATCAGCGTCGGGCGCGTCATCCTGAGCGTCCCGCGCCACCACGTTGTCCGGAGCGCAGTCGCGACCGAGACACCAAACGCCATTGCTGCAACGACGAAGCCCGCAATCGGCAGCCACCACGGCGCTAGTGGGTTTAGCGGTAGGACAGGAGGAACCGGCGGCAGCACGGCCGAGCACGATAGTACGCAACGCCTACAACCAAGTGAGTGGCCCGCTCACTCGCGAATCAGCGCGAGCGCCGTGCTGCTGTTGATCAAGCGCGGGGAGTGCGCCGCAGTCGGGGCAATCAACTAAGGCTGACTCGCGACGACTGCGGCCCGGGCACTACACAGCCTGCTTGATGCTGAACTTTGATCCAGGCGTGGCGGCAACTTCGTCGACACCGACACCGCTTTGCGCCATTGCGAGCAGGCCAGCAACCGCAAGACGCAGACGCCGATCGATCTCCGGCTCGTTCTCCCAACGGCTGATCTGTGGCTCGTTTGTCGCGAGCAACTCAGCCATCTCTTTTTGCCGAAGGCCTAGGGCCTTGCGCGCATACTTGAGCACGGCGCCCGGCACCGGCTTCTCTGCCGTCATCAGAATCTGCATGGCAGCGCGACGCTCGTAGCCCGCCGCTTCAGCGGAGCTAATGAGCGGCTGTTCGCACGCTTCGCAGCGCAGAACATGGCCCGAGCCGTCCGTAACGGTAAAGCCGGCGATCTTCGTGACGTGCTGGTACCCCCGGCGCGTCATTTTTCCCCCGCAATTGGGGCAGTTCATGGGTCTTCCTCTTTCGGTTTCGAGCCGTTGGTCAGTCGGCTCGGCTGCTTCGTCAGTTGCTTACATTCGATCCAGCGTGCTCGAATGCGTCTTCTTCTAGTCAAGGCGGGTAGATCGTCACCACGGTCACGGTTACGACACCGTCATCGATCGCGACGACGACCCGCAGTCCACACTCGTCAATGTCGCAGCCTCCGCAAAGGACCCAACGGTTTGGGCCGTCTTCCGAAGGCGCCGCCACGTCTGACGAAGCAATGGCGGCGTGCACGTCTGCGTGCGTTGCGATACGCTCCTGCATCCTTTCCAGCGCGTGCACCGTGAAAAGGAGCAAGCCCTGCTTCTCCGCGCTTTTGGCGAATTCGAGGGCCTCCGTAGCGTCCACATGCAGCATTCTGGGGTCCACTTGCGAAAAACGCAAGTTGCTTTCTGAAGAAAGTTGTGCGCTAGGTTCGCCCGAAAACGCAGCAACTCTGAGGTATTAACTTCGGACTGGCCGCGGCCGTATGCGTCTGCCCACGGGGCAACCGTTCAGCTAACGACCCGCTTTCGCGCCTCGCGCCGCTCAGCGATGGCGGCTTCGATCTCGACTTCGTCGGGCGTCGGCGCGCCGAGCCGAACGCGCTGCCCGCGCGTCGTTCCGCGCCGCGTTGCGATCGAACAACGGCAGAAGTCGCAAGCGCGGCCATGCGCGACCGTCACCTCTTCGGCGCGCGTCAGCGTCGGCGCGCCTTCGCTTTCGGCTTGGGCGCCGGCTTGAGTCGTCCCTTGTCGTCGACGTACGCCTTTGTGTTGGCCAAGACGTCTTCGAGGATCGCCTGCACAGCGTCGTTTGCCGTTACCGTGAATGTCTCCCGTATCTCGTCGAATTCCAGATCGAACGTCGCCCCGGTCAACGGCAGCCACCCGATCTCGGTTTCTATCGAGAGACCCGAGAAGTCAGCGCGCGTCGGGCCGGCGACCTTCAGCTGGCCCTTCAGCGCCTCACCAAGATCGAGCAACTGGCCCATCGCGTTGCGCAACACAGCGTCGCGACCGCGTGCCTGCACTTTGAAGTCCTTGAGGCCCGCGGCTGCCATTAGCGGGAGACACGCCTCCCGGTCGAATTGCATCACGAAGTTCGTCATGCGCGGAATGGCAAGTATCCCCGTGATCTCGAAGGCCTGAATCGTCGGGTTGAGAAGAATGAGCCGGATGTTCGTCTGCTTGGCGAGCAGCTTCGCGCCCTTTTGATAGCCCATCGTAGTGACGAAGATGCCGTTCGCGTTGCCGATATCGGCGAGCACGCCGGCAAAGGCAGCGACATGCGACTTCTTCACGGCTGTGCCGTAGTGCTTGCACTCGATGCACGTCTGATACTGCTGCCCTGCGATATCGAACGTCCAAAACACGTCGATCTGATGCGTCGCTCCGCTCTTACCCGTCAACGTGACGTCGTGTTGCACGTTGACGTTGGCGACGTCGGACTGCTAGTCGGTCGACATGCCGAGTCACCCAACCTTTCGGTGCGCCCGACCGCTGACAAGTCCGAGCGCGCGCGGCCGCGCAGGCGCCGCCCGCCGTTTCAAGGTGCGTCCTCTGCAGACAAGGTGAACATTCCCGCAAGCGGTGTCAGCTGGTACCGAACGCCATTTTCCACGGTCAGGCTTGCGTCTGACTTCGCCATTGCCGTCGTGACCCATTCGACGCCCGACGACCAGCCCGTCGCGCGCATGAATACCACGACTGCGTCGCGCGGCCCGGAGAACGTCAGCGACGCGCTCTCAAGCGCATCCCCATGGCCAACAGCGTCCACCATCGTAGCGTGGTCGCTCGCCAAGTCCCGCGGTGTGCCGTCAGCGAGCGGCGCTTTGTGAAACTTGAGCCCCAGCGGTCTGAACTCGGCGCAGAACGCAGCACGGCTCTTGCTTGAGAGCTTCGCTGGTTCGCGCGCAGCGATCCGTGGCGCGGCCTCGTCGGCTTTCAGCTTCGACGCCGCCTTCTCTTCGTCTTCGGCCACGCGCTCGGGGGTGCGCCTGTCTTCTTGAGTTGAATCGGCGGCGACGCTCGGCGGCGCGCTTCCGAAGTGCTCTTCGCCAGTGCGACGGCCCATGCCCGGCGCAACGAGCACCCACGCAACTACGAGCAGGATAGCGCCGCCGCCGAGCCAAAGGACTGCTTTCACGATCGCGCAAGAGACCACCGTGCGGCGCGCGCGGCCATAGTCAATCTTCGAAGGGAAGCGCTACGGGCCGCGAGGCAGAGGCGTTAGGTCAGAGCCTCGTGGTTTAGCTCGAAGACGCGCCAGAGCTCCTTATGCTTGTCGCCACGACGGCCGCGGTTGTGCATATTCTTGAGTAGCTGTGCTGAATCTCCGGCATTCTGTCGTCGAAGTGCTCGGCGAACGGCGTCCGATACGAAGATAACGTCGTCGACATCCTTGCCAATTACGCTGAGCACGCGGCTGCCGCCGTTGATGCCCTTACCGATGTAATTCCACCCGTCGTCAGGCCGACTGGGGTGGGTCCGGCCAGGATCTCGAAACCAGCGTACTGGGCCAACGTGTACGCCGATGCGCACGTGAAACTCGGGCACCTTCTCGTCGGCCACTTGCGCCTCGATGATCCGGAGCAGCGTCGCAGCAAACCACGTCGCACCGCGCGCGCTATCAAAGGAATAGATATAGCCATCACCAATGCACAACCTAGCTTCGATGCCCGACCACGCCTTTTCCGCCTCCTCGGCGATCTGCACAAGGGCTTGCACCACGAGCAGCTGCACGCCTGGCTCCATCTTCGAATAGTCCGAGATGTCGACGTAAACAAAGGCGCGTTCGATCGGCCAGGTTGAACGCTTGCCGATGGGGGCGGCCCTCGATCCCTTTAGCTCTTCCACGATCTGCGCCAGCAGATCCTCCGAGACGGCAACTTCACCCACCGGAGCCAGGCCGTCGTCGGGGCCCTGCCAAGTCCTCGGCGTCGCAGGGCCTGCTAGCTTGGCGAGGCGCCAGGGCTTGTCGTGCTCCGCGTGAGAGGCCAGATCGCGGGCCCAGTCTGAGATGTCTGTCACCCGACCTGGAATCCACAGCTGCTTACGGGCGGCATCGAGCGTCTTGATCAACTCGTCCAGGCTTGTACAAAAGGCGAGCACGTCGGCATGTTATCACGCCCCGGCGGCTGGAAGCGACGCGAGGTGCTATGTGGCGGCATGCCGCAGCCCTTTACGTATCAGGCTCTGGAGTCGATCGGCCGAGCCATTGCCGACTTGGATCGACCAACCGGCAGCATTACGGACGTTGGCACCTACGGAACCAGCGAGCGCGAAAGCTATCGACCCATCGCCGAACGCGACGCTGTGCGCGAGGATCTGATTGGTGCTGCGTTCACGATCGCGCAAACGTACCTAGCCAGCATCAAAGCAAAAACACCAACGCAGCAGTCTGTGTGCACCGTTGCGAATTATTGGAAGCACCGCGACCAATGGGACGCACAGTGGAACCCGAACGGGTCCAACACCGTGACCATCAATGCCGTTCGGGCGATGGGCGAGGCGCCGCCCATCTCACCGGGGCAGCTGACGCGCCTTGCCGAGAACGCGCTCGGTCGGCCCTTTTCGACAGGCGCGCTCTCGGCGGTGCTCTAGATCGACGGCAAACGCTGCGGTGTTTTCTGATCCCGTTTTCCCGCTGCAAGCGCTCACACTCTTTGGCGCAGCCAGCTCACCATCCCGCCGCAGGCGGTTCCCGGCGAAGCCGGTCCACCTCTCCGGGCGCAGCCCGTTCACCTTCACGCCCCCGGCGAAGCCGGTCCACGATCTGGATCTCGATCTTCAAGCAACGAAAACCTACGGATTAGCTTGCTCGGGGGAGGTTGATTTTAACGGTGTGCTCGCCGCCGTCGAGGCCGAGCCGGCTGCGCCGGTGCCCGCGAAGCGCGGGCAGCCTCGACCGCGGCTGCGCGCACCGTTGGTGAGCTGGGTGTGTGGCTCGCAAGCCAGCGAGAGCACGTCACCAGGAGTTTCACCATGGCGTTTCAAGTTGAAGAGCTCAGTCTGGAATTGATCGAAGCGTTGGTGCCGCTGCTGCCGAGGATCCGGCAGCAGGACAAGAACCTTTCGGATCAGCTGCGGCGCGCGGCAAGCAGCATCGGGTTGAACTGCGCCGAAGCAGCGTTTTCGGATCCAGGCAACCGCAGAGCGAGGCTGTTTACGGCGGCAGGCAGCGCCGGCGAGACACGGCACGCGCTACGGCAGGCGGTAGCTTGGCGAATCGTACGGCCGGGGACGCGGAGAAGGCGATGGGGTCGTTGAGACGGATCGTGGCGATCCTTTGGAGGATGACTCGGGGATAGCGCCCCGCTCGTGCCTTTGCGGTTCAGATTCGGCCGGCTTGCCGCAGCACCGCGAGCGCGTCGACGGTGACCCATGGATTCATGCGCGTCTTGCTCGTGCCGCCCCAGTCCACGAAATCGTTACCGAGCGCGATGGTCTGCGAGACCTTGTAGTAGCGGCTCTCGGCGGGAAAGCCGCCGTCCTTCAAGCGTTTCTTCTCGAGCAGATCGAGCGCGTCTTGGCAGCGCTTGTCGCCGAGCAGCCCGAGCTCGCCGAGGGCCTTAAGCCCGAACAGGATGTCGTAGTGCCAGTAGAGTGGGTAGTGCAGCAGCATGAACTCGTCGCGGATCACCTTGCCGTTCGAGACCCGCTTGAAGAGGTGGCGAGTGAGGAAGATCTCCGCAGCGTCGCGAGCGGCCTTCAGGGCCTTTCTGTCGCGGTAGCGCGTGCCGTACAGCTGGAGCCCCCGCATGCAATGCAGCGTATGAATGAACGTGGACTTCTTCGCGCTCGGCTCCTTGTCGCAGTTCCAACCGCCGTCCGGCCAGCGCCAATGCATGAGCCGCTCGACGAGATCGTGAATGCGCGGGTGCTCGAGTCCGAGCTTGAGCAAATAGTAAATCGCGTAGCCCTGCTGCGACGCGCAGCGCCGGTAGCGCCCCCGCATGATCGCGACGCCCTTGCCCTTGTACGCTTGCGCCTTCGTCTTGGCCTCGAACTCGGTGTAAAAAAAGCGATCGAGCCACTCATCGAGCAGCTGATCGCGCGCGCCGAGCAGCGCTCGGTCCCCCGGCGGATACCCGAGATCCGAGAGCGTCGCGAGAATCCAATGCGCCCCCTGCCACTTCGCGTATGCTCCCTTCGCACAGGCGATCTGCCCGGATTTATTGCGATATTGCAGGAGCTTTTTGACGCGCGGCGAGCTCTGAACGGCCTTCGCGAGCGCCTGATTCGTCTTCGACGTCGAGCTCTCACCCAGCACGTGAACCCGCGTTTTCCAGACGATCGAGGGTTCGTCGGAGGCGAGCAGGGTGTCGACGATTGCTGGGGTGGTGGCGGCCCTGGCCATGGCCGAACGCTAGCCCAGTCGGCCCGCAGTCGCCCAGCCGCCGAGCGGCACCTGGAGGTTTGCCAACGTCTACCTTGTGGCAGGGGCCAATGCTGAAGGAGGCATTCAGCTAGGCGCGAGCGGCGTCGGCAGCAGATCGCACTCGGCGTCGACCTCCGCAAGAAGTCGACCTCCGCAAGAAGTCGAGGGGCAGCAGGTCGGCTGCCTCCGATGCCTTTTTTCGTTGGGAGATGAACGGCAAATGCAGCTGCCGGGCGAAGCGCTATACTCCTCTCGATGTCGCCTCCCGGCTCGTCCACCGCACCGGTTCAGGTTCCGGAGCAGCTCGAACCCCTCGTCGAGAAACTGGCCGATCTGAGCCAGCAAGATCGCGAGCTGGTTATTCGTGCGGCTAGGCGCAGGCGGCGTTCCAAGGTCGAGTTGAAGCCGGTGCCGTGGGAAGTCCTGTGGAGGTCGAGCGGTGCCGTTTCGCTCGGTGGCGATGCCGTCGAAGACACCAACGCCATCTACGATGTCTGACGTCGTGCTCGATGCCAACGTGCTGGTGGGGCTGCTCGATCAGAACGACTCCCTGCACCAACGTGCGACTGATCTACTTGCTCAAATGCAAGGCCGTGGCGATCAGCCGGTCATGCTCGACGTGATGGTTTCCGAGACGGTCTCGGCCCTGTGCCGACGAGCAACGCAGCGAAAGTCGGGACCGCCGGGCCTTGGACGTGTTCGCGGTCAGATCCACGCCTGGCTTGAAGCCGGGCTGGTGACGTTCGTGCACGATGCAGTGGCCGAGTTGTTCGAGGAGATCGTCGATGCCACCGAGGCCTCGGGCGGCGTCCTGAACTTCAACGATGCGGCCCTCGTGCTCCTTCAGCGAGAGGGCACGATCGGCGACGTCGCCACGTTCGACGCCAACCTCGCCGGCACCGCCGACTTCCGCGCTGTCACTTGACCTAGGCGAACATACCAAGGCTTGGTATTTTTTCCTTGGCTTGCGTTCGCCCTGGTGGCTCTTCACTATCGAAAGGCGTTGGCGTTCTCTTGTGCCCACTGGTCGAATGGGATGGCCTGCCGCTCGAGCGCTTGCTTTACCCCGGCGGAGACGGCGTCTAGCCGGCCTTCGCGTACCGCGCGCCAAATGTCGACGAGCGCGTTCGCGTACGGGCCCTTACCGGCCCAACTGACCACGCTGTTGTACGCTTGCTGGTCCGAGATCTCCTCGAAGGGGACGCGCTTGCCAATCGCGCGGCCGATGCTCGCAGCCATCTCGCCATAGCTCAGCGCCTCGGGACCGGTGATGACCAAGGACTGGCCATCGTAGGCGCGCGTGATCAGGGCCGCTGTGGCGACGAACGCGATCTTCCCCTGTCCTGTCGACGTCTGCAGCACGCCCAGCTCGCGGATCGAGTGCGACCAACCAAGTGCGTTCAACATGAAGCCAGCTGATTGAATGAACGTGAACGCCAGCCCACTCTCGCGAACAGTGGCCTCGCCGCGAGCGTGCCATGGTCCCGTCCCCACGCCAGTCTGCACGTCCAGCGTGGAGAGCTTGACTATGTGCCGGACCCCAGTGGATTTCGCGGCGACTGCGACCGCGCGATCTCGCGTATGTAGATCCGGACCCTCGGTCACCAGGAAAACTTCGTCGATACCGGCAAGCGCGGTCAGCAGAGACGAACCCGGCTTCGCGAGGTCACCCACATGGATATCGACCTGATCGCCGAACAACAACTTTGCTTTCTTCGCACTGCGCCCGAAGACAGACGGCCGTTCGCCGCGAGCGATAAGGCGCTTAGCAACTCGCGACCCGATGTTCCCGGTCCCGCCGATGATCAGATACTTCATTCGAGGTTGCTCCAACCCTTGATCACCTCGAGCGCCAAGCGCTTCTGACCGGAGACCGTGAGATGCAAGCCGTCGCCTATGAGAAGGTCGGCGGGGGGTGGTGTCCCCAGCGCGGAGAAGACGTCAATCGCCGACCGGTCGATGTCGCGGACGATCTGGGCGACGCGCGCCAGGTCCTCGTTACGGAAGCGAACTCCGAAGCGCGCCAGTCCCGAATGCTCCGCCACTCGCTGCTCGTTGACCGCGGGCGGAGTGATCCACACGGCGCGCGCCTTGGTTTCGCGCGCCACCCGCTGCTGCAGCTCCGCGACGTTGCGCAGAGTCTCCTCATGATGGACGAGCGTTTTCGTCGGGTGGGGGCCTTGCGTCCGCGCGTCATTCGTACCGGTGAGGAAGAGGATCCAATCGGGCTGTTGGCGAACGACTTCGCCGATCCGGACCAAGCTGTGCGTAGTCGTTTCGCCGCCGACCGCGCTGATGGCCACTGTTATCCCGTCGGCGGCACGGCGAGCGGTCAGCAGCTCGCTCAGGATCACGGCCCACGACTGGGGCTCCGACGTCAGGCTGTCTCCGAAGGCAACCACTGTGGCGCCCTTCCGCAGGGGAAGCCGATCGACCATCGAAGCAACCGCTGGGTCGGCTAGCAGCTCGCCCGCAGCTTCTCTGGCCTCTGCTTTCATGCGCTCGAGCTCGGTGGTGTACGCCTCCGATGGAAGCCCGAGCAGCGCTGCATGGGTTTCTTGGGAGAGCCCAGCACCCCCCGGCAGCGAAGCCAGGGTCCGCGGGGGTTGAATGAGCTTCAAAAGCCAGCGTATCTGTTCATTCGACATTCGTTGTAGCTCCGTTGTTAGAGAGCTAAGAAAGTAGCGCCGGCGTGGCCTGCGTCAGCTCGCGTTCCCCGCTCCCTAAATCGCTGAAAACGAGCCAAACTCGGGCCGAGCCCCGTGGCTTGCTCAGATTCTCGGTGCTAGGTTTCCGCAGTCGGCAACAGCTCATGAAAGCCAACGAAAGAGCTTCCACGCGCCGCGAGCCCAAACAACAACGCTCGCGGCAAACCGTGGAGGCTGTCCTCGACGGAGTGCAACGTGTGCTGAAGCGTCACGGCGCCGGGGCCCTCACTACGAATCGCGTCGCTGAAGCGGCGGGCGTCAGCATCGGCTCGCTCTACCAGTACTTCCCCAACAAGCAGGCCATCTTCATTGCCCTGCATGATCGCCATGTCGGCCGAGTGCGGCACGTGATTGAGCGAACGATGACTGGCTGCAGCTCGGCCTCACTCGAAGAGTTCACGCGCGAGCTCGTGGAAGGGCTGGCCAACGTGCACTCGGAAGACGCCGAGCTGCACGAGATCGTAGCTGTCGCGGTGCCGGGGGGCGCCGACGGCTTCAAACGCGCACTGCAGGGCACGTTCCGGCAGATGATTTCGCCCACCAAGCAAGATCGCTATACGGCTGCAGATACAGAACGGATGCTCTTCGTCCTTCCGCACCTGGTCGAAGCGTTGGTGCACGGAGTGGCTCACCAGAAGCAAGCGAGCTCGCGAGAGCGCGCCAAAGACGAGGCGATCCGAACGGTCGCCGTCTACTTGAATTCGCGTCACGGCAGCCACCCCAGCCACGACTAGTAGTTTTTGCAGGCAACTGCGGGGTTAAAGGTCCCGCCGGGCCCCCTCTACGAAGCTTCACTTGTTCTCACCATCGAGGTGCGAGGGTGTCCGGCCGTGGCCAAGTTCGCAGAAACCGTTGCGAGCCCTTGCATCGTCG
>Ga0307516_10002453_pt1 | contig 24803 bp, 33 predicted proteins | sample 19_EM_MG_FD_203310 | JGI IMG/M metagenome (GOLD analysis project Ga0307516, IMG submission 203310) | Populus trichocarpa ectomycorrhiza microbial communities from riparian zone in the Pacific Northwest, United States - 19_EM | ecosystem: Host-associated > Plants > Roots > Unclassified | place...
CTGCCTCATTCAGGGAAGGTCCCCTGGGAGGCAAGGTTGTTCCCGCCCACTCGATGATCACCCGGATGCGAAATCAGAGCACAGGGAAAGCCAAACGATTGATTCTGTTCCTTTGGGCCCCACGTCTTTGACGGGTTCATCCAAGCGACACGACCCTTCTATTCGAAGCCCCAGACTTCGATGACGCGATGACAAGTGGATACGGTCTAACAAGCCTTCCACTCCTGGGAGGCAAGGTAGAGCCACAGGGACGACGGAAGTAGGGGTCGGGGAAAGGGTATATGGGGCGTTGGGCGAAAGTCGATGCGTGCTGAGGTGGGTTTGGAGGAGGACGCCGAAGGAGGTGGGGAGTGGTGGCGGTGGGAAACATTGCAGCGGAACGGAACGGACTGGCTACTTGCATTCCGATGGACTGTTTCCCACAGAATACGACCAAACTTGTTCACGGTAACTGATGAGTACAGGGTGGTGCGTTAGTCCGGGACGGGCGCGGGGACGATGGGGGTGACAAAAGTCGTTGCACAGACATCCCGTTAAAATCCAGAGTGGTTTTTGAGAAGGATGCCACGGTAGGGCCTCGACAAGACCGGGAGTGCCAGTGGTGGAGATCGATGGAGATCGATATCCCTGACACTCGATCGCTCTCCTCCATGTTTTTATCTGCCGCCCGTCCCGCCCGAGTCTGGCACCTCTGGTAGGTGTTGCACGATGCCCAGTGGGTGTCCTCTGGACTCAAGTGCCCCAGGAGAAAAGTCCTGCCCCTCATCCCCAGCCCAGCTCTTCGCTGGCCCCGCGGCCACAAAGGACATCGAGGATAATGTGATGCCTTCACCCCCACCTCTGAAGGAACGGTTGTTTGCCTTGTTTCCATTTTGGGCGGCGTATCCCACCCACCCTTACACGTTCAGTGGTTACTGGCTATAGGCCGGCCCAACTTGGGCCCAACCGACCCCGATACCACAAAGCGGGTCGCCGGTCGATCCCCCGACGAGGCGGATAATTTTCCCCCGCTTAATGGTCGCTCAAGTTCGCGTTGTTGGTGGAGTTCACACCCGCGGGCCTAGGGCGTGATAATGTAACATGGCCGGCGGACCCTTGGCTCAATTCTGCCCGACAAAATCGCATCCGCCCGGCGGTACCTTTGGAATGGGCAAGGAGTAAATCACATTTCGAACACACAGCTTACACAACAAAGGTCGGTCTACAGTTGTAGTCAAGCGCGCGTGGAGGGCGCCGGATCAGAACAAGTTCTGGAGTTCCTGCTTGACCAACTTCAGGCGTTCGAGCCTCTCCTCCCTTCGAGACTGAATGTCCGGGGGCTCTTGCAAGAACCTCCTTGACCTCTCGTGACCATCCGAACCGTCCACCTCCAGACCTTCCACGAGGACTGCATGAATCCCGCGATTCCAATCCAAGCAACTCGTCTGGCAAACGGGAAGGGCTATCAAATGGTTCCACCTTGGAAGTACCCCCGGACGCTGACCATGATCTGCAACGCCGGTTCGGAGCGGTCGCGCGCGATCAACTCCTCTGGGCGCAAGCCCTCCTCTCCTCTCCTGTTCTCATCAGCCCTCGCCTTGCGATAGGAGTCCAGAAACCTTTGCCGGTAGTCAGAAAAATAATGCTCCTTGAGAGTAAAGGTCGCCGTGGCTTCCATCTCCAGCAACCAATCGATCTCCTTCAATGCGGTGACATGGCACTCGACGAGAACTTCGTTGACGGTAGACCTGACGTGTCCGGCATGTTTGGAACCCAGAAGAGAATACACGAGGGGGCGAACTCACTTGACACGGTGGTGGAGGCCACCATGAACGAAGGAAGCGAAGTGCTCCTCGATCATCCAGTTCACACGTTCAACGAGAATTGCGTTCGCCTCTTTGCATGCATTTTGATAGAATCCATCATTGATATTGCATGATACAACCGTTTGCAACCGAAGACTACCCCAGAAAACCCACAGTAATTTCGTCCCAGTTGAACTCCCAAACGGACAGTGAACGTCTCACCGCCTCAGATCACTCGCCCCCTAGCGCGGATTTGGTGTTCCGCAGCTGGACCGATCTCTCGAGTCGTCTGCTGCAAGTTTCTGAGTCACCGATAAGAACGTGACAAAATCTAACCTCATGCCGTTTCCTGGTTGCTGAGGGTAGACACCGTAAGTCATACTGGAAGTCCACACACAGGGGAGAATGTGTAAACCCGTGGCTCCGAGCCACTGCCATGTTTGCGGTTATCTATGAGATTTTAACACCCCCTACAAAAGGATCAAACTCTACTGAGGATGGGCTAGGAGATGACGGCCTCCTTGAGGAACGACTACGGCGCCGATAGGCACTCTTGAGTAGATGCGAAAGAGGGATGCCGATATCGAACACGAACCTTGGTGACGGCTTGGAGGTCCTCCTCGGAAACCCTTGGGCACTTGATGCAAACTTTCCTGCCGTCGTGAATGCCTTCCCACACGTCGGCAGTACCACCACCGACGGAGATCGGGTAGCACCAACTCTGGAGAGATCACCGGATACGTTGTGCGAGGATGGTGGGGTCATGTGGTGGCCACAGATGGCTTGCAGTTTGTGTAGACATTGTCGGAAAATATCGTCGGCGGCGGGAACGGCATTGAGAGCCTGTAGAAACCGCTCCGTGACCGGACGGAATACGGAGAACGGAAAGCACTGGTCCTCTTCGTCGCGCTGAATCAAGCAATAGAGGGAGCGCGAGAGATTCGGGGAAGTGGTATCGAGCGAATAGAGGTACTGTAGGACTTGAGGTAGTCATAGTGGGCGGATCTGCCCCCCCCCGAACTCCACAATGGCACGAAAGTCGTCGGAGGCTTCGCGGTGCTTAAACTCGCCCTTATATATACGAGGCGAGCTAGGCTGGAGTCCAGCCTCAAATTCAGAGGGAGGGAGGCGTTCAGGGTGGGGAGAGCCACCGCCAGTGAAGGAACGTCATTGGTGGACACCTGGCGCTAGAGCGCTAACCGCCCCCAAACACCGCCAGGCCAGCAGTTCAATGATCTCCCTCTCCCATCCTCGATACCTTAACCCACCGGAAAAAAGGTGTAAATTTTTCCTGTAGGGAATGGGGCTCGACGAAAAAAGAACAGGGCTGGGGCGGCGGTTGGCTCACCCGGCGGTCGTGGGTCCTGCCGCCCGCCGGCGCTTAGTATACCCCATTTGGAACGCGCGGTGACCCTGATGATCATCGACATCTGCAAGGGACCTGCAAAACAGTGTCTTGCTGCAGGAGCAAGCAAGTGGGCTGAAATACGTACACAAACCCTCTAACCCATCTGCCTCCTCGTAGACGGAGGATGTCCGTATATCTACCGTAAGTTTATACATCGTGAATGACCCACCCATTAAAACGTCTAAGATACATCCTAACACGCACAAGGGACTGCGATTCAGACAGCGAGCCCACTCTCTCCAATTCCTATGCCCCTACGTCGCAGCCTGCTTGGATATCTGGTTGAGAAAGTTATCATACAATGTGTGTTCCCAGAACCTATCACAACCATCAGTACCTGCAATGAACGAAAGGGACCGAAGGAAGGAGACCCACCCATACATCGTGTCTGGTGATTGCAGCCAGGGATTTTGACCCTGGCTCGGGCCCGCAGAAGCCGGCGACGACGTGGGGGTTGGGCCAAATAGGACCGAATTCTGGAACTCATGACCCAGGAACCTTGCCGTTCCTTCAATGTCCGTAATCAAGTCGTTGTAAATCATGAGTTCCATCGGTAACACAGACGAGGAATCTCCCGTGATGCGTGCCCCATCAATTCCGTTCCTCCCGTTTGTCTCGCCTGAGCTGTCGGAATAGCTGGGAGAGTTCGTGAAGGAGTCCGCCGGTGGTAAGTCCCATGGTTGGAGAGCCCCGTATCCAGCCGACCCGTCGTTTTCAAGCGTCTGCTGCCGGAGGGTCCCAGAATCACCTCCCCCTGTCAGCCCTCCCATTGGGTGCGTTGCCCGATGAGGGTATGAGGTGGGAGACAACCCGTCCTGGTTGTACCCATCGTTTGTCCGTAACTCCGGATGCCCTCCACGGCCGTTTTCCACGGATGAAGAAAGGCCGTCCTTGTCAACGTAAAGAACCCTCCCAAACTTGATCCGGTACCAATCCTCGGGGGTGGGTTTCCAACCCTTGTACGGGCCATCGATCATCGCTCGCAGAATCTTCAGAATGTTCCTAAAGCACGCAGGTCTGAGTGAAGTCCTTTGGGATCCAGGCAGTACCATAGACGCACCGTAGGCATTGGGAGGCCCTCCACCTACGCGTCAAGTTGCACCGTGAGCGATAGCAAACTATTTCACATGGGATTAAATGGGGTCACCTCTTCGACGTCAACTGCACCATTTCCGTGGCAGCTTCGATGGCACGGTACTCCGGGGAACCGTAATCGATACTCCCTTTCCTCCAGAAAACCAGGAGAAGGAATACAGTGGAGGTGAAGATCGGTTTCTGGGTTCAGTGGCGGATGTGGTTAGGTATCTGAATGTCTGACATGGCCCAAGACTTACGGCTAAAACGTGAGTACAGAGCGGGGTTAACAACACATCTTTGGCGGATTCAATGACCCCTATGCATTGCTTTGCAGCACTTTTGCAGATGATCATGGAAGGTGTTGTCAACTCCGGGTCGGGAGGGTCCCTCAGCGCGAACATCCGATGGATGTGTAATTGTATTTCATAGAACTGGCACCAGAGGAAAGCGGATTGGATCAGGTAGGTTCGGTTCTTTTGTAAGGCTTCCGAACCTCGGCGTACTGAGAGAGGGAAGGGTTAATCGGTGTCACCAAGTAAGTGAGAGGACACACGATGTTCGGGGACAGAATCCATCCATTTGTTCAAGGCTGAATCGAGGGTGGCAAGAATGTTTTGCTCCCACCGTTTTCCGATGTAACCGAGGATGTCCCTTGACTTCTTCGTCGAGTACTGCGACGATCATCAGCGATTGGTTAGGATGGTCCCTTCGTGCAACTTACCAAAGTCCTGAGGGCGAATGCGAGGATTTGATTAAGTTTAATGGCCGCGATGAAACAGCACATCTGCGTCGGGGGTTGCGCAGGGGACTTCAAACCTAGCTCCCCGAGGTCCCCATCGTCGCATGGGAGGGGGAGGTCCGCGTCAAAGCTAATTGGCATAAGACACCATCTGGGAAGGACACCGTAGACAAAACGTACTCTTCATCCTGTAAGGCACACGACCTTCCGAGAACGGTGCTAAAAGACCGGTCCAACACTATAAGAACCCTGCGCAGAGTCCTTCAGTCTTTGAATCCACCTCACAAAGGATTGCCCACCAAAACGCTCGCTTCCATAGCTCATTTTCCAGGGATTGCTGCTCGGAGAAGAACTTCCGGTGGACGCCGTTGTCTTGCATAACTCTCAACCCCACCCCGATGACTACCCACGGCGTCTCGGGGGGGGAATACCCTTCCAGAAAGAGCGCGGCAAGCTTTTACAGGTCTAGTTGAACGACACCAGCTGGAGGGATGACAAGGGAACGCACCGGGTAAATTTGAGCCTCATATAGCGAGTGGGGAAGGTAATACAGTTTTTTCAGCTGATGGATCTGGTTGAAGAGCTTCCAGCCAGTACATGATGTAGAGGTTGTTATTTCGTGAACCACCCTGGGATCTTCAGTGTATCTGCATCCGATCGCACAGACCAACATTACGGTAGCGCCAAAGTTGTAGTCGACCTGGTGCAACCCCTCTTCTATCGAGCGCATGAAGGAAGGGCGGTGTAGAAGCGGTAGGATGAGGTTAACATTATCAAAATAACAGCCCACGAGATATCGCATAAGGTCCGCATCGGGGAACTCGAATCGTACGGGAGGGGGCTTGAGCATAGGGGCCATCCACTGGCGGGTGGTTCACTGACGGAACGTTCGAAAACAACGGCTGGACTCACATCAGGGGTGGTCCAAAACTCTCTCTTCCGATCGGGCGTCTCGCGCGCACCGGTTTCCTTGTGCCTCTCTTTGAATGCTTGATTGGTAAGCACGAAAACGCTACTCTTGCCGTAAAACCGAGCGTTTTCGTGGGTATTTTCCACTGGTCCATTTGCAGCATCTGCCACGGTCAAGAATTCGTCGTCGCTATATGCTCCCTGTTCTTCCGGGGGAGATAGAGGGTCGACGTCCGGGGGTTTCGAGTAGGCGCTTGTTGGGAGAGGACCTAACTTCGACGGTGCTTCGGCCTCATCTCCTGAAGTGCTGTCGCTCCCAGTAGCATGGTCGTGGGCCATTGGGATCGGGGGTGATCCTAGCACATCTCGCGACGAGTACTATCGAGACGAAACGACCGATAAGTAACCGGTGAGTAAATACCTGAATATCGTACACACCTGCCCGACAAGCTGCTCCAGCTTGGCCAAACGAGTCTCCAGGACCTGGACATATCTTTGAAAAACTGTCTGAGTCTATGTTTATGCCGCCGCCGCCAAGTAATCCCTACCCTTTTGGTGTGGCTCTCTGCTGGGATGGACTGAGGGGCAGCGATGTGGCAAGGTTCCGGCGATCACACACCTTAGGGGGATCACTATACGTACATTCGGCTGAATAGGTGATGCAGGTCGCGCAACGGCCACCAGGCATCTCGGAACCATTGCCTAACATGGGTTCAACGGGTCTCAGTGGTTGTCACCAACGGAGTCGGGTTGCGCGACAACTCACAGCGGGCTGGTTGAACGTTTTAGTGTCTGATGAGGGAAGAATGGATTCGATGAAAAGTGGGCTCACCTTTCTTCTTTCGGCAAGAATCGCAGGCTCTGTTTCTTTTTTGCTTCGAAGACATGGAAGTGCTGACCAAAGGAGTCACCAACACAATAACTCAGCCTCAGCGCTCAAGGCGGGTCCAGTGACTTGAGTTACGTTAGTGTGTCATTATCTCCGGCCTCCAGTGTGGATTTCGCCCCCGGAGCAATGAAATGGGGACGTTACATATGGCGGCCAAGCTCTCAGAGGCGATTTACTCAATGCACCGCGCCGATGCTCCAAGATTCGCCGAGGAGATAAGCGCGTAATGTGTCCGCGATACAAAAGCAATGCCCGGGACGCTTGTGACTCGGCGCCCAACGGAACACCAATCTACATCATCCTCGGTATTCCGGATCATGCACCCTTGATTCCAGAGGGATCACGAAAGACCCGCGCCGGGGAACTCGAAAAACACAGGCCTGGGCTTGAGCAGAGCATGCGAATCGGCCACGGGAAAGGGGGTGAGCAACATGTGGAATTCATAAGTAAAATAGGCGGAAAATACATAAGGTGTGTGGTAAGCACTCGCAGGATACGGCCTACGGTCCCAGGTTTTGTCGGCCCCCCAATAGATGCGAGTTTGCGACAGCACAACCATAAGTTATGGATGATGGGACCCCAATACCGGAGTGCTATTATGGGTATGGGGTGAGAGGAGCGAGGCGAACACACGAAACAGAAAGTGCCACGCGAAGGCCTAGGAGTTGTTCTGGTTTGCAATACGCATTGCACATAATACGAGGCGTTTAGCGCCCGTAGAGTACCAGAGAAGTTCCGCGTACCCTCCGGGCCTTGGTGCAGGGCGAGGTGGGAACGGGGAGGCATACCCATTGCAGGTACACTTTGCTATGCGTTGACCACCAGGCTGATTCGAACGAGTTCCTGTGAGAACAAGCAGCAACGGAACTCAGAATTCAGCCTCGGATGGACGGTGAAGAAGAAACCAACTCGCCTTTCTTCCTTCAACGGGAATTACACAAGTCACAGTCGAAGGTTTCTAGGATGGTGCGATAGTAGGACCGGGACATGCCCGCCCGCAGTTAGTCTGCCAGGTTGGAAGGTTGCAGAGTCGAAGATAGTAAGCACACGTGGAGGCGGGCGACATGTCGGAAATTCGAATATTTCCACGGTACCAACACTTCAAAAATGCTTCTCGATGTCAACGTATGCTTTCGAAATATTTCGTCTCTCTTTCCTCCCGCTGATAGTCCAGGGGCCAACAGCGGAAACTTCTCTCCAGGTCGGACCGCGTCAAAGGAGTAGATTTCCATCCGACGGAGCCGTGGATCTTGACCGGTCTCTACAACGGCACAGTCAACATCCACAACCATGAGACTGGTGCAGTCGTCAAGACTTTTGAGGTCTCAGAGGTCCCCGTTCGATGCGTCAAGTTCATCCCTCGTAAGAACTGGTTCGTCGCAGGCTCGGACGATTTCCAGCTCCGCGTCTTCAACTACAACACCCACGAGAAAGTGTCCGCCTTCGAGGCTCATCCTGACTACATTCGATGTCTCACCGTTCACCCCACTGCAAGTATTGTCTTGACCGGAAGCGATGACATGACAATCAAGGCTTGGGATTGGGAGAAGAGTTGGAAGTGCGTTCAGGTCCGTCACACCATGTCTTCCCTCCCGTCTTCTCAGAATCGCTCATCGCACTCCATGTAGATCTACGAGGGCCACACACACTACATTATGAACGTCGCGGTCAACCCCAAAGACCCCAACACCTTCGCCTCGTCCTGCCTCGATAGAACCATCAAAATGTGGTCTCTCGGATCCCCTAATCCAAATTTCACCATGGATGCCCACGAAAAAGGTGTCAACTACGTAGACTTCTACCCCGGTGCAGACCGGCCATACCTTGTGACCGCCAGCGACGACAAGACCATCAAAATCTGGGATTACCTTAGCAAAAGCTGCGTCCAAACCCTCGAAAGTCATACCAATAACGTCCTCTTCGTCGTTTTCCATCCAAACCTACCAATCATAATCAGCGGAGGTGAAGATGGCACGATCAAGATCTGGAACAGCGGCACCTACCGGTTAGAAAACACCCTCAGCTACTCTCTGGAACGTGCTTGGTGTGTAGCTCTCCGGCGCGATGCAAACGAGGTCGCCGTTGGTTTCGATGAGGGTGTAGTTGTGGTCAAGCTTGGTCGTGATGAACCGGTATTCAGCATGGACCCCTCTGGCAAACTGATATACACTCGTAACACCGACGTTCTCTCCGCAAATCTCCAGGTTGGGCAAGAGGATATCGAAGGACACGCGGATGGCGCCCGTCTCGCCTTGTCTGTCAAAGAGTTAGGAACTACCGAGGTCTTCGCTGCGTCGATATCCCACTCTCCGAACGGCAGATTCGTGACCGTCGTCGGCGACGGAGAATACATCGTGTATACATCCTTGGCCTGGAGGAACAAAGCATTCGGTAACGGCACCTCGTTTGCGTGGGCTGGCGATTCCAACACATATGCCGTCTTGGAAGGCAGAATGAAAATCCGCCTCTACAAGAACTTCCGAGAACGGACAGGGGCAGGCATGAAGGGCTCTGGGTCGTGGGGTGTTGAAGGTTTGCATGGGGGCACCCTGTTGGCCGCTCGTGGAAACGGGTTTGTCGTCTTCTGGGATTGGGAGAGTGGTGAGATCGTACGACGGATTGATGTGGATGCCAAGAATGTGACGTCCCTCACTCCGATCATCTCCGCTGAATCTCAACGGTATACCCCAGATTTTTTGGTCAGGTTCAGGGACATTAGTCGTTATCACCTCGGAAGATTCCTACTATGTCCTCAAGTTCGATCGTGATGCCTACAATGAGAAGATCGAGGCTGGTGCCGACCTAGGAGATGAAGGTGTCGAAGAGGCCTTTGACCTCATTGCAGAAATTTCCGAGAAGTATATCAACCGCTCCCCACCTCGATCTGCCAAACTGACCCACCCCTAGCGTTCAGACGGGTCGATGGGTCGGCGATTGTTTCCTCTATACCACATCAACCAACAAATTGAACTACTTTGTGGGAAGCGAATCCTTCACCGTTTGCCAACTCGACAGGTGAGTCGAACGCTTTTCCTACCCGGTATCACGAATTCACATTCACCGTAGCCCGATGTACCTGTTGGGCTACATCCCCATCCACAACCGGGCCTACCTCGTTGACAAGGATGTCAAAGTCCACGGATATTCCTTGTCACTGAACCTGATCGAGTATCAGACTGCCGTTTTACGAGGTGACATGGACGCCGCAGAGGACATCCTTCCAACCATTCCTAAAGAGCAGCAGAACAAGGTGGCAAGGTTCCTCGAAGCCAGAGGTCACTCTTTAAAGAATGCGTAATAGCAACGTGATTTGACCGTGCTCCCGTTTTCAGGTCTGAAAGAACTCGCTCTCAAAGTGACAAATGACCCGGACCACAAGTTCGATCTCTCACTCCAGCTCGACGACCTGGACACTGCACTAGAGATCACCAGGACCGTTCCGGAATTAGAAGCAGAGCCCAAGTGGAAGGCTATCGGGGATAAGGCCTTGGCTGTTTGGAGGTTCGACCTCGCCCGGGAGTGTTTTGAGAAGTCAGGGGATTTGAGCGGTTTGATGCTCCTGCTGCTCTCGATTGGAGATCGGGATGGGTTGAAGAAACTAGCTGATGACGCAGGTCAGTGAAAATTACGATCCGTTGGTTGGCTGAGTGACTCAAACGATGTTACCCCTAGTGGAGAAGGGACAAAATAACTTGGCCTTTGCCACGTTGTTCCAGCTGGGCGACACGAAGTCTTGTGTGGACCTGCTCGTCAAGACTCAGCGTATCCCAGAGGCCGCAATATTCGCCCGGACGTACGCTCCAAGGTACGTATCCTACTACCCCTACCAGGTGCTACCCCATCTCTTACCCTACCTCCACTTTCAGCCAGGTACCAAAGGTTGTCGAAACCTGGCGCGAAGATCTCACTTCCAAGAACCGTCCAAAACTCGCCGCCAGGATCGCTAGCCCGAACGAACAGCCGGACGCTTTCGAAGAGGGATGGAAAGGAGTTTTAGAGGCCGAGCGTTCATCGAGATCGGATGGTGCCCTGGTTGACCTGTGAACTACCCGAATGCTGATTTTCGTTCCATCATTCGGTGTACTAGATACCGGTTGGGTTACATTACTTGGTCTTACTGTTCGTTGTTTCGATCTACCCTCATCCCATTCGAGGCGATGAGGGTTGGAATTGTGTGGCTCATCTCAGGCTGCGTCCTAAACGCTGGCGGTAGGTCAAGAAGTTTTGAAGCCCTAGGATTTATTTAGAACGGGCCTTTACAGCACAGCACCCACACCAGCCCCCGGTGAATGTGACCCATCAAGTCAATCAATCCTCTAAAGGGATATCGGTGGCAACACGTGAGAAGCTTGGGCGACTTCTCCTATACCGCGAACCGCTCTGGAACTGTATCCACTTTCAAAAGCATCTCTAACAGGGCAAAGGCATCTGGAACCACCACTTAACGCGGTAGCCCCCCCCCCCACACACACACACAATCCGCCGCTGTGTTCTGAATGCTCAGTAAATCTGTTATCCAACTCCTCTGCGAGGTTTTCACGGTACACGAGTGCTTCCTCCCGGTACCGGTACCGGCATCACTGCTGTCCCTTGCCAGCTGGGATTGTGGATGTGATCGTGCCGACTCGCGTGGCTGGTACAATAAGGCGGTCATTCAATACCATCATATGACCAGCCACACCCGGGTGTGGCGGCTGCCAGTTTCTCAAATCCTCCCAACGAGCTACTATAACGTACATGGCGGCATCCTACGCAAACCCGCCGTTCAAACCCAAACCAATTCTTCGTTCATGTGCACGATCGAGGATTCCACGGAAGTTGTAACAGGTGTCGAGATCCTGCGCCCGGGGCAGGTGAGAGACACCTGTTATTATTTTCCTTCCTACTCCCGGCGTGCAACGTGCACACAACCACCTATTCGATGGTTCCTACCACCCCCCGATGAATGCGACCCATACAGTCAGTCGATACTCCTCCGAAGGGACCCGAGGGGTATTAGGGGCGGCAGCACGTGAGAAGCTTCTCTCCTATACTGCGAACCACGCTGGAACTGTTTCCACTTCCCAAAGCTTCTCTAACAGGGCAAAGACATCTGGAACCGCCATTTAATGGAGTAGCTGCACTTCGCACTCCGCTGTGTTCTGAAAGCGCTCACAGCCCTCTGAATGCGATGAAGCTCTCGGGCCTGGCACACCATGAGCTCTGCATGCAGGCTGATTCCCTCGGGGCAGGCCTGGCTACGTGCCGACGAGTCATACGCTAACCACTGTAACTCGACTGCGGGATCATGTTATCTGAGTATACGCTCTCCAGAACGACTATCTGACCTCCTTCACCTCAACTCAAACACCGCAAATTAACCCTCCTGTGCGCAAGCGAAGGTCCGGTTTCAGCCTCCCTCTATCACGAGGAAGGCTATGCGGGGAGGGCATAATGTCACCGCAAGCACCTCCGCCGTATTGACGTTCTGCCAGAAACCAATGGACACGTAGTGCTCCGAGCCCTCTTCTGTCGCAAAGTCTAGACTCTTCGTTTCTTGCGTCAGTTCCTTCTGAGCTACATACACTGGCCGAACAGAATGAGCGCGAGCGCTTCATTTCCGGTTAGCCACTTGGCCTACTTCCTAGATTCGTCGGAAGTTCTGTAAATCTGAGATCCAACGCTCTACAGGACTTTCGTACCTCTACCCGGTACCGGCAGTTACATCACTGCCGTCCCCTGCCAGCTGGGAATGGGACCGTGCCAGTTTACGTGGCTGGTGCTCTGAGCCGGCCATTCAGTGCCGTCATATGACCAGCCACACTTAGGTGTGGCGGCTGGCTTCTCAAATCTGCCCAGCGAGCCAATAGAACGTGTACATGACGGCGCCCACCGCAAACCCGCCGTTCGGGCCCAAACCAATTCTTCGTTCATGTGCACAATCGAAGATTCCACAAAGGTTGAAACAGGTGTCGTGATCCTGCACCGGGGCAGGTGATTGACACCTGTTTATTTTCCTTCTTACTCTCAGCGTGCAACGTGTACACAGCTACCCGTTCGACGTTTCCCAAAAACCATGTCCGAAGCGTTTGACGAAACGGACCACCTCCCAATCTACACCCCGAGGGGTGAATACTTGAGTGCAAGAGAGAAAGTACCGTCATAATTATAGTATCGATACACTGCAATGGATGTAAAACAACAACAAAAGGGGGGACCCAAGGTGCTCAATAATGATAACGCAGAACAGAATGCAAATGTCTAAGGAGTTGGAATGGAGGAAAGAGAATCGTTCATGCATCGAAAAGGAACGTGTCAGCCCCGACATAATATCTTCCTCGTGACTTTCCCTAACTTATTTTTCCCATCACGGGGCCACCTCCATACCGGCGGACTGCTGGCACCCCCTTCCTTTCCTTCCCCCCGCAGCCTTCCACCCCTAACGGAAAGATCCAATAAGCTCTCGCTATTGAGGAACTGTGTTGTTTGACCGAGCTCATGAGCCTCGTAGGCATCGTAATCTTCCCGCCGGATCACTCTCGCGTGACGTCTGGAAGGGTGCCACTTCCTCTTCCCCAGTTGCTCTTTCGCATTGGGCCGAGATCGCGGTACGACCTTGCGGGTGTGGTATACCCTTGATGGAAATTTCCCTCCCTTCAGGCTGAAGGCGAAAGGCCACTTGGAATTCGGACCACGAAGTGTGTGGTCATTACGACCGTCATAATCGTATCTTTCGCAACCCTGAGTTGAGCTGCCTTGGCTTTGATTACGACCACTCGTACTGGCGTGCTGGGCATCCGGGCGAGCTGATCGAGTGTCGGCGAGGGATGGTCTTTGGGATGAGATGAACTGGACAACAGAAATTATTAGAATATCACAGTTCGGCTCGGAGTTGGATGGACGGATGTTCGCACATACCGTCTCCAGCACTGATCTCATCTCTTCTGGCAGCTCTTCTGGGGGAACAGGGGCGATGACCAGGCGCCCCGATCCGAACATTTCGTTCCTGTTCCGGCGACTAGGGATGCTCTCGTCGGAGTCACGCTCGGGATGGTGGGAGGAGGATGGTTTGCTCAAAGAGTCCATGATTGCGTACCGGAGAGGGTGAACGGTCACTCGGTCAAGCGGGTAAGAGGTCGATGTCAACGTGGGAAGGATGTACGGTTATCGATAGGAGATTATCAGTGTGAACGCGTGTGATGGATCCTTGGATTTAGAGTTTCGGTCGTAACAGCGTCGAGAATGAGGATCGTAGACGGTGCGATCGGCCAAGGCGCAGCGTACGGTGTGTGGTGTGCAAGAGGGGGCGAGGCTCGGGGTTGCCCACGTTCGTCTCATGGCCTTTAAACAACCTGGGTCGCGTGTCCACGGCCATTGGACCATGGCGATCAGCCAACAAGGATCTGAGCCGACCCTTTGCATACAATGGTGATGAGAGGCGTGAGGACTTTGTCCCTTTCAGGGGTTTGTTTCGATCATCGTATGGCTGCCTCGCGGCCGGGGTCGGGACCATGGCTAGCCTTTAGGCGCCGAGGCGGGTCATACGGGGGGCCACAGCTACGAAGATGAGGAGATTTGGTAAGGTTAAGGAGGAGATGCATGAAGCGAGGGTGCCGTTTTGTGATCTGCGAATGGTAATAAATTCATAGGTTACGGAGTGGGGTTGCAAGATAAGTCGTTCAGAATGAAGGGGCGGGTTTTGGCATCATGACGGCGGAAATGGAGACCACAAATAATGGGAGGGGGACAAGACCTGTAACGTGAGGCGAGAGACAAGGTTATTGGCAGTGAAAGTGACCGGGACAGGACGGCGAGAGGAGTCCCATCACTGCGGATAGCTAGAAGGTGAAAGTGAGTAGCGGCTCGTGCCGTGTAGAGGGAACATACGGTTACCGTTGATTCTGCTCCACTTCCGCAGGCTCCGGTGGGGGTGGGTTGAGCGGGCGAGGGCGCCCACTTGGGTGCCTGTCTTTCGGGAAGCAGAAAGCAAGGATGAGAGTGCTGACAGCTAGACATCCCACGGCGGTGACCACCAGACACGAAGCTCCTACAGCACCGGCGAGAGAAGCGCTGCCGACTCCGAGAACGCCAGGGAGTCTCTGGCCACCGACCACGACGTAGATCCTTCCCTTCCACATCCTCGCGCCGACATACCCCTGAGCAGCACCGATCGCGATAGTTGCGAGGAAGAAGACGACCACGTAAGGACATTCGAGAGATCTGCTCAGGTCAGAAGGAATTGCGCGCATCGCTAGGACGGGTAGCGCAGTGAAGGCACCTCCAACGAAACCGATCTTGCCGGAAGTATACGGAGGGAGAGAGGTGAAACCGGGGACACCGAGGGAGTGGAGGAGGGTATGGCCAGAGTTGAGGAAACACAGGCCAGACGCAATGCTGAAGGAGAAAGAGAGGAAGACTAGGCGGGGGTTTATGTTAGCGGTCGACATGGAAGTAAGAAGATAAAGGTGGTTTTGAATGTTCGGGAACAAATCCACTCAAGCCGTGTTGACTACGATCAAGGAAGGCCGGGGCGCAACTGGGACGGGCTCGGGCACCTTCAGACCAGCAAAATGGAGTTTGGACACGAGGGTGCAATGAGGCGTTGGATCTCTAATCTGTAGCACGAATCGGCGCAAGTGACAGGTGACGTGCAGATGATCTGCATCATGGAAGAAGCATTCAATCGTCGACTTCACGAAACCTCCTCCATATCCTCGTCATCCTCATCCTCGTCATCGTCCTCGCCGGCGTCTTCCATCTTGGCGTCGGCCCCACCCATCCCTGGCAACCCACTGGGACCAGCTTCTGCTTTCGCCTGGGGACACACCGTCAGCTGATGCGGTGAATATGTCACAGGCACGTACCCCCTCTTTGAAGTTCTCCTTCAGTTCCCAGGTGCCGTTGTGTTCTCCGCTTCGATGTAAGAACCCGATCTCGCTCAGCGTCTCTTTTAAGAACGCCTCCGGTTGCTGCGTCCTCTCCCGTAGGAGCTTGATTGGCCACGTCTCCCTCTCCCCAAACAGCTTGAAGAGCAAATCGAGAAGCTGATTCTTGGGCATGCGAGCCATCCGTTCGAACTGGCCCTTGGCAGGCTTCTGTTTCGTTTTCTATGTAATATATTCAGTTAGCAGGAAAACATCAGAGGAGTGGGGAAGCACACGTACGACAAGATCCGAAAAGGCGTTGGCGTTTGCAACACCGCTGCTGAGCATGTTGACGCTCCCCCTTCCAGAAGTAACCTCCTCAATCATCTTGATCTGCCTCGACCTCGTGTTGACCTCCCTGTGCCTATCACGGACTCGCTTCCTGTACTTCTCCGTGAACACGGGGCGCAAGTTGCACTCGTGCTTGACTTTGCCGGCAAGAATCGTCGTCCTAGCACGGCTGCCCGGTTCTTTCTCCTTCTCTGCCACCACGAGTTGGTTATCGACCGATTCTTGTACCATGTCGAGTTCGTACTCGCTGGGCTCCTCCGGGTTGGCAGGGTTTTCAGGGAGGTAGAGCTTGATTCTGCTGCTAGCCTTGAAAACGCGGATGGTGGCGAGGTGGACATCCTCGCGATTGACGTTCGCCCAGCGTTGCATCAAAAACCTTGGGACCTACAGTGGGTGTATTAGAGTACGCGAATCGAGTAGAGAAGTGTGCCCGCTCACCTTTACGATCCAGACCCTACCGGTGGCGGAGTCGGTAATCATGGTCTCGTCGGGCTCAGGTTGAGTCTCTTCGCCATCCTGGGCGATGTCGGCGTCGAAGGGCTTGTTCTCGCTCTCTTCGACCTCCATCGAACGCGAAGTGAGAGAACAAGGGGCAGTGGCTGGGACCGCGAACCGATCGGCTGGTAATTGCGTCACGTGCGTTGGAGGTATCACGTGATCCGGGATAAATCGGGAGAGTGGGATTGGCTGGTCGGGGGTTGCCGGAAATCGGTGAACATCGCAGAGCGGGTATTTCAAGAGTTTTCACTCCCGGCCTCCATCTTCACTTGTCCCACCACCTTCGCTCTCTCCTCCTCTCTTTAGACGTCTATATACCTCTCTATAATGCCTTACTCTCCCGGTCAGTCCGACGCCACTCTGTTGACGAATTGCTGACGGGCTTGCCACAGGTGACGCTGCTAAGGGTGCTGGTCTTTTCAAGACACGATGCGCCCAATGCCACACCGTTGAGGCTGGTGGACCCCACAAGGTCGGACCCAACCTGCACGGGTAAGTCTCGACCACACTCTGTTGGAGTTTCACACCGTTAATGTGCTGGTTCCAAAGGCTCTTCGGTCGTAAGACTGGTCAAGCCGACGGCTACTCATACACTGCCGCCAACGTGAGCAAGGGTATCACCTGGGCCGAGGACACCCTCTTCGAGTACCTCGAAAATCCCAAAAAGGTACGCGGAGCCAGTTCCGAGGGTGGTTCCGGTCGCTGACCTTCCGACGAACTTTCACTTCGTTTAGTACATCCCCGGAACGAAGATGGCCTTTGCCGGTCTGAAGAAGGAGAAGGATCGTAATGACCTCGTCACCTACCTGAAGCAGTCTGTGCGTGTCCCAAACTTTCTCGCGTCATATCCCGGGGTGTTCCTGACCGTTCCGACATCTTCCAGTGCGCTTGAGGAGTCAGTGCTACCGTTACATTCACATTATAATCCTGCATTTCTACGAGAGAGGCTAGACAGTAGACGGTGTATTTATCGATCTATCCTCTACTACCACGCACTACCCCCACCACCACCACTCTCCCCCACATTACGAGATCTTCTGCATGTCCCTGCCTTCTTTGTGATGAGACTTGTTCCGAAACGTCATACACCATGCATCATGCATATGCCCGTGTTCACCCTGAAGTGAGAGCTGAGATGAAACTCGGGGCATGCCCAGCGCGTGCGCCGCACGGCCGAGGCGAGGCCATGCCAGCCTATGACGAATATCAATAAATACTGACCGAGCGGTTCTCTCTCTCCCGCAACCCTCATCATGCGTCCCCCGAGCGAGAAAAGCCCACTGCTGACGAGGATTGGGATCCCATCCGTGAACATCATCCCCTTCCCCCAGATTATCACCCCGGCGTCCACCCTCCACAATTCCTACCCCCATCCTTCAGAGAGTCCGCGATCACCGCTCTCGCCACCAGCCTCGATCCTCATCGAATCCCGCCGCTATCTCCCCAGGCCAGCAACTTGTTCGTCCTCAAGACGGAACTCATCATGGATGCGACCATCGCTGCCACCAGGTCTTACGCTCGCGGCATTCACTCAAGCTTCCCTCTCGGGAGCAGCGTCCTTGCTGGGGTGGGACATGGTGACTGGGTGCACCCTCTACTCGCCCAACGAATCCCTCCACGTCTTCCCAAACATCTTCCCCACCCCGACGTCCTCGCATAACGCGTTGGGGATGACGTGCAGTACGAGTAGCGCTTACGGCATCCTGCTCTCTGTCATCCTCACCGTCATCTCCTCTCTCGTCTATTTCCGCTCGCAGCAGCGTTCAAAGTCCACAGCGCTGTCCGGTCTCGGATCTGGTGGCCCTTCTTTCAAAGCGATTTTCGCGACATTCGTGATGACGCCCATGGCCTGTCTCCTGGCTTCCATGTTTGCCGCACTCATCCTCTTGGCTGATGTGAGAGAGAACATCGGAACAGTTTGTCACTTGGGTTCAGCCTTGTGTACTTCCATAGTGATCATTGTTGCCTTGATGTAATAGGACGTGTGGAGGCTCTTTTATTATTTTTGGTTTTTCTTGGTTTTTCGCCAGTGCGGGTTCTGTCGTTTACCGTTTCCCATCTGTACCAACGACTTCTCTTTACGACCCCTTTAATGACCTCTTCAAATCGTTTCACAGAACGGACATTTATATACTAACAACATGGATGCTACCACCTACACGGATTCCCTGCTTCGACCGGGGCGAGTACCACACCGTCCACACGTGAAATCGTCCGCACATAACACAAGAAAATACGTATGGGACAATCAGTCACCAGAAGTATCAACTCCGCGGGGGTTCGCCTGTTGGCCCGCCATAAAGTTTTCGTACAATGCTCGTTCCCATACACTGTGAGTCAGACATCCGTGAGATTTCTAGATCAGTACGACGCAAGCCATGGGATGCTCACTTGTAATCTACAATACCGCTGGTGGGCCACTGCCCCTCATAACCTGTGTGTGCGTGCTGCGCAGAGGTGTGGTCCCCTCCACGATACGGTTGATCTTGTTGAGGATACCAAACCGACGGAACCGTCTGCGGTGGCTCGTGCGTTGCATGGCGAGGAAAATCCTCCCATCGATACCCATTCGTATTTGAGCCAAAGCCATTGACACCCCTCCCACCGTTCACCGGCATTGGCGGATAAGCGAAAGGCGGGGGTCCCGGTTCCCGCATCTCTGCGCCGAGGTATTGTGCTGTTCCAATATCCACCATTAGGTCGTTGTATACCATCAATTCGACAGGTAATACCAACGAGCTTGACGAGACTGGCGGCGCTCCGTACCCGCCGTCCATCCCAAGATCGGGAGGTTGGGTCACGGCAGGCTGCGGAACGGAGGATGACTGTCTAAGCTGTTCCGCCGCAATTTCCGATGGGTTCAACCCAGAAACTGGTGGACCGCCATCCAACCCTGGGTGGCGACGGGGGGAAAGGGTGTCCCGTCGAGATGGGGGTTCCGGTGACCTGTAGCCATCGCCAGTGCCGGTCATGATGGTTCGTAAATTCAGAGGATTGTTGAAGAACCTCCCGTCCGGCGGGGGTGGGCCACCTATTCCTCCTGATCTTTCTGGAATGAGACCTGGTCGAACGGTCACTGGTCCAGCGGATTCCAGGGGCCCCACAGCCCCACTTAGCCCGGGTACGGACTCGGGCTTTGGAGGTGCAAGTCGGGTTACCTCATCATCCATGGTGGTGTTTGAGTATGTCCGGGTTGAGGTGACCCCCTCGACGCCATCGGAGCTCTCAGCTGAGGGATAGATAGAACTTGACCCGGACGTCGAACGTCCCATCGATGGGACCGACCGTATCGAAGGTGTGTTCTCGAGTGAGGTCGAGTCGTAGGGGTCTGACTCCTCTGCTTCTTCTTCGAACCACCGAGCTTCCTCTGACGAGAACTGTCCGTACTCGTCCACGAAATAGAGTAGACCCCTTTGAATTTCGAGTAAGTCGCCCCTCCCAGGGTGCCAGCCCTTATACTGGCTGTCGGAGAGGATGAGGACTGCGCTCAGGACACTGGTTAACCGTTTCGCTGTTGTCCATCTGCATCACCATCAGCTCCTAGGAACGACAGGACACGAAACACGACGAGACCCTTACTTCGACCCGATTTCCAGCAGCATCTCCTGGATCGTCTTGACCGCCTTATACTCTTCCGACTCTCGATCGATGTTCTTCCTTCGGTAGAATTGAAGGACCAGGAACATCGTTGCCGCAAACAGCGGTTTCACGTACGCGTGACATCGGATCTTCCCGTTCACCTTGTCCTTGACACTCCCCAGAGCGGCTATGCAGTTTTTGGCTGCCTCATTGCTCACCGCCAATGCGGGTCCAGAGAGTCCAGGGTCGGGTCGCGCGATGAACTGACGATGGATGAGGAGCTGAAGTTCGTGATAACCGCAAACTAGTGAGAGGGCTTGACGGAGCCAGGTCATATTGGTTTGCTCCTTTTGAGCGTCCCATCGAACTGTTGACCAATGCGCATCAGTGGGGCCTCCAGCACAATTGCCGGGAAAGTACCGTACGATGCGGTGGAACAGAGCCGGCCCATTTTCTCAAAGCGGTTTCCAAAGAAGAAACGATGTGATTCTCCCACCGGTTACCCACGTAGCCCAGGATCAGTCGCGATTTCCTTGTTGAATACTGTAGAAATGTGTTTCGATCCGGTTTCAGCACTGGCAACCACAAAGTGGGTCACGCACGAGGGTTCTTTGAGAAAATGCGAGTATCTGGTTCAACCCAATCATCGAGATGAAGTAGTCCATCTTAGACGGTAGACCAGGCGGTTGTTTAAATGCCTTCTCCAGGTCCAGATGTTCGAGGTACTCGTCATCACAACTCGATGGTAGATCCGTATCAAAGCTTGTCACTCGCGAATAAGTCAGTTCGCACGTGAAGAAAACGGGAGGAAACTCACTCTTCGTCTTGAACCGCACACGATCGCCCAAGAAGGTTACTAAACGAACGGTCCAGTATGACAAGTACCCAGAAACATCGCTTCCAGAGCTCGTTCTCCACTGTCTGCTTTCCGGTGCGTGCGCGCCTGTGGACTCCAACCTCCTGCATTACCCGTAGGCCGATACCGGCGGTCGCCCACGCTCCCTGTGGAGGAGAGAACCCGTCCAGGAAGCAGGCGGCTAGCTTTGAGTCCATCCCATGAGCACACATCCCCGAAAAGTGTGAGCGAACGTACAGCATACACCTGGGCATCGTAAAGCTGATGCCCGAACAGGCGTGCTCTCCTTTGTCTATCGACTTGGTTGAAGAGAGTCCAGCCCGTGTTCGACGTCGAGGTGGTAATTGGATGCGTGACGCGAGGGTCGTCAGAGTAGCGACAGGCGATTGCACACGTTAGGATGACTACCGCCCCAAAGGATTCGTTCCGTTCGTGTAACTTATCGGCTAATGACCGCTCGAACGTCGGCCGGTGTAGGGTTGGCAAGATGATGTTGTGGATGTCAAAGTAAGTGTCCAGGAGGTGCCGCATCAAACTCGGCTCCGGGAACGCAAAAGAAACCCGAGGGATAGGGAGAATCCACTGGGAGGAGGCTGGGTAAGGATCGAGGGATAAGCCAACGACCAAACCGAGGCAAACGTACACTTGGGATAGTCCAAAACTCGGGCCGGCGACTGGAGGGATAATCGCTTCGTGGCCCATCATTCCTCAGGTTTTGAGGGAATGCGAAGGTGCCGCCCTCCCCAAAGAGCCTCGGAGCATCGTCCTCCCCATACGCATCCGCCAAGCCTTTGCTGGCGTCGTACAGGGTTATGAAATCATCATTCTCGTATTCGTCTGCCTCGGGAAGTGGACCCAAGGTGTCGACTCGGGGGACACGGGCAAACGATGCGGATAGAAGACCTTGTTCTACAGCGCGGTCGGTAACAGCACCACCCCTCTCCTTCAGGGATCGCGAGAGTTGACTTTCGGGGTCAGAGAACTAGTTGAGTCCAGTCGGCATGCCAACGTAAGGTGGATGATGTCACAACCCACCTCGCGAACAAGCTTCTCCACTCGAGCCAGCCGATTCTCAAGCTCTCGGACATAACTAGACGCCGCTTGAGGGGCCACGAGATCAAGAACGGGTTGAGAGGTCGCTTACCCTTGGGATGTGGTTTTCTGCAGTGTGATTGATGAGATACCTAGGTGACACAGAAACGGAGGACGCCCATACCTTTGACGACTCGAGGTAGGCACACTCTACCCCGTACGTGATACAGGTCGTGCAACGGTTGTCGAGCATTTCATATCCATCGCCTATTGAGCGGGAAAATGCGCCAACGTCACGACTCGGGCGGGCACCGGAACCGATGAGGTTCGAAAGTTAGGGGGAACTCACATCGCGCTGGCGTTCACACAGATTTAGCCGGGGTCAAAACTGTCTGGGAGGAACTATTGCTTGCCTTTCCTCTTTCGACATGTGTCACAGGCCCTATTCCTCTTGGCTCTGTACAGTCTTGCCTCGAAATCGTGGTTCTTGTTGCCGGAAGGCATCTTGGGTGCCAGCGGCGAACAACCCAATGAGGGCGCGCTGGACTGTTGCCCGCTCATGTGACCCGATCACTCCTCGTGTCCGCCCTGGGCCTGTGGCGCGAGACCGGTGAGGTCTTACCTGATGGGGTGGGGGGAAATAAGCTGAGGGGTGCCAGACGCTGCGAGAATCGGAAGTCAGGAAGAACCTGCGGCTCACGCACGGACGGGGTAAGTGGAATGAACGATACACGCCTCCACCGAGATACTATGGTACTACGAACGTGGAAACTGTATGAACACCCCCCCGCCGTAGTCTCAGAGCCTTCCCAACGCTATGAAAACTAGGCTGTTCCCATGCGATTGGGGCGGTCGCAAGGGAGTGATTACGGTGCCCATGGGGTTTCGTGCTCTGTCGGCCACCGTTCAGTTTTTTGGTCCAATCGTTTTTTAGCTGGGCAGTATGCAAACGGGTACGGAACGAGTGTACGTGAGTGTATGTTAGGACCGTGTGATTACATCCGGGAGTGCGCCGCCACGATACATAACACCAAAAGCAACATAATCTCCGGTCGCCCCCTTGATGAAACTCTAACCAGACCTTGGCGGTCACAGTGGGGTCCAGGCGATGCTGGAACGAAATATCCCTGCACCAAACTGGAGTTCTGAAAGGTGAGGGCGGGACCCCCGTGGACGGTAGTCCACCAATGGTTCGGAGGAGCGGCTAAATCCTCCCCTTGCCTTTTCATTCGCCACATACCGTTTCAGCCTTTGGAGCGAGTACTCCCCATCGCAATCCCAAACATCCACGCACAACACCAGCTGAAAATTCCGTACTTTGTGCAACTCACGGTACACTTCAAATCGCCCACGATGCCATGAGGCTTCGTTTTCTTCCTTGACCCGCGTCATCTTGCGCTTCGGAGGGTAGACACGAGGCTTCAGCGACGGGGTCTGTGCACAAAATCTAGCTCCGGGGAAATTGTAGTCCCGATAAAAGGCGACGACCTCGGAGAACACAGGGGATGTAATAGTCGAGAGCATGTGCGTGAGGGGGCTTGCGGGGTTATCTGGTGAAGTTTCCACCAACATAGCATCAATAGACGGTACCGTGGTCTCAAGCGTCCGAAGCGACTTGTTCTGCGACAGATCAAAGTCTCCGGGGAAGGACCAGACTGTGGAATTGTTAATCAGAGATTGCACGCTTTGCAGAAAAAGCCGCTCACAATGAGGGTCACATGGGTACAACTGCAGCGTTTCCAATGTTTCCGCACAAGTGTCCAGCAGGAGCCGCATCCCCTGCACACAATAAAGGTCCATGTGGCGAAATCGGGTTCCACCAAACAGGTAAATCATGTCCTTCAAAAGGTCGACCCTTGTGAAACATGTCGCCGTCAACCGTCCTCGCAGTGGAGGGGTAAAGGGTGGAACGAGGGTCAGGTCATTCTCTGGTTCGTTCTGAGGTTTGGCCTCATCATAGATGAGTTTGAGGTCATCAAGGTGTTGAAACAGTCCAATGAAGTATAAGACCTGGCGGCGGGACCCCCTGGGATCTCTCAGGGCAAGAGATTTTACCGTGAGTGAGAAGTGACCAAAGTACCGTTGGATCCTCGGGATGAACGTAGGGATTTCCAAGTGGTCTATCCCAAGTTCCTGGACATTGGTCAGCCCCGGGGGGTGACGTAGGATACGGCGGTTGAACTGTTTTGTGGAAATTCCACCTGGATCATTTGTAGGTTCATCGTGGATCTGGAACTTCCTGACTAACGGAAGCAGACCAAGCTTGTGCGTGTTCCAGAGTGGTTTGGGCCATCGAAGCTTCTGGTACGGTGACCACGAGCAAGTTGTAGCAATAAGGGTGTGATGGAGGTGAGCGGCAACGGCGATGTACCAGGAATAACAAGTCAGGGAACACGCGAGGAGACTGTACTTGTTGTATATGAGGTGGGCGATCACGATTTGAATGACCTCCAGGGGAAGTTTGGTGGCGGGGGACGGGCATGCACTGGAAATCTCTGGAGGAGCACCCCCAGAACGTATCCTCCGAATTGCGGCTAGGTTTCGGTACCAGACTCGCCTGGTAAGTAACTCGAATCCTATATATAGCAGGACAGAACGTGAGCATCAACACGAACAACCTGAGTACCGAGCAGTGCGCAGTAGGACTACCTGATAGTGAAGATGTAGGGGTCTTCGTCGACGAGATCGCAGTCGTTGTTTCAGGAGGTTGACTCATCGAAACTCGGAGTCCACCGGCGCGAATTCCTCTTGGCTTTGTACAGTCTTGCCTCGAAATCGTACTAGTTCTTGTTGCCGGAAGGCGTCTTGGGTGCCAGCGGCGAACAACCCCCAATCACT